>Ga0307514_10000335_pt1 | contig 111836 bp, 117 predicted proteins | sample 16_EM_MG_FD_203088 | JGI IMG/M metagenome (GOLD analysis project Ga0307514, IMG submission 203088) | Populus trichocarpa ectomycorrhiza microbial communities from riparian zone in the Pacific Northwest, United States - 16_EM | ecosystem: Host-associated > Plants > Roots > Unclassified... | reverse complement strand
TGTCGTCTCCATCACTTGCAACCTCAGCTCCTCGGCCTCCTTCCGCCGCCCCTGGCTCTGGTATGTCGAGGCTAGATTGTTCATGCTTGTCAAGGTATTTGGATGCTCTTGGCCAAGCACCCGCTTTGTCGTCTCCATCACTTGCATCATCAGCTCCTCGGCCTCCTTCCGCCGCCCCTGGCTCTGGTATGTCGAGGCTAGATTGTTCATGCTTGTCAAGGAATCTGGATGCTCTTGGCCAAGCACCCGCTTTCTCGTCTCCGTCACTTGCAACCTCAGCTCCTCGGCCTCCTTCCACCGCCCCTGGCTCTGGTATGTCGAGGCTAGATTGTGCATGCTTCTCAAGGTATCTGGATGCTCTTGGCCAAGCACCCGCTTTGTCGTCTCCATCACTTGCAACCTCAGCTCCTCGGCCTCCTTCCGCCGCCCCTGGCTCTGGTATGTCGAGGCTAGATTGTTCATGCTTGTCAAGGTATTTGGATGCTCTTGGCCAAGCACCCGCTTTCTCGTCTCCATCACTTGCATCATCAGCTCCTCGGCCTCCTTCCACCGCCCCTGGCTCAGGTATGTCGAGGCTAACATGTTCATGCTTCTCAAGGTATCTGGATGCTCTTGGCCTAGCATATCAATTCGTACCATTACCGACTGTTGAGCTGAGTACAGTGCTTTGGGGTAGTTTCCAGCTAGCAAAAGATAATAAGACATCAGGTAATGTATTGTAGCCATATCTAGGGACTTTGCGTTGGCTTTTCTTGTCACTATAGAAGCATGAGGGAGATATGTCCTCCACATAGCGTGATACCGATATTCCCCATTGGGAAGAATTCTGGCGAGCGCCTTTGTTGCATGTTCAAGCGCAGCGTGCATTTCCTCTTGTGATTGAAAAGCCTGGATCGAAACATGTACCAGTGAGTGCATTTCATAGGCTTTGTCGGACTGCACAGGAGAGAGAAGTGAAAAGTTGATGAGCTTTGATAGAGCTTCATTTAGGCCGAATTCGTCTTCACTGCCTTCTAATCCAGAATGGGAGAGAAGCTCGTACGGGATGCCCTGATAGTCAATGCACGCTATGAAATGAAGAAGAGAGCTCGCGAGAGGGGACTGTTCTTGGATCTGCCGGAATGATATTGTAAATGTTGTCAAGACAGTTTCAGCGCTGGAATCCCTTCGGAGGTCGGTTATAAAAGATTTCGAAAGCAGGTGTTCCTGAGAGACTCTCATGCAGTTGAATTGCTTGAGATAAATAGATGGTGAGAACAATCGGTTTAAGCGTAAGAAATCTCCAACTTGTACAATTGCAAGCGGTAAATATTGCAACGCTTTGAGTAATAACGGAATGGATTCGTCATATTCGTTTTTAGCGGCTCTAGGACAACGGTGAAGGAAGAGTTTTGTCGCTTCTTCCCGGTCCATAGCCTCTTTTTGCACCGTATTCATGCCAGCGAGCCGATCTGCCACAGCATAATCTCTAGTCGTCACAATCATTGTCCCTTTGGTCCCATGTGGTAGGTATTTTGCCAATCCGTCGTTGTCCACAGTACCAGTGCAAGCGACGGTTGTATTCGAGAAGAAATCGAGCTCGTTATCAGCATTGTCCAGCACAATGACCCAATCGCCGCTACTTGGACCCTCAAACCAATCCTTGACGCTCGGTCGAATATCCTGTTTTGAATCATCGTGCCCTGGAAGCCCAACTAATACAGCCAATTTGCGATAATCCTGCTCAAAGCGCAATTTGCTTCCAGCATGGATCCAGAACACAGATATGTGAGAGCCCTGAAACTCGTAAACGAAATCTAGTACGTCCTGAGTCTTCCTGTGCTGCGTTAGCACTTTCCATGCGCTGGACTCATAAAATCCTATTGCACAATTTCAACATACCCGACACCCCCTAAACCCCACAAAGCTAGACGTTGATGGCCGCCGGCATTGCATCCTACCAGTTTATCCTTTAAGCGCGCAATTTTTTGGCTCCTCCCAATGAAGCGTTCATTTTTTGAAAAAGGAACCATAAAATGGATAGGTTTGTCCATACCTAAGAGAAAACAACACGTTCAATTAGTCTTTACGATATCAAATCATGTATTGAAGCTACATACTGTTTCCTTTACGTTGCCTAAGGATTTGCGGAGCCTTCCCAACCATCTCTTTTATCTTGGAACGTACATATACATAGTTTGTATCGGCCCTGCTAGTAAATTTCACGATGTTCGAGTGATCGGCGGTGATGGCGATCTGATTATGAACCTCCTCCTCCGGCATGAACCAAGTAGCGGAATCCTGAGTCACCATACGAATTGGTTTACCTGTCCGCGCCCAATTTCCATCTGTATCCACCTTTACCAAAAGTTAAAATAATTGCTCCTGGGCTAAAGTGTGGAGCGTGGTTGTACGATTGAAACATTGCACTCACCTCTACGGTTTTTGTATCTCGTGTCTCGTAGAAGGAAACTACGTAGCATGATTTCAATGCGTCCTTATAACTACGCAGGAATGCAACATGTAGTGCCTGCAGTAGCTCGGAGCCCTCCATCAAGTTGTGTACGAATGGTGCCATCTTATTCTCCTTGACAAGAGATAGCAGGTTCTCGTTGTTGAGGCCTCGATTAGGAACTCCAAACAGACAAAGACCGACACATGAGCTTAGAATAGCCTTATCGTTTTGAGACCTGCCTTGGGCAGCGTCAACCAATGCCTATTCGCTCAGTTAACAATTATGTCAATATCCGTTGTTCGAAGGAAGCGCAAAACGCCGATTCATGTAGATAGACTAGGTATATAGACCAAAGAATGGCAAACGCACTTGCTTAATGACTAGACCCCCCAGACTATGTCCAATGAAAATTATTGGCCGATGGTTTTCCTGGGTTGATCAGCAACAGTACTGATACAGGAGACAAGGAAACATTATACCGTCCCGTCTCCATCTCGAGCTGCGTGAACTGCTGTTAAAAGCTGCCTCGAAAAGTTCATAATACTGCTAATAGATGTGCTATCCTTTAGATCTGACTCATAACCCCATGTGAGAATCCTGAATCTGGGGAAATCTTTTCGAAGAATATCCCGCAACCACATCACATGAGACGCGGCAGGAGATTTCCACGACCCAAACGCATGCGAAGATAGACCAGATACAGCAATGACGCTATTGGTATATCCTTAGCCCTTGCACTACGTCAAGCTCAGAGCTGATCTACTCACTCGTAGGAGGGCTCCTGCGGTATCGGAGGGTAGTACAGAGGCGTAATTCCAAAGAAATCGCAGTCGACGGCGATATCGTCGCTCGACTCGGCCAGCTCGACCGGAAGCGTAAAGTACACAGCGAGACCGGGGCGACATTGCGCAAAGAGGAGTGGCTCCCGACCAAACGTTACAGTGGCCACCAACCAGTCAATGAACGGTGCTAAAGAGAATGCTAGAATATTCGCAGCTGCAAGGCCTTCACTACATTCCAGAGCATTGAGGTATTCTCGAAGTTCACTTTCTTTAACAGAAGTAGGTATCAGAGACAACCGAAACGTGCGGGGCTTCGAAGATGCATTTCCCTGGTAATTCTGTTGGTCGTTTTGCGGATACGACAGGGAGGACATCATGCTTTTGTAGATTTGGTTCCAGTACGTTGCCAAGTAGAACGAAGTACCGGTTGTAAGCTGGGTGGTAGAGAAAGTTGTGGCAGGTTTGAAATATTCGAGCTGTACAACGGGTTTTAACACTAAATACCCCACCTAGGTGCATGCTCTGTGCGACCACACATGCAAGCAAGGTTCCATCCTTGCAAGAACGCGTACAACTACAGCCAATAATTATCGACTAACCTGTGTTCTTAACGAGTGGTGTGTGGTGTACCGGCCTATGAGAAAACAGGTAGTGATTTACTTATTCGTTAGCACAATTTGCCGCTCGATGCAGTCAGCTGCAATGTAGCTTCAATTGTTGCGGTTACTGCCACCCAACTTTTCCAATGTGCTATCTCTGCATGGCTATCTGATTCATTATATCCAGCGCAAAATCTGAGAACATTTATCAGTCTAATACGAACACTGACGCGGGGACTGGCGCTAAATTATGGTGCGGGATAAATCACTTCTCATCGCTCACTGTACTATAGTACAACATATACTCTGACAAAGCAAATAAAAAGGAACAAAAGTCTACAATAGCTGCCGCTCGCTTATTATGTTTTTATTATACCCATACGGCCAGAATATACTCTCTACCGACACAGCCGAACGCAAAAATTATTTGAGGCTTCAAAGATTTATTTCTGTATATTGAGTTTGTCTATATCACAACTCACAACCAATATCTTTGTAACTAAAATTTACTAAAATTACAAAGAGTATTTACAAGTAATTTTGGGTTTTTTCTTGAGTGCGTGCTCATGGTTGTGTAATTCAATTATAGACACATCGACGATCTCGCCACACGCATGAGATGACAACGCGATAACTCCATACAATGAAAACATACCCAACAATCACGAGCAGAGATTTAAGTTACGTGTATACACTATCTTTAAATTTGAGCTACAGAAATTGTTGTTTTGTTTCCGGATTTTACTGTCGCTCGCAAGCTGGCTCCAGAGATAGTATTTATTCGTATCTTTTCGGCGTTTGGGTATTCTGAACCATGTGGGTATTCTGAACACCCTAAACGAGCGGCGGGCATTGTAGACCGTTCATTTATTTTGAAGGGATTCAGTGGAGTCAACTCAATGACTCGAGCACTAAGTACGTAGGGGAACGCATTGGGAGCCGGGAACACGCAACACAGTCGGTGGGGATGGTAGTACATCCCCGACGTGTGTGCGAGTGAAGTTGAAGTAGTTGAGAGCAAGATGGGGGTATCGAGTGATCCGACGTGGTGCGGGATCGGCGTGGGGTCGGTCACAGTGGGATCCACCAGCAACCCAGGCTTTTGATTGCTGTGTTTGACCGGAACACAGAACGGTAGATTGGTGTAAGTACTTAACTTCAAAACCATAACAACCATATATATGCTAAGTACTAGTTGATTGGTTATATATAAAAGTTAGTTTACAAAGATAATTTTTATTGTCCATTATTTTACATACCATATTGAACAGTTGATAGGCAAAACCTTAAGACCGGAATGACAGCTCCCGCGTGAACCCGAACAAGTATGCACCCCGATGCGGTTGCGAAATCTCGGATCATAAATTTTACCCCGAGCCGGGTTATCACGGCACCGGACTTAACGGCTTGGCACAAACCAATCCACCCGTGCCGTCAACTAGTATCATCTTTTAATCACGCAACACTCAAGCGAGCGAAACTTGTTAAGCTACTATTCTTAGTTAGAATTGCACAATGCCAAAATCATATCAACAGAGACAAGGGAAGTGGAAGGTTGAAAGCGAGGATTCGGTGAAGTGTGGTGGATTCTCGATGAAGGGGTATCGGCATGCGTCCGATGTTGGAGGATGTCGGAATACAAGGGATATGCAGCAGGCGAGTCATTCGCAAGTGCGGCAGATAATGACCGAATCGGATCAAAGCTTCTACTTACCATGTCAAACACAACTACGAACCTTGTTTTGCGTGAGAGGTCTGTGGTGCTGCCGTACTGCACTTGGTCTCCAAATTAACGCACTTGAAGTTGATGTCTAAGTGTAGCCTCGGAATGCACCTGGACAGGATACCTGTAAGCGAAGTCGGTTAATGATGTGATAGTAGATCTGCCCGAGTGTTGAATGGCGAAGGACCTCAAAGACCATAAATTGAACCTATCACATCTTCATGGTCTACTTGGTACTATACTTTGTCATAGTTAATACTTATTTATACTTTTAAGAAAGCGATCCTTTTTCTTTGATGTGGTTTGTGGGTTGCGACTTGAATTTTTGGGCATTTTCTTCGGTAGCCGATTATCGGTTATGCGAATTAAAACTCACGGCACAATAAAATGTTCAAACTCAAAATACAGAACAAGTTTTGAATGCGTATGCACTTATTAAGACCTACGTCTACGGAATGATATAATCTAAAACCGAAAATTTAATCATATAACTGCAATTTTGTATTTCCGCATTAAGGAAAGCTATTCACAAATATTTCAATTTGCGCAGCTAGCATTATCAAGTAGGTATCTTTTAAGCGAGTGGGTACTGTAGAAGACGCAGGCAAATGAGAATATAAATACGTAATATGACATCTAAAGATTGAATGGGTGATAGTGAAGGCGGCAGTAGTGTGCACAGCCGGTAGCGTAGTCGTGATAGTGGCACTAGTTGAAAGGTCAGAGCACGGCCTGAAAGGGCTGCTACTGCTGGTCAATTTTATTTCTTATATGCGTTAACTTTCCAAGAGTGTGACTTTAGCTAAGGGTATAATATTTACTTCTTACAACTTCAGGGCAGGAACAGGGTACCCGGGATACTTATCTCCACACAACTGCTGACTGGAGAATATCAATGAGTATGCTGTCCCACCGAGTACCTACAAATGGTCTTTTGAAAGACAGCATGCAGGAATGCAACATCTAATGGACATATGAGATGAGGAGGCTGGCTGGAGCCTGCGCAGATTCCTTCCTTTCCGCGACAATGTATCTGCAACGGCATATGAATCCGTTAAAATTGATGAATTCACCGTAGGGGTAGACTGGATCTACTGGTATAGAAGGACAAGAACCCCAACCACGGACCTAGCTAGTGAGCAATAAAATAGGCATATTAGCAATGAATATAAAACCGCAACAAAAGTATGATAGGGGGTGTAATGTACGCTACTTTGCGGTGTGTTACGGTACAGACCGGAGGTTGCAACAATGCATGGGCATACCGAGCACTTCAAAGTGGTGATATATTATGATGAATGAGACTTCGAGAGGTATGCTTTCAATCACAAACTAGCTAACGCAGTACTCAGCGAATTCTGATGTAGGATTTGGCTTAATTTACCAGTTCAATTCCACATCAAGGGCCACTTCATTTAAATGAAGCATAGAGAGCGACTGCGTATGGATCCTGCCACTTCCACTCATTACTATAAACTACTGAGTAGAATGTGGGCCATGCCTAAGCTCTGCTCCAATATATTGGATTGCACTATAAAATTAAAATATGTAAATAAGCTCTGGTCACGGCGGTAGAACTAGCCGGGCACGCGATTGAACATTACGACCATCCGGGCACAACTACTGCCCCCCTCAGTATCTAAAGCTTATGCTTACTTGTACTACCATCATAGGGGTTATATAGATAGATGGTCCCAAAAACAGTACCAATAGCCATACTATAGGCTTTTGTGAATTATGGCTGAAACCAATCATAGATTATCACTTACCAATACCGAGTTACCCGATGTTACAATATGGGGAGAACCGTATGCATAGAATATGGAGAGATGACTAGGTACAGGTCTAAAGGTCCAAGATAAAAGAGTAAAGTGGGAAGTCTAAAAGAGCAGTCACGAACCCTAGGACTCATGTATATCTGTGACACCCGAGATTTTTCAAAAGTTGTATTGGAATATCTCGCCCCATCTTCATTGCAGTATCTTCAGTCACGGGTTCAGCCGCCGAGGTGGCGTCCCACGGCAACTTGTCTCGTGCTAAACACATAGCTGCAACATACAGGCACATCCTATCCAGGCAAGACTCTTCTCCTAACGAGACTGCAAATTTCGGGACAGAGATCTTTGGAATGTTTGGGACTATGGCAAACATTTACCAGATTATATACCTTCAGGGCCCAACAATGTTTGTGACACTATTTCGGTATACCATAGAAGAGAAGTTTGGGGAATAGAAATCACACCATCTTATCTTGCTCTCTCTGACCCTTTGAAACCACTACTTAATTATCATGTAGCAGAAAACGGTATTCGCCCCTTCAGTCCTCATTCGAAAGCCAAATTTCAGGCCCACTACCGGGATCCCGCATTAATTTAAGGACCACTGCTTTCATCACCTCCGGGTGCTTATTCTTGGTCCCCTATAGGTGCCTATTCAGGGCCTTAGGATAGCAGAATCCAACCCCGGATGGACTAGTCCACTGGAACCATGCCAGAGGCGGACGGCGACTTGGGCACCGAAAGACTATCGTCGCCCCAGTCCTGGCGACTAGTGTGTAGGAACGGGGGTGAGGTTAACTCAGCAGCCACTAGTCATAACGACCAAGACGGGTATGGATCAATAGATTTTACACTAGTAAAGAGCTAATAGTAGAGACTGTTCGGCAGTGAGGCAGTCATGGTGGTGATACAGGACGGTAGTGATGGGAGGAGATGTTGACATGGGATTTGGCCCGGTGGCTTCCGAGGCGTTCGGGAGCTTACAGCCCCCATCGGCCTAAAGCTGCGGGGATGAGTCCGGCGGCTTACAGCCCCCATTGGCCGCCACCAGCCCAATGCCGAGGAGGATGCTTAGCCTCGCCCGCGATACTCGGCATTGGGCCCGGTATGATACTCGGCATCCTCGAGTATCGCACGTTCTTTCTCATATATATGGCTGCTTTTCCCTCTCTTTGTTCTTTACACAATCGCCTTTGTACGATAGTCAATTCGATATCTTTATTCGTACTCGATTGATCTCACAGGAGGCCGACAGCATTCATGGTACTAGCAGATTTACGACTCAAATATTTTGTCCGAGAGTATATGAATCAAACGGCAACTCTCTCAGAGCACCTCCATAATACGCTCCTGGAGGCTGAGGGTGCATAGTGACAGTCGCCGAGATTTCCTAGCTCCTGCTCTTTCAAATCTCAGGGTAACACATTATCCCTTGGATCGTAACTTTGGCATTCCCGGCCCGTTTGGGCATGGCAACCGACTCCCCACCTGCAAATATTTAGCGATGCAACCACAACTCTGTAGGGGTGGCCTGAAAGCATTATAAACTTACTTTCTTATGTCTTGAGAGCATTTTGGCAAAAATTAAGGACTGTATAGGAATAGGATGCCGATAAAAAGTGCGGTTTTTGTTGGGAGGGTTGTCTCAAGATCAGCTCCCCAAAAACTCGAAAATGTCACTGTGTAGCCCATATGGACAACTCTGCCCATAACACCCCAAAATATCCTTCAAGCTTAGTGCTAAGGACATGCTCTGAAGTCCCAATATCATTACACACAAGGAATTCCATCTGCAATGTACCCAAGAGTTGAGGCTCAGAGGGGGGATACCAATACCCATTGCACAGCTCTCATAGTGAACAAGGCTAAAACCCACTTTGTCAAACATCAAAGAGGGCATATCTTTACCCCTCAGCCAGAGTTGGAGTCATGGGCAATTTTCAGTACACCTTGAGAAGGGAAAGTAGCTGGGATGGTGGCTTTGCCAGCAGGAAAGCCCAGCCAGAAATACCAAATCTCCCACCCAAACTTTGCTAAGCATGTTCAAAATGCAAGTAACTGTGGTGTCTCAATAATGAAAGGCATCATTTTGTGGAATTCAATCACCTGTAAAGGAGAAAGGTGGGTGGTGGTGCATAGACATGGGGTGGGTTGCCAGTTCAGAGAGCGAATTTTGGTGGGGCAGTAAGACTTACAAAGTCACATCCCATATAATGTACAATTCACTTTCACAGAAAGTTTTATTTGCTACTAAAGAAGACCTGATAAAAAGGATGGCCTCTGATGACCATTTTTGGACGTGTGGTGAGGTGGTTGCGTGGGCGGCCCGTATGGGCCGGGAACCGTTACGATCCAGGGGATAAGCGCCCTTGGCAATACATCTAAAGTTTAGTAAATAGATTGGTGACAATTCAATACAGCCTAATCTTATCAGAGTAATCTAATTTTTGACAGAGGTATCCGGAGCTTGAAAATCCGACGAGAAAAGAGCCAGATCATGGATTCTCACCCATTTTTCATTTTCATCAGATTCTTGGTTTACAGGATGGAATGTACTCATATCGTTGACAACAGCTCTGTCCACCTAGGAATGACAAGATTTGTGTGTGCTTCGAATTACAATCATACTGATCTTCAGTCAAACTTTGGCTTTATATTGAGTTTCTGTACTCTATGGATTCAGCGTATTAGTGATACTAAACTTTTGTAGATAGATAAATTACCGACACAACGATACTAACTAGCGATATTTAGAGTAGTCCCAACAGCCACCATTGCGACGATCGCCGACAGTTATGAATGAGCGCTAAAAGTAATGACACACCTTAGCACCAAAAAAATGCCCTTACAAATATTAGCAAGTGTCAGACCGAGTATTGTGTGTTTCTTTCCCAAAATGACTACGAATTTCAACGTTTCAGACACCTGTCATATTCACCAGAGAATTTTCCCAGCCTTGCGACTGCGGCTACGGTCAATAGGAAACGAAAACCTACGGGTCGCACTTTCTCAAAAGTTACCAATGGTAGCAGTTGAGATCTTGTCGAGGCGATAACAATAATGATGTAGGCTACGTCATATGTAGTAGATGCCCAGACAAAGTTTCGTCACAGGTTGAATGCGGCTTCACAGGTACGTCGAAACAAGGGTGTAGTAAACGACAAAAAAGTTGGTGTGGTTGTTGTCATCACATAACCACCGCCATACAAATTGATTCTCTCATACATACTATTCCCCAAACAGAGAATGAACCGCAACAATTTGCTGTTTTTGTGGTTGCGATGTTGCAAATATGAGTCGACGCCCCCACCACCTCCACTATGGCCTCCCACCTCCAATCGCTCGCCTGTCCGCCGGAACTTGACATCTGACGCGAAAAAATAATAAACGAGGTTGATTCGACTTTTCTCGTTATCGAAATATTTTCGACCGTGAATGCAGGTCACACTCTTGTCATTATTGTGCTGCAGTTACTATACAAAGCATTCTGGAATGTCATGTCGACATGGTTGCTCGTTTTGTGTGCCGAAATGTTGATCAAGCGCCGCGAGGCGCATGCGCGAATAGGTTCATTAAAATCAGCCAATGAAAATGCTGGCCACTACACCACTCAACGAAAGTCGGATGTCGCCTGATCGCAAGTATCCAACTTCGCGGATCTCGTGTACTCCGGAGCAGAGTACCCCCTCGAGGAGATAATTGTGATATAAGTTAGATCAATTGTACCTTCACAGAAGCAAAAAAAATGAGGCGCTTACTTTCATTAAGAGTGTATAATATTCGAAAATGTTTGAACAGCTTCCCTACAATTCCGGCAACGAATTCCTCATAGTCAATTTATTATCTTTATTATCCAATAAATGTCACCTATCCTATAGCACTCACTGTTTCCTTACCCAGTTAACTTAAAATTTAGCTGCTAGTAAACGAACAATCTGTAGAGTTGTTGAACTAAGTTGACATCCCCAGATGTGTGCGTCATAACGAGCACCCTGGACGACCGGCAACACATAGAGTTCATCACCGAGAGGCATTAAAATCCTTATCAAACGATACTGTGTAGCGTGCAGGTGTCCGCATGATCGAACTCAGAATTCACATGTTTCATTCGCGAGTTGACGCAGACTGTAACAATTTACAATGCCTATCATAAGTTGAACTATTCGTTTTCAAACCGGCGAGATATTGGAAATTGTAACGAGCTGCATGTCTGTTGGTTTGTAACAATACTGCATATGGCCGCATGCGGCCAATGGCATATATCCATCACTCCTTGCTTCTACTATGCTAGAAGTTGGCCCGAGTTGTAATAATCTGTGACTGGAGCTGAATGACAATCCACAATTATTACCACACAGTTGCAGGAAGATCTATAATCGATCACGCTATTAATTTGCTAAATTGGCGAGAATTCTAGAACGTGATATTTGGATTAGCCCGGTCACTTAGCAGAGTGCCATTATTTACATGATCTCAAATTTTAAGCTACAAATGCTACCAATAGTCAAGTTCTTGATTATATCATGGAAATATGGTCACTTTTATTGAAAGCCTTGTGTTTCAATTATTGATAAATAGATCTGCATCTAAAAATTTGCGTGTGCTCCATATGCGACTGCCGAAAAATCCACCAATCCGCTTCCACCACATCAACCCCTAAATATGCTAAACCAATTAATGAGATTGATTAAACCCTCCACCACACCTCATCCCCTCCTATTCAACACAGGGTTTACATAAAGTTATCCCAGTAAAATCCCCAACCAGCATTTTGTCTCAAGCCCACAAAATCCAGCATAGAGAGAAGCAAGGTAAAATTATGCCGCGTGATATCGCCTCCAGATATCGTTGGTGGGAAACGCCAAAGCCGTCAATAATAGGATGCGACGAAAACAAAGATCGACAAAAGAATGGTGTGGTGTCATAGTAATATCCGTAAAATCCGTGCGACATTCATGGAAATCGTTTCTTCACCCCTCCAAAGAAGATAAGCTGGGTCCTAACATTATCACTTGCAAGAGAAAATCAATCTCAGTGTTTCGCTGCCACCACCATATCTGTTCCCTCCTCTCGCTGATTTACACCTCGCTTGATTCCTAGTCTGCCTCGTTCGCGCACTTTCAACAGCGGCTCTATCGGTCCGGACTACATCGAGGTTTCTCTACAACTTGCGTTTTCTTCGACATTCCTACACATAGTCAATTCAATCTCAGTTCACAATTCTCATCCCCACAGATTGCCTATACAGTAAAACTCGAGTTGTTTGACTGGCCTTCGGTTTGTCTGCTAAACAATTTCTAGATATTAGCAATGGCCGATACCACCCCCGGCAAGTTCGTGGAGCTTATATTCGAACCGGCTTCTGGTGACACATCCAGGCACAGGCTGGGTTATCGATCGTTAGCCAGAAATTCAAAGCAGCTGTTCACTCTTTTGCTAAAGAAAGAAGTAAGCACCGAATTCTTCTTGGCATTTGCGATATATGGTAAACGGCTTGCTACACTACTGCGCGATATTCCGAAATACTTTGCCGAATACCAACTCCTCCAGTCGGCGAAAGAACACATTACCCTGCGACTACTCGAAGAGACAATCGGTGCATTCTTGTTTTCTCTCCTTCCTTCGCAATTACCGGACATCGCAGCTCAGAAATCTATGGCGGAGATTGTCATGGCAGTGATTGAAGTATCTCGTCCGGGGGGGTTATTGGGTCTGATTGGGGCTGAATTGGGGGAAAGACCTGTCACTCTGGCAAGATTAATCCTAGACGGGCTGATTGGTACCTGGTCCAAGAAACAAGCTGCGTTGTTTCGAAGCCTCACTTTGAATTGTTGGGAAACTTGGGCAAATCTGATGCGGGATCATATGAGCCTGTGCAGTTCCCATCGCGGAAAGCCTAACGACTGGGAAGGCATGAAGAAGCTTGTTGAATCTTTCCCCTGCGATTCATGCTCAGCATCCGTCCACGGTACCGATGAAACTCCACCGCCGAGAGCGAAACCCCGACCAATCCATATCACCATGAGAGCGTTTGACAATTTAGTAGGGGAACATCTAGGACCGTGGAAAATAGTCGTTTCGGCTTTCGCACTGAAGAGATTCAGAGAGGCAGCTGCTAACGGTGAGTGTAGTTGTTGTCTCACCCAAGGTGTACCGTTGGCAATTGACAATGCTTAATTTCCGAATGTGTTCGCATACAGGTGACTTCGAACGCATTCGAGAGCGAATCCTTGCACTAGCGTCCGGAGAATGGGTAAGAAATTCTCTTCGCGGACCGACGCGGAGTACTGTCCAGCATCGAGTCCGGGTATATAAGGTTTCATTTCAGGATAATGTTATACTCTGGCAAGTTGATATCGCCTTCGACGAGAGACACTACGCTGTCATGCAGGTCGTCAAAGGTAAGGACTCCAGACCGAATTTATAGAGGATCAACATCTGACCTGTGTCTTAAGTGTGGGCAATTTGCCCTAACTTGGAGGTTTGTACAGACTCTCTTCTTATGGGCTTCACTAATTAGATTGATAGGTTAACAAGATGTGTGAGTGGATCGCGCATGCGCAACAAACATACACGAACGCCCGAATAGCGGCCTGTGAGACAGTGGACTTGAGGAAACTAAAAAGCGCCATTTACCCTGAAACCATCACAACACTTCCGGAATCCCTAAGCAATGCGCCATGCACTGCTCACCCAGACGTGAGGACGTCGTCAGCCACACAAACAGATGGAATGATGGAGAGCTCACCCCTATTGGGTAGGTTTCTAAGCGAATTTAGTAGTGGTCAGTATTGCATGGCTAACAGAAATTCAAGGAAAATTTTACAGCCTAACCTCTACTGTTCTTACCAGCATTAAACACGACACTCAGGCAGTGTTCCCTGTCGATCCTTCGAAGGAGGAAATGAAAATTATCAACCATTTTAAAACTCCAGCATTCATTCTAGGAAGAAGTGGCACTGGAAAAACAACATGCTTGATCTACAAGATGGTAAGCAGGTACCTAACTGCTAAAGCTGAAGATGATAACCCGGTACGACAAGTGAGTACCTCCCCTCCTGAGTGCTTGACTTTATCTTCCGTAATTGGTATGGCTGGTGTAATGGTCGATGTCGCGACCCGGTGTGTCGCACGATCGAGATATTGGTTAACTATGTGGGTAACTGTGACATCCGCCATACCATTACAACTTCGCAGTCTTCAATAATACTGAGCTAATAATATTGTGTTAAGCTCTTGCTTACTCGGTCAATTGGTCTTGCTCAAAAACTCAAGCTTTATACTAAGAGATTGATAAATTCTCGTCTCGAAGTGGTCGAGGAGATTCCTTCGCCCGGAGAAGAAGACTACATTAACTCTTCGAGTGATTCAGAAGAGGACACAACCCGGGATTTACTATCACTGGAGGACGGCGATTTTCCTTTAGTGTGTACCTTTAGCTACTTCTTAAGACTCTTAGAAAATTCACTTAAGTATAACATCCCACTAACTCATGTATTGTACGGTCACACAATAAAATAAGTGGACACGATATTGGCAGGCAAGCGGACAATCCCACCCCAGAGCTTAAGTTGCAATAACTCTAGTATGTCACCTAGTAGTTAATTCACTTATAATTGTGTTCAATAGTAGCGTTAATATGACCTGATGTACTGACAAAATCTGTCTTAGTTCGGTGGTTGATTGCTTATAATTGCACCCGCTCGCATGCCCGAATCGTCTGGATTTATTTTGTTGTGCAACTGAACAGTTTGGATGATCAATTTATTTATTGATTCTAATTCGATTTCAAGGCTTCATGATATCAGGAACGAAAGGCAAGGTAGAAGGTTTATTAAAAAAGATCCACCTCTAGTTAACGATACTGTCTTCCGCTTGGAGTATTGGTGGCGTTTTCCAGTTGCTCTCCGACGCAGGATACAGGTCGACCTGGCCTACGTGGATATTATGGGAGTCATAAAGGGTGCAGCTTCTTTGGACACTAATCTTGAACCGTTAACACGCGACACATACACAGCCAAACGTTGGAAGCTTGCGCCTAATTTCACCCGAGAAAGCGAGCGAAATGCTGTCTATTCTCTTTATGAAAGCTACGAGAAACAGAAAAAAGCGCGGGGTGAATTTGACGATGTCGATAGAGTGATCCGCATTTTCAAATCGTTAAGAAGATCTCCAGAGATTCGACAGGAAGTGGGGGGGTTATTGCACGAAATCTATGTCGATGGTAAGAATTGAAATTTATCCTGAATAGCTGCGAATCGCCTAATAGTTACCGAATGCAGAGGTACAGGATCAACGGCCTCTTGAAATCGAGTTGCTTTTGAGTCTCATTCATGATCCTAGAGGAATTCACTTTGGTAAACCCACCCTAAGTATATTTACTTTACACGGTTCTAATAAGCTATTCCTACGTTTAGCTGGAGATACAGCACAGTCAATCTCTAAGGACTCGCTGTTTCAGTTTGCGACCGCGAAAGCGCTGTTTTATACTCGTTTCAGTGATCCATCGGCCACAGGCAACCAATCGGAACTTGCACCTGAGTTACTTCCGTTATCCCATAATTACCGTTCGCATAGAGGCATCCTCTCAGTTGCCTCTGTTGTTATGGAGCTCTTGTATTCCGGTATGTAATTTGACCTAGCTTATAATATATATGCTTACCAATTCACTAGGATTTCCGGACCTCGTAGACAAGTTACCACCCGAAGTAGGGGACCACATTGGCCCAGAGCCAACATTATATAGTAAGACAACCATCTTCAGCACCCAGGCCGTCGCTAAGCTACAGCAGTTGGTTCTCGTTTTATATCTGCACTCAACGGCTCCCACGAAGATTCCTCCAACGAGGATATTTCTAATGAGAATCTGGAAATCTCTTCATTTGGTGCAGCACGAGTCATTCTTGTCCGTGATGAGCAGACACAACTTGATCTTCAGGAAAAGGTCAAGGAATCCGCGTTAGTTTTAACCATTCTCCAAAGTAAAGGCATGGAATTCGAGGATGTTTTTCTCTACAATTTCTTCAGCACCAACCCGTATGGCTTGGATTTCAGGATTTTGGAGGAGCTTTTGGTTAAACAACATCATCCTCCTGGTATGAAGGCCCTTTTCAATGTTAGTTTTTACACATTTTCATTAACTCACTCTAATCTCAGACTTCAACCAAACAACTCAATCGAAGGAGATCAAGATTGTGAGTGATGAATACTGAAAAATTTCCAGTGTTCTTTGACATGCTAACGGGCAACACAGACGTTGTGCTCAGAACTAAAAGTAGGTATTGGCTTCAACCTGTCAACTGAACACTGACCAGGTTGGCAGCATTTCTACGTCGCTGTCACCAGGGCAAGAGCTCGACTTTGGATCATCGAAAACGATGAGAAAGTCGTACGCCCAATCGTCGATTTATTTAACAACAGAGTACCAAAACTATTACCACGACACACAGGAGCTCTTCTAAGGGTTATCTGGGATAGTGATTTCTCACATGTAAGAGTAACTCCCAGATGTAGTACCATGCTAATAAGTGCAGATGTCCCAGCTGCGAAGACAGTTTATTTCTACCAACAAATCGACTTCAAGTGAGTGGAAAGCGAATGGTCACGTACTGATAGAGAAGAAATCTTATACACAAGTATTATAACTCTAGCTTTATGTTGGAAGTAGCTAACTGAGGTTTAAGGCTCTGACTTGTTTCAAAATAGCTCAAGACAGTGCTGGGGAAACGTTGGCAAATGCATATCTAGCAAAGCTCTCAGGAATGGAATACAGAGCAGTAGGATCCCATGAGGAATCTGCCGCCGCCTACAGCAGAGCTTGCGACTTGTTCATTGATGTTGGCCGGATTTCGCAAGCTGCCGAGTGTCAGAAAGAGATTGGAAATACTATAGCTGCTGCAGGTAACAATGTTTTATCACCTCTACTCACTTGTGGCCTATCAAAAACTGAATGAATTACTCCAACAGATATTCTATCCGAAAATGGCAGACATGAAGAAGCTGCTTGGCTGTACACTGACGCTATAGAACCCAGAAAAGCGGCGCGGGAATATTGTGAAATTGGAAACCATGCGAAAGTTCTTGCAGCTTGTTATAACGGCAGCCTTTATGAACAACTGATCAGCTATCTCAAAGAGTAGGTTGCTTCCCGCTATCCAGAAGAACTTACTAACGAATACTCACAGTTCTTCGTTGGAAATTGACTCCAACTGCCGAAGACAATACTTACGGCTGTGCTATCTGAAAATGGGGGAACGGGACCTACCTAAACTGCAAATAAAAATCCAACCATCTTTAGGATCCGTAGCGGAGCAACAAAGTGTGTTTAAAGAATTTGGAATACCGAGTCGTACATTCAAGCTCTACCAGACGAGAAACAGTTCCCAGATTGTTTGCGAGGTTGCCGTAAATATCGGTTATCTGGATGACGCCCTTTCACTGATTGAAAACAATCGGATTGCTCTACAAAATTCCGTTTTAGCTAATATATTCAATTACATTCAAGCAAGAGACATGCTCAACAAGTACCAACCGCAAAGGAACCAAAGTTTTAGAAGAAATTCGTCTCCAAAAATGAAAAATAATGTATTTGCGTCGCTTCAACAACATTGGAGATCACTCGATATGGCTCTTGATGCTTTTAAGCAAAAAGGCAGCCCGCCAAAAGCTAGTTTTCTCGACGAGAGGATTCTCCGTGGTTATTTTGATCTTCTGGTTTGTATCCCGGGGCCCAGATATATTGACATGTCTTAATGTACTAACAAAACGACATAGGCTACCAAGATGACTCCGCAGTCTAGGCTGTCTACACATTTAACTCAAGTCCCGCTAGAGATCATTGACAATGCAATCACAATTCTGAGTACCACTATGGTCAAGAATCATCCCCCACCCGAGGCGTTGTTGTATTTAGGAATCTGGCCAACACCACACGGGGGTTACATCGCTTTGCCGTGGTCTTTCTCGGAAATTGAACCAAAAGTCGATTTTCCAATCCAGTTCATGGCAAGCGGTAGCCTCCACATACAGGGAAGCCAATCAATCTTGGGGACTATTTCTTCCGCATTGAATTTCATTGATGCCAAGTATCGGTCTCCATGGCAGGATATCACACGCAGTGGCGTCTTCCGGGGGCTTGTGAAGGACTGGTCTAGAGTTCGATTTCCAGAAAGTGTAAAGGTACTTCAATCGATTATTATGTATTGATGTATCCAAATAAGATCGGTTTGACTAACATATGGAAGGCGTTGCTCACACTGAACCGATTATTTTCAAACTTGGATACCGTAGTGTCTTCTCTCACAAGACAAGGTTGTCCGGTAATGGCCAAATGTAACGATATTGCATACTTATCCCTCATTTAAAGCTTAGAAAATGACTTCTAATTAATGGTAGGGTCCTTTTGGAAGCACGCCTTGATTCGACAGATGCATTTTGTGTCGTCAAATGAGCAGGATGCGTCAGGTCTCTTGGAGTTGAAAAAGGAACTAGCATCTACTGCGCCCGATATACAGCGGCTCTGCTTTAAGCTCCAGGATTCGCTACTATCTGATATCAGAAAGTCTATATTGGACCCAACGTTTAATCTTTTGTCATTACTACTCCAACAAATGCAAGTGGCTGAAATCTTAAGTATGCCGAGTCCCTCTTCCGTCTTTCAGCTTTTCTTTCTAATTAATATCAGGTCTCAGTGAAAGATGGTACGGTGGCGTGCAGCATATAGTTACCAGTAATGTTGCTAGCAACTTAAAGGAGGCCCATGACGTCGTAACTTTGGTAAGGGCTGTACGAATCAATACAGCTCCTGAAGATTTTCCTGGACCCTTTGTAAGCTACAGTGCAAGCAGTGTGATTGGGAGAGATCTCAAGCTAATAGCAGCCTGAATTTAGATTGAAAACAACACCAAACTGCTTTACAAACTGCAACGGCTGCTTGATAACAGTCACCCGCAACTATTTTATTCAGCATCACTACTGTCCCTTTATGAGGAATGTGTAACGTTACTTGTATGTACTATATACAGTTCTATCATATGGTCTTCCATTGAGAGGATAGGCTAACAATAACAGTTATTACTGATACTACCGTTCTGTTTTGTGATCCCCCGCTCGTGGGCCGCCCTCCATCTCTCCAAATTGCCCAAAGTCCCTACGCCTCAAACCTCACTAGAGATGGCCCGGTACCAGCAGTTTTTGGTGCAGTTGATTACCGGTCTCTGCGAACTCGTAACTCGTATCGAACAGTCCTCTTCCTTAGGGCCAGTACAAGCGAAAAGCTTGACCCGGAGAAGTATTAACATTATCGCCGTTAGCATGGTCAATATGGGGACAGTAAGTCCACTGCCACCTAAATATTCCATGCTATGGTGTCAAGCGCAGACGGTATGCGACTGCCCTCTATTTATACGGTACAGTTTTAACCAAGTGTGGAAACAGGTGTTTCGCTATACGCAACTATTCGCGAACGTCCCCGCAGCCCGACTTCCACAAAACCTCAGAAACTCTTTCTCCAGATTCAGAGGGAATGACGAAATTATTGCGGTGGTGACGGGCGGATACAATGAGCCACTCACGTATGCAGGTTTGCAATTTCACAATTCTACGGTAATGGAGCACACACAAAAGCCGGCGCAGTGTCACCACAGATTGAAGAAAGCGCAGATTAACGCGGCATACAAGTACATCTTTGCCACGCAGGTGCGACGTGAGTGTGAGGAGCTGAAACATCAACAACTTAAGGAGGAGCAATTGATGTTCCGACAACTAAAGGTCCAATGCTTCAGGGAGTCAACAGTGTGCAGAAACTGCTGCGTCACGGCAGTAGAGACGGATTATGCTCGGAGGTTCACATATTGAACAATTTGAAGTACACGGGATCGGTTCAGGTGAGCTGCTCTCGCTAATTATGAAACTTTTACTAATGGTAATGCAGGTTGACGGTATTGACTGGAGGCTGGAGTGTATGTAGCAAACGTACTCAACTGTTCTTTGGCATAAAATACAGTATTCAAATGTATAAGAGACCACCATGTGACAACGTACTAAAAAATAAGCGTCATAAATATTACTCGATTATCTTCTGATGCATATTATTGCTTTGGTACGAAGATAGTTGATTGAGTCAGTAAGAGAGCTCATCTTGGCTCCCGTGTACATCTGCGTGTGAGAAGCTATGACTAGCTGTACAAACTAGTCACGTACAAAATTAGGGTGTACTGACTGAACCGGTTCACTATTTCTTGAACTACTTAGGAACCGTCTTGAATTGTATCATAGCGATGATGTCTCTTGACCTATCTAGCGGTGGCTCCGTGTCTTTATCTAGTGAGAATCCGAAGCTCCCTTCATACGTCGACGATGTGGCAATCGGTGTTGAGAGTTTATGATGCTAATGAAATCTCCTGGTCTATCTAACGACAGAACTCATGTCTTATATACAATAAGAGTCTAGAAATCCCGTCCAGTGTTCGAATCGGGCAGGGCCGGCCCTGGAATCTTGAGGGCTCGGGCTTTTGACAACGCCCGGCCCTTAGCGCATGATTTTTAAGGAGATGCCCAGCCAGTCTGCGGGCCGAGTGACCACCTACGCCTACTCCAAATTTGTATATTACTACTAAAAATAAGACATTATCCACGTCCACTTTCTCCCAAGACTTTATATATTCAATAACACAAATAGCATCAATCCCCAAGTAATTATAGCGGTCTAAGATAAGTAGATTTGAATTACGAAACACCTTGTCAACCTCAGCAGACATAGCAAGGATAGATTACCTATAGACTCCATGAGAGCTGGGGAGTGGCAAGAGAAATACCGAAAGAATCAGAACTGCAGAGAATACTTCGCTTTTATAGCAGCTTTGATGCTGTGTATGGATTCCTACGACCACTAAGGTACTACCACTCTATCACACCTTTCGCTTCTCAAGCTAGACTTTCACCACTTATATTGGCTCCCACACCTCCTTAATAGCTGAAAATACCTTCTTCTGATACCTTTTTTATGCTTTATGCATGAAAGCCCGCAGACTTTAGCAAGGCCCTCGGGCATTTAATTTAAAAAACCCGGCCCTTATGGGCATTGAGATTACCGGCTCGGCCCGGCCCCCGCAAAAAAGCCCGCGGGCCGGCCGGGCCCGTTTCGAACACTGATCCCGTCGGTCTCCGGTGGCCGCTAAGAGTGGCAATCGGAGTGAGAATTAGTGCTGGCGTGTACCGACAATTCCGATATGGGTCCTTGCGGCCTCGATAGATATTAGACAATCAATAAATCAACCATCTGATGTTGTTGCATTAGTACTTAGGGGAGAACTGTGTGTGTAGGTTCTATGATACAGTGGAGAGAAGGAGAGAAGGAGAAAGCCTCGATTTATATACGGAGGATCATCAGGAAAACTTTGATGCTTCGCCACTCTGAGTTACTTACCACCGGATATGTAGCAGATATTGTTACTTTGGATGCTAGGAAGGCTTGATTGATTGATCTATCTGGAGGGCATAAGGCCCGTATATGTACAATCTCCCATATGCGTACGCGTATGCTCCATCTGACATGAGACGCATCACCCTGGTCCTGATGAATATTCCCATACAGCCACCAACTTCATACATGTCCTCATTCTCATACAAGACATCAGACGGTGATGAGACTCAAGATTCAAGTACACATGCAACAGATGTAAGTGACACGATCTCGAGTGATATTGAATGACTTCATACACATGACTGTTAAGCTCGTAGATTCTTGACCTGATTTAGTTGTGCCGACAGCCGTTTGAGATTCTGTAGATTCTGTACCATACTACCCGTGGGCTCTGTAATAAAATCACTGAATTGGTGTAATCCATCTATGACGTCGGTGGCATGACTGGACTGGCTCTAGGGAGTCGGAAATGTGCTTCTATAAAGGTACCAAAAAAGGCACAGAACAGTGCCTTTTCCTACATTGAAAATAAAAGGCATTTAAGTGCCAGAATTGTGTTAGGGGTTCTTTTGTATCGCTGTAAAAGGCACCGTAGAAATTGCACTAGAATGGATCTAGATAATGCTTTTCTAAAGGTGCCTTGTTTCTCCGTGCCATTTCACCCGAGCCTGTTCTTTGTACTTTTCTCCGTGCCTTTGCTCCGTGCCTTTTCTCAGTGCCTTGTCACCCTATGCCTTTTTCCCCATGCCTTTGAGCTAGACCTTTTTCGCAATGCCTTTTCTTCTCTTCCTTTCACCTCTGTGCCTCGCATCCGTACCTGTCCTCTGTGCCTTTGCGTGCCTTTGACCTTCATGTACTAAAATCAGTAAAGACTCATCACCCCCATAGCGGTGACTAAAGACACTAGCCTCTAGTGTGAGCACCTACTCCTCTGCTACCCTAAACCCACCAGCATCTTAACACTCTCGCCATTGCCAGTTTGCGCCATGTAGATTCTGCCCGCTGCGTCCAACTCAGTCGTTCATGTCTTCAGTGTTGGTGCAATCTAGGGTGGCGTGAGAATTGTATTGTAACGGCGCGGTGGTGGGGTAGTGGTGAGTCGATTTACAGATAGTGCAGGCAGTGGAGGTGGCGATGGATGTTTTAAAAGGAAGGAAGGTGAGCAGCCGATCGAGAACAACCAAAATCTATCATTTTTGGCTACCCCGTGGTCGAAGACAGGTATGCACACAAAGCGGTACAATTAAAGGCACTGCCGGTAGGTTCTGGTTGTTTACAATGAACCATTTTAAAGGCACTGCTGTCGAAAGTTATGGATTTAAGGCACTTTTGGTGGGAGCACAGCACCTACAAGAAGTCACAAGCCGAAAAGACATGCAATAAAAGGCATAAGGACTTTCAAAATTGCACGAAAACGAGTTCTAGCTCCTCCAGGTGCCTTTTTTACCATACAACCGGTGCCTTTTCATTTTTCATTTGTAAGGGGTAAAGGCACGAAAAGTACATTTCCGACTCCATTACCGTAGTTCAAACCGTTGAGACTACCGGTAATCTCCAAAACTGGGTTCAGTACAAGTAAGTATGCATTCATATGCATAGAGGCAATTGCAGTAGCTAAAGGACAATAAACATTATTGGTGCGGTGACTCTCCGATGATCAGATCACTGGATTATCACTCGATCAATGGATTATCACTCGACTAACTAGACGAAACTCGAGGTATTCCGTTTGTGGTTAATGATACCTAGCAGAGATAGTCCCGGCCTTCCCTACCCTATACATTAGTGGTAGTCATCAGGGATCCCAATTGTCTGGAGTAGTTAGTCTTTCCGACTCTTTTGAGGCTCGCCATCCCCGTCCCGTCTCAAACGTTATTCCGGTCGCCTAGTCCGTCCGGGGCTGAGAACTAGCATCCTACGGGCAACTATAAGGGGCCGGAGTGGTTATACCTGTGGCGGTGCCAGTGGTGGGGCTTCTTTCCAGCAGTATTTCCAGTGGCGGATGTGAAGCTTGTCATAGTTTTGTACCCAATAGAGCAGTGGAAGCTAATAGCATGAATCCCATTCGGGTAGCAACGTGTAAGATGATATGGTTACCACCATCGCCGCAATAACTGCAGAGGCCTATAGTCCTGTTATCGAGATAAATTTTGCCCTAGTCTCAAGCAATCCAAAATGCTCTTCCCCGGGACGGGCGATTGGGATGCCTGATGATTGCTGTATTTCCAAGCCTCGTTCAGGAACAGCTGACATACTGTAGCATTACTACTCTCTACAGTGTGGCAAAACTGTTCGATGGTGGCTGCTATTACCACGTGGGTGGAGAAAATAACCCCATTTTTCTGACAGTAGTTCAGGGAGATGAGTTTCTTTGCTGTGGCTGCAAATAAGGTTTTGGTGTACATATACGGTGCTGTATGTGTATGGGTCTACGCATCGACCAGGCCCCATGTCAATTACTGCGTGTCAAACACACCCGAGAGGCCACGTGCACTCCGGAGGTTACATACTCTGTGCCGCTGAGCGCACCTGTATTCGGATTGCTAACCTCCGGATGCACCCGGGAGTACCTCAGAGCGTTGGTACACGTGCGATCCTGCCAGTACATACAGTCTGTGATAAGTAACTCAGAGTTTGAGATAAGCTCAACGACTTGATCGGGATATACCAGAACAGCCGGTTTTATGCGGCAATGAATGCTCCTTTTCCACCTGTTTGCGCTTCCACCTCCTCTCCTCCCCTGCCTCTACCATCCCTTGAGTTTACACTAGCATCCGCAAACTTATAAACACTTCCCTCTTATGACACACAACCTCTTCCTTGTGAGAACATGACTGCAATAATTTGAACAATTTTTTTAGACGACGATATGTCAGGGTGGGTGCGTAGATAAGCACGAAGATGTTAGGAAATTGGGCAGGGGTACGATTCTATTTCTGTATTTTTTTGTGCGGCTCTTTGCGGCTCTGCCCCGTACCCATCAGCCATCTCCGCTTAGCACACGATCTCCGCTCACCCTTTTCCTGTCCGATTTTAACCACAAAGAGCGTCGTGACTTCAAATGATTAGCAGTGAAAAGAAAAAAATCTACACGTCTTTTGTAGTCGTGGTCGTACATCGCTAGTGCGGTGTAGCGCATCCCAGCCTGCGAGGGTTTCAGGTTCAACAGGCGCGCTACGCCAGCCACTTAAGTCTGGGTACGAGAAAACGCTTTCTCAAAATTGGAGCGGGTATATAGGCACGGGAAACTGACCACCCGGTGGACAGGGTATACAGAAAGTTTGTTCCAAATTGTACTAGTACATGCTGCCGTGGAATGTACTCCGTTCAGGAACCAATGATTCTGTGCGGTTATAATGACTCGAATTTAAGCGCCCAGGCAACAACGCAACGTGCACAACAGGAATGCAAACACACAACCTGGCCCGCTTTAACAACCACTTGACAGCGCAGTTATCGGAAAAAATAAATACAGACACCTTTCCCCCAACAACCCAAAACCAACTCTGTTACCTATATTGCAACCGCAGACCGCATGGCTAAGTTTCCGAAAGAACCAATGTCCGCAACACCGCCAGACTCAGAGTCAGACAGCGAACCAGAAAAGATTCCTCGCGACTCCATCCCGGCGCCGGACTCCATTGCGAACGAATCTGTCCTAGCGAACTTAAGTACCGGTGACAACATTTGGAAACAGGGCGAGGATATCGTGAATAGATTTCGGGATGCGGCGGCGGATTTTTCGGAGAAGGTCCGTGATAGTTTGACTATGGCAGAGGTTATACGGCAGATTTCGAAGGGGTACGTGCCGTATATGCTAGTTGTTTATCCGGAGCTGCTACTGATTAGCAAACAGGTGTTCCATTAAGTTTATTGCCCTGATAGGGCTAACTGGCGCTGGCAAGTCTTCCGTGATCAAAAGTCTTACAGGGATGGATGTTTATGTAGGGCATGGAATCAGTGCCGGTATTATCCCCTGCTACTAGTTTAATATTCCTCTTATGCTTACCTATCTCCCTCAGGTACTACCTCGTTCGGTATGTTTCCGGCTAATATTGAAGGCCAGTGCTATGTGTTTGTGGATACGCCCGGGTTTAACGACTCAGACGAAGGACGTACCGATGTCGACGTGTTCCTGGAAATCCTCAATTGGTTTCGTGCCATGTCACAATACTGCGACCTCACAGGTCCTCTATGTTCACGACATCACATCTCCCCGGTTTTCCGCCTCAGCCAAAACGAATCTTGCTTTTTTCCAGGCACTCTGCGGGAAGGAATTCTTCCAAAACGTAACTATCGTCACAACTATGTGGGGAATACTTATCCCTGACGCACTCGAGCGAACCGAAGATATCCAGACGGAACTCATGGAGGGCCCTTGGAGAGAGATGATTGAAGGACATGCGCGAGTGTTTGAGCACCGACAAGGAGTAATCGAGTCGAAAAGGCAACTGAGTGACCCAGAGAAAGTCAGAAACCTAAAATTTCAACGCTTGAAAGCGCACAGAGAGCTGGTCGAGATGATGGCCTACTACCGAACTTCTGAGAGAATTACACCAGAAATTCAGCATGAGTTAAGAGCCAAGACTGGCCTCTTGAACACCAAAGCTGGGATGATTTTGCTCAAGGCCAGCGGTTTGCCTCCTACTCCGGTCCAGATGGGTAATGACGCGACTTCGTCTTCCACGATACATGTGATTCATCATGTTGAATCTCCGACAGTGGTAACCCCGCCTGGTGCAAACCTATCAACTCAGAATAATCAGGCGAAGAAGGAAGGCTGGTGGCAAAATCTGGTTGAGGCAGTTTTTTCGTTCGTCTGGAGGAAGTGAAAAATTGTATATGCATTTGGATTGCCGCTATTTGTTCACCGTTAATCAATCTGTATAGTTGATACATGTGTGACTGATTGGGACCCGCTCTGTGATGTTTGGCTGGTTAATTGAACTGCTTTTCGCGAGCCATATATTTATGAAACGTTGACCTGATTGATTCCTCTGGAGTAACGATAGAGATACACTATGATGTCCATCGCGAGCAAGTGTGCTAATTATTGGCCACTTGAAGCACTTGCAGCGAATGGTAGTATAGTTCCCCGCTCGGTGCAGTGGCCGGTCAGCTCACAGATATTGTGCACTCGGTGAAGAGACCGGTCAATTTGCGGAACCCAGTTACTTCGCAAATGGACTGGTCACTATTCGAAGCAACATCCTGCGAGAAGTGACTAGAACATGATGCAAGCAAACATCGACATATCTACCCCAGTGATTATTATTTATGACTCTCTAGGGTACTTTACCAAGCGTAATGGTTTGGACGGGCTGCTGGCCGTGACGCTTTTTGCTTTAGATCCGCCCCTCTGTGACATTTTTCATTGTCAATCAGAGGTAGCGTGACATGAAATATATGATTGTAACGAACGGAACTGGGTGAGTACGATTTGGGATACTTGAGGAAACATGGTCGGACGCTAATTACAAAGCGCAGAAAATAGGGCAGAGATTTCCTGCGCAGTGAAAGATTCACACAAATATTAAGACCTACGAACAGGCGCTCATCCATACTTGATAATACGGCCATCAGCTACAACTCCTCAACCTCAGACTGCTGACGCCTTTGTGACAACCATTCAACGTACCCTAGCAACTTCGAACAGAGTCGCTGTGATGCATGACACAATGGGTGTTTCCGCTTACTGGACACTACTTTGTGACGCAAGAGGTACGAACCTTCCTACTTGGTACAGTACTTTGGAGTCGTGGGAGGCTCTCTCAAAATACAGGTAACGATTCGACGGCTAATGAATATACCCATCCGCAGCACTAATTATAAGTTAATTAATTGCTAAAACGCTATACAATAGTAAATAACGACAAAAATCATCTAACTGGTGGTAGTCAAACGTGGATGAATTTGGAGACTCATTCATCAGTGTGCGGCATTTATCGGGATATTGAATGGTTTGTTTGTTTGTAATCATATTGCATTCGGCCGCTTGCGGTCATGGCATAGATATTGAGATGATTGCAACCGTCTTAACAAATCCTGGAATTTTTTCCAAAAATTGCACATAAGTGTAAATTACTCAAAAACCGCACAGTAGAGAGAAGATCGGAGACTGCAGTGTGATAGATAACTCACAGGGCTACCTGCGAATAAAAAATCTAGTCAATTGGACTAACGTTGGGTGTTACTTTGGATGCTTCTTTGACTTCTTGATTGGCTTGATTATCTCGAGGGCCTAAAGCCCGTATATGTATAACCTCCCATATATGTACGCGTATGCTTCACTGACCTGAGACGCATCACCCTGGTCCTGATGCATATCCTCATACAGCCACCATCTTCATACAAGTCTTCATTCTCATACAAGACATCAGACGGTGCTGAGACTCACAATCCAAGTACACATGCAACATTGGGAAAGTTGAAAATGTGAGTGAGAGCCCATGAAGCTGGCGGATTTTTGTCCTCCTTCTACCCCGCTGTTTCATCACCAATTGTAAATGGAATTCGCTGGTAATAGTATGAGAGCATATATGGCATGCTTGTTATCAATTGGTACTGGTATTGGTAGATTCAGGTGAGTGTTTGTTGAGATAGGTACTATTTCTTACTTGGAAAGTGGAAGACCCTCTACCATGGCATAACTCAGGTAATTTTCGCCCAAGAGACATTCCACAGTATCTATAAACTGCCAAGCTTCCACTAGATAGTCTTTTAGTATACTAAACAGACCCTGGCAGTGAGGGCACTAAATTCTAACCGGATTTGGTGGAGAAATTGAGTCGGGTAGGTTGCCCTCCTCGTCCTCATCCCCCCTACCAGCCACCCATTCACCAATTCTGGGTCAAATTCCACACCCTTTTGCACAGTGTAGACCAACTATAAATGGATTCGGCATTATTGTTGACTATGTACTGGGACATGCTGAGGACTACTAGGGGGGACTGCTAGGGGGGGGTGGTGGACACACCCCCTCTCATTGATTCAGAGCTAGTCCTAGTACCAGGCTAACGATAATGCGGAATCCACCTAAATATAGTACACTTAGTCTGTTTAAAAAAAGGGCGTCTAATTCTGCGATGAACTGGTGGAGCTATTGAAGGGGGAGTTTAGTACCTCCTCCTCCTCCTCCTCCTCCCTCCCTCTAAACCACCCACCCCCATAGCTCCACTAATTTCAGCCAAGTTAGATGCCCTCGGGCATAAGAAGATCTAATATATGCACATGGATTCCGCATCATTGTTGGCTAGGTACTGAGACTGGCTGAGGGCCAGTGAGGGGTCCGCTAGGGGGTGGGGTATTAGAGCATACTTCCAAAAATCCGTTATGATACCCCCTGTGTAAATCAGTCAAATCTTGGGAGATTAAGGTTAGTGAGGGCTTGAATGAAAGCTCAGAAGCAGCTCTACAAGAGCGCAAACTCTGATCTCCAATCAGACCAGCCATTCTGGAGCGTTGATAAGAATCGCGGCTTAGCAAAAAACCCGTGCAATACCACTGGATTTCGCGTTTTTGTCTTCCGAAATCCCGTCCCAGGATGGGATGACCGGACTTGACTACCGTCCCGTTACATTCCCGTGGCTCTCGCTACCTGTGTTGTGATTTTTTGTCATTTCTCCAAACTACGCTATTATATGGCGCTTCTGTAATTAATTAATTTATCGATGGCGACAGTTATATCAGCCGTAGAACAATTACCTGTAACTGTCCAGAGAGGCCCCCGGAGTTGTGCTCATTCGATCACTGGTCTGAATACTTCCCTGAGTAACCGTACTTATGCTAGTAGTGACGCAAATTTTATAATTGTCCTACCAAATCTTAAAAAGACCATACGGATAAAGTCTTGCTATGGGAGTGTCGCGCAGGTAGAACCTGAAATCGAGACTTTGTCCACAGACGATGGGTAGGACAAGGGGTAGCTTTCAGGAAAAGGCCGCATACCATACTTAAGTACCTATATCATTACTCTTGGCATGTCTTTGACGAATGTTAAGGGTCAAATCCAAATTTCTGGATACTTGAAAAAGTGACGATCGGCGGCGATCCTTGCTAGCTGGATATAGTCTACTGCAATCGCACGGAGGTTTTAGTGATTGCTGACAACAATCTTTAGCTCATATCCGGTAGAGAATACAAACTTCACCCTTCGGAGGTCATCGCAAATACCCTAACGCTCAATACCACTAGCTCACCAGTAAGAAGCCCTGCCAAATTGCGATCTTACGGGCACCGAATAAGCGCTAGGGAGCTATCAGAGTCACACCCGTTTCTGTACGAAACCCGTACTTATAGGCTTAGATTATTGCTGGCATTAATAGTCGAGAAATCTACTAGCTAATGGTTACTCTCTAAAACAAAAACATTCTGTTTCGCCCCAATCGATTATCGTGGTCACCAACGATAGGGTGTTAAGTTGTGTGGGAACACAAGGCTGTCAACTCGATGAGGTGCAGTTAACGACGTTTAATACCCAGAATATGTGCAATGACTAGGGAATTACCTTGATTGAATTATCATTCATATGAGCAGTGGACGATGTCCGCAATCTGTATTGTTCCAAGGCAGTGTTACTCAGCCGCATAGCCCCCATATATTTTACAAAATCCAAGGCTACAGTGCTTGTGTTACATTTGTACTTATCATCCGCCCACAGACCCTGTTCACAACTGCCCGGCGTTTTGCAGATACGGTGTGGTTGCAATCAACGGCGATTGGTCTTTACGTACTTTGGCTTGGGACCTTTTGTTGAGCCCATCGGCAGATCGCGGTATCGTTTGATACCTCTGTAAACCAACGATGTGGCACATTATGCAAGCGGGACATTGCGATCTGCAGCTGCAAGCTTATTTTCAAACCCCGCACCAGTTACAGCGCAACATCCCAAAACAAAAGGCTTCTTTCATCACCCACTGCAGGCGAACATAATCCTCTACTTCTCAGTGCTGCAACCGACACCGGACAAGCACACTTCATCGCTAATTGCTCCACGCACACTATTTTTGTAGTAGTGATTACCTGTAGGCTCTACGTATTTGATAAACTGACTTCATGCAGGCGAATCAATAGCATTTGAGGTGGATACTGTCGGCGACAAGCATATGGCTTCAGTGGCATCGGATGATACCTTCGGCGGCCGCATGTCGGCCACGCTTGCTGACCTCGTTTCTCAGCCACACGATGATATCGACTCGATCAATAACTCAATCCAAAGTGCTGAAGCACAGCTTGCGGCCGCACCTGCCGACATCTGCATCCCGGCTAGCTGTTTAGAGAATTTTGGAGTCCTATTCGAAAGAAGATACGAACAGACAAAAGAGCCGAATGACCTCCAAGCAGCAATCACGTGGGCCGAGCTTTGTGCGGCTGCAATTCCGCAGGACAATCTTGTCCAGGAAAATTGTTACAGTAAAGTTGTTGGTTACCTAGATTCCAATCATAAACAAAGAGTAAATTCAGAAGTTTCTCCCAAACCCAGAGAGCAAAGTAACAGTGTTATACCGGAAACGCCGAATAAGTTCCTTGCGGTTAACGTTAAACGATCTCTTGATTGCCTCGACAGCACCTCCGGTAGCACAAAGCGGGTAAAAGCGGGTACTGAAACGACTTCCCTGACGTCAATTTCTGCGACGCTTCCCGATCTGGTTTCTCAGCTCAACAGCGATATCGACTCTCTGAATAATGCAATCCGTGCTGCTGAAGCAGTTCTTGCAGATACTCCTGATGATACCTGTATTCCAGCGGACTGTTACAAAAATCTTGGGGTGCTATTGGAACGACGATATCAACAGACAAACGATCTAGACGACCTTCAAGGGGCAATCACATGGGCCAAAACGGGAGTTGCTGCTATCCCACCAGGTGTTAGCCGAGTACTTTGTTTGAGTAACCTGATTACCTATCTGCTATCGAGGTATCAGCAGACAGGAGAACTGGATGACCTTTGCGAAGCCAGAAAGCGTCAGCAGGAGGTTACTCTAGAGAATCTCCCGCTATCTTCTAACAACATTCTAAATATTCTCAACCCCGAAGCCTCAAAATGTTTAAATGATGCCTATGACAAATCCCCACTGGCTTCACTTGATTCAAGTTCTATTCCGCCTTCTGAAGTCGCCTCCGAAGACAGTGATGATCCCAACTACCTCGACAATGCAATCTTTTTGGCTGAAACGGCTCTAGCTGAAGCTTCCCAGGTGACGCCAAGAAAACAAAATGTTTCAACGATCTTAGTACTTTGCTAGCCAAGCGATATGGTCTTCTAGGGAATCTTGATGATCTTGAGAAAGCTATTACGTTTGGGGAATCAGTAATAGCCGCAACACCGTTAGACGAACCCTACAGGGCTGCCCGTTTGGACAGCCTTAGCAGCATGTTAAGCTTGAGATTCGACCAAACAGGAGAGTTTGACGACCTGCAACTAGCAATTCTACGGTTAGAGGAGGCAGTGGCCGTAACTCCCTTGGGTGACCCTGACAGAGCTAGTCTTTTGAGTAACTTGGGCCTTCTGCTACACTCAAAATTTGACCAGACCGCAGATTTTGCCGACTTGCAACTGGCAATTCTGCGGTCCGATGAGGCGGTGACAGAGGCTCTTCAGAGTCACCCCGACAGAGCCAGCTTTTGGAGAAATTTGGGTCTCATGCTACGCTCGAAATTTGAAAGGACAGAAGACTTTGACGACTTGCAGTTGGCGATCTCACATACCGAAGAGGCGGTGTCCATTACTCCCCAAGATCATCCAGACAGAGCTGTATATTTGAGCTGCCTGGGAGACCAGCTGAAGTTGAGATTCGAACGGACTGAAGACATTGACGATCTGCAGACAGCGATTTCGCACGTTGAGGAGGCGGTTGCTCTAACCGCATTGGACAACCCTGATAGATCTGACCATCTAATCAACCTAGCAGACATTCTAAATCTAAGGTTTGACCACAAAGGAGATATCAACGACCTGCAGCTGGCCATCTCGTGTACTGAGGAGGCGGTGGTTGCAACTCCCGTGGAACACCCTAACCGAGCCGCCTATTTGGGCAAGCTTGGCAGCCACCTGAGTTCGAGGTTCGACCGGACAAGAAACATTGACGACTTACAGCTGGCGATCTCACACACTGAGGAATCGATGGCTACTACTCCTATCGACCACCCCGACAGAGCTCTCTGCTTAAACACCTTAGCCACTATGCTGAGATCCAGATATGACAGGAATGGCGACCTCAACGATCTTGAGCTCGCAATCTCGCGCAGCAATGAGGCGGTAGTTGCAATCCCTGTCGACCACCCCAATCGAGTTTCCTATTTGAGCAACTTGGGTGAAGGATTGAGTTTGCGATTTGACCGAAAAGGAGAATTTGAGGACTTGCAGCAGGCGATCTTGCATACGGAAGAGGCGGTGGTTGCCGCTCCCCTTGATCACCCCGATCGAACTGCCTATATTAATAATGATCTGGGCAATATGCTGAGATCGAGATATGACCTCAAAGGAGACATCAACGACCTGACACTTGCGATTAGACACGCCGAGGAGGCGCTAGCTGCAATTCCCCTGGAACACTCAGATCGAGCTACATATTTGGGTAACCTAGGCAAAGGGCTCAGCTCAAAATTTGACCGAACAGGGGACATTGACGACCTACAGATAGCGATCCTACGATCGGAGGAGGCGGTGGCCGCAACCCCCCTCAGTCACCCTAGCAGGGCCAACCTTATAAGTAACCTGGGCCTTATGCTCAACTCGAGATTTGGCAGGACGGGAGACTTCGATGACCTCCAGCAAGCAATCTTGCGTTTAGAGGAAGCAGTTGCTTCAGATTCTCCTAACCAACCAGACCGATCTGCATGTTTGGGCAACTTAGGCAAAGGGCTATACACAAGATACGGCCGGACAGAAGACTTTGAGGACCTGCAACTAGCGATTTCTCGCACTCAGGACACGGTGGCGGCAACTCCTCCTGACGACTCAGAGTATGCTATAAGTTTGAATAATCTAGGTACCATGCTATGTTCGAGATTTGATCGGAATGGGGACTTGAGCGATCTACAGCTTGCAATCTCGCGCATGGAGGAGGCAGTGGTTGCAACACCCGTAGGACACTATAATCGAGCTGCCTATTTGAGCAACCTGGGCGATGGATTCAGTTCGAGATTTGACCTGACAGGAGAATTTAGCGACCTGCAGCTGGCGATTGCACGCACTGAGCAGGCGGTTGCCGCAGCTCCCCAGGACCACCCCGACCGGGCTGATTATTTGAACAACTTAGGCGAAAGGTTACTCTTGAGACATTCACATGCAGGAGACCACGGGGATTGCGACCGCGCGATTTCTTGTTTGCGTGAGTCTGTCGTACTGAATTCTGCGGCCACAACATCTCGTATTGATGCGGCGTTGGTCGCTATTTCCATCTTTGATGAAGATAAAAACTTGATCGAAGCTAGCGAAATTACAAGGATTGCCGTCAATCTTCTCCCCCGAATTAGTCCGCGAGCACTACGACAAACCGATCAGCAGCATATGATCAAGAAGTATGCCGGCCTAGCTTCTCATGCTGTCGCTGCTGCCCTTCAAGTTGGAAGATCAGCGACTGATGCTGTGCAACTTTTAGAAATTGGTCGAGGGGTTATCGCGAACCTCCAATTTGAATCTAGAACAGATCTTCATGACCTCAGAGAGCAGCACCCGCAAATAGCAAAAGAATTCGAAAAGCTTCGTGATGACCTGGATATGTCAAATAATCAGTCGTTGGTATCTAAAGATCTTACAATACTAAGGCCTTCGCGTTATACGACAAGTCTGGAGCTGGATAATACAGTGGACAAGATTCGACAGTTGCCAAACTTCCAGCGGTTTCTGTGTTCTCCAACGGCAGAGGAATTGATGATGGCCGCTGCTCCCATGCACCCTGTTGTTCTTATCAACGTTTCCTCCTTCCGCTGCGACGCATTCATCATTCAACATCAGAATATTTCGGTCTTGAACCTCTCCCGCTTATTGGTATCGGACATAGAAGAGCAAGTTGAACTTTTGAGATGTGGTTTGAGGACGCGTCAGTTGTTTGAATTATTGGAGTGGCTATGGGATGTTGCAGCAGGTCCGATTCTAGAAAAATTAGGATTCTGTGAATCAGTGACGGCTGAGTGGCCCCGGATATGCTGGGTCCCGACTGGTCCGCTTTGCCACTTGCCCATTCACGCTGCTGGATATCATTGCAAGCCAGGGTGTCAGACAGTTCTTGACCAAGCTGTGTCTTCATATAGTCCATCTATCAAAGCACTGCTATATGCACGTCGGAATGCTGCCCAAAGGATTCAGACCCAAGCTTGCAGTAAAGCCGTTCTTGTTTTAATGAACAGGACACCAGGGTGTACCGAGCTTGCATTTGCAACGAAGGAGTTGAAAGAGCTGGAAAGCCTCATTCCTGATTCACTGCCGAAAGTAATACTGCACAGGCCTTCGAAAGAACAAGTGTTGAACGCGTTGCAGGACTGCACAGTCTTTCATTTTGCTGGACATGGCCAATCGCACCCTTTGGATCCATCTATGAGCACTTTGCTTATGTCTGATTGGCAAAAAAACCCATTGACAGTCAAAGACTTGGTCGCTATGAAGTTTCACCAAAACCCCCCTCTCCTCGCATACCTCTCGGCTTGTTCAACTAGGAACAATCAAGTGGATTCCTTAGTCGACGAGGGTATCCACCTGATGGGTGCGTGTCAGCTCGCGGGATTTCGGAATGTCATTGGTTCATTGTGGGAAGTATCTGATAAGCACTGCGTTGACGCTGCGAAGGATGTTTATGAGACAATGATTAAGGCTGGTATGAGCGACGGATCTATATCACTAGGTCTGCACAATGCAGTAATGAATCTCCGGGGTGGCCGTGGTCGAACTGGAATGAATAGAGATGCTAGGAACGCACGCCTGATTGAGACAGAAGAAAGCTTGGAAACTAGGATTGGCGACCCGTTCATTTGGGCTGCATATATTCATATGGGAATTTAGTGAGTTCATTGCTCTCATTTTGACGACTTTGAGTAATACTGACCGGTTTTTTGACTAGAGGGAGTGAAACATGATACCAGTGGTAGAGGTCGAGAGTAGGCACATTCGGATGAGAAACATTGGGGGGAATTCGGAGATGACAGTTCGGATACGGGTATTCGGGAATGGCAGTCCGGTGGTAGAGGTTGTAATTGGGGCGGATGCGGGATTTCCGGAATGGGAGTTCGGTAGCAAAAGATCGGTTACGATAATTAGTGCGTATTTCAAGTTTTTGGAAAGCGTCTCATTACAAACCTCTTTTCCTCGGGTACTAGGATGTGCTGCTTCGAATAGGACTGCAAATAATGTTCTAGTGAGTTCACGGAAGATGTCAGTGAGCGGTCACTTCGTTGAGGAATACAGCCGATCGTAGGGAGAATCGGGAAAGTTATCTTTTCTCTACTCAACTGCGTTGACAAAAATGGCAAAACGTCGGTCCAATTAAGTCTACAAGTATTTGTCCAATCCCAAAGTAATGTATATATGAAATATGCATAATTCATCGCTCTTTGACCTCCCGGTCTTCGATTTATAATATCTTTAAAATTGATAGAGTAGCTTTAAAAAAACAACCCAAAAGTGCCGAAAATCGATGCTTTTCCACAACTGCTCTACCAATATTAGAGATACGGTAAATCGGAGACCAGGAATTGAAAGAGCGATGAATTATGCATATTTCATTTATATATAACTTTGGGATTGGAGTATTTGTTATTTTTGTTTGAGCATAATTAGCACAGGTTAGTTCATGGAGCGCTGATCTGACCGGTTCATTCACGAACTAACCGGTTATTCAATGTTCTAGTCCAGTCACGGAGGATGTCCCTCCACGGAGAGACCGGTTCATTCACGGAGTATACCCCTGCACCCCACCTCTGTGACTGGACTGGTTCATTCGCGGAGCGTACATACAAAGCGCCAATTACACTCAACGTCGTAGTGCAACTACAATTGCACTGTGCTCCATATCTTGACTTGAAACCAGCTCTTCTTCCTCGTTGCCCTATTCCTCTACATCGTCCTCTTCCTCCTCCTCCTCCTCCTTCTCGTCTACATCCTTGTACTCCTCATGACCCTCTCCTTCCTCAATATCCAGTTCTGTTAAGTCACTTTCATCATTTTCCTCTGCGCTCTTGTTGATATCATCAAAAGAAGTGGAGTATCTCTGCGCTGTTGCCTCTCGCTGTGTATTTGCCCCAAGTCGCTTTTGATTGTGACTGCGTCCAGGTGGTGTTGTCTTCCCTTTAAGATTGAAAGAACCATATGGCGCTGAAAGAAACACCATTGTTTGTGCATTGAACTCCATCATTTCGATGGGCTGAAGGTACATAGTTGCGTTGGGCTGGATGCACGTAGTTGCGTTGATTAAATTCAGCTGGATATGGCCAGCTGAGTACGCATACATGCGTGAGCATATATGCGTACAGAGCATTCACCGAGTATACACTCCGTGGATGGACTGGTCCATTCACCGAGGTGGGGTGCAGGGGTACACTCTGCGAAAGAACCAGTCCAGTCACGGAGGGTGGGACTCCGTGAATGGACCGGTCTCTCCGCGGAGGGACATCCTCCGTGACTGGACTAGAACATTCAATACACCCTGACACCCTCAACAATCACTTATTCGTCCATTGTCGGAAGATTTCTAACTGCAGTGCCGAAAAAGTACTTAATATAGCACCTCTTCTCCATAGCAGTAGTTCCTTTGTGAATGGTACAAATTTGAAAGACTACAGAGATCTTCCAGCGATCGTTATCCACTCAGAAGAAAGTTTTATCCCAGCGCGCTCGCTTTCGGCAGATTGGTTGCCGGGCGGTCTTGGAGTCAGTGATCGCCCGGTTGTTTGTTGTTGTTTGTTTATTCATACTGTATTTACTCTGGCTAGGGTATGATAGGACCCTTATCCCCCCAGGCGAGTCGGTCAGTTGGCGGAGCTCCCTCCCGCTACCCTCCATCTCTGCTGATAACTACATAGTGAAAGAGAAAAGAAACGAGAATAGAAAACCAAAGAAAGAATGAATGAACGAGTGCTAGACACCGCCGGCCGCACCCAAGAGGGAACTTCCCAATGTGTGTGGCCGTGAGGAAGTCCATCACTGCCTTGTCACACATCTCCATGGAAAATAGCTCAGATACCTGCACATTCCGGCGGCTGCCCGCTTTCCAGTCAACTGCCATCTCCACCTCCTTCCAGAGCTCCCACAGTGGGATTTCCACTGACTGCAGTGATGAAGGAGGTGCTCCAGCGTCTGGTTCACCATGCCTCTGCTGCAGGTGCATTTGTCCTCGTTCAGGTGTCTGAACCATTTCAGGTAAGCTCCCGTAGGTGCATATTCGCATGTTAGTTGGTAGAATCTTGTAGCCAATGACTTTGTGCTGGTCATTGAGATGGGTCTCTTGCTGCCTGCCTTCCCCTTCAGTGTGTAGCTAAAGTGCTTACTGCATTTGTCGGACTTCCACTGTGCCTTGGCTGCTGATCAACCTTCGGAGATCAGTCTAGCTCTATTTGAACCTGAGGGATATGGCCTCTCTGTTGTTGTGCGTCGGTTGGCATCTTGGGCTAAGTTCGCCTGGCGGCCTGCTTTCGCTCTGGGGATACTGGTGTGCCCTGGGACCCAAAGAATCTCTGTTGCGATGATGTGGACACGGAGGGCTTGCACCCTCCAATTGATCTGTCTCGCTAATGGCCGGCCAGAGTCTTGCACCACATGTGCTGTCCATCGAATGGCAGCTTGTGGGTTGCTGACCATCGACACTGACTTCTCTCTATTCCTGTGCAGTGGTTGTTTCATCATGATTGTCTCACTGAGGAAGAGTCTGATGGCCCACAATTCGGCATCATAGACCTGCAGATGTCCAGTGCGTAGATAATTATGGTTGGTCCTCCATTCATTTCAGCATATGCGCATTGCTGCTGCTCCCACTGAGCCATCATCAGAGTGCGATCCATCCGTCTACCATATTCAGACCCCCGCTCCCACTTTGGCTTCCTTCTCTCTTGCCCAGCACTGTGTGCAGCTCTCTCGGCTGTGACGTCGTCGTCCAGTATACTTGTTTTAACGTCTAGATCTTCGCCCGGGGTTGGACTGGCATGCTCATGCTCTTTCTCGCCTTCTCCATCAGCAAAATGTAAAACGGTCCGGAAGCCACACGCAAACCTCCCAGACACTCCGGCAAGCCTCGCCGGTGCTCCTAAGTAATTCCAGATGCTCCCAGGCCCCCTTGAAGCTAAGCAAAGTGCTCTCAGATGCTGCAAGAGCATTCTCAGGTGCTCCTGAAAGCACCTGCAGTTATGGAGGTGCATTCAAGATGCTACGAAATTTGACTTATAGGATAGTCAAATTTTGGAGCAGCTGAGACCTCTGCGTAGATCTGCGGGAGACCTTAAACTTGGTGCTGTATTCTCACTGCAGTGGTTCTTAGGGTCCCAGGTCCCATAACCACGAGCCATTTTGTCTATCATATTCGTCTTTGTTACACATTTGTGTTTCACAATCACAAGATTCGCTACATCATAATAAGGCATGAATTATCTATCTAAGTCTATTTATATATGTACATACGATCGATTTGGCTGCAGACGGTACTCGAGCGCAATCGGAGGAGCACCTGGAGACTGCGATCGAGTGAACTTAGAGATGCACTTGAGGCTGTGATCGAGCGAGTTTGGAGATGCACTTGGAGGCCGTTATCGTGTGAACTTAGAGTTGCACTTGGAGGCCGTGATCGAGCGAGTTTGGAGATGCACTTGGAGGCCGTGATCGTGCGAACTTGGAGGCCGTGATCGTGTGAACTTAGAGATGCACTTGGAGGCCGTGATCGAGTGAACTTAGAGGATGCACTTGGAGGACGTGATCGAGCGAGTTTGGAGATGCACTTGGAGGCCATGATCGAGCGGAATTGGAGGAGTACATGGAGGTGGTCGATTGGGAGGGAGGCGCGCCGGGAGCTGAGACTGTATTCATTGGTTAACTCGTAATCGTGGGAATGTAGAGAGTAGAGTACAAGGTGCACCGAGAGATGAGAGACTGGCTGGGAGCGGGAGACAGTCGATCTTGGGTTGATGCTGTACTTGGTGTTAACTCATGATCATGGCATGGAGAGATAGAGAGGGATGAATTAACTTCATGTTCTCAGGTGATGGTAGAGTTGTGGACGAGAAAGAGAGATGGGGGATGAAGATGGGAACGATATTGGAGGATACGAGGGGATGTGGGAAATCAGAGGTACGACCTGCCTGATTGGGTTTAGAATACCTCAGATTGGTGTTCTTCCCCGCCGGATCGGGAGTCGTACCTGCCGTATCGGGAATGGTAAATTGACTCGCATACGAAATTCTCTTAGGTCCCAGTTTCTGATGATGGTTTCCCCCATCTCCTCTCATCTCTCTCTTTCTCGTTCACAACTCTACCATCACCTGAAAACATGAAGTTAAGTCATCCCTCTCAATCTCTCCAAGCCATGATCATGAGTTAACACCGAGTACAGCATCTACCCAGGATTGACTGTCTCCCAGCCAGTCTCCCTTCATTCTCACGATTGCGAGTTAACCCCTGAATATAGCCTCAGCTCCCGGAGTGCCTCTCTACAGATCGACCGCCACCAGCCAGCTCTCCATGAGAGCTCAAAGGTAAAGTCAACTCATCACATTCCCACGGTTGCGAGTTAACTAACCAACGAATAGAGTCTCAGTACGCGTCGCGCCTTCTTCCCAATCGACCGCCTCCAGATCGACCGCCTCCAAGTACTCCTCCAATTGCGCTCGATCATGGCCTCCAAGTGCATCTCCAAACTCCCTCGATCACGGCCTCCAAGTGCATCCTCTAAGGTCACACGATCACGGCCTCCAAGTGCATCTCCAAACTCGCTAGATCACGGCCTCCAAGTGCAACTCTAAGTTCGCACGATAACGGCCTCCAAGTACATCTCCGAACTCGCTCGATCACGGCCTCCAAGTGCATCTCTAAGTTTACACGATAACGGCCTCCATGTGCATCTCTAAGTTCACTCGATCGCCATCTTCAGGCGCACCTCCGATTGCTCTCAAGCACCGCCTGCAGCCAGTCCAGATATACGTTTGTAGATGGATAGCTACATAGATAAATAGATACATCGATACATAGATACATAGATCAGAATACAAACTGAATACATGAGTTTTAAAATCGTTTAACGATGAGTAGTAACTACGATTTCCAGGTGCACCAGCAGCGTTCCCAAAGAATAGTTTTCCCAAACTGCTCTACAGCGATTCGAGGTGCTCCCAGGCTTGTCACCTGCGTTCCAAGTGCTCCCCAGGTTTTCACCAGACCTCTTTCATTCAATTAACTAACCTTACCCTCAGAAAAACTTTCGATCGTATGCATACTTAGATGGATATATCGTACAACGCGCAAACAATGTAATTAGTATGTGAATATTGCTGCTAAGTAAATTCACTAACCCATAGTTTTGTGGCTATCGTCACCAAAATCATTACCCTTGAAATCAGGCGACAACCTTGCAAAACATGGACGTACTACGTAAGTAACTTATCTTCGATTACTTACTCTATGTATTCCGTTTTGTTGGCACGGGATTTGGCCCGATGGTTTGTGTGGCGTTCGGGGGCTTACAGCCCCCAACGGCCTAAGGCTGCCGGTGGCTTGCGGCCCCCATTGGCCGCCACCAACCCCCATGCTGAAGAGTAGGTCTAGCCCCGGCAGTGATGCTCGGCATCGGTCTCCGGATGTGATACTCGGCTTCGCCGAGTATGCCCTCTTCTTTCCCATATATATTTGCCTGTCTTTCTCTCTCTTTGCTCTTTAGACAATCACTTTTGTACCATAGTCAATTCAATATCTCTATTCGTACTCGATTGATCTCAACACGTTTCTCTATTGTGCTGTTGTGGTGATGCGGTGATCTTTGGTTGGCTGCCGAGAATACTTTTAGATGCATCCTTTGTGGGCACGACAGCACCCCTGCAACGCTCAATGGGAAGCAAGGCAGCATGCCTCCATAGGATGCGATTATTTCATTGGTTGCGAGGTGACTGCTGAGAAACTTGGCGTTTATATGTTAATTAGTTGATATTTCAGCACTGCCCCACTGTTTCTTCAACCACATTTCAGTTCCGATTTTTTTCTCATGAAGGTGGATCTTGAGCAACTATACTTAAGGAATATTGGATATGGCTCATCCTTTTATGCCTTCACAGGTACGCATTGCTAATATTTTACATGTCTTGTTCCCAGATCTTGGGTTGGAAGCACCGGCTCGCTGCTTTTCTAACAACAGCTAGCAATCCCGGCCAAACCTTCTCTCGGTATGGGATAAAGCATTGGAGGTCACCCGATCGAGATTATCGCCCAAAGAGCTACGAAACTCAGATGTCATGACGCACTGACCGACCATTGCCCATCTCTTAGAAGGGGTCAAGAGGGCAAGTGACATATTGAGAGGAAAAGATATCCATATACCGGCGCTGTTCAAAATATTCTCAAGACAATCAATCAGTATTCAGTTGTTGCTGATATTCTGGTGCAGCATCACCCAGAGAACACGGTATTGGTTTGTGGAGCTTTTAGGTTTATCTTACAGGTGTGCTATTCACTTGTCGATATCACAAGTTCCAAGATATCCTATTTCAAGTACCAATTCGAGGCATTCCTACTGTCCGCCAACTGCACTGACTTACAGTGAGACCGGATGTAGGGCTCGTTTCTTTTCTAAGACTATTATCTAATCTAATCATTCTAACTTCTATCTGGGAACTTTGGTATCCACGATTACAGTGTGGGCTCGTACTGATCTATAGTAGGCCGCTGTTCAAGAAGGTGTGACATCTGAGAAGCTGGTGGATTTTCTAGATTGGATTGCCTGGATGGTCTTCCGTGTCGACGAGTACACAAGACTCTTTGCTCATGAAGGAGCACCAACAGAGGCTATTCTTCAACGATTGCACACTTGGTAGAGCTTTTTGAAGAGATTCTTATTTTGCTATTTCGAGCAATGGCGTTTTTTTCAGTAATCATCTCCCCGTAAACACTTCGCTTCACCCCAAGTGTTGTCATCCCAATGCTAACACCTGTACTAGGGTGATACATATCTACTATCTTTAAACCCTTCGATAGAGCATTCCAGGGAACATATGGTAAGTGGTTAAACCCATATACAATAGTAATATTGTTACGACTAAGTGACTTATAGACAGTGTTCCTAAGCGGCCCGGCCTCCATTCTGAAAGCCCGCGCTAGCGGCGGCCAGGCCTGCACGTGATTTAATGAGCCTCAGCCGAAGGAATACTGTACTACTCACAGTGGTCCGGACACCGATGGGTGCTGACGAGTATTTTCCCACCGGACAGCCAATGCTGACAGCTTTTGGATAACTGGACACTGTAAGGCACAGGGCATAATGGTAAGGTGTAAGGAATAAGGCATAATTATAAGGCATGATTATAAGGCATGCGAAACAAGGCAGATAGTAAGGAATGCACAACAGGGCACGATGGTAGGGCATAAGGAATTATGATAGAGCATGACACTGGAGGTTATATATTAAGAGTCTCCTTCTTGATAGACACTGTATTAAACACAATTACTTCGATACATCCAAGTTTACTGTCTACCAGTTTTTCATCCTATACTCAGAATCTATCAGTAGCTCATTTTCAACTCAAACTTTTCTCTCTTGTTGCAATGGCACAACCTTCTCATTCACATTCCAATTCATTTCGCCAACCTAGTGTCTATTCTTTCTTCAAAAAGATTCATTCTACTCAGTTCCAAACAGCAATGGCACAGGAGATTGCAGCAGATCCTGGGCAACAGCCACACTCGAAGACAGCCACCACAGCAGAAAAGATAGTCCTCCAAACAGAGCAGAATAAATTGTGCCAAAGAAAGTCCCGGGAGAGAAAGAAAGCAAAGGAAATTGCGGAAGGACAGCGTGATATTCTTACTGGAAAACCTGTTAAGCAGCTTGACCAACCAACTGAAGAGTCAGCGGACCTAGCAGTTCTTACAAATTCTTTGCGTTGGAAGAAGAAAAAAGTTCCAAAGTTGCGCACCAAGGTAAATTGGCAGCACCAACTTCTATGGCCAGTTATTCAGGAAGCTGCTCTGCGAACTGGATGGCGAGCCAGAGCAATTGTACGTGATCTTGAGCTATGACATCAACAGACCGGTATTTTTTGTACACTCCAACAAATTACAGTACAAGACTGAATAGCCAAAAATCGATGTAGTTGGACACCGGAGGTTCAATTAAGAGTGAAAGCTGGAAGCTGTTGGAAACCCGGAAAGGGAAGAATACGTCTACTGGATAGTTACCCAGAGGTTTTGAATGCTGCGTTTATAACACTTACTGGTTTATGGAAAGCAAGTATGGCAATTAATACATCATTGGCTCGCAATGTTATTCTTGGTATTATTGAAGCAATCAATCCTACAATTCTTCGACAACCGCACAATGGCTACATACCTCTACTGTCCTTAAGTTCAGTTCGTCGATATGGGAATACAGAACTCAATTGGTCCTTTCGAGCAGCAACAAAACCAAGCCAGAAAATACCTGATAATTGGGAGGATCTGTGTGAAATGACATTTTTTCGACTTGTTTATACAATTGCTACATCTGATATTCACCCTTCACTTGTCATAAATGCTGATCAGACAATGATTCATTTGGTACCTGGTGGAAATCAACGTACCTATGATGAAAAAGAATGCAAGCAAGTATCTTTACATGGACTTGATGAAAAGAGAGGGTTTATCTCATTGGTGGCTATTACAGTAGCAGGAACTGTACTTGGGATGCAATCAATCTAATGTGGAAAGACCGCAGCATTACATCCGAAATTGAAAGCTCGTGTGGATGCTGAACGAAGTGGTCATATCTTTTCCTGGAACCGGAATAGCCACTGGAGTAGCTTGACAAGTATGCAAGAGTTTTTTGAAAAAATCATTACACACCATCGGCAGCGAATGATTAAACAACACAATCTTGCAGATTCTGCAAAGTGTATTATCTACTTTGACTCCTGCCGAGTTCACCGCAGTGCAGATATGCTTAGTTATTTGAAAGATACCTATACATGGCTTATAGTCATATTTGTTCCTGCTGGATGTACTGGGATTTTCCAACCCTGTGATTTAGGTCTTCAACGAGTGTATAAACATCATATATGTCTTGTGGCAAGCAACTACTTTATTTCAATGGTTCGGTCCCAAATTGAGGAAGGTATATGTCCAGAGGAAGTCAAACTGAGCACAGCACTTCCTCCTCTTCGCAATGCCACTGCTGCCTGGGTACTCCACTCTATCAATCATCTTAATGAACCAGCTCAACAGTCAATCCGAAACAAATCCTGGTCAAACTGCCAAGTCAAGAATTGCAATTTATCTCAGGAATGTCTTTCTTCTGCAACTGCCCGAGCTGCATTTATGGGAAAGAGTTTATCTTTTCAACAGAAAGTTAAGGGAAACTTTACTCCACCACAAACTGAAATATTTGGAGAAGAAGATGATGTGGTTGAAGACGAAGTAGATGTTCCTCTTGAAGTTATTCATATAGCAGCCTGTCTATCTCCGCTTTCTGCACACAATCCAGCCATACAATCTTTGAATATTGCAACAAATACCGGTGTATATCTTGAAGAAGATTACCTAGACACAATACCCCGAGGCTATCACCGGAGCTTGAGAGCCCGAGTACCTATCAGGTCTGAGGAGAGTGATACAGAAAGCGAAGAGGAGTTGGAGGATGATGCACAGGAACAAAATAAGTACCAGCTCAGTGCACAGAAGCAGGATGCAGAGGAGAGTAAGGTTGGGAACGTGGAGATTTGGCAGAGATTAAGAAGTGCTGCTAGAATGGGTGGTGTAAAAGGTGGAATAGTGGGGAAAAGAGCTGCCCAGACCATTGAAGCTTGTCAACTTTTGTAGATAGAATACGCTGACAGATTTTAACCCTCCGGACCCTGCTCCGCTGACGCTGACAATTACAATTAATCTTCCGGACGGACACCCCCGTCTGACTGCTGACGTCCGAACCACTGTGAGTAGTACAGTAGGTGAGGACTAGAGAGGTGGATATTTGGAGTCTTGGACTACAGTGATGGGCGGATGGCAGGGTTATGAACTTATGATGGACGATGGCTGAGTTTACTTTGGTGGCTTTCTAAGTTTAAGACTTTAGGCAGCAGCAATGGGTGTCATTTAAACAAAATATGTTGTTTATTCTTGTTCGATTGAACTTATAAGTTGGCAAATAAAGCCTGCAGGTCGGCCGCCCGGCCGCTAAGAAAAAGCCTGCAGGCCTGGCCTCCATTCTGAAAGCCTGCGCTAGCGGCGGCCCGGCCCGGCCTGGGTCAAAAGCCGGCCTGCACATGATTTAAAAAGCCTGCATCGGCCTGCATAAGCCTTGGTCTGGTTGATGGATGGAATACGGTAATGGCAGGGCTACGATGATTGAGTCGGATATGGTTTATGTTTCGTACTTTGGAGACTTTCTTAGTATAAGCAGCAGAGAATCTTTCGAACAAAACATTCTGTTTAGGCTTAGTCCGCCAAGAAAAGCCGCCAGGCCGGCCGGAAAAGCCTGCAGGCCCGGCCTGGCCGCTTAGGAACACTGATCCATACACGAAGACTTCGATGGATATGTTGAAACAATGGCAAGATGAAGTTGAAAAGGAGAAAACGCGTCAACCATCTATGTAGGAATTGCCTTTATGAACTGGTATGTGCTCCACATTGCCATACTAAATGTAGCGTTCTGCTAGCGCTTGAACTAATTTTGTGCCCCGGAACTGTTGGCTCTGTGGTAGTCTTTAGGCGTGGATTCTGTTCTCTTCCTTGCGGGCGGTAGTGTCGGGTCTGTTTCTCATATCCTTATTATTTACCTTCTAGGAATAGTTTTATGTTAAAGATATTAATGTCAATAGGTCATTGTCAAATGTTACAAGCAGTAATTAAAAGTAGTTTTAAGTTTATTATAACCACTATCGCAGTCTCAGCTTTGTTCGCCAATGAAGAACTTCTCTTTCAATATCCCAATGATGTGGTAGTGCTGTAGTGTGTATTGTTTGAAAATTGTGTTAGACTAAGTCCGGGCGCGTAGAGAGGCGTACGGCGACTTATGGATAGAGCTGCCAAATCGGTAATCTCTCTGTTTATTCTCTAAGGTAAATTACACGTACACTAGAACTAAACTGCTTGCCGCTCCACCACTCAACCCTAACCCAAGGCCACATGATAACCGCACTAAAAATCCATCCAACAATTTAGGAGATGTGGAACGTGAGACTGTACGGACCCTCACTAGTCGATGGTGCTTCGCCTGTCTTGATGCAGCGCCATAATGAGCAGAACGAACTAAGATGCGCCCAGGAATACCTGTAGTTTACATTGAGAGAAACGTACAAATAGGGTATCTCGAGCGGTTCGGCCAGGTGTCGCGATGGTCGTTCCGCCCGTCAGTCTGTCAGGTCGCCGCATAGTCGTCTAGTCTCAGGAAAGAGATTGTAAGACCAGGGCCTGATCAGGCGACGGGCTGGGGCTACTGATTCACCTGTAGTCTGCAGTTATTTAGATTAAGATACAGTGATTTTAGACTCCAATCTGTGGATGATCAACAGAGTAGATTAGTGTGGATTATGTACTATAGGCGTGGTTAGAGGCATATTAGATATCACTCATCCACGAGTGCATCACTCGCATCATGTATCCATCACTCGGAATACCACTAGCTCCTATGTTGCATGAACCTGACCGAGCTGAAGCTCAGCTCGGTCAGGTTCATGCTACATCCTACATCCCCGCAGTCTGAAACCGCTGGGAAAGTAAATCATTGTCCGGGGCAGGGTAACATCTTGCCCGGAAGGGAGAGACTTTTGTAACCTCTAGTTTGGCCAACAGGAAGACGATAAGTGCTAGTGGTAGGTAGCTCTAAGAACATCGGACATGTGCTTCTTTATAGGCACCGGAAAAGGTATAGAACGTGCCTTTTTTTACACCGAAAATAAAACGTATTTAAGCGCAAGAAGTGAGTAACGGATTCTTTGTATGGCAGCAAAAGGCACGGTGGAAATGCCACTGATATGGAACTAGCACGCAATGCTTTTCTGCCGTGCCTTTTTCCGCCATGGCTTTTCTCTCCATAACTTATCTCCCCACGCCTTTTCTCCGGACCCTTTCTCACTATGCCTTTTCACTGTGCCTGTTCTCTGCACCTTTTCGTGCTTTTCACCTTCAAGTTCAATAATCAGTCAAGATTCAAGACCCTTGTCACTCCATTGGCAGTGACTAAAGACATCTACCACTAGTGGGAGTACCGACTCCTCTGCGCCTCTCAATGCACCCAACATCAGAACACTCTCGCCAGTGCTAGTTCCCGCTTTGTAAATTTTTCCCGCTGCGGCCTACTCTCGTTGATGTCCCTGGTGTTGGTGTAGTCTAGGGTGGTGTGGGAAGTGTGGTAGTGGTGGGGTGGTAGTGGTAGCGATTTGGCATATAGATAGTGCAGGCAGAGGAGGTGGTGATGGGTGTTGTAAAAGGAAGGAAGGAAGGAGAGCTGCCGATCGAGAACCAAAATCTATCATTTGTGGCTACCGTTTAGTGGAAAAAAGGTACACCCACAAAGAAACACACATAAAGGCAATACCGGTGGGGTCTTGAAAATGCACCATTCCCAAAGCACAACGTTGAAAGTCATCGATGGAAGGTACCTTTTGTGGGAGTCCAGCAATTTCAAAAAGTCACAAGCCGAAAGAGCACGCAATAAAAGGCATTAGGACTTTCAAAAAAGGCACGAAAACGAGTTCCAGTACCCACTGGTTCCTTTTTTTACCATATAACCGGTGCCTTTTTATTCTCGTTTGTATAGGGAAAAGGCACAGAAAGCACATTTCCTACTCCCTTAGAGTGGAGCTCAGACGCGGGGGCACTACTTTCGCCACTGCAAGCGGTGGCAGAATGAGCAGCGGGAACTGTGGAAAGTGGGAAGATGCCGGCGTGTGCAGATATCGAGTTGTTTTCCTTGCAGAAGTGTGATCAGGCAGTGGTAAATTCCTTGCGGCCACGGAGGTGGGAAGTTGAGCAGAGTTTGCTTTACAGTTGGCTTTCTCTTTCATTCGGTTGTATTTGTCGCCTTTACCGACATCTTTCCCTGCATGTACTCACTTGTGCATCGTCCGTGACATTTTTGGTAGCTCTGTAAGCGGTAGTGTCCGTACATACTTCGTCTGGTAGATGTTTGCACTTGCACGTGCTAACCATATACAACTAACCACCCGCCCACATAGAAATCTAAAGTAATGTCAAAGTGATAAGGGCATGGCTGATAAAAATATTTTAGGTACTGTTTATGACGTTTGCTTGGAGATGTACCAAGTATTCTATCTGTGTCACCCCCTTTCTTTTTTTTTTGGCTTTAATCATACTGCATTCACGCTATGTAGAGTATGGCAATGCCCGATTCCCCTCCCCACCCGATGGCCGCTAGATGAGAGAGCTCCCCTCCTTTTACCCTTCTTGCCCTGTGTCTCCCTCTTCTAGTATATGACATTCCATTGTTTCGGAGTATTGCTGACCGAAAATTTGATTGTAACGCATTATAGCAGCGGTAGAGGTCGAGAGCGGGCACTTTGCAATGCGAAACATTGGGGGGAATTCGAAGATGAGGGTTCGGAAATGGGTATTCAGAAACGGCAATTCAATGGTAGAAGTTGAGGATGGGACTTTGAGTGTTGGGAATTGGGGCAGCAGTCCGGAAGCGAGAGTTGCAGATTGGGAGTTCGTTTAGGATAATTAGTGTATAACCCAAGATCCCGGAAAGCATCCCAGTGCAAGCGTTTACACACCGGCTACTAGGATGTGCCGCTTCGATTAGGGCTGCAAATCAAGGGCGGAAGAGACTGGATTTTGTTGAGGATGCACAGATAGAGTTTGTACAGTGGGAGATTTTACTTTCGAGAGCATGTGGTACTTCTCGGAAAGTATCGGAAGCAGTTTTTATTGTGTACCGAGTCAAATGTCTCCCGTGCAACTTCCTTCTCAAACCACTTTCTTGCCGAATCTAACTCTAGCGTCCATTTTTATCCGTACCCAACGCTCATTGAGAGCACCGCGGTTGATGTGCCGCGCTTACCTTACTACTTTCGTTTTGCAGTTAGCCGGTGACATGTGGGGGCGGTTACCCAGTCCATCACAGGGCAAGCTATTCGTGATGACGTGCCAAAACCTCACTTTCGAGACTAACTTTTTCTTTGGTTTGGAGAAGCGCAACTTGTAGAAGTTTACTGCTTTTAGAATCGTGGTGATTACAAAATTTGTGGCTTAAAAGCCATTCACTGTCGTGCAGCATTTAATGAGACTTCAGCACACTGGATATTACCCTTGTTTCACCTTCAGGGGTACTTTAAGAGGGCCACAACGGCCATATATGTACAAGGGTACAAGGGTAAGTCGGGCGCGGTGATACAGGGCAAAAGAGCGCCCGACTTTTTCCCCCCATACAACGAGAAATGCCAAGATCCTCATCATTCACTACACGGCAAATATTTTTCTAAGAAAACCTCATAGAAGTCGTCCAGCCCCTCCCTGGGGCAGCTATTCATTCCCGCACCAGGAAGGGGCTGGCATGCGAGCTTACTGTGTTAGGTACTAAGGCTACTTGGGCATGCATAGGATTTGTCCGGAGTTGCGCACATTTCCAACATGCGCATATGTGCGCGAATGTGTCACCGAATGGAATTTGCTGAATCACTTGGCGTGAGGGATCACCGTTACACAAACTGACAAGATCTCCAAGTTGAGCTTCGCTTGACTCTGTCACGGAGGAGTCCGGCTGTGGCAGAATTTTAATTTCGCTTTTTGGTTGTGGTTTGGGGGTAACAATGCAAGTTATCATTCTGTGCAATGCGCTAATGGAGACCCGTAAGTATCTAGAGTTAATTCTCCTTCCTCGGAAAAGAATCATATGACACCCCAAGTTTAGGCAGTAGCGCAATACCTACTTAATACGGCGATGTTGAACTGAGGCGGTCGCCGTAACATGACGGTGACTGTGTGACGAAGCAAGAAACAATGCGAGCATGGCTGTACCATTGGTAGTGAGAGTAAGTGTGTCCATGAAAGTGCGGCCAGTCAGCCGGTTAGTCGATCATCTGTATGCATCGATCCCGAAATCCTTGTTGGCGCAGATGCTGTACGGTAGCGCCTACTCCATCGGCTAATCCTTCTTATCACGTTGACTTGATCGCTAGCTTCAGTGTATTATTGGCCGCTTCAGAACAGCAATGACGCCTAGTTTTAGAAAAAGTAGAGCCTTCGATATACCATTGGTAGCTGCGCAACGACGTTTTCTTTTTTTTGGCGAAGGAAGGTCACTCTGTACCACACACCCTCCGAGTGGGGTTGACTGGAAGGAATTATGCAATGGAGGCCATTTTATAAATCATTCAATCTGGAACAACAATTGAACTAAAACTATAGCAGAGCTCAAAAGCGCCACGAACACTTTGGAATACTTATCAAACATCGGTAAGTCCGTTCATTTGCTTTACAGAAACGGCCTGTGTTTTCTGTTTACATATATTGACACTGTTGGACAATAGGGCTTCTAAGATCTCGAACACGTTACAGGGCACATGGCTGGTCTCAGGCTTTTATCGCTTGGTTATTATCAGGATTATCAACCAACTACAGGGAAATACTGGCGCTAACAACGGTAACTAGATGGAGGTGGTGTGCGGGGCCTCTCAACTTTGTTCATCCTGAAAAATTTAATGGAGCGAGCCAATATCCTGTCCGAGCAAACACTGAAGCCGTGTGATTACTTCGACATTATTGGGGGAGCAAGTACTGGAGGGTATACATCATTTTCTTAGTTTACCTTTCTCTATGTTTATGAGGCGTTGTAACTAATTGTTTAGATTGATTGCGGTGATGCTTGGCCGCCTAGAAATGGATGTTGACAGCTGTATTGATGCTTACATCCATTTGTCAAAGTCTATATTCGAAACAAAACAAAAAAGTCGCTTTAATCTATTTGGACGTGGCAAAGATGCGATTCTCGTAAACGGAAAGTTCAGTTCTCAGAGACTTGAAGATGCTATCAAGCAAATAACCGAAGAGCACACCAAGAACAGCGAGGCTCCCCTTTGGAATCCGGGTGGCAAATGTAAAGTGTATAGTTTATCTACCAATTCTATAACGGCCAGAAACTTATCCCATATTCTAGATTCGTCTGCGTTACCCGGAAGGAAAACTCCGCGCCGGCGTGCCTTAGGAGTTATTCTAACTTGACTAGAGGATCTGACTTCCATTGTACGATTTGGGAGGCTGGGCGTGCGACTTCAGCAGCGTCCTCTTTTTTCGACCCGATTGCTATTGGACCATTCGGAGAACAATTTATTGATGGCGCTATGGGCCGCAATAATCCGGTGTATGAAGTGCTTAGTGAAGCCAAAGATATCTGGCAGGATGCAGATCGTAGAATTCAGTGCCTTGTGAGCATCGGGACTGGACAGCCAGACCTCCAGGAGTTCGGAGGGAATATAGTTGACATCATGAAGACGATTGTGCGGATCGCCACCGATACAGAAGATACGGCTAGGAAATTTGCAAGGGAGAACCAAGAGCTCAGGAATAACGGTTGCTATTTTCGTTTCAATGTCGACAAAGGACTCGCGGAAGTTGGACTCGAAGAATATAAGAAGATGGATGTGATAGCTGCAAATACTAGGCGCTATTTGGAGGGTGAGGAAATTAGCGGCCAGATTGCAGGCTGTTCGAAGAGTATTTTAGGGAATTCATTATGTATGTAAGATTAAGAAATAAAATGTTGCTTGTCATGAATTAGTTCTAATAATACAAAGTATTTAAATCTAGGCCACCAACGTTCGCTGACCTTGAAAAGGTATGACTTTCTGGACATGTTAGGATTGAAAGCTAATAGATGCTACCAACGCAGCAATTTGATAGAAATGTTCGCCACTTCTCTTTCCCGATGTTACTAAAAGCTGTTACTAAATTTTGACATGGTCAATAGTTTGAAACCATCAGGAACTGGATAAGGCCTCCGTCTTACAATTCAGACTACCACCATATCAAAGCACTACGGATAGGAAATACTTGCAGATGGGTCCTCGAACGTGATGAGTTCAAATCGTGGCACCAAAATCTTGCGAGAGTCTTATGGATTCATGGCAAACCTGGATGTGGAAAGTCTGTTATCGCGGCTACTATTGTCGAAATGATCCAACTGCACAACGCTAGGCATCTTTCAACCAGACATCACTTGGGTTACGTATTCTGCAACAAGAAACATGAAGGGGAGCGGGATCCCCTCACGTTGATGAAGATTTTGGTATGGCAAATTATTAGCAGAAAGGATTTTGATCCGTATCAAATGGAGGTCGTGCTGCAGGCTAGTAGAGAAGTTGGAGACCACAACAGCATTGCCAACCCTACCCTAGATTCACTCCAGCGGCTGTCCCCCGAAATCCTCCAACGCCTGTTCAAACGCCTTATACAGCCATATGAATCCATTTCTTTAATACTTGATGGAATGGACGAATGCGAGTCTCCGGAGCAATTGATCCAATGGACGGTTGATCTTGCGACTGCATCTTGTGAGAAACAACATCTGAAACTTTTGGTGGTGAGCCAAAACATTCGGGAGGTAGAAGCATCCCTCGGATTGGGTTCATTAATGATTCCGATCACGAAATACGATACTGCTGTTGACATAGTTGAGTACTTGAATTTCAAACTACCGCCCAGCCTTCCACCGAGTATGAACGAGAGAATTAAGAGTATACTGCTGGAAAAAGCTGATGGAATGTTCCTCTGGGTCTCATTGGCTATGCTGGAACTCACTTCCATCGCCAGTTTGAGGTCTGCGGATGAGGCCAAAATTCTTCGAGCGATCGAACGCATCCCACGGAAAATCAATGACCTCTATCTGCGTCTCCTAGAAAGACTCTTTATGAGTAACAAAGAAATTTCTACGGAAGCAAATGCGGAAACACAAAGAGAAACATGGTTAATCATGAAGTGGGTTTTGTGGAGTTGCCGACCGCTGACGCTCACCGAATTACAAGCAGCGGTAGACCTCACTTATGTCCATGACACCGATCCTGACTCTGATCCAACGCCCACTAATTTGGCCAATGAGAGAGACGCAACTACCAGTATTAGAGAATCTATATATATTCACTGCATACCGCTCTTATCCATCCAATCCAACGAAACCGTGACAGTTATACACTCTACATTAAAAGAGTTCCTAGAGAAGAGACTTGGGGCAAGATCAAATGATGACAAAAATTTTGATTTCGAAAACCATCTTCAACCTCCTCAGTTTGTTCACTCAGACATAGCGGCTGTCTTACTCAGATACCTTCGAGCTGAGGTGTTTAAAGACTTTATTCACTACGATCAAGGAGACGCCTTTGACCTTATTAAGCTGCAATTTCCTCTATATGATTATGCAACAAAGTACTGGTGGTTACATGTTATGAACGCCCCTAGTCCTGATGACAATAACGAAGGGCTGTATCAACAACTGGTCATCTTTCTAAAGAGTGACCAAGCAGTTACATGGCTCGAAAGCTACTGTAGACGCCCAATAACTGCTGTAAATGACCTGATAATGATCCAGTCAGGGATACGGAAGTGGTCAAATGAACGTGGTATTCTACGGTGGGTAACAGACCTTTTGCAGAAAGGTCAAATAGTGAGAAAAGGGCGACTAGGGAACGACAATATTACTACATTGAGAGCAACTAGGAACCTTGCTAGCGCATACTTGAACCAGGGTCAGTGGAAGGAAGCCCAAGAGCTGCAACTCCAGGTCATGGAGACGACATCGAAGGTACTTGGACGGGAACATCCGGATACGTTAACCAGCATAGCCAACCTCGCCACGATATACCATAGCAAGGGACAGTGGAAAGAGGCCGAAAAGCTATTCATGCAGGTAATAGAGACGAGAAAGCGAGTACTTGGTCAGGAAAACCCATCTACCTTGAGCAGCATCGTCAGCCTTGCCTCAACATACTGGAGCCAGGGGAGGTGGAAAGAGGCCGAAGCGCTGGAGGCGCAGGTGATGGAAACAAGTTCAAGGGTACTTGGACAGGAACATCCAGCTACCTTGGCCACCATCGCTAAACTCGCTTCAACTTTCAAGAACCAGGGACGGTGGAAGGAGGCAGAAAAGCTATTTGTGCAAGTCATGGAGACAAGAAAGAGGGTTTTGGGAGAGAAGCATCCAGATAGTTTGATCGGCATGGCTAATCTAGCATCGACATACTGGAACCAGGGACGATGGAAGGAGGCCGAAAAGCTATTTACAGAAGTAATGATGACGAGTACGAGAGTGCTTGGCGAAGAGCATCCTGATACCTTGACCATCATGGTACACCTCGCATCGACATATAGAAACCAAGGACGATGGAAAGAGGCCGAAGATCTATTTTTGCAGGTCATGGAGACGAGTTCGAGGGAACTGGGAGATGATCATCCGGATATCGTGACTAGCGTCGCCAACCTCGCCTCAACATACAGCAATCGGGGGCAGTGGGCGGAGACAGAAGAGCTGGACGTGCAGGCCATGGAGATCAGAAAGAGGGTACTTGGAGAAGATCATCGTGATACTTTGTCAAGTATAACCAATCTCGCTTCGACATACATGAACCAGGGCCGGTGGAAGGAGGTTGAAGAGCTACTTTCGAAGGCCATGGAGACTAGTACGAGGATACTTGGGCGGGAACATCCCGATACATTGATCAGCATGAACAACCTTGCCTCGACATACAGGAGCCAAGGACGATTGAAGGAAGCTGAATCTCTACTTGTGCAGAGTACGGAGATGAGGATGAGGGTACTCGGCCGAGAGCATCCAAGTACCTTGACCAGCATCACCAACCTCGCCTCGGTCTATTGGGACCTTGGACGGTGGAAGGAGGCTGGGGAGCTGCTTTACCAGGTTATGGAGACGAGTAAGCGTGTGCTTGGCCAAGAGCATCCAGATACCTTAACCATAGCCGCCAAACTCGCTTCGACATATACGAACTTAGGGCTGTGGAAGGAGGCCGAAGAGCTGTATGTTCTGGTCATAGAAACGAGAAAAAGGGTATTTGGACAGGAACATCCGGATACCTTGACAAGCATGGCGAATCTAGCCATGACATACTGTAACCAGGGACGGTGGCAGGAGGCCGAAAACTCACTCATTCAAGTCACGGAGAATAGAAAGAGAGTACTTGGATCGGAGCATCCTTCTACTCTGACAAGCTTGGCCATCCTCGCGTCGACATATTCAAACCAGCAGAGGTGGAAGGAGGCAGAGGAGGTGGAGAGGCATGTCCTAGAGAGCAGAAAGAGGGTACTAGGCCAAGATCATCCGGATACCTTGACTAGCATAGCCAACCTTGCTTCGACATACTGGGTCCAAGGACAGTGGAAGAAGGCGGAAGAACTGTTTGTGCAGGTCATGGACACGAGTTTAAGAGTACTTGGACCGGAGCACCCCGATACCTTGGCCAGCATGGCCAATGTAGCCTCAACATACAAGAACCAAGGACAATGGAAAGAGGCTGAAGAGTTGCTTGTGAAGGTCACGGAAATGAGCGTGAGGGTACTTGGGCAGGAGCATCCACATACCTTGACAAGCATGTCCAATCTAGCCTCGACATACACGAACCAGGCACGATGGAAGGAGGCGGAAGGGTTACTTATGCAGGTCACGGAAACGAGTGCAAAGGTACTTGGAGAGGAGCATCCGCATACCTTGACCATGATGCATAGCCTCGCATGTACGCAGGAAGCACAAGGTCGCATTGATGAGGCCATTGCAGTGATGTTAAAAGTGGCGACTATTAGTTCTCGCACACTGGGTGAAGATCATCAATACACAAAGACTTGGGTAGAACTTCTGAGGCAATGGAGAGGTAATGTCGAAATAGTGGATTGAATACGGGTCTAGTAGATATCAAGGAATTTTCTTTAGGATTGGTATGGGTTCTACCTTGTAAACTACTAAACAATTCCTTTCGTTCGTGTTTGAAATAACTCTATGTCCAGTAGCATGTGGTAGTTAGTTATTATTAGCAGTTTGGATCTTGATATTTGAAAGCTATAAGTGATCCCCTGGATTGTAACGTTGGTATTCCCGGCCGGTTTGCTCAAGGCAACCGACTCCCCACCTGCAAATATTTAGCGATGTAACCATAACACTGTGGGGGTGGCATGGGAGCATTATAAACTTACTTTCTTATGTCTTGACAGCATTCTGGCGAAAATTAAGGACTGTACAGGAATGGAGTGGCGCTAAAAAGGGCGGTTTTCGTTGGGAGGGTTGTCTCAAGATCAGCTCCTCAAAAACTCAAAAATAACACTGTGCAGCGCAAATGGACAACTCTGCCCATAACACCTCGAATTATCCCTCAAACTTATTGGTCAGGACATGCTCAGAAGTCCTAATACGATTACGGACAAGGATTTCCATCCGCAATGTACCTGAGGGTGAATGCGAGTCTTGGCAAAACAGAAACGGCGAATTAAGGCAACAACGACGACAGCAACCGAAAAGCGGACAGCGGCAATCGATTTTTAACATTGAATTGACACCGGAACAACTCTCTTAGCACCTCAGGACCGCCGGAGGAGAGCGGGCACGTCAGCAACAAGAGCGTGTACAAGAAACCACGCAATTGTGTTGATTCGCGAAAAGTCTTGGCGGAAAAAGACGAAAACAAATGGCAAAATACGTCAACGGTCACGGCAGTAATCGGCAAACAGACACAAGGCAAACGATTGTTAGCGGGAGTTGACACCTGTACGACTTCACCAGCATCTCTGGATCGCAGGAGGAGGTTCGGCACTTGGACAGCCGAGCAAGAACACGTCCGCGATGCGACCACCACATCAGGAACGATGGCGACCGCGGGGGGAGAAAGCCCCACTGGGGTACTTGACGGGATCGGCACGCCAATATAGGCAGGAGACACGGACATGGGGGGAGCAGGAGGAATAGGAGCGGCGAATGGCGAGGCGGACATCGGGTCGTTGACATGCGCCACCCCTGTGACCGCGACCGCAGCAGAGCCGCTGGAGCGCAATGAGAATTAGATGAGGCTGAGGAGCGGTCCAGAGGCTTTGAGGGCCCCTAGTGACTGGAGGAGCCGCATGGAGAGGACGATACGATGGCAGGCACAGGCGCTAACGCAGCTGCACCGAAACGTTGGACACCTAGTTGACTTGTTGGAAGCCCAGGCAGCCCACGAACAGGCACAGTGGCTAGGAATGATGACGTGGATGCAAGAGATAGAGCAGAAGTGGGACGCCCGGCACGAGGACGACAAGCTGTGGGGGGCGGGCATCGCAAACATGCTGGCAAAGGTCATTAAAGGAGTAGCACCAGGCCAGGAAGCGAGAAAGAAAGAAAGAGACAAGACTGCAAAGATGGACGGTGGGGGGCTAGAGGCGTCGCACCATGCAGATACAACGCAGGAAGGAGGACCAGAGATGCGCCAACAGCTGCAGCAGCAACCGCAGCCCAAATTGCAGCCCAAACTGCAGCCTAAACCACAGCACGAACCCGAACCAAAGTCAGCACCCACATCTGCCTGAAGATGGGAGACTGTCCCACCCCGAGCCTAGAGTCAGAGCCAGGGCCTGGCCCCGACATCCGGCTCGAGTATGGCAGATAGACGTCCGGTCTTGATGATGTGCCGCGCTTACCTTGTGTTCTAGTCCATTCACGGAGGCAGTTCCTCCGCGGAGAGACCGGTCCATTCGCGGAGTCCCACCCTCCGTGAATGGACTGGTTCATTCGCGGAGTGTACACACTTTATTAATGCACTCCATGCATATATGCGCACGCATGTATGCACACTCGGCTGGCCATATCCAGTTGAATTCAATCAGCGCAACTAAATTCACATCTTCCAAATATCGAAACCTACCATCTATATCGTAGTTGATGGTTGTATTAGTTCCTAGCAGCGCCATCTGGTACTTTCAATCTTAAACGGAACACAGCTCTGCCTGGGCCCAGTCAGAATCAAAAGCGACTTCGACTCAGCAAATACACGAGGAGAGGCCTGGGCGCAGACAGATTCCACTACCGCTGATGATTGCAACAACAGCGTTGAGGAAAGCACTCCAATGATTTGACCGAACTGGATACTGAGGAAGGAGAGGTTCACGAGGAGGAACAGGTCACTATTAAGGAGGAGGAGGAGGAGAAGGAGGAGGAGGAGGAGGTGATGGAGGAAGAAGATAATGTGGAGGAAGCGGGAAACTAGGAAGAGACGGTTTCAAATGATGACATAGAGCGCTGTGTAATTGTAGATGTACGACGACGTTGATGCATACAGCTCGTAGGGATCACGATGAAGGTGTACAGAGTAATTTTTTTTTTGGTTGAGCGTAATTAGCACTTTTGAATATACACTCCGCGAATGAACCAGTCCATTCACGGAGGGTGGGACTCCGCGAATGGACCGGTCTCTCCGCGGAGGAACCGCCTCTGTGAATGGACTAGAACACCTTGCTACTTTCGATTTGTAGTTAGCTGGTGACAGGTGGGGGCGGTTATCCCCGTCGAACGGGTGGCGAGTTGTCAGTGTCGACGTGCCAATACCTCACTATCAAAACTAACTTCTTTAAAGAAATTAGAGACCTGACATTCTGGATTTTGATTTGGAGAAACGCACCTTATGGAAGTTTACAGTTTTTGGTATGCGCTGTGATTACTACATTTAGAGCTGGAAGGACTTTCAATAACAGGCAGTATTAATGATACTTGAGCACACTTGGTACTTTTTTTGTTTCACCGTCACGGTGTTACATGTTCGTTTGCTTGGATGTTATTCTGGAGGTGGAGACATATCTCGTCAGTGTATTGATCGAGCAAGGACTATGGTATCCCGTCAATGAATACACAGGACTATGGAAATGCTGTCTAGACTGTATTGGACAGCATGAAACCTGGCAATTGGCTGGTGGTTCATTGCCGCAGTTATTGTTGCGGTTATTCGTCACTAACGGAGTGTTTCGGATAATAAATATTCTTTGAGATACCCGGCAATAAAGGATTTTCCTATTTGGAGGTGCAGAGCAGGCTCTGCTAAATTCCATCAGCACGCGGAACAGTGTTGTTCGTCAGGAATGCGATGCTGCACTGCTAGGTACCGCTGGCCAAACCAATTAGGGAACAAGGTTAACTTCGAATTAAGGTTTTTCCAGAGTAGCCACCATAGTGGGGCGCTCTAGCCGTTTTACGTCGGGATTGTATAGAGTACATTGGCGAACACGTGAATGAAGGGAGTACAGTAGTAGAAAGAAACCACAAAACTACCTCGAAACTAACCGGTCGGAGCCATGTGCTTGCTGCGAGAGACCGTGTGCACTGCCGTCATTAAGTCAGGTATGATAGCGGGGCGATGCGCGATATCTGATTGGATATCACTGATATTCCGGCCAAAATTTCATGGCTTCATTCAGTCTGCGAACTGCGAAGTCGTGGAGTGAGGTTCGGCAGCCTCTCTTTTGGGTCTCTTTTGTGTTCATCAATCTTTTGCTTGCTTTCTTGCTTTCTTTTGTCAGAGGGGATGACGGGTAGCAGAGGGAGAGCTCCGCCATCTAGCCGGCCTGCCCGGAGGCAGAGGGAGTAGGGGTCAGTCATACTCTAAATAGAGTGAATACAGTATGATTAAAACAAAAAAAACTGCGAAGCCGTTCTCTGTATTTTTGGGGAATTTGTTGCAGATATGTTCACTGGTTTACAAATTTTCGGATGATGGAGCGTTGGCGTGACATCATATTATAGGCATACGGTACGTGTGTTCAGACAATACGGCTACGGCAATGGTTAGCTTGATAAAATGACCAACTTTGATGAATCTCTTCCGCGGAATGAGTTTCTTGAATGACATATGGTGATATACCCCCCGAATTACTACATTCTGAGAGTTTATTCTTAATCTTTTCTAAGTATCGTATTAATTAACTTTCTCAGTGTCAGCTGACTTTGTGGTCAGTGACCGAGTTCTATCTAGCAACATTGTGAAATGGTGGGTTACTCATAATACTGTCGTCGATTTGGCTGTGGTCATCGGTGTGAAGTAGGATACAATGATAAATACATTAATTAAGCCCACCAGAATTTTTATTTTATTGATAAATTGTATAAAGTACACCATTAACATGTTCCAGCTTGACTGAGGGCTAGTGGAAGCGAATTGGCGGGTGGGATTTGACCGACGGCTAGTATGTTGGCACGGGATTTGGCCCGATGGCTTTTGTGGCGTATGGGGGCTTACAGCCCCCAACGGCCCCCATTGGCCTCGCCTGCCCCCACCAGCCTCGCTTGCCCCCATGCTGAGGAGTAGGGCTAGCCCCGGCAGTGATGCCCGGCATTGGTCTCCGGATGTGATACTCGGCTTCGCCGAGTATGCTCTCTCCTTTCCCATATATATATTCGCCTGTCTTTCTCTCTCTTTGCTCTTGAGACAATCACTTTTGTACGATAGTCAATTCAATATCTCTATTCGTACTCGATTGATCTCAACATAGTAGGGGCGAGCCACAATGGCCATCGGCTGGCACGGGCGAGCAATTTGGCCAACGGAAGGGACGGAAGATGGTGGCCGAAACCTTGAGCTTGAGCTAAAGTTCAAGCAAGAGCAAGAGCACGGGCCCGGGCCGGAGCGAGAAACCTAAAAGCACGAGCATGTGCAAGAGTTTGAGCAAGAACTAGAGCCTGAGCTCGGAGCCTGAGCCCGGGACAGAGCCCGAGCACGAGCTCGAGGTTTTGGGCACCAGTGCCTGAGGATGGGAGGGAAGTAAGGAGGCCAGGAGCGAGGGAAAGAGGTATATAAGACGAGCAGAGCGGCTGTGGGTGAGGCAAAGCAGCGCATTCAGCTTCAAAAACAAACACACCGCATCTTCTCATCCTCTCTCTCTCTCATACGAACATTCCTCCCACATCGCCTTCACTGCCACCCATTAGACAGCAACCTAGAGCCCCCGATCGAAAAACTCCAAACGATGTCGTCAAACTCCAGCTTCACCTACAGCCAGTCAAGCAACGGAAGCCAGGCCACGGACCACGGCAGCAGAAGCAGCACATGTCACCAGCGCCACAGCAGCCCCCGCAGACACGACTCCGCCCCAGCGTCCCAACAGATGCAAGAACGCAGCCATGCGACCCTGCCCAACACCCAGGACACAATACACCTCAAGCAAGGTAGAACTACCACCTCGAGCGGACAGTCACGCACGAGATGTCAGAGGACACCCGATGGCGACATCGACCTCATAATCGGAGATCTCACAGGCGCTTTCAAAGCCCTGCATGGACCAAGCCCCACAAATTCTCCAAGCACACAGGGAAAGGTAACCACGAGCACTGGCTCAATAGCCGAACTACCAGGCAATGACACCATGCTTCTGTCAATCAACAAGATATTCTCTGCAGTGGACACAGCAGTCGTGCAGTGCATATAGACAAACCAGTTCCAAACTGCAAACCTCCTGGAGCTCGAAGCTTCATTCAGCTACAAAAAGAAACCCCCACAATTTTACTATTTTGGCTCAGGAGAAGCCACCCTCAACCTTTCCATGACCTGCAAAGATGTTGACTTCAAAGAATATGAATCAAAATCTCACCTGATGCGCCCATTATTGGTGTTTGGTGTAATCGTATGCACATTCGCACTGCCACCGTGAAAGCCTGCAATCCCCTTCATAATGATTACATATGTACATACACTCAATGAACACCTCTGCATCCACACATCGGACAGTGTACACAAATTCCACATCATATTACACCAAAAGAGAATAAGCTGAGGAGTATACAAACCATTCGGCTGGAGCACCCCTGACAACTGTCTAAAGACGGCCCAACTGTTCAAACCTACCCATGCCGAATAATGTATGCTCCATGGAACAAACACACACAGCGGGAGCCCCTCGTGGCACAACCAACCGCAGCAGCTCCGGCAATGAGATCTGCAACAACTACAGCAATGAGACCTCCTCCTACCTGACCTGCCACTACACTCACACCTGTACGATCTGCGAGGGACGTCATCCAGCCACACAGTGCAGCCAATACTAGGACGTTTCACTGAGCCAGCATAAATCCCCGTAGCAATAGGGACCTACAGAGCCTCTAACGGACTGAGGGACAATGCCCCCGTGTTTCTGGAGCTCACACCTAGTGTTTCTTTTGGCACTGACCGACTGTGGCCAAGCAAATATGAGAAATCGTGGACCTCTACTTGCACCAAGATGAGACCATTGGCTACACTACCACCCAAACCAAGACCAATAAAAAGCGCTCATAGACATAATCCGCTATGGAGGGTTCATCAGCTTTACATACCCACTGCAATTCATCCTGGGGTAATACTTGCCATTGGTTTTCAACAACCCCACATCAATCACGAAAGACATCAAAAAACACATGTCTGACAGCCAAATCCTCAGACGCACAACTCTACATGCCAAATACATTGCCTCACCACTTCGACTTGCACCAAAGGAGGATGACACCTGCTGGAGAATCCGCCACATATCGTTGCCAGGCAAGCACTCAGTCAACGACTAAGTACCCCAAGCGTTTGGGACACATATACACACGTTTCTACGACGCCCTGGCAGCAGTACAGAGCTGTGGAACCTCACCGATTGTGTTTAAACGAGACCACACAGATGCATTTGGCCTCATTCCAGTACACCCCAACAACTGCTGGCTACCACGTAGTGTTAGCAACGGTTCCAAGTAACCCATGTGCTCTCCGGTTAATAGCCTGTGGGTCGGTTCAGTTCAGTTCGAAACCCGGCCCAAAACCTGACACACATGGTATTGACGTGGTTGTAACACGGACTGGACATAAACCGGGGAGTGTTGCCCGGGATGTACCCGGCACCTCGATTCCATTTAACAGTTCCAGAAACTTTCAATCCAATTAAGTATCTGAGATCTCAATGTATCATGACATGATCAATACCTAGATAGTGAAGGTATAGCTACTCTTCCACCTCCCGCTTCCCGAGTTGCGATCGGACCAATATTCGTTGAATCGCTGCGATATAACACCATCTGTTCATCGAAATTCTCTGGTTTTCGATGGCAACTAAACGAATATTGGTCTGATCGCAAATCTGCCAGTGGGAGGTGAAAGACGGGCTAACACTGCACAATGTACATACTGATCATGTCATGGTACAATCGGAACTCAAATATTTAATTGGAGGCAAAATTGTAAACTGGAAATGCCGCGTTTTTGGTGGTAAAACTGGCCCATTTCCAACTGTCCATGCTTTTGGTATGGTAAGACCAGCACGCATGGTCTGGTTGCGGGTGGAACAGAACTCAGAACCGACCCGGGAATTTGGACCTGTTGCTAACACGACTATGATGATCAGGCTGGATGGGATCATGGTGGAGCGAACATGTTCTCCTAATCAGCTGCCACAAATTGCCAGCCATCAAGGACATCTTCGCAGCGGGCTGGGAATGGATTCTCCAAACCCACCCAGGGTGAGAACACATGCTCCATAACCTTGACGACTTGCTGGCCATATTCCTGCTCTCCACAACACTCTCTGACCCCCCAACCCAGTACAAAGGAGACTTCAGTCAGATCTGCAGTGACCTGGCATTCCAAATCAAGCAAGAAAAGAATGCAGATGGATACTGCGTCAGATTCCTCTGCATAGAGATTGACACAGAAGAGATTGAGGCAAGCCTGCCGCACGACAAGAACAAAAAAGGAATGGCACTGGTCAACCCCACTTGCGCACAGCACTCAGTAACACACAGACGCCTCGAAAAGACTGTGGGCTTCCTGTTATTTGCATCCACCATGGTGCCAGCCAGCTGCCACTTCCATTGCTGAATCTACAATGCTCTCTGGTCGACATCAGCAAAATGTATTTGAGGCACTGGAAGCCTCCAGGAGTGTCTGAGAGGATGTGAAGTGTAAGCTTAGATACGTCAATTTCCGGAGAGTATCAGACCCTAGGAAGGAATTGCTGCCGGTCTTCAAAGTAAGTCGGAGCTCCGGAGACAAGCCTGGGAGGGCCGACGACATGGCTGTGAGCACCTCGGAGCGCTGGGGACAAAACTCGAAGCACCGGCGATAAGTCTGGAAGCATCTCGACTCACAGTAGAGCAGTCTGGGAAAAATAGCATCTTGTTGGGGAACACTGCTGGTGCGTGCCTGGCAATTATAGCTACTACTTATCGTGCAACGATTTTTAAAACACATGTATTCAGTTTGTATTCCCATCTATGTATCTATGTATCTATATAGCTACCCATCGACACATGGTATATCTGGACTGGCTGCAGCCGGTGTTTGATGGCAATTCGAGGTGCACCTGACAATGACAATCGAAGGAACTCTGAGATCCACTCTGAGGCCGTGATCGAGCAAAGTTAGAGATCCACTTGGAGGCCGTGATCGAGCAACTGTGGAGATGCACTTGGAGGCAGTGATCGAGCGACTTTGGAGATGCACTTGGAGGCCGCGATCGAGCGAGTTGGGAGATGCAATTGGATGCTGTGATCGAGCGAGCATGGATATGCACTTGCAGGCCGTGGTTGAGCGAGTTTGGAGATGCACGTTGAGTGCCATGATTGAAGGCCGTGATCGAGGGAGTTTGGAGATGCATTTTGGAGGCCGTGATCAAGAAAGTTTGGAGATCCACTGGGAGGTCTTGTTCAAGAGAGTTTGGAGGCGCAATTGGATGCCGTAATCGAGAGAGTATGGAGATGCACTTGGCGGCTGCAATTGAGAGGGTTTGGATGTGCAATTGGAGGCCATGATCAAGCGAGTTTGGAGATGCACTTGGAAGCAATGATCGAGCGAGTGTGTAGATGCACTGGGAAGCCATGATCGTCCGAACTTGGATGCCGTAATCTAGCGAGGTTGAAGATACACTTGGAGGCCGCGATCGAGCGAGTGTGGCAATGCTTTCACTGGCCGTAATGAAGGGAATTTGGTCGAGTACTGGGAAGCAGTCGATGGACGGCGCGCCCGGTGCGAAGACTCTGTTCATCCGTTAGTTAACTCGCCTCTGTGGGAATGTGACAATGTGACTTTACCTTTGAGCCCTGTTCTAGTCCAGTCACGGAGGATGTCCCTCCGCGGAGAGACCGGTCCATTCACGGAGTCCCACCCTCCGTGACTGGACTGGTTCTTTCGCGGAGTGTACCCCTGCACCCCACCTCCGTGTACACTCGGTGAATGCTCTGCACGCATATATGCCCACGGATGTATGCGTACTCAGCTGGCCATATCCAGCTGAATTTAATCAACGCAACTAATTGCGTTCAGCCCAGCGCAACTACGTGCATTCAGCCCAGCGCAACTACATACATTTATCCCAGCGCAACTATGTACCTTCAGCCCAGCGAAATGATGGAGTTCATGCACAAACAATGGTATTTCTGCAGCGCCATCTGGTACTTTCAATCTTAAACGGAAGACAACACACCTGGACCCAGTCACAATCAAAAGCGACTTCGAGCAAATACACAGGGAGAGGCAACAGCGCAGACATACTCCACTTCTGTTGATGATGTCAACAAGAGCGTAGAGGAAAACGACGAAAGTGATTTGACAGAGCTGGATATTGAGGAAGGAGAGGGTCTCGACAAGTACAAGGATGTGGACGAGGAGGAGGAGGAGGAAGAGGATGTGGACGATGTAGAAGAAGAGGGCAACGAGGAAGAAGAGCTGGTTTCAAGTCAGGATATAGAGCACAGTGTAATTGCAGTTGCACCACGACGTTGAGTGTAATTAGCACTTTGTATGTATGCTCCACGAATGAACCAGTCCAGTCACGGAGGTGGGGTGCAGGGGTACACTCCGTGAATGGACCGGTCTCTCCGCGGAGGGACATCCTCCGTGACTGGACTAGAACAAGCCCTCATGAAGTGGCACGCCGGAAGCTGAAGCTACATTCAGGGGTCAACACGTAATGATGAGAATGAAGGGAAGACAAGCAATCTTGGATGGATGCTGAACTCGGTGTATGCTGTACTTAGTGTATACTGTACTTGTTGTAGGCTATACTTGGTGTATGCTATACTCGGTGTATGCTATACTCGGTGTATGCTATACTCGGTGTATGCTATACTCGGTGTATGCTATACTCGGTGTGTGCTATACTCGGTGTATGATATACCCGGTGCCAACTCATGATCATGACATGGCGAGATAGAGAGGAATGACTTCACATTGTGTTCTGCGATGAGTGTAGAGTTGCAGACGAGCAAGAGAGAGATGGGGGATCAAGACGAGATCGATAGGGAGGATGCGTGAGGATATGAGTAATCAGGAGTAGGACAAGCCTGATTGGGTTGGGATGACCTCGTATCGGTGTAATTTCACGCCGGATTAGGACTGATACCTGCGGTATCGGGGACGGTAAATTGGCTCGCATACGAAATCATCTTAATTCCCAGATCTTCATGATGATTTCCCCTGTACTCTCTCATCTCTCTCTTTCTTGTCCTCAATTCTACCATCAAATAAGAACATGAAGTTAAGTCATCCCTCTCTATCTCTCCATGCCATGATCAACAGTTAACACCGAGTACAGCATACACCCAGTGCAGCATACACCCAGTACTGTATACAACCAGTACAGCATACACCCAGTACAGTATACAACCAGTACAGCATACACCGAGTACACCATGCACTGAGGACTGCTTTCAGTGCGTACTGCCTAATTCCAAGATCGACTGTCTGCTGCTCCCAGCCAGTCTGATCTCTCGGCAGACCATGTTGTACTGAATTCTCTACATTCCCACAATTATGAGTTAAGCAATGCATAGAGTCTCCGCTCCCGTTGCGCCTCCCTCCCGAACTTACTACCTCCAGATTGTCCGCCTCCGAGTACTCCTCCAATCTGGCTCGACCATGGCCTTCAAGTGCATCTCCAAACTCGCTCGATCAAGCGCTCGAATGTGCGTCTCCAAACCCGCTCGATCGACACCTTCGATCTCCGCCTCCACAGTTCATCTCCAAACTCCCTCGATTATGGCCTCCAAGAGCCCCTCCACACTCGCTCGATCACGGCCTCCAAGTGCATCTCCAAACTCGCTTGATTGCGGCCTCGAAGTGCATCTTCAAACTCGCTCGATCAGGGCTTCCAATTGCAGCTCCAATCTTGCTCGACGGCAGCCTGCTGGTGCATTGCCAATCTCGCTCGATCACAGCCTTGGAGTGTATCCCTGTGTTCACTCGATCGTCATTTTGGGGTGCACTTCAAGGCTGGGCAAGCTAGAGTGTGTATTGTGTATAATGAGATGTCTCTCTACCCCGGGGTCTCCGAAATACATACTGCCTGTCGCTGAGTCCCTCCCCATTATTCCTGTATCTCCGAATGTAAATATACTGACAGGCTTAGATAATCAATGGCAGATTATGAGGTAGCGAATCTTTTGACTGTAACAAAGACCAATATGATCGATGAAATGCCACGTGGTTATGGAACCCTAAGAACCACTGCTGTGAGAATACGGAAACAAGTCTCCTGCAGACCTGCACAGAGGTCTCGGTAGCTCCAAAATTTGACTATCCTGATAGTCATATTTCGTAGCCTCCTGAATGCACCTCCATCACTGCAGGTACTTTCAGGAGCACGTGACAATGCTCTTGCACAGTTGGAGATCATTTTGTAAAGCTCCAAGGGGGCTGAGAGCGTCTGGAAATACTTAGAAGCAGTGGCGAGGGCTAGCAGAGTGTCTGAGATGTTTGCGTATGGCTTCCAGACTGAATCACATTTTGCTGATGGACATCGTGAATACACCACATTCAAGTCCTGTTGGAGATCATGAAACACCTCACCTGATGGTAGATGTTCCTCCGGTAATGGAATGGAATCCAACTGCTACACCACCAACAGCGAATCATACAGCTATGAACTGACACATTTGGATAGAATGGGATCAGGGGCTATTGTCTCAAACCAGGAGGAACCCTGTCTAGCATTCGCACACTGCCCTAGCTCTTTAGCACCATTGTCCCACTGCAGGTTAAAGCCAAACACATCAACTGAAAAGAAACATACGCAGTGCTACACGCACTGTGCACCTGGACACCCAAGTCCAGAGCCCGTAAGATCAACCTGCACTTTGACAATGTGGCAGTCGTGGCAGCATGTGCAAAGGAAGCATCAAAGGCCAGGCAATGAGCCTGCTCCGGGAAATACTCATGCACAGAGCACCTTACAATATCGAGCGCCACTGGGTGTGGATCCCGAGGCAAGACACCGCTCTTCCTGATGCACTCTCACAATATCACAACGATATTATCGCTATCCTCTGCCCCCAATTACATTTGAAATACATTCAATTGCCAACAAAGGGCTATACACCTGGCACGAGAACTGCAACCTCCCCCACCTGGCCGCACGATATCTCGGCTGAGGACTCAGCTCCTAGACTCTGCCCACCTAAACCACACCAAGAAATAACTTTATCCACTGCTGCAGAGTCCCAGGAATTATGCACTTCCCATCGTCGGAACAGCCGCTGTCACAGTGGACCTCCAATCACGGCGAGTGAGACCCATGCACAACAACGATCAACGGCTTCCTCCCAGGGCTAAAGTCGCTCCACATCGACCTTGTCTGTGGACTGAGCCAGTTGGCTTTCATCGCCTATAGCGCATGATGAGAGGAATCAACCCATTGCATGGCATGCCACACAAGAAAAAGTGGTTTCCAATCACATATCGCCTCCGCATCCGGATCCTCTCACTACTAGATGCAATCAACCCATGCGATGCAAACTCTGTGGCCCTTTGTGTATTGCATAATGCGGTTTCCTGCAGTCAGCCGAAATAACATGGTCAGTGCACAATCTAGTCCACGGCCACTCAGAATTAGTACAATGGAACCTTGCTTGAAGATACATCCAATTCGAGGAGGAGCAGGCACCATTCACACTCCCACGCTGAACAACCGACCCCTGCCGCAAAGGAGTCACAATCACACTGTTGGCGTCCAACAACGATAGTTGCCCAGTGACAGCCATTTGGCACCTATACGAACTCAGTACAAGCTGGAACCCACTCGCCCCTCTATTAGCCTGCCCCCCAGATGATGAACAAGACAGTGACCAATTCACACGGGAATACCTGACCAAGCACCTGCAGGAACTGCTGGGACAGCTGGGAGTCAGCGGAGCATACTCGGAACGCACGTTCCACTGGGGATCAGCAACCTTAGCCAAGGGAGATGCGCTATCCAATAATGACATCCAACTACTAGGCCGATGGTCATTAAACGCGTACGAGGCGTATATCGACAACCACCCTGATCCAGTCTTTCCAAGCGCTTGCCGCATTCACAACTCACCAGAACACTCCCCATACACCGCCTCCACATCAGTGGGGTGCAGCCGCCGTGGCTGCCTCTACTCTCCCGAGGCGGCAACGTTGTGTTTTCTGTCGGTTACTGCCTTGTGCGGGTCGTTTGTTTCTGGTCTGGGCTTTCGGTTTCGAAACCGTTCTAGCATGGAACAATGTTCTGTGTAGGAGTGAAGAAAATGGTCCAGCTTGACTGAGGGCAAGTGGAAACGAATAGGCAGGTGGGAATTAACAGCCAGGGAGCAGGGGGGAGCAGAAATGGCCATCGGGTGGCTAGGGTGAGCAATTTGCCCGATTGAAGGGACGGAAGATGGTGGCCGATACCTTGAGTTTGCGCTACAAGTTTAATCTTGAGCATGAGCACGGGCCCGGGCTGCAGCAAAGAACAAGTTCAACCAAAACTCGGAGCAAGCGTCAGAGCCAGTGCTCCGCCAGAGCTGAAGCCCGGGCTACACCCCGAGCTCGAAGGTTTGAACAAAAACGCTAGGGATGGTAGCGAAGTTAGGACGCCAGGAGCGAAGGAAAGAACGTAATCAAGGAGGAGCGGAGTGGCAGTTGTTGAGGCAAAGCAGCGCGTCCAGCTTCAAAAACAAACACACAGCATCTACTAATCCTCTCTCTCTCATACAAAGGCTTGTCCCGCACCGCTTTACTGCCCCCCCGATCCACATCACAAAACAATGTCCTCAAACTCCAACTTCACCTTCAGCCAGTCAAACAATGGAAGCCAGGCCTCGGACCTCGGCAGCAGCAGCAGCAGCACTGGTTGCCAGCTCTGCAGCAGCACCCACGGACCCAACATTGCCACAGCGTCCCAACAGACGAAAGAAGACAGGCAGGCGACCACGCCAAACACCCAGAACACAATCCAGCCATCGCAAGACAGAACGACTGCCCAGAGCGCACTATCAGGCACGTGCGGTCAGAACACTCCTGATGTCGACATCAGCTTCGTACTCCAAGCCCTCACAGCTGCTCGCAAAGGCCAGCACGGACTACGCTCCACAGCAACTCCAAGCACATAGGGCATGACAACCAGGAGCACTGGCTCAATCGCGAAAGTAACAGGTAATGACCTGATGCGAGTTCCAATTTAAGAGATATTCCCAGCATTGGACACAGCAGTCGTGCAGTCCCCATACACAATTAAGTTCCAAGCCACAAACCTTCTGAAGCTCGAAGCTTCGTTCACCTACCAAAAGAAATGCTCAGAAGTTAACTCTTTTGGCATGGCAGAAGCAAACCTCAACCAGTCCACAATCTGCAAAGATGATGACCTCGAAGAATATGAACACGCATCCCACCTAATATTCCCATTCAAAGTCTATACCGTAATCATATGCTCATTCGCACCGCCACCCCAAAAGCTCCCACATAACTTCGCAACCTGGACGTACCTATATACACTCTACGAACATCTCCGCACCCACACAGGGGACAGTGTATGAAAAGTCAACATCGTATGCCACCAAAAGAGCATAACACAAGGCACATACACACCTTCGGGCTAGAGCACCACCGACCGTGGCTTCGGGACTGCCCAACTCTTCACATCTATCCATGCCGATAATGCACACACCGTGAAACAAACACATACAGCCGGTGCCCTTCACAGTCCAGCCAACTGCGGCAGCGCCAGTGAGGCAATCTGAGAAAACTACAACAAAGGCACGTGCACCTACCTGACCTGCTGCTACACTCATGCCTGTATGATCTGCGAGGGACCTCATCCAGCCATACGGCGCAGCCAACCACAGGGCCTGCCACTGAGCCAAAGCATATCCCAGTGGCAATAGGGACCTACACAGCGACTAACGGACAGAGAGACGACGCCCCCGCGGCTCAGGAGCCGGCCACTCGAATTTGCGTTCACATTCACAGCCAACAGCCAACCATACCTCAATCACTGCGGACCTCTACTTGAAACAGGATCGGATCATTGGCTACGGAATCATCCAAACTCAGGCCTACAAAACACGCTGATTGAGATAATCTCCCACGGCGCATTCATCAGCTATTGAGGCCCACCGCAATTCATCCATTTGGAAAACCTGCTATCCGATCTCAACGGCCCCAGATCAATTGCGACAGACATTCAAAAACGCTCGTCTACCAGCCACATCCTCAGACTCACCATTCTTCCAGCCAAATACATAGCATCACCACATGGACTTGCACCGAAGCAAGATAGCACCGGGAGGAGAATCCACCACCTATCGTCGCCAAGCAGGCACTCAGTCAATGACAATATACCGCAAGGGTGGAGGACAGTCCCATACCCACGATTTGATGATGCCGTAGCCGCAGTACAAGCCTGTGGGCCCGGTGCCGTTTTAATAAGACATGACCTCGCTGCTGCATTTCACTATATCCCAGAACAACGGAGACTTCTGTCAGATCTGCAGTGACCTGGGATTCCGAGTCAAGGAAGACAAGAACGAAGACGGACACTGCATCAGATTCCTCGGCGTAGACATTGACACAGAAGTGATGGGAGCATGCCTGCCGCACCTCGAGCTCAAGAAAGCAACCGCACTGATCAACTCGACACTCGCACAGCATTCAGTCATACACAGAAGCTTGGAAACGACTGCCGCCTTCTTGGCGTGTCCCTCCAATGTGGTGCCAGCCAGCTGCCCCTTCCTTCGTCCACTCAACGATTCCCTCATGGCGAATTCTTCACCTCACCACATTCCAATCTGGTGGGAGATCAAGAAGGAACTGCCCTGGTGGCAAACATGCCTCCCACAATGGAACCGAACCCGACTCCTACACCACCCACAGCAAATTTTACAGGTATGGACAGATGCGTCTGGACAGACAGGGATCGGGGGCTATTTCCTCAGACCCGGATAAACCCTGTCTAGCATACACACACCAGCCCAGCAGTTCCGTCCCACGGTCCCACAGCGGCATAAAGCCAAACCCATCAACTTCAATGAAATGCAGACAGTGAGACGGGCACTTCGCACCTGGACAACCGAGTTCAGAGCATGTAGGCTGAAACTGCACAGTGACAACGAGGCAGTCCTGGCAGCACTTGCAAAAAGAAGCATCAAAGGCCAAGGAATCCGCCCGCTCTGGCGAATAGCCATCCACATAGCTGTCCACGATATCGAGCTACACAGCCTCTGCATCCCGACAAAGGAAAATGCACTACCTGAAGCACTCTCATGACGGGACACAGAAAAAAATCGCTAACCTGTACTCATATTTACATTAGAAACAACCGGAAACGACACACTAGACACCTTGTACGAGGATTCCAACCAACCCTCCCAGGCCACATGATGTCTCTTGTGGGGAATCAGCACCCAGACTCGTACCACATGCATAGTGTAAGGAACTGTTCCGGACCGTCACTCAGGGTCCGGGTCCAGGTCAGGATGTAACTGTTACCAAATTGGTGGGCCGGGGTGTAAACACTACCAAACTGTGGGTTCGGGTACGGTTCAATTCAAAACACCCAACCTGTCTGGATTGGGCGGGTTGTCAGCGGGTTGCCCAGTGTGTCCATCTGTTGATTTATACAATTTTCTTGTTTTTGCAGTTGGATAATTGTACATTATGAAAATTAGGTATTCGACAGCCAATTATCTCTTGTTGGATGTTTTGCAATTTGTGGGATTGATTATTTTGGAATAACTGTTTTGCCTTCTATCCGTTGCATTTTTGGCAATAGAGGCAGTCAAAAGTTCTTTTATGAGCGCACCTATGCACACAATGCCACGTTTACCCAATATGCAAGACACAATATTGTTGACGCTCCGTTGACGCTCAGTTCCATGATGGGGTAACATATTTGTCATCCGTTGTTTCTATTGAAAAGACTGCCACGACATCGTCTATTAATTATTAACACATTGCAACACTTAGCGTACCCAAGAACCAACACCAATAATCCATGACACTCCATTGACGATTATTTGCAGGATTGGACAGGGAGAGTGTTGGGAGTTTTTTGAATTTGGAAGCCAGCCAATACCTTGTTTAGGAATGGCTGCAACCAATCGCCACTTAGTTTTGCGAAGAACGGCTGCCATTATGTCAGTTAGGGATAGCTGTGACCTAGTCAGTCTTCAATTACCATACTTACAGGACTAAAAATCGTTGACGCTCCGTTGACGCTCATTTTCAGCCTGAGGCATAGAGCCTGATAGTACTATTTTTGATTTGGAAGGTAGCCAATATTTCGTTTATGAATGGCTGCAACCAATCGGCACTTAGGTCACCCAAGATGCACAGCCTCAAACTGTTGATCCTATGTTGAAGCTCATTTTCAGAATGGGGCAGTAATCGTGTCATTTACATCAGCAAAATGTAAATCAATCCGGAAGCCACACGCAAACCTCCTAGACACTCCGGTAGCCCTCACCGGTGCTCCTAAGTAATCCCAGATACTCCCAGGCCCCCCTGGAGCTAAGCAAAGTGCCCTCAGACTCTGCCAGAGCATTCTCAGGTGCTCCTGAAAGCACCTGCAGTGATGGAGGTGCATTCAGGATGCTACCAGATTTGACAATTAGGATAGTCAAATTTTGGAGCAGCTGAGACCGCGGCGCAGGTCTGCGGGAGACTTATTGCCGTATTCTCACAGCAGTGGTTCTTAGGGTTCCATAACCACAAGGCATTTCGTGTATCAGATTCGTCTTTGTTACAGTCACAAGATTCGCTACATCATAATATGGCATGTATTATCTATCTAAGTCTCTCTATATATATACATATGGCCAATCTGGCGGCAGACGGTACTGGAGCGCAATCGCAGGAGCACCTGGAGACGCTGATTGAGAGAACTTAGAGATGCACTTGGAGGCTGTGATCGAGCGGGTTTGGAGATGCATTTGGAGGCCGAGATCGAGTAACTCAGAGATGCACTTGGAGGCCGTGATCGAGCGGGTTTGGAGATGCATTTGGAGGCTGAGATCGAGTAACTCAGAGATGCACTTAGAGGCCGTGATCGAGCGGGTTTGGAGATGCATTTGGAGGCCGAGATCGAGAACTCAGAGATGCACTTGGAGGCCGTGATCGAGCGGGTTTGGAGATGCATTTGGAGGCCGAGATCGAGTAACTCAGAGATGCACTTGGAGGCCGAGATCAAGTTGAACTCAGAGATGCACTTGGAGGCCGAGATCGAGCGAGTTTGGAGATGCACTTGGAGGCCGAGATCGTGTAACTCAGAGATACACTTGGAGGCCGTGATCGAGCGAGTTTGGAGATGCACTTGGAGGCTGAGATCGTGTAACTCAGAGATGCACTTGGAGGCCGTGATCGAGCGAGTTTGGAGATGCACTTGGAGGCCATGATCAATCGAGATTGGAGGAGTACTTGGAGGTGGTCGATCTGGAGGCGGTAGATCGGGAGGGAGGTGGTCTATCTGGAGGCGGTAGATCGGGAGGGAGGTGCGACGGCAGCTGTGACTCTATTCATTGGTTAACTCGTAATCGTGGGAATGTAGAGAGTTGAGTACAATAACGTCTACCGAGAGATGAGAGACTGGCTGGGAGCGGGAGACAGTCGATCATGGGATGATGCAGTACTCGGTGTATGCTGTACTCGGTGTTAACTCATGATCATTGCATGGAGAGATAGATAGGGATGACTTAACTTCGTGTTCTTAGGTGATGGTAGAGAAAGAGAGAGATGAGAGGAGATGGGGGAAATCATCATGAGAAACTGGGACTGAAGAGAATTTCGTGTGCGAGTCAATTGACCATTCCTGATACGGCAGGTACTACTCCCAATCCGGCTGGTAAAAACACCGATACGAGGTCTTCTAAACCCAATCAGGCAAGTCGTACCCCTGACTTCTCATATCCGCTCGTATCCTCCATATTCGTTCCCATCTTCATCCCCCATCTCTCTTTCTCTACCATCATCGCAGAACACAAAGTTAAGTCATCCCTCTCTATCTCTCCATGCAATGACCATGAGTTAACACTGAGTACAGCATACACCGAGTACAGCATATACCGAGTACAGCATACACCCAAGATTGTCTGTCATCCCTTCATTCTCACGATCACGAGTTGACCCCTGAATGTAGCTTCAGCTTCCGGCGTCCCTCCCTACAAGATCGACCGCCACCAGCCAGCTCTCCATGAGAGCTCAAAGGTAATGTCACCTCATCACATTCCCACGGTTGCGAGTTAACTAACTGATGGATAGAGTCTCAGCACCCGGCGCGCCTCCTATCGACCGCCTCCAAGTACTCCAATCTCCAAACTCGCTCAATCACGGCCTCCAAGTGCATCTCTGAGTTACACGATCGCGGCCTCCAAATGCATCTCCAAACCCGCTCGATCACGGCCTCCAAGTGCATCTCCAAACTCGTTCGATTACAGCCTCCAAGTGCATCTCTGAGTTACATGATCTCGGCCTCCAAGTGCATCTCCAAACTCGCTCGATCGCGGCCTCCAAGTGCATCTCCAAACTCGCTCGATCACGGCCTCCAAGTGCATCTCTGAGTTACACGATCTCGGCCTCCAAGTGCATCTCCAAACTCGCTCGATCACGGCCTCCAAGTGCATCTCTGAGTTCACTCGGTCATGGCCTCCCAGTGCATCTCCAAACTCACTCGATCACGGCCTCCAAGTGCATCTCTAAGTTCACACAATAACCGCCTCCAAGTGTATCTCTGAGTTCACTCGATCGTCATTTTCAGGCGCACCTCGAATTGCTCTCAAGCACCGCCTGCAGCCAGTCCAAATATACCGTGTGTAGATGGGTAGCTATATAGATACATAGATACATAGATACATAGATGAGAATACAAACTGAATACAGTAGCTATGATTTCCAGGCGCACCAGCAGCGTTCCCAAAGCAGATGTTTTTCCCAGACTGCTCTACTGTGATTCGAGGTGCTCCCAGACATGTCGCCGGCGCTCCCAGGTTTGTCGCCGGCGCTCCCAGGTGCTCCCAGGCTTGTCGTCGGCGCTCCCAGGCTTGTCGCCGGCGCTCCCAGTTACTCTGAAGGCCGGCAGGAATGCCCTCCTAGGGTCTGATACTCTCCTGAAATTGACGCATCTAAGTTTACACTCCACATCCTCTCAGACACTCCGGGAGGCTTCCAGTGACTAAAATACATTTTGCTGATGTACTCTTTTGCAAAGAACTACCGCCAGTATGTTGGTTATGGATAGTTCCAACCACGTCACCATTCAATTACCATACTTATAAGACTGAAAATTGATGACACTCTGTTGACCCTCATTGTAATGTACAGTCAAGTCAAGATCTGCTGCCATTATTAATTGCAATCTTAAATATTCGAACATGGTGGATGTCTTTCAATATGATCAGGACATGGCTCTAGGGCAAAGCCAAGCTCAGAAATATTCCAGCAGTGGTCGCTCTGATCCGGTTAATATTCATATGTTATGCCAAATGATGCATATTGCCCACTACAGGTTTGTTTATTAACCAATATTCTCTTGCGACTGGTCAATATGTACCCATAATAATTCTCTAAATACCATTCTCACTCAAAATACATACTGAACTTGGTGATAATACATTGACACATTCTGTCCTACGTTTTCTGGATCCTCTTATTACTCCTTGTTTTCATGATGTTGACCGTCTGCAACGCCTTTTCAACCTTCGTCTATGATTGTCGTATAGGCCGAAACAATTCAGGAATATTCGGTGCCGCAATCACATTCCGCATCTACGGGGTATTTGAATACTCACTGCTGTTCGCCAGTTCCACATCTGATTCATTGTCTGCCTCTCAGTCGTCTTCGCAGTTGTGTGGGTTATCCAAGTCCCCATTCCAGTTAAGGCAATTTTCAGTGTCTGAAATGCATTCAGGAGAGCTCTCCTCATGAGTTTCAGCAGGATGGCCTTTGAGTGGTTTGATTCGGTGGACATTCAATACTTTAGTTCGTCCTGCAGGGAGGTCCTTTGCAGACCAAGCTGGTGGCACAGGTGATTTTTCTGACAATTTGAATGCAGCTGCACCATCATGATAAATGTTTGACCAGGATGCTTTGACATTCTCATCAGGATCTGAAATGTATCCTCGGACAGTCACATGGTGATTTTGAGCGTGAGATATCTGCAGTATACCTCTAAGGGTTTGCCTACGCTGCCACCTCTCCAAAACATCGTGGATGTTGGCCATTCTGTGCAGCTTGGTTGCCTCTGCTTCTATCTTCATCTCTCTGTCATTATTAGTAGTATTAGCAACGGTTCCGGACCATCACTTCAGGTCCGGGTCTGGGTTCAAATTGACCCGTTGCCAAATTCGCGGTGCGGGTTGTAAATTAACCCGAACTGCCCACTTGGGTACGGATCCATGGAAATCTCCCAACCTGTCTGAATAGGGCGGGTTGTCAGCGGGTTGCCCGGCGGGTCCATCTACAGATTCATATAACGCTCTGGAATTTGCACTGTGTAAATAGTATCTTATCAAAATCGTGTTTTCAGCAACCAACAATGTGCTTTTCCTTGTTGAGCAGTTGGCAATATCGAGTAATTTGGTATCTGTATTTTACCTCCAATATATGGCATTTTTGCCTAGGAAGGCGGTCAATAATACAGTTATGCATGCGAAGATCCGCACGATGCCTTGAATACGCAATATGGATGTCTTCAAACTGTTGACGCTCCGTTGACGCTCATGTTCAGGATGGCACAGCAAGCATGTCGCTGTTGTTTTTGCCAGTAAAGGCTGCCAATATCTCATAAATGGATATCCACAACCAATCGGAACATAACTTACTCCTGATGCAAAGCTACAAATAGTTGTCACTCCGTTGACGCTCATGCTCAGAATAGGGAGATGACCATGTTGCTATCTCTTTTACCAATAAAAGCCCCCAATATGTCCGTTATGCATAACCCTGACCAACTGCCTTGTGAATTACCGTACTTTCAAGACCATAAATGGTTGACGCTCCGTTGACGCTCATGCTAAGAATGGGGTGGCGACCGTGTTCCTATGTTTTTGCCAATAAAACCTGCCAATACATCCTTTATGCATAACAACAACCAAGTCCCTAGTGAATTACAGTACTTACAAGACCACAAATCGTTGACGCTCCGTTGAGGCTCATGCTAAGAATGGGGAAGTGACCATGTTCCTATCTCTTTTGCCAATGAAAGCTGCCAATACGTCCGTTATGCATAACAATGACCAAGTCACTTGTGAATTCCTGTACTTACAAGACCACAAATCGTTGACGCTCCTTTGAAGCTCATGCTAAGAATGGGGCGGCGACCGTGTTGCTATCTGTTTTCCCAATAAATGCTGCCAATACGTATGTTATGCATAACAATGAGCAAGTCACTTGCGAATTACCTTGCTTACATAACCACAAATCATTGAGGCTCTATTGACGCTCATGCTAAGAATGAGGCAGTGACCGTGTTACAGTCTCTTTTGTTAATAAAAGCGGCCAATACGTCCTTTATGCATAACAATGACCAAGTCACTGCTGAATTACCGTACTTACAAGACCACAAACCATTGACGCTCGGTGGACCCTCATGTTAAGAATGAGGCGGTGACCGTGTTGCTATCTCTTTTGCAAATAAAAGCTGCCAGTACGTCCAGTATGCAGAATGACGACCAAGTCACTGGTGAATTACCGTACTTACAAGACCACAAATCGTTGATGCTTCATTGACGCTCATTATAATGTATTGTCCATTCAACATCTGCTGCAGTCGATAATTGTTTTCATCCTGATTTGACTTTATTGGTTTTCTTTCTGCCTCATTGAGACTCGGCCCAGTGGCAAAGCCGAGCGGCATAACTATGTAGCACTGTTCACTCTCACACGACTAACCATGATGTATCATGCCAAAAGTGTCATTGCACCTGTTATACCTCTATTTATGAACCGATATTTACAAGCTACTTCTTACCATTCGTCCATAATATATCTCAAACTGAAACTCTCGGTCAAGCTACATAAACCTGGTGAACCATTGACACATTCTGTCCTACTTTTTCTTCGCTCCGTTATTTCTCCGCGTTTCAACTGCATTGACTGTCACCAACACCTTTACAGCCTGTCTTTATGACTTGCGTGTCGGCCGAACCAATCCGGGGACATTTGGGGCAGCGCTCATATCCTGCTGCTCTGGGCATTCCGAATCCTCGATGCGATTGTATTGCTCTATATCGGATTCATCAACCGCTGCCCAATCATCTTCGCTGTCATTTGGATTATCGAAGTCGCCATTCCAGTTTAGCCAATCATCGGTGTACGAAATGCTTTCCGGTGCGCTATCCTTGTTGCTTTCTACTGCATGACGGTTAATTCTCCGGATCCGGCGAACGTTCAAAATTTGAGTTCGTCCTCCAGGGTGGTCCTTTGCAGACAAAGCTGGTGGGAAAGGTGATCTTTCTGACAATTTAAATGCAGCGGCACCATCATGTGGAAAGAGTAACCAGGATGCTTTGACAATGTCTTCGGTGTCCGAAATGTATCCTGCAGCGGTCATCTCCTTGTGTTGAGGGCGAGATGCCTTCTGGGTAGCACGTAGGTTTTGGCTGCCCTGCCACATCTCCAAAAAGTCGTGAACCTTGGCCATTCTGTGCAACTTCCTTTGTTCCGCGTCGTTCTTCATTACCGAGTCGTTTCCTGTGTTTGTGGTATCCAATTCCGGGTCGGTTCCTGTCAGAATCGCGTTATTGGCTGGAGCAAACTGCCTTGCAATGACTTTGTCGCCAAGGGTCTCGCCTGTGGTTTTTGACTGCCTCCAGCCAATCACATCTCGGCCAAGGGAAATCTGGCCTCCACTCCGACACCATGTGGTATGAGAGAGAATATGTCGCGCGCCACATTGGAGACATCGGCATACTTTGAGTGTGTTTCCTCCTGTTGTCGCCACAAATCGGTTGTGTCCAGCATCCAAAGTGTACTGCTAATCTCCATTGGGTCGGAGTAGTAATCATTGAGAGTTGGATTAATTTGCCCCCTGTTCTTTGGTGCTTCAGGCGGCGAATTCATGGAGGGCCTGGCAGCGGTCAATAAGCGGGCTGCACAATTACTTCGTCCGGGGGTCGTCTCTGCCACATTGTTCGGAGTTAAGTATTCCTCACCGTCGCTGGACAAATGATATTGATCAAACTATGATTGATAGGACCCTGAAGCCGTTGCGGAGGGGACAAGATTGCTGCTCGGTATGGTTTCGAGTTTAATGACCGGCACACATCGATGTTTGGCGCAGTATTCATTCTCCACCTACTTCATAAAGGCCTCCTGGTATTGTGTTGTGTAGGATGTCTCGTCCTCTGGATTAATATCCATTCCCTTTTCCCACTTTCTAAACCATCGCAACTTCCTGAATGGATCGAGGATGGATGCGGAAATCAGAAGCATGCCCGTCGTTGGAGTCACTTCGGCGTAAGATTTGGACAGCTTCTGTCGAGCTAACTTCACCGTGAAGAACAAGCCTTCCTTCCACTGAGTCTTCTTCTTGGCCAAAGCTCGCATCACACCTTCCATGTAATGGAACATGTAATTGTATACGGTGATAACGTGATGCAATGTAACTGTATGCCTCTTCAACATCCAAAGGGTCTAATATCGAAATAGCCTCAATACTTCCATGACATAGTTGACAATCGTCCATTCATTCTGAGTTGTGAACAGCGGCCGGTGTTCACTGTATATTGGGTTTTGAAGCGACTCCTGTGTGAATTCCCGTAAACGGTAGGCGTGCTCGAGCAACTCCAGTGTAGAGTTCCAACCTGTCTTCACATCCATAATTGGAAGTGCTGCAATGCGGTCTTTGGCTTTTTGACAGTCAATGAACTGGTTTCGGCAACCAGGTGTTAGCGTAATTAATTCACCAAGCATTCTCTGCGATATGAAGGTCAGCTTCAGGACTTTCAAAATATTATGAAATACGTACTTTCACAATTATCTTTGCGAAACCTGGTTTCATGGCCGACACCTTATTGATTCTGGCATTGCCCTCTTTTCGAAGTCTTTGACTCTTCCCAACGTCTATGCTTTCATTCTCTCCAAATTGCTGATCGCGCTCATGGGCTTCCCAAGACTTGGTGCGGCCTTTCACACTGAGAGTGCTCATGAATGCACTGAAAGTTAGCTGTATGATGAGTGCCACGCATGGTATGTGGTTCCTCAATGCCGGCAATTCGATTCCAGAGGTCTTAAGTTTTGTTTGGAGCTTTCGTGTCGTCAAGTAATTTGAGGAAGCATTATCAGTTGTAATACCAAGCAAACGGCCGTCGGTAAGCTCAAAATGATCAAGCACGTCCTTTAAATTTACGGCTTGTCTTGCTCCAGTATGGCGGCCCTTGCCCTATCATCCTTCATTAGCTATCGAAACAGGAATAGAACAGGCGATTAACCTCATCGAAAGCGAGTAGAACTTCACACAATGCCCAATTTCGATCCATATAGTAAGCAATCACCGATGTTATGGCCAATTTGTTTGTTGATGTTCATCCGTCCAAAGCTAAACTCACTTTATTTCGTACCGGCAATTGCTTCTTAATTGCATCCACTGTAAGTGCATATTCCCTCTGGCAAATGTTGCTAAGAGTCGTAGCAGACGGCAGCACTTGGTTGTTGTGTAATGCCTTATATGACCACCTTAGCTCAAAAGTTGACATAGCGTTCCATGGAATATGTGCGGAAACAAATCCTAACATGAGGTAGCGATTTCACATGTCTTGGTGAAATTCAGAAGTTTCAAAGTCTTTAGCTGCCAGTTTGGAATGTTGTGTCTGTCATTTCGGTCAATATGAATTAAACTGGGTATCAAATATGATTTTCCTCTGGAAACTTACTATTTTGATTCCTCGACTTCCTTGCTTCTTCAAAATGGCCAAAGCTGTTTCATCGACCTTTGAACTAGTCAATTCAGTGACCTGTGACTCTGTTAATTCGTTTGACTTTGCGATGTTAGCTTTCCCACGAAGCGTTTGCCCATTGAGCTCGTCCCATGTTCTGACGGATGGCGAAGAACTTGATGGCAAACGATTCATACCATGCCAGGACTACCAGACTTCTCAATTTCAAAGTGTAAATAGAAATGCCACGAAGGCGCATGTCTAGAAGCATTCCAAGCAACAGGCCGCTTCGCGCCTACATTCATTGAAGCACACCATGGGTCGAAGATGATTTGTAAAGTAAGGTCGCTCAAATCACGAATAAAGACACGTTCATTTTGGAAGAGATCATCACCTCGAGCAATGAGGTGTGGAACGATTTTGTATCTGACATGGCGGAAGAAATTAGGAAGCTGGGTAATACGACTCGCAACACTGCCGAAAAGAACGATACAGTATAGTAGACTGCGGGTTCTCAAATATTGACTCTACAGCTACAAGGAACATAATCAGATCAGTAAGACATTGCATGCATATTTGTGAAGATCAATACAAGAACGGATTGCAACGACTGACCGCGTAAAACACCACTTAAGAACAGCATAATGCAGTGTATTGCTTTGAAGCGTTCGGAGCCTTGACGCACCGTGGGCGCTCAATTTTAGGAGGAGGCCACGATATCGTCACTTGCACTTTTGCCAATAAAGGCTGCTGATAGGTTCATTGTAGTTACGCAGCCCATTGATGTTGCATGATAGAAGGCCTCAAATCGTTGACGCTCCGTTGATGCTCATTTTTAGGCTATAGTGACGATGTTGTCAAAAGCATTTTTCACTGAAAAGACGGCCGACAGTCCGATTATGTGTTAATGTCGCCGCACTGCCCCCACATTGTCCAAGATGCATGGCCAAAAGTCGTTGATGCTCCGTTGACGCTCATTTTTAGGACATTCTAGCGGTGTCGTGTTAACCATTTTCGCCTAGAATGGCAGCAAATAATCTGATTATGGGATACTGTCGCCAGAAAGCCCATGGATTCTCCATGCTACAAGGCTCAAAGTCGTGGATGCTCCGTTGACACTCATTTTTAAGACATAGTTGCGATGTTGTTGCAAGAGTTTTTGCCTAGAAAGGCGCCCGATAGCGCGATTATGATGTAACATCGCCGCACAGCCCATGCATATTCCAAGATACAAGGCCAAAAGTCATTGACACTCTGTTGACGCTCATTTTTAGGACATAGTAGAAATGTTGCTACCACCATTGTTGTATTGAAAGGAAGCCGATAGTTCGATTATGACTTACAGTACCTACACAGCCTACTGGATGTTTCATGATGCAATGCCCAACATCGTTGATGCTCCGTTGACGCTCATTTTTAGGATGTGGCAACAAGCGAGTCATTTGCTTTTTTCGCAACAACGCTGACCTATACATTCACTTTGAACCAATATGAACATGCGGCACATCGATTGCCAAATGTGTATGACTTAAAATCGTTTATACTCTGTTGACTCTCACATTAATCACATCGAAACAGCCTTTGTACACTCAAGAATTGTATGCAACGAATCATGTACGCAATTTTAACATCCGGTATTACGTTTGTATGTATTATTGTTTGCATCCAGGAGTTTTGTTACATCTCAATTTCTGATCAACTGCTATCTACACTATCTCAGTGAGAAATGACGTGGCCTATTACATTCTCGCACTTTAGGCCAGCAATTGACGACATGTAGATCATTTTACTAGCCTTTAGTAAATATAGCTCGACTTCCTCACCATTCCTTATCCAGCTCCTTCTCCTCAATTTCCATGATGTACCACAAGCAATTTCAAATATCTTGGCCAGGTACACCAGGTCTGTGCGGCGAGTGATTCAGTTGGATACAAGGATGAATTCAGCATGACGGTTGTTGTTCAGATCAATTCATCGTGAGCACTGACCGCTCTGTCTATGATATGTATGACATCACTCACTTAAATTTTGTTATCATATTTCGTCACTAATATTGCATTTGCTTTGTCGCTTAACAGTCACATGCAAAAGGAAACTTAAAGTTTGGGCCGTCTTACTGTGCGATTTGTATTGTAGCAAATTCACATGGTGCATTCGACCCTTGCACATGTACAGACAAACTATCAGGTCTCACAATTTGGTCTCTGAAATCAAGAAATAGCTGACACATAGCAAAATTGTCAAACACCTTGCTTTTCACCGTGATCAGACCTCAAGAATTACACTTTGCATATGTATTCTTCCGCAGACGCAGGAGCTGTCACCATCTCTTAGTCTGAATCCGATACCTACATGGTCATTAGCGGGAGGCTATATGCAGGGGTAAAAGCTAACTAGTTCAACTGGCTTTGTATTCAGTAAGCTGGATGAATCGGGCTCCTCAGCTGGCTCACCATTCGGTATGCTTGGTTTTGACTGCGGCTTCTCCGAACCTACGCTGATATGACTACATCCTGGTCGAGAAGGCCTTTGTGGCCTGTGCGATATTCTGGGGACAATGTGAAGACTCTCCATAAGATCTCCAACTGATGTCGGCGGGGGTGCCGTAACGTCATCTTTCATTTGCTGCTGAACGACTGCCTGGACCTTCAATTCTGATGTGCCGTACTTCTTATCTCGTTCACGGAAGTAGTCGGCTGCATCCTCCCATCAGGGTTGGGTCAGTTCGTCGATCTTCATCTGCTTCTGCTGAAAGCTCTCCATGCGCTGCTGTACCGTGTTGGTGATTGTGCCCATCACCCAGCCGGGTTTGTCATCATCGCTCAGCTTGCCCTGCTCAGTCTCTTCTTCATCCTCGTGTTCCCCATCCTCCCCATCGTCGGAACTTGCAAGATCACTCAACCTGTCTCCGATAGCAACCAGCATCTCCTCAAACGTAGTTTCGGGCTCTGAGGACGTCAATCCAGCGATTTCAGCATGCGTCATATCGTCCTGCTCTTGTTGCACTGCTGCCTCTGCATCTTCAACTCGCTTTCTTGCCCCAGCGGTCTCTCTCTCAACATAATCCTCAACCCATTTCTCTTTCTCTTCATTGCTTAAGAAGTGCGTTTCTTGATGCTTTTCCGCCACAAGCTTCTTTTTGATTCTCAAGCTGCGCCATGCCCCAACGGCTCGGACTCTCTCTGCCTTCAACCCGCTCTTGCCTTCATTCGCATGATGATGTTGTTGAGTGGACCACTTTGTCGATTTAGCATATATGCCTTCCGTGAGTGGTGAAAAGTTCTTTTGCGGAGCATTGACCATTGCCGTTTGTGTGGACTTTGTTGTTGGGCAAGATGTTGGATGTTGCCAGTTATGAACAAAATGGACGCAAGCTGCATCTTTTATGTCAAGTTTGATACGTTTACTCATCTTGTACAAAGCAAAATCTCCCTCTTGACAGTCAAGAAATCAGAAATAGAGATGCTTACCGTACGATATGACATGATTGTTAGTGTCATTTTCATGGGATATGCCGGGGATTATTTGTGACAAACATCAGCAGATGTCCTTTCCCTCGAGCAACATCGTATTTATATCTGACAATTGAGCAATTCCGGGGGTTTTACACTGTAATTTATCCCGGTTAACAAACAACCAACATCAGACCAACTCTTTGCAAAGTGCGGGGAGGTGGGAAACCCCTGCAACTTGTAGCCATACTCAGTACGATTCATCTTGAGCATAAAGATCATGTTGGCTGCTAATTATTCCATTCGGACATGAAGCTGACTATATAGTCCTCAGGGCTTCCCACTTCCTCTCGTTAGGATCTTCATCTCCTATTCCACACCAGCACATCATGGATACACAACCATCTCCGCCAGGTGAGAGCGGATCAAATACCGGCAGATTGGCGGACACTACATCAAATACCGATATTCTGGGCACACGACACGAGTGCAGACACAAGTTAGTTCACCGTGACGCTGCCAATGCAGCCACCTAACATATGACCCAGGATACACATTTAAAAATGGTCCGCAAGACTAGAAGCAGGAAAAATAAAAAGCACCATGCGGTGGGATGTGAGTATATTCTTATCGAGTCAATCGGCGGTCAATTAACTGTATAACATACAGCGTGTGTCTGGAGAGAGCTACGTAATGAATTTATTGCTGCCCGTAACAGGAAACCTCCATGGTCGACAAAGGCATTTGTCTGCACATTCCGCGAAATCAAACATCATGATGTTGTCTGCTCTGTGATTTTCGCACAGGAAATTCCTGATAAGCATCCCTGGGAGTGGCCAAAACAGGCATTAATCACCCTAGAGGAGGCTACAGAGGCGTTAATGGTAGAGGTAACAGCCGAATTTCATTGTTAGCAGCAGCAACTAATAGCTTGTAGGTTTTCAACATGTCTGCAACTATGGCAAGGCAAGGAGGTCGGGTACAGCTGGAACAGTCCGCCATGCGCCTGGCGTTGAATAAGGCCAAAATGGCCAAAGAAGGCTTTTTGCGTGCCGCAATAGAGGAAACGAAACATCTTATTAAGCAACCATCCGCCGAGGTCCGAGACGAGAAGAAGCGGGGTGTTGAGTTTCCTGGGCAAAACAAGGTAAAGGCTGCGATACATAGGCACCCGGCAATGCTTTGTCAAAGCCAAACGTCTGGGTGCCTTCCTTGCCACACTGGCACCGCCAAGAATCCGCAGACACCCTGGAGACGCAAAGCAACTGGGGCAGCTCCACCCCCCTGACGCAGAGTGCAGACTCCAGAGCCGACTCCAAATCCGCCTGGCACACCAGCCGCCCCACCCGCCCCAACCGGTACCACTTCTGGAGCTCAACCTGCTGAAATCGTCAATTTGCCTGCCAGATATACGTATTCGCATACAGCTCTTCACTGTCCGGAATTTTCTGAAGATGATGAGGATTCCAAGCACGATACCGATAATGATCCAGATATACCGACTGATGAAGGTTAGTACACTAGCTGTTGCGTGGTAATGCGGCTAACGGTCATTTTGAAGATAGAACCAGCGAATTGCGACATCATGCAAATCATGACGAGCAGTAACAGAAAGACACAGGATTTTGGAAATTATTATTATATATATCTATGTATTATTAAATCACAACGTAGTGATCAAGAAGAAAGTAAATGAAAACAACAAAAAGGAAGCCAAAACAATGTGAATGATAGACTGTGCCAAATTAATTGATTGCATATTGTGGATACAGCCATGGCACAATGAGCGTCAACGGTGCGACAACGATTTTTGGTTATGCGTCATGGGAAGTCACACCTCCGATAGGTCGTACTCAGTCATAAAGGTATTTTAGGCGGCCTTTATAGGCAAAACAGATTGCAATACCCTCCCTGCCCCAGCAAGACAATGAGCGTCAACGGAGCGTCAACGATTTTTGGTCATGCATTTTGGGAAATCACACCTCCAATAGGTTGTAGTAAGTCATAAAGTAATTTTTGGCTGCCTTTATAGGCAAAACGGATTGCAATACCCTCCCTGCCCCATCATGAAAATGCGCGTCAACGGAGCATCAATGATTTTTAGTCATGCATTTTGGGAAATCACACCTCCGACAGGTTGTAGTAAGTCATAAAGTGATTTTTGGCTGCCTTTATAGGCAACACAGAGTGCAATACCCTCCCTGCCCCATCATGAAAATGAGCGTCAACGGAGCGTCAAGGATTTTTTGTCATGCATCCAGGGAAATCACACCTCCGACAGGTCGTACTCAGTCATAAAGGTATTTATGCTGGCCTTTATAGGCAAAACAGATAGTAGTACCCTCCCTTCCCCATCATGAAGATGAGGATCAACGGAACTTCAACAATTTTTGGTCATGCATCTTGGGAAATCACACCTCCGATAGGTTGTTGTAAGTTATAAACTAACTATTGGGTGCCTTTATAGGCAAAACAGAGTGCAATACCCTCCCTGTCCGATCATGAAAATGATCATCAACAGAGCATCCACGATTGTTGGTCAGGTATGATGGGTAATCTGTGGGGCGACAGGTTGCACATTGTCATAAACTGATTATTGGCTACCTTTATAGGCAAAAATGAAAGTGAAACGCTTCCTGCCCCATCTTCAAAATGCGCATCAACAGAGTGTCAACGATTGTTGGCCTTCCATCATGGTTAATCACAGCATGATATGGCGGTTAATATCTATATACATCTTTTTGACTGTTACTATACACCAAAAGGCTCAAGAATACTAAGTGGTAGCTCTGTAAATGAAATAAGTTGTTACTGTCCTGGAGGATGTGGCTACAATATACTGTACATATCTGCCTATAAAGGCTGCCATATCCATCTTTATGGATGCTTATGATCAAGCTCCACTCATATTACCGAAGATGCAAGACCAAATATTGTTGACGCTCTGTTGACGCTCATTTTCAGGATGTGGTTGGTCCCGTGAGTATGCTTCTTTTCCACATCAAGGCGGCTAATACGTTGAAAATGAAGCGTGCAGTACCAATGTCACAATTTTATGATTCACCGTAGCATATCTCAATGGGACCATAAATGCGAAACCCGAAATGCTGAACCGGAGATTAGAACCGACGGGTCGAGGCAAACCCGGCAAACCCGACGGGTTAACGGGTACGGGACCGGGTTTGGCCCGCCAAGAGTCAGCGGGTCGGGTTTTTAGCTGAGTCTGGAACCCAACCGACCAGTGTTTGCGATCCAAACCCGGACTGCTGGCGGGGTACCCGGACCCGTTACTAACACTAGTTCTCAGTGCTGGATGGATCTAATACTGGGTCGTCCCCAGTGTATAATCCGCTATTGGCTTCAGAAAACTGCTTTACTACCACGTGTTCATGAAGAGTCTCACCACTGGTTTCCGACTCCCTCCACCCACTCACATCTTGCCCAAGGGAATTGCTGGCCTCCACTCCGACCAACTGAAGTATGATTGAGAATATGTCGCATGCCATATAGGAGAGATCAGCATATTTTGAATGTGTTTCTTCTTGCCGCTGCCACCAGTCGGTGATATCTGGTAACCAAAATGTACTACTAATCTCCATTGGGTCGGAGTGGTAATCATGAAAATTCAGATTCTTTTGCCCCCAGTTCTGTTGTAATTCAGGTGGTGAATTCTGATAGAACGTTGCAGCTGTCAATGAACGAGCTGCACGATCGCTTCGTCCTGGCGTCATTTCGGCCTCATCAGTAGGCAGTCCGTATTCATCCTCATCCCACGACAAATCATCTGGATCATAAGAAGATTGGACAGATCTAGAATCCATTTCGAAGGAGCTGAGATTGATGTTCAGTGGGTTACTGGACTTAGTGACCTGCAACAGTCTATGTTTTGCACACTATTCGTTCTCCTCATAGTTGAGAAAGGCCTCCTGGTATTGGGTAGTGTACGAAGTCTCATCTTCGGGATTAATATTCATTCCATTGTCCCACTTCCGCAACAATCACGACTTCCGGAAAGCATCAAGAATATCTGCCGAAATGAAGAGCGTGGCAGTTGTTGGAATCACTTCGGTATAATATTTGGACATCTTTTGCCGCTCACACTTCACAGCAAAGAATAAGTCTTCCTTCCATTGTGTCTTTTGCTTGTGCAAAGCTTGCATCATGTCATCCATGTGATCAAACATGTCATTGTAGACAGTGATGATGTGATGCAGTGTAACGGAGTGCCATTTCGACATCCACCAGATCCAGTACCGCAATGGCCATAAACGCTCCATGACATACTTGACAAAAGTCCACCCCTCCTGAGTTGTTGTTGTTTATTTTTTCATACTGTATGCACTCTTAATATAGTATGACAGGAGCTGATCTCCCCTCCGCCTCCGGGCAAGCCGGCTAGATGGCGGAGCACCCCTCCACTACCCTTCATCCCCGCTGATGAATGACATCTCAACGAAAGACCAGCACAGAAAGCAAAGATGCAAAAGAAAAAGAAAAGAAGAAAAAATATGCCAGCAGCTGCCGCTCCCCGCACCTGAGTCCGCCGCTTTCCCCGCCCCATCCCTCCATTCACTTGGGTGGAAACATCCCAACTTCAGTAGCCGCCAGGAAGTCCATCACCGCTTGATCACACTGATCCCTAGAAAACAGCTCAGAGACCTGCACATGTCGTCATCTTCCCACTTTCAGCCGGTCGCCTTTCCCCCCACCTTCCATATTGTTTTTTGCTGGTCTCTTCACCGGCTGCAGTGGCGGAAGAGGTGTTTCTGCGTCTGGGCCGCCATCCAGCCTCCCCTGCTGCACCACCACCATTTGTTGTCCTCTCGATGGCCGAACCATTTTAGCTTGACTCCAGTGGGTGCATGCCCAGACTTCTGTCTGAAGAACCTGGTGTCCAGCGATTTCGTACTTGTCATTGGGATGGATCTATTGGCCCCTGCCTTGCCCCTGAGTCTGTAGCCGAAGTGCTTGCAGCCCTTGTGGGCTTCCCACTCAACCTTTGGATGCTGACTTTGTGTCGGAGATCCGTCTGGCCACATTCGAGGCCGTGGTGTAAGATCGCTCTATCTCCATGTCTCCCCTCGCCTCGGGGGCTGTGTTGGCCTGGCGGTCCGCTTCTTCGTTCATGGGGATACAGGACGGTCCCGGGACCCAGTGGATCTTGGTTTTGATGCCGTGGGCCAGGAGAGCCAGTGCCCTTCGATTGATCCGTCTTGCCAGCCGCTGTCCCGGGCCTGGCTCCAGATGTGCCATCTCCCGAATGGCGGCTTGTGAATCCCTAACGACCGCCACTGTCTTCACCCCGTGTCTTGGCAGTGTTTCTCTCATCTCGACCGTCACCTTGACCACGAGTCCGATCGCCCACAGTTCCGAGTCAAAGACCTCAATTGGTCCAGTGCCCAGATAGCTGCGGCGGGACATCCACTCGTCTCTGAGCTTGCATTCTGCTGTGGCTCTCACTCAGCCATTGTTTCAGCGCGATCCAGCTGTCCACCACATCCAGACTCCTGCTCCTACTTTGGCCTCTCTTTGTTTTGCTCAGCGCTGCGCAGATCTCTTGGCTGCGGTGGCGTCGTCCAGTATGACGTTTCTGACCACTGACTCTTCACCAGGGGCCGGCCAGCTCATGTCTTCGGTCGTCGAGCCATGCTCTTGCTCATTCTTCACTGCTCTGCATACCGGTGTCACGGAAGAGGGGTTTTGGTCTATTGACCTTAGTTTGTAGCTGCACGCGTTTGCTAGCCTCGCTGCGAAGCGCTGCTTTCTGGATTCTAAGATTACTGGCGTGGATGTCAGCCCTGAGTCTCTCATTAGTGCCCCATGTGGGGTTGTGGGTCGCGCGCCCAGGATAGATCTGGCTTGTCGATTGAGGAGAAGCTGGAGGTCGTCTCACCTGCTTGATTCACTGGGATCCCACCAGAGCTCGCTCCCATATAGCGCGACAGCCAGGATGCCTGCTACCTGGACGGCACTCCTCCTGAGTGGTGAAGTGTGGCCGGTAACCGTTATATTTTGGGTTTTGAAACCAGTGGAGTGTGAATTCACGGAATCGGTAGGCATGCTCGAGTAACTGCAGTTTCGAGTTCCAACGTGTCTTCACATCCATCATTAGTAGTGCTGCAATCTGAACATTGGCTTTTTGACATTCAATCAACTCATTTCGACATCCAGGTGTCAGTGTAATCAAGTCTGGAAGCATTCTCTGCGATATGAAGGTCAGTTTCACCAATTTCATACTATGTTGAAATATGTACTTTCTCAATTATCTTTGCTAAACCTGGTCTCATTGCCAACACTTTATGCATTCTAGCTTTACCTGCTTTTCGAAGTCTTTGACTATTCCCAATCTCTGCGGTTTCAGTCTCTCCAAATTGCTGTTCGAGCTCACGGGCTTCCCAAGACTTGATGCGGCGTTTTACACCCAGACTGATCATGAATGCACCCAAAGCAGGCTGAATGATGTGTACAATGCATGGTACATGGTTTCTCAATACAGGCGACTTGGTTCCGGAGGCTTCAAGGGAAGTTTGTTGTTGGCGAATCATCAAGTAATTTCTGGAAGAATTGTTGATTGTAATTGCCATTAAATGACTGTCACTGAGTTCGAAACGATCAAGAACTTGCTTCAAATGTCTGGCTAACCATGCTGCTGTATGCTGACCCATGACCTATAATCTGTAATGAGCATTTGAAATATAAGAAGAACGGGCAATCAACCTCATCGAATACCAGTTGTACATCTCGCGAAGCCCAATTTGTATCCATCAACTACCCAATGACCGACATTACTGCTAATTTGTTCGTCATTGTTCATCTGTCCAAAGCTAAACTAGGTTTGTTTCTTGATGGCAATTCCTTCTTAATTGCATCCACTGTTAATGTGTATTTCCTCCGGGATATATTCCTCAGGGTGCTGGCTAACGGTACCACCAACTCACTTTGTAATACATTGTATCACAGTCGTAGCTTGGAGTTTGACACTGCATTGCATGGAATAAGTGCCGAAACGAAACCTAACATGAGGTACCTATTCCAGGTGTCTTGGTGAAATTCGGCAGTTTGAAAGTACTTTGTTGCCAGTTTAGAGCGTTTTATCTGGCAATTCAATAAGTATACTTAATACGTGAATGGTGAATTCGATTTTCCTTTGCGAACTTATAATTGAAATACTTCAACTTCCATGCCTCATCAGTATGGCCAAAGCTGTTTCATCGACTGTTGAACTAGTCAATTCATTTACCTCTGACATTGTCAATTCATCTTACCTTGCGATATGTGCTTTTGCCAGTTAGTGTTTGCCCATTGAGCTGGTCTCATGATCTGATGGATGACTCAGAACTTGATGACAAACAATACATTTGATGCCGGGGCTGCCATTGTGTTCACTTCCGCAATGTAAATACAATCGCCACGCCGGCGTATCTCTGGAGCTATTCAAAGCATTAGGTCACTTCGGGCCTACATTCATCGAAGCCCACAACAAATCGAAGATGAATTGAAAAGTACGGTCACTTAAATCACGAACAAAGACATGTTCGTATTTTAAAGATCTCATAACCTCTCGCAATGAGGTATGGAGAGATTTTGTATCTGACATCATGGTAGGAAATTGAACACTACATAATTAGATTTTGGTGACTGTCAATGAATACGTTATTGTCAGGCAGAACGCAGCATCGTAGATATTGACTTTCGAGCTACAAGCAAGAAAAACATCAGACCTGTGACACATCACAGGTATATTTGGGAAGTTGAATAGAAGGTGATCAACAGACGAGACAGTTGCGATATTATCGCAACCACTTTTGCTGATGAAGGCAGCCGATAGTACGATTATGGGTCAACGCTGCTGCATTACTGTCTCATAATCCAAGATCCAAGCCCAAAAATCGTTGACGCTCTTTGGAGGTGCATTTTTAGGATGTATTAGCAATATCGTTGCTAGCATTTTTGCCTAGAAAGGTGGCCAATATTATGATTTTGCGTGTATGCCATTGCACAGCCCTTGGCGTGTCCCTGATGCAAGACCAAAACTCATTAATGCTCAGTTGACATTCATTTTTAGACTGTGGTAGCGATATGGTGATAGGCCCTTTGCCCAGAAATGTGGCCAATGCTGCCATTATGGCTTAATGCTGTTGCACAGCCTAGTTGGTATCCAACATGCAAAACCAGCAATGGGTGACGCTCAGTTGATAGTCATTTCTCAAATGGGGCAACGAGCATGTCGCTTGCCGTTCTACATCTAAAGCCAGCCCATAACTCCTCGGTGGATTGATGTGACGATGCAACCTTTTGATTGCGGAAAAGATCAACCTAACAAAGTTGATGCTCTGTTGACGCTCTGTTGACGCTCACCTTAGAGACATACCAACTGTCATTTGGTGCACAACAATTTCGCTTGAAACTCATACCGTCATGATTGACAGCCAATAAGCCATTTCTTGGTAGAAACATTCGTATACAAAAGCATGGAGGCCTCTCAGTTTCTGAGCCACCACTATTGACAACATCAGTCCAATCAATGACGTAGTTCTGTTACTTTTTGGTGCTTTCAGCCGGTAAGATCCGGCATACAGATCCAACAACTAAGTTTAGAAATATAGAGCCCGACTTCCTGACTTGTTTTTTCCAGCTTGTTGTCCTTCATTTCTATGACCTATCATAAGCAATGTTCAAACATTTGACCATATGGAGCATGTCTGAGTAGACAGTTACGCAGCAAGCTGCATTATCCAATGCTGTGTGACCGCTGCCATTCATCCGGGTTCGCACAGCACACCGACCGCTCGCCCAATGACTCGCATGGCATCGCTGAATTATATTGTATTATTACATTTTGTCTCTAATGTTGGTTGTGCTTTCTAATGTAACTGGAATAGGCAAGACATTATCATGTTTGCTGGCCGTCTATAAACCAGATTTGCACTCTAGAGCATTTGCATGGCCAGTTCGACCCTTGCACACACTGTGATACAATATCATGTCTCACACTTTGGTCACTGAAATTATGAAAACGCTGACACATAACAAAGTAGGTACAAAAATTGCCTTTCCGAAAATTATGTCTTCAAAGCTTACTATTTGCCAATCTATACCTCTGGCAATGCTGGAGCCGTCACCGTATCTGCATTCGTATCCGAATTCTCTATGGTAATTACGTAGGGATACTTCATGCAGTGGTAAAAGCATACAGGTTCAACTGTCTTTGCATCCTGAATCGGCATCAAATTGGTCACCATCCCCGGTGAAGGAACTGGTATGAATTTATGCGACAGTGATTTCTCTGAACCCAACCTGATTTGACTACTTTGTGGTCGATAAGTCACTGCCAGCAGTTCCATGTGTCCTCTGATGATCTAAACAGTGTGCATCTGCTCTCCAAATGTGGTCGGGGATAATGTGGCTGCAGTGGTGTCTATTTGGGGCATAACCACCGCCAGACCTTCAATTCAACAGTCCCATACTTCATATCTCTCTCATGCAAGAAGTTGGCTGCATCTCCCGATCCTCATTGGGTCATTTCATCAGCAACAACCCAAGTTTCCATCTGAATCACCCGAGTGTTCCGGACGGCTCTGACAGCACTGGCGGAACCCAGTACCCTCTGACGGAGAATCAGACGCGACCCGTCGCCCCAGTGACGGGTCGCGTTGCATACCTCTGTTGCGGCGGCTATTATAACATGCCTGTTATCCTTGCGACCCGTCTCATTATACATTACCCTCGCTGCTCCAGCTTCCTGTACTTTGCGTCCGGAATGTGGTGATGTATACGCACCATCAGAACGACACGTATGTTACACACTTCGCAGGGGTTGTAGTCATGTAGCAGCCAGTTGCACAACGCCTGGCAATGTTTATGCCATTCTTCGGCCGATAGCCACATGCCGCACTCTCATTTATGTTTAGGTTTGAGATTTTGTCAGTTATTGCAATACAGTCTTCGCTTTGGATACATTGCTTGCCATTGCATTTTCTTCGCCATTATCGTATTTTACATCTCTGAAATATACTGTCCAATCTTCACACTCTCTGGTACAATGCACTCAGTCCTCCACATTCTGAGTTGATCCAGCATCGGCTTGCGATGCTTCTTCCTCCTCATCCGCATTGTCGCCATCCTCGCCCTCATACCCATTGACATCTCTGGCTCCCAGGTCACGCCTACTAAGCCCTCAGTCATCTACATTATGCGTTGATCCATCCTCGCCTTGCGATGCTTCTTTCTCCTCATCCACATCCGCATCATCACCATCCTTGCCCTCATACCCATCGTCAGCAATGGTTCCCAGGTCAAACCTCTCGAGTCCAGCAGAGGCCCGTCGTCGCCGGCTGGCAGTGGGGATGGCATCGCTTTCGTCACTTTGATCATCGAAATCCCCGCTGCACCCAGGCATCCCGAAATGCAGTTCGTCATCCGTGCAATGGTTGTCTATTGGGATGTTTGAGTTAGTGGTTCCGATCTCAGGATCCTCAAGCACCACTTCCGAGATCAAATAGCCAAGAAGAATAGCATTGTCAACACGTGCGGCTTCCACGCTGATCACCACGGCAGGCATTGGGTTCTCCGCCTGTTGCATCTGACGCTTGACTGTGGCAATAGTGTTGTGATACACCCTCTGCAGGTAGCTCTCCGGTAGTGTGTTCCAGGTATTCATCATGAATGTATACGTGTCAGCAACGCCAGGCGAGGTTAACAACTCGCGACCCGTTAGAGCGCAGCAGGATACGATCATACCACCGCCCTTCTTGCAGTTGAAGTAGTTCGAGCGATCAGGTCTGTCCTCATTCAGCATTGACTTGGAAGCTTTCGGATGAACACCTTTGTGCTTTTGCCACTCCAGGAGAGCAAGGCGCAATGCGGTGCAGGTAAACATGGTTAGTGGTGACGGTATATGATCGTCCTTGTCGTCAATCATGGAATTATAAAATTCATAAGCATACTTACCACGGTTATTCGCCGGATAATAAAATGTGATGTAGATACACCGTGGGATTGCTTCTGCCAGGAAGTACAGTGGATGCTAGACATTGGTTAGCAGCTTTGGAATCTCTCTGCATTGGATTTGGACTGCGTACACCGCGTTCCACACGCTCTGCTATAGGAAAAAGATACTTATTGTCTGCCAGAAGGGAATCAATGAATTCCAAACGCTCTACTGTGGATTCAAAGCGGTGTAGATCATAATGCTCTGCTATGTTGTCCCTTGCTGAATCAATAAAATGGAATTTAACCTTATCGACTTGTTCGCGAACCTGGTACCAGTTTGGGCGTGTAATATCCCACGTGGGCCATTGCATCAGCATTCCTCTTTCAAGATCTGCTTCGTGCGTGCCTCAAATGCTATGGACCAAATGTTGTTTTTCTGTATTGCGGTGTTCCAGTACGTCTCAATTATCTACCAGTGGGGGGCTTCAGCTAATGCTTTCGTAATGCATCGCGTTGCACAACGTACCGTCTCCAAGTCGCTTGCACTCATATACGGCCGTCTGTTCCACATGAGGAGCTCAAGGAGACTGACCGTTGCAAATATAAGACGCGTCATGTCGGAGTGAACAAATCAATGTATGCTGCGACTTCCAGAAACAACTGATCGTGGTGTTGACACCGCCTGCGGTTGCAATTGCCACTGCCTCTGTCTCTGATTTCTTTCTGTAGTTCACGTTTGTAGTGGATTTGTAATGATCATGTAGGCTTCTGGATTCGGAATGGGGGTAGGCAGGTTTTCAAGACCGCTGGGAGGAGTGGGAGTCCTAGCAATTCCGGATGCGGGGCTGGATATGATGCTACGCGTTGAGTCTCTCTGTGTGATTCCGCTGGGTGCACTTGTGTTACGACTGCTTGTACCCGGCGTGGCAGTTGGAGTAATTATTGAACGTCGCTGTGTAGCGGACAGGGTAGAAGTCACCTGTTAAGTGATATGTGCAACTCAAGAATTGTTCAGGGAAGATGAGGGGGTGTAGTTCTGACCTTGGATTGTAGAGGCTACGGAAGTCACTCCTTGTGAGGAATCCCTCTCCCCAGCCGGTACGGAAACGCGGCTCTTAGCAGGGGGAAGTTGAGAATTCCCTGAAGTCCCACACTAGTGTTGACGCTGAACATTAGAAAGACCTCGAACATTTCGTGCGACCGGAGACGTGACCAGGTGGGGGCTTTGGGAAGGCATCATCCGATATCGTTAACACTGTGGGAATCATATCCTCTGCATGCATATGCAACGGCAGGCGAGGTAGACTCCTAATTGAGGGACCCTGGAGGGATTCGACGATAACGGAAGGCGCAGTTTTGACCGCGCTAGACTCTAAACCGTGACAATACTCGGGTACAAGATCCCTTCAAGAGCATTCAAATATGGGGTTAACTGCCATCAGATTAAACTCAGATTAAACTCAGCATTGATATTCACTGTTACAGCGACGTCTGAAGGTCTATTTGCACCAGTTGAAGGGTGTTTATGCCTTCTTGGCGTGATTATCATCGTATTACACTCGTTCTTGGCACAATACTTCGAACCATCGATTGTGTACATCTTCAGCTTCCCAGTGGAAATCCCCCTTGGGGAGAGCTTAACGCATCGCAAACGAACAACGACGTATTGTCTATCCTATGACATCACTTGCGTCAGCATGTTCCACCGCTAGGCGTTTGTAGCCGTGTTGGATGGTTGCACAGCTGGGACAACTTGAGAACTACTCAGTTTGCTCCGAGATGCACGAGGTCTGAGAGGTAAAAGTGGTATGAGATGCGAAAGCAATGCCAGGCATTGCAAACTGTCCTTACCACGAGTACTAAATCGTGTCTCGAGCCTTGTCGTTCATCAGGTGCCTGGTGGTTGGGCAAGAGGAAGGCTGTGCCGTTTTGAATTTGTTAACTAACAAAACTCACAAGTTGAACCTTGAACCAAGAAATAACCGGAACTCGAGTATATATATCCCTTCTCCCTCCCTACACCTTCTTTCTCTTTTCCTCCAGTATTATACACACCGGCAGCATCCTGATGTTGACATCACATGACTTGCACAAAACAAAGCCTCTTGTTCCAAAACAGACCCGATAACCTACACAACTTTGTATGTTCACTCTGGGCTTCCTTTCGCTAGGTTCAATTGTATCATAATGCTGAGCCCTCGGATGTAGATTCATTTTCAACTCTCAGCGATGGCACCAAAGGGCAGCCCCAAAGGAGAGGGGAAGGCAACTGCTAAGACAAAAATGCTGACATCAGTTATAAATCGACGGCTGTCGTTGGATCAGAAATGTACAGACTAATTCATCCCAGAACACATCCGTGGACTCATACAGATATACACTGTTTTCGGAGTCAAGGCTGAGAGAGCCTGGAACGTCTTTTATAAGATAATCTTTCTCGATCCAGTGAAGGCTCGCCACTTTTCACAATTCCAGCTGATGAGGCAGCACCGCAGGAGCAGGAGTTCACCTTTTCGGGAGTGGTGGGCAGCCTTCTGCTTATATATGGGGCAAATGTTTGACAAAACCCGTGACGACATGAACAATTGGAGGTGGGACAACCCGCGTGCCTTCGGGGATCAAGTTGATCGCTGCAATTCGCAGAAGACCAGCTCGGGAAAGGTTAAACGCAGTAGTGAGAGTTTCTCTTGGTACAGTAGCGATGATCTCGGGGCAAAGATTGAGCAGCCAAGCTGCCGGCAGTACAAGCCAGGCGACATCATGGCTGTTAGACCACTGAATTGGGATGAGATAATCGATGAGGATGATGATGAGGAGATCTGGGCGGATCCCGGAGCGCCGAGAGGTGGAGGGAGCCGTCCTGGCGATGACAATCACAATGACGACGGCGAGGATGAGGAGGACACACAGGGCGGTGAGACACGGACCGGGAAAGGGAAGGGAACAAAGGATGGGAAGGGGAAAGGGAAGAGGAAGGGGAAGGGAAACGGAATAGGGAAAGATATTGTTAAACTGAATGAGGCAGACTCGGACACTGAGGGCTAACTAGAGTTGGTATATTTAGAGACGGAAGCATCGCCCGCCGTGTCAATTTCCTCAGATGATGATACCGACTCTACCGAGCCGGACGGCGAATAGGACTCAGATCTTGATCCTGATGAGAATATGCTCATGGAGGATGATGTGGACGCACTATAGGGCATTGATTTAGATGGCAATGTGGATATGGAAAGGGACGGTGATGATAAAGAGGAGGAAGATGAAAAGAAGGAAGCTGAGGAGGAGGAGGTGGTGGATGAGGATGAGGAGGAGGATAAGGATGAGGATGAGGGAAAAGAACCTCGGATCATTGGCCAGGGAAAGATGGTAAATACATCGGCTGATGATGTAGATACCATGGCTGAGGATCAGCCAATCGTGCTGGCTGAGCAATGCCAGGAGATGCGCGAGCATACTCCACGGCAACAACCTCCGGCGCCTGCCGAACAGGCACAAACCCCCGACCCTCTCCCACGACCACGAACTCCGGCGACTCATCCCCTCAGTGCGCTGGAGCATTTGGGGCTTGTGACACTACACAAACCTCGCCCTGCGGTGCCAACTCTGCGAGAAGCTGAGGCAGCCGGAAACACCTCGGATCTGGATGTGGATCAGCAGCTGCTGATTGAATCGGCAGGTGGCGAGAGTCTCTCCGATATCCCTCTCCCTGATGTTTCTCTCGCTGGTGTCCCACTGCCTCATGTCCCTGGTCCCGATGTCCCTCTCCCTGAGGCACGTCCGGATGGCTCCGTAGGCGAGGAGTGCATCAAGTCTCGCGTTGCATAGGATGCGATGATTGTTGCGTTCCTGTGAGAATCTGGTTCATGTCTTGTTCGTTTCCTTTGTTCTAATCTATGTATTTCAGGCACTGATTATTACACGCATCGCGAGATTTTTGGATCCCTCAAGGTTTATTTTATTTAAAGGTTTTGTATTGGTTTTATTTTATTGGTTTTATTTTATTGGTTTTATTTTATTCATAGTATTATGGGACATGGTGCATGCAGTGTTTTTGCAACTGCTGGCGTGTAACGAACCTCCTTGTGATGGTGTTGAGGCTCAATAAATCTCTCAAGTATCGTGAGCTTATACCCACACCACACTCCTCAGGCCCAGCACCGACTTTTGTCCCTTTCAATATAGAATACTCCACTGCTCGCCTGTGGTCGACAATGCCAGAGAAAACCCGTTTCCGTTGCCCCGAATTTTGATTCCGAAAGAAGTTCTCCTCAGACAGCTGGCGACTTAATCATATCAAATTACACCATCCTGAACTCCTTCAGAAGAATCTGACTGTTGGCGGCGCGCCCCGACCAGTTGAACCTGCTCAGCATCGTGAATTCAACGCTAACAAAGATTCAGTCATGCACTTGGACGCGTTTCCCTTCTTCGAACACATTGAACACATCGCAGACACGGAGTCTCAACCACTGCAACCTCTGCCGCAGACGGAAATATACCCCGGCGCCAGCGCTCTGCTGATTGATTACATTGCTGAGCCATGGGAACGCGACGCTGAGGGCTGCCTTAAGACAATCCTACAAATCAATCCCTACTAACTGTTTGCGATACCTGAAGAGTACAAATATATGCAGTGTGGTATCAAGAAGAAGGGCACGAAGACGTACTATGAAAACGTGCTGAAGGAAGACAACAGCGCTCTGCGTTTCTGAAGCTTCAAAACCGAGATGGCATCCAGAAGCGGGTGGCTGGCATGTCAGATGATCAGGCTCTCGGGGAGTGGGAACTACACACTCTCGAGGATATGAGATGGAATGACAATCACCAATGCCCTATCAAATACTGGAGTCAAGATATCATCAAAAGCATGAGATCGTTGATGCAGCAGCCAGCCTACGCCGACAATTTCATTTTCACCCCTCAGCGATGCTTCAATAGCGATACGCCCCCGAAACGCCTCTATACCGAAATGCACACTGCGGTCTGGTGGTGGGAGACACTGGTAAGGAGACATACTCCAGGATAATCACATGCTAATCGATGTTTAGTCAACGCTCAGAGTGGGTGATACCCTGTTTCCCTTGATCTTCATATCCGATGGAATGCATTTCTCACATTTTGCTAGCGACCAGAAAGAGTGGCCTGTATTTATGACAATTGGCAATCTATCTTCGAATATCTGCCAGAGGCCCTCAAAGCACAGCGTTGTAATGGTCTCTCTCCTACGGAGTCTAATTAAAAACAGCCATATTCCTCTGAACTGGGTGGATGAGCAGCTGCAAACAAACCGAGAGGTGCTGAACAAAGTACTCCGGCGGCTACTCCAGCCAATGACCTTTATACAAAATCTGTGCGCTGGGAGCGGGTATTACAACGTTCTCTGTGCAGATGGCGACTTCAGGCGTGCCAAACTGGTTTTAGCAGCATGGCTTGCAGAATGTCCAGAATATGGTGACCTACATCATGTTGAGCGGCATTTCTGTTTTTGGTGCGAGTGTCGAAAGAACGAACTTGGAGATTATATCTATCCTGACCTGGAACAGCCCCCGGCGGGGTCACAACCTATATAGAACAGTCAGTGATGCGAACACCCAGGCGGTGGATGCCGAAGTGTTGTGGTACCATGTTCACTGAGGATTCATCCTGCTTCGACATATTCCCTGTATTGTGAGCGACCTCTTGATGCCCGACCTCCTCCATACAATGCAGATCTACATGCTTGACCACCTCCAGAAGTGGACTTTCCACTTCATGAGGACGCACGAACCGCTGGACAAGTACAATGCAATCTGGTTATCTGTGCCTGCCTGCCACGACCTCACACCAAAAAATAAGTCATATAATAAAAGTTTCTCAATGGAATGGGAAGGAGATGAAGGAAATGAGCCGGTATCTGCTTGGAGTTGTAACCAAGTCTCTACGAGGTGTAAACCCCGCTCAGCATCCCATATCCAATAGTGGAATTGAGTCCACACGGGAGTTGTTACAATTCTATATGTATGATCGATATAAATCTCACGAGGATGCAACATCAAGCTACCTGGAGGACCCCTTGCATCGTTTTCACACCTTCAAAGATGTGTTCTTATTCGGACGAGCCGGCAAAAAGGCGAAGGCCAAAGCTAATGCCCCGAGCCCCGAACTTGTGAAGAAGCGAAAGGTACACCAGGAAACAAATGCTGAAACTTGGACGACGTTCAACAAGGGGCGGGAAATGAACGCCTGGCAGGAATATATCAGCCACGAGATAGATATTTCGAAGGAGTTAGATGCCGACTTCAACTTTCCAATGATTCACTTGAGGTCTCATTGGGCCGAACAGGTTCGTCGATACAGAGCCTTGCAACAGTATAGTGCCGAGAGACATCAACAAGCACATAAAACGAACCTCGAGGATGGTTGGAACGCCTCCAATCACAATCTCAACTACCTGCCACCAGTAATCACCTTTCAGCATCGCATCCTCTGCTTCGAAACCAGAGAGCTCAATCTCCATGCCTTCACTCAGCGTCGGGAGAACACTGCTGCCGCCTGCAAAGTCCTCCTTTCCGGTGCTGGTCTGGTTGCCCCCCAGAGACCGCAGTCATATGCGAAGCCCGAATTCTTGGGACCCCAAACCACCGTGATGGAAAGCATCCTGACGCTATGATCACAGACTTGTGAGCAATACTCAACAATAGACAAGAGACAACGCACCACACAGCAATATACAGCGGCACGCAGAAGTTTATAAAGCATAAGAGTCAGAAAAAGACATATATATCAGATGAACAACTGCATGCAATGGAGCTCTGTATTTACCATGGTATTAAGGTTCAAGTTGAGAGTTTAGAAGGTGAACTCATATCTCAGATGTGTCGATGCACAGGAAGCTAGAGCTGGCGCGGAGGGAATCGACAGAACGACTGTGTGGGGGTAAAGCAACGCCCACGGAGGTGTTATGGCGCGCTGCATGCGTGTCTCCCATGGCACCTGCAACGACTATTCAAAATCAAGCTCCAAAACGAAGATGGAGTTTTCATTCAGAACTGGTTAGGCCTGGTGCTAACCACAATACCGGAAAACTCAGGTAACTTGGATCCCGTCTCAAAATTTGTACATGTGAGAAAAGCACCGGCTGCCATTGCTTTGTAAGTTTTCAGTGTGCGAAACATCGTCGGCTGCGCGCACGGATTTCCAGAGATACCTACTAGTAGGAAGACAGGAGACGGACGGAACGAGTGATGGATTGTCAATAGCCACATTGATCTGGCCACTTTGGAATGGTGTGTATAATTAGTAAAGAGAGAATTGCATTTTGCGTGCAGGTAGAAGGAACACGAGGAGAGATTTTCGCAGCGTCGCCCATGGCCTTGCAATCCCGTATACTTAGGAAAGAGAGAAGTGGATTTTGCGTGCAGTGAGGATGATCGCGAGGATAGATTTTGGCAGCGTCACCCATCACATTGCAATCCCGATGTGAGCGTGTAACCAGTGGACCCATTCCGACGTATCATCACAGTTGGCCACAATGCCAGAGCGTTGTTTTGAAATGGGAGACCGACAGCGCAAGATGAAACGATGGAACACCGATTGGAGGGTGATATGCAACGAGACGTGTGGGATTCATCACAGGTGCGGAGTAATCGGCCACCTCGGTGTCTCTGACGGCTCTGACGGAGTACGTCCACTCTGCCGGAGCCGTTCCGCCCGGACAGAAATATTGTTTGCTGATGTTCATCAAGTTTCATCTGTGTATCCCGAAAACTCTGCATTCCTTGCTATACTGTTTGAGTCATTGTGCCCATCACTCAGCCAGGTTCATCAGCATCACTACGCTTGCTGTGCTCTGTATCTTCTTGATCATCTTCCTTGGCTTCCCCATCCTGCTCATCATCGGAACTTGAAAGATCGCTCAGACTGTCTCTGATAGCACTCAACATCTCTTCAAACATTGTGTCGAGCTTCTAGGTTGTCGAGCCCCCGGTTTGACAAGTTGTCATATCTTGTATACTCACGGTCTACACGTCTTCAACTCTCTTTCTTGCCGTAGTGGTCTCTCTCTCCACAAAATCCTCGATCCATTTCTCTTTCTGTTCATTGCTTAAAAATTGTATTTCTTGTCTTTTCTCTGCCACGAGCTTCTTGTTAGATTTCAAACTGCGTAATGCTCCCAATGCTCGGACCATTTCTACCTCCAAGATGATGTTGCCTTCATTCGCTTGATCATTTCAAGGTGTGGACTTCTTTGTTGATTTACTGTATGTTCCCGCTGGAAGTGGAGAAAAGTTCATTTTTAGAACATTGAATATTGTATCGTGTGTTGACTGTGTTGTAGGGTGAGATGTTGGATGATGCAAGATATGGACCTCATGGAGGCAAGGTAAGTCATTTATGCCAAGATTGGTAGATTTGATCAACTCGAACCAAGCAGAATGTGCATTTTGACAGTCATTTAAGTTGGAATAGTAACACTAATCGTACATTATAACATAATAGTTAACATATATTTCTTGTAAGATCCCGGCTACGTGTTGAGACAAACATCACCAGACGACCTTTCTGTCAAAGAATTGCCTCTTTATATCTATCAACCACCAGATATCAGCATTGTTCACTCCAATGTATCCCTGCCAAGAAACAAACAAACACCATCCGACCAACTTACTGCAAACTGCACGGCCTTTGATATCACTTCCAACTTGCCACAATAAGCAGCAGGATGTATCATGAATGGAACGTGCAAGTTGACAGTCTTTCATTCCCTTGTGAACTGTGACTTACTATATATTGCTCAGGAGTTTCCACTTTTCGTTATCATCTTCCTCACATCAGCAAAATGTATTAGAGGCATCTGAAGCCTCCAGGAGGATCGGAGAGGATGTGGAGTGTAAGCTGAGATGCGTCAATTTCAGGACAGTATCAGACACTGGGAGGGCATTTCTGTTGGCCTTCAGGGTAACTCCGAGCGCCGGCGCCAAGCCTGGAAGCGCCGACAACAAGCCTGGGAGCACCAGGGTGCGCCGGTAACCAACCTGAGAGCACCGGCGATACATCTTGGAGCACCTCGAATCACGGTAGAGCAGTGGGGGAAAAACAGCATCTTCTTTGGGAACGCTGCTGGTGCGCGCCTGGAAATCATAGCTACTACTTATCATTCAACGATTTTCAAAACTGATGTATTCAGTTTGTATTCCCATCTATGTTTGTATATATCAATAGAGCTACCCATCTACACACGGTATATCTGGGCTAGCTGCAGGCGGTGGTTGAGATGACTTCTTGAGGGGCATGAAAATGACGATCAAGAGTACTCAGGGATACATTCAAAGGCTGTGATTGAGCAGGTTGGGAGATTCACGTGCAGGACCTGTTCATGCATGTGTGGAGATGCAATTGCTGACTGTGAAAGAGCCAAGTTGAAGATGCACTTGAATGCGGTGATCGAGCAAGTGTGGAGATGCACTTTGATGCCGCGATTGAGCATGGTCAGAAAAGCAAGTGGAAGGCGTTATCGAGTAAGTATGGAGATGCACTTGCAGGCTGTGATCAAGGGACTTTGGAGATGGACACTGGAGACTGTGATTGATGGAGGCGATCGAGCGAGTTTGGAGATTCATCTTCCAGGCCGTGATGGATTGAGTTTGGAGATGCACTTGGAAGCCGCAATGGAGCGAGTTTGGAGACACAATTGGGGGCCATGATTACGCAAGTTTGGTGATTCACTTGGAGGCTGCAATGGGGCGAGTTTGGAGATCCAATTGGAGGCCATGATCGGGCAAGTTTGGAGATTCACTGGGAGGCAATGATCGAGCGGGTGTGTAGATGCAGTTGGAGGGCATAATCGTGCAACCATGCATGCCGTGACCGAGCGAGTTTGCAGATACACTTGGAGGCCATAACCGAGCGAGTTTAGCGACGCACTTACACGCCGTAATTGCGCGACATTGGATGTGTACTGGGAGGCAGTCGATGGACGGCGAGCCGGGTGCGGAGACTCTATCCATCAGTTAGTTAACTTGCACCCATTGGAATATGACAATGTGACATTACATTTGAGCTCTCATTGAGAGGCACACCAGAAGCTGAAGCTACATTCAGGGGTCTTCTCGTAATGATGAGAATGAAGGGAAGACAAGCAGTCTTGGATGGATGCTGTACTCGGTGTATGCTGTACTCAGCGTATGCTGTTCTCGGTGTATGCTTTACTCGGTGTATGCTATACCCGGGGTATGCTATATCCGGTGCCAACTGATGTTCATGACAGGGCGAGATAGAGAGGAATGACTTAACTTTGTGTTCTGCAATGATTGTAGAGTTGTGGACGAGAAAGAGAGAGATGGGGGATTAAGATGAGGACGATGGGGAGGATATGGGAGGATATGAGTAATCTGAGGTCTACTTGCCGGATAGGGTTTGGATGACCTCGTATCAGTGTAATTTCACAGCAGATCAGGACTCTTAACTTCGGTATTGGGGATGGTTAATTGCCTCGCAAAGGAAATTATCATAAGTCCCAGTTTCTCATGATGGTTTCAGCCGTATCCTCTCAGCTCATTTGTTCTCGTCCTCAATTCTATCATCACCTAAGAACACGAAGTTAAGTCATCCCTCTCCATCTCTCCATGCCATGATCAAGAGTGAACACTGAGTACAGCATACACCCAGTCTAGCATACACCCAGTTCAGCATACACCGAGTACAGCATAAACCATGTACATCATACACCGAGCACCGCATTCACTTAGTGCTGCCTACCTGGTGTACTACATCATCCAAAGATTGACTGTCTCCCGCTCTCAGCCAGTCTCCTGTCTTGGCAGATCATGTTGTACTCAATTCTCAGCATTGGCACAATTGCGAGTTCACGAATGGGGACCTCGCTCCTATCGTGCCTATCACCCAAACTTACCGACTCCAGATTGACCACCTCCTGGTACTCCTCCAATCTTGCTTGATCATCGGCTCGAAGTGCGTCTCCAAACTCGCACAATGATAGCCTCGAAAGTGGATCCCCATACTCGCTCAATTGCGGCATTCAATGCGGGCCTCAAAAGTGTATCTCTAAACTCGCTGACTCACGGCCAGCATGTGCATCTCCACACTCACTCGATCGTGGCTTCCAAGTGGGTGTCCAAAGCTGCTCGATTGCGGCCGCCAAGTGGATCTCCCAACTCGCTCGATCACGGCTTCCAATTGCATCTCCTAACTCGCTCGTTCGCGACCCCCAAGTGCATCTCAAAACTCACTCGATCACCGCATCCGAGTGTATCCCTCAGTTCACTTGATTGTCGTTTTCAGGTGCACCTCGAAATCTGGGCAAGAGAGAGTGTGTATTTTGTATGATGAGATTTCTTTATAACCCGGGGTCTCCGAAATATACTCTGCCTGTTGCTGAGTCCATCTCTGTTATTACTGGATCTCCGAATGTTTATATATCGAGAGACTTTGATAATACATGCCCTACTAAGAGGTAGCGAATCTTGTGACTATAACAAAGACCAATGTGATTAATGAAATGCCTTGTGGTTATGGGACCCTAAGAACCACTGGTTTGAGAATACGGAACCAAGTCTCCCGCATAGCTGCCCACAGGTGTCTGCAGCTCCAAAATTTCACTATCCTAATTGTCACATCTTGTAGCATCCTGGATGCACATCCATCATTGCAGGTGCCTTCAGGAGCACATGAGAATGCTCCTGCACAGTCTGAGAACATTTTGCAAAGCTCCAGAGGGGGCTGTGAGCTTCTGGATGTACTGAGAAACACTGGCGAGGGCTACCGGAGTATCTGAGAGATTTGAGTATGGCATCCGGACCGAATTACATTACGCTGATTCACCTTTTCCACAACAGCACGTCATGGCGCAACGTACACCTCAGCCTGGTGTGATTCAATCTGAATTGAGCCTAATGATCGGCAGTTCATCCAATGCGCCCCTGGCTGAGACACTGCTGCAACTCAGACAGCAGTTAGTTCACCACCACACAGCAATTGCAGCAACGGAAAATATCGCCCAGGATGCACATTTACACAAAGGACATAAAACCGGACACAGCAATAATAGGCAGCAGCATGCAATCGGTTGTGAGTCGCTCCATATGTACATTGAAAGTGGCCAACTCACAACGTAATGTACAGCAGGTGTACATAGAGAGCTCCATGACCAATTGATCGCTCCCAGCAATGGCAAACCACCATAGTTCATGAAGAGATTTTTCGCGCAGTCCGCGAAATTGAACATGACAACGTCGTCAGGTTTGTGATTCTCGCAGATGGATTGTGTGATAAAGGTCACTGGGAGTTGACATAGCATGCATTATAGACTGTAGAGGAGGCTATGGAGTCGATCATGGTTGAAGTAATAGCTGAAGCTTTCTTTTAGAAACAGCAACTACTTGTTTGTAGGTTTTCAACATGTCTACAACTATGGCGAGGCAAGAAGGTCTGGTACTGCTGGAACAGTCCAACATGCGCCATGCCTTGAATATGGCAAAACTGGCCAAAGGATGGTTTTCACACACCAGAATAAATGGCACACAACAACTAATCAAGATACCTCACCGCAAAGCCTGAGAACAGAAGAAGTGTGGAGCTGAGTGTCCTGCGAATCAGACAATGCAGGCAGGGATGGAATGACACCGGGCTATTGTTTAAAAAAATCACACGGGCAGCTGCCTTCCATGGCAAAAACATACAACACTGAATCTGCAGACACGCTGGAGGCGCAAGCAAACCGCAACACCTCCACCAGAACCGGTGGCACCTCTGCCTGGACAGCCATCTCTGCCCGGAATGCCACCTGCACCCCCAGGTAACGAAGAGGGAAATGAAAGTTATGAACTACAAGGTACGACATCCAGGTGTGTGTATATGCATTCTCCACTTCCAAACACTCAAATTTTCAATCATAATGCATTAACCAAGGATAGCAAGTGTGATAAAGATTTTATTCCTGATTTGCTGAGTACACTATCTGCTGTGTGGAAATACTGCTTACAATGATTTTGAAGACGAGAACAGCCATTTGGGCGCATCTGTAGGTGCGGACAACAATTGATTAAAAGGAACAGGACAGACACTTTAATGTATATTTTAAAGGATATATTTATATGCACAATTAAAGAACAATGTAGTGATAATGAAGACATACATAAAGAGCATAGAATGACTGTCAAAACAATGTACCTGATGATCTGTGCCAAAGTAAATGGTTGCATAATGCGGATACACCTGTGGAAAAAAGAGCGTCAATGGAGCGTCAACGATTTTTAGTCCTTTAAGTCAGGTTATTAAAATGTGAATTAATCATTGTTATCTATAATGATTGAATTGGCTGCCTGTTTAGGCCAAAGAGAATGCTATGCTTTCCCTACCCCATCATGACAATCAGCTTCAACTAGTGTTAGCACCGTGTCCGAATTCCAGGGTCGTTTCCCATTCCAGATCCACCCAGCAACCGCACTGTGGCCCAGGTCTTACCAGACGGAAACCCGGCCCACTGGAAATGGGCCTGTTTTACCACCAAAACACTTCATTTCACCATCACAACTTTGCCTCAAATTAAGTATTTGAGCTCTGATCGTATCTAGTGTTAGCAACGGTTCCGGACTGTCACTTCGGGTCCGGGTCCGGGTCGAAACCGAACTGTTGCCAAATTGGCGGTCCGGGTCGTCAATAAACCCGAACTGCCCACTCGGGTATGGTTCCATGGTAAACTCCCAACCCATCTGAATTGGGCGGGTTGTCAGCGGGTCGCACCGCGGGTCCATCTATAGATTCATATAAGGCTCTTGTATTTGCAGTGTGTTAATAGTATTTTATCAAAATCAAGTTTTCAGCAACCATTAATGAGCTTTTGGTTGTTGATCAGTTTCCAATATCGATTAATTTGGTATCTGTGTTTCACCTTCAATTTATGGTATTTCTGCCTAGAAAGGTAGTCAATAATACAGTTATGCACGTGAAAATCCGGGCGATGCCTTCATTACGCAATATGGAACTCCTAAAACTGTTGACGCTCCGTTGACGCTCATTTTCAGGATCCTGCAGGGAGCATTTGGCTGTTGCTTTTGCCAGTAAAGGCTGCCAATATCACATAAATGGATGGCTGCAACCAGTCGGAAAATAACTTACTCAAGATGCAAAGCCAAAAATCGTTGACGCTCCGTTGACGCTCATGCTAAGAATGGGGCAGTGACCGTGTTGCTATCTCTTTTGCCAATAGAGGCTGCCAATACGTCCGTTATGCATAACATCGACCAATTCACTGGTGAATAACCGTACTTACAAGACTACAAATCGTTGACGCTCCGTTGAGGCTCATTTTAATGTATTGTCCATTCATCATCTGCTGCCGTCCATAATTATTTTCATCCTGATTTGATTGTACCGGTTGGGTTTCTGCTTGATTGAGACTCAACCCTGTGGCAAAGCCGAGCGGCGTCATTATCTTGCACTGTTCACTCTCACACCACTAAAAATGATGTATCATGCCAAAAGATTCATTGCGCCTGCTATACATCT
>Ga0307514_10000334_pt1 | contig 112373 bp, 118 predicted proteins | sample 16_EM_MG_FD_203088 | JGI IMG/M metagenome (GOLD analysis project Ga0307514, IMG submission 203088) | Populus trichocarpa ectomycorrhiza microbial communities from riparian zone in the Pacific Northwest, United States - 16_EM | ecosystem: Host-associated > Plants > Roots > Unclassified... | reverse complement strand
GCGCCGCCCCGCCCCCCCAAACGGGCACTGTCATAGTCGATATAGAGTGAATACAGTATAATTAAAATAAACAAACTCACGTCACTGAGAGCTGCATGATGTTCGGAAACCCTAACCCTTCATCTCACAATCCTCGCGCACAATACTGGAAGGCATGCCTGCGTTGGCATATAATTATTTGCAGTAGCTGCTGCACAACTGTATTCCCGATCACCTTGGACAAAGCTTTCTAGGTGGACCTTTGTCGGTGTTAACGCATACAGATGCGAGTATCATTCCGGACACGGATGCGTTCAGACCCGAGGGCATCGACATGGGATGTGGGGCGAGCAATATTCCAGTTTGAGGCGGGACGTAGAGTTTGTATGGGGAAGTGGATGGCCGTGGTGGAAATTATGAAGGTGAGCTGAGGGAGTTACGATGGAGTTGAAGAGTAAATGAATGGGTAGTGAAGGGGGGAGTGATTTGTCTAACAAACGAGCCTGTTAATATGCTGGTCAATCTGGAACCACAGAGGAAGTAGACAGACTGCTCTAAGCTATAGGCGTGATCAAAAGGCTGGGGAGTTTTACTAGGAAGCTCAAGATCAAACACTTAACAACCCGCAATCGATTGTATTCATTATTGCAACACATTCCACGCCCGCTCAACTCTTTTCCGTTAGAAATAATAACCAGAACTTTTGATCAAGCCTTCTTTCCCAACCCCAAGTCCTCAAAGAACGCATCGCTATTCGGCTCTCTTCCAAGGAACTCCTTAAGACTCTCCATCTCGTCACGACTTGCTCCTTTCTCCAAGACCGTATGCCTATACCGCCTTCCGGTAGCTCCATCCATGGGTACCTTCTTAAACGCCGTGTAGAACATATCCGTACTGAAGACCTGCGACCAGAGGTATCCGTAATAACCTGCACACATGAATATTAGCTACATCAACCGAGGAAGAGGTGTTGCATACCAGCGTCATAGCCACCCATCAAATGTCCAAATGTCGCCTCGCCGTGTCCATAGTCGTCTCCCAGGCCCTGGGGGGGATCAAGAAGCGTGATTTCGGTCCTCATTCTGTTGTACTCAACGGTAGGATCAATGGTTTCTGCATCCTCAGGCTTGGCCAAGTTGTGGACCTTCATGTCGTAGAATGCAAAGTGCAGCTGTCGAAGGTTGAATAGCGCTGCGTTGACGTTCTTGGTCCTGATGATGTTCTTGATTATATCCTCGGGGATCTTCTCGCCAGTCTCGTAGTGGCTGGACAATGAGGTGAGCTCTGAGACAGTCCAGCACCAATCTGACCACTATCGTTAGTACAATTCTGCAGTATCGTCAGACAACTTACTCTCGAGCATCTGCGACGGCGCTTCTACAAAGTCGCGGACAACGTTGGTGCCATGGAATCTTGAGTAGTGGGTGATTGCCACAAGGTCGTGGATACCATGACCAAGCTCGTGGAAGAGGGTGACAACTTCATCGTGCTTGAGGAGAGACGGCTTGGTTGGCGTAGGCTTGGAAAAGTTGCAGACCAGGGCGGTCGCAGGGTAGTGGCGCTTTCCATCCTTGCCAGTGAAGCCGGGTTGCAGGTTGAAGTTGGCAGCGTGGCCATACTTGCCCTCGCGGGGATGGAGATCAAGATACAGCCAACCAACGAAGGTCTGTTCGCTGCCGTCGGAGGGCTTCTCGTTGTAGACGCGGTATTGCTTAGTATCTTCGTGCCACACGTTCTTGCCGTCATCTGTGACCTGAACAAACTCTAGCCCGAACAGAGACTCGAAAATCTTGAGCATGCCGTTGATGGTGTGGTCCAGTGGGAAATATTCGGCAATCTTCTGAGCGTCAAGCTGATACTTCTGCTCTAATAGAAGGCGGTCGTAATATCTTCTCCTAGTTAGCACAACCGGTTGAAAAGAGGCCATTGTGGAAATACCTGTGATCCCAAAGGTAGTATTTTCCGTCGTCTCGCAGCCCAATCTCTTTAAGATCCGCCTTCTTGAGATCTCTCAAACCCTGGATCTCCTCCTTACCTCCTGGCGCTAGTCTTGTCCGCAGGTCCGTCAAAAACTCCAACACCTTTGCGGGCGACTTCGCCATCTTGGTTGCGAGCTGGAACTCGGCATGCGATTTGAATCCCAACAAGCGTGCCTTCTCATCCCTGAGCTTCATGGCTTTCCGGAAAAGCGCGACGTTGTCGTTGCATTTGTTCTCATTCCCCAAAAACACCTTCTTTCGGGTCTCGGGGTTGACAGCATATTTCATGGTAGGGAACAAATCTTCAGGACGTTAGTCAGGAGGGCGGTTCGAGATCGTTAGAGGCATACCAGGGTATTTGAAAGTCAAGAACAGCTTCCCGGCATTCTCCCCCTCTCCCTTTTTAAGACTCGAGAGTACATCCTCTGGCACACCCTTTAGCTCCTCAGATGTGAACCAGATACCACCGTTCTCCTCATTGAGGCGTTTCGAAAAGTCGATCGCAAGAAGTGACAGCTCCTTTTTGATCGCCTTAAACCTCTCACGCTCAGCCTCACCGAGTGCCAACCCATTACGCTCATATTCTTGGTTGATCTTTTCGAGGAGACGGATAGCCTCGGGGCTCTTGTCGATGGGCTTCGATTGATGGGACTTGTAGATAGCCGAAACGCGCTTGTAGATGTCTTGTCGCATCGAGGATTCGATCCCAAAGTCCTGAGATGAATCCGATTAGCTAGGAAATGGACAGGAAGGTGGTGACGCACGTCGAGCTGCTTCTCAGCCTCGCTGCTGGCATCGCGCAGGTCCTTGTCCGTGGATACGTATTGGTAGAAGCCAACGATTGCAGCTTCGAGTCCCTAAGTGGTACAAGGTTAGAACTCTGGGAATCCTTTCAACTCTCCCACAACACCTACCATAGCATTTTCATCTTCCGCGAGAGGGCCTAGGACGCTGTCAAAGGTTGCAGTCTCGGGAGTGACATCCTCGGCGACACGGTCCTGAATGGCTCGGGAGGAGTCGATCAGGCGTCGGGTAGTATCGAGGAGAGTTTCCGGGGTGTGAATAAACTTCGGAGCTGGTGGAGGGGTGGGGTAAGAGCCCATGGTGGTAGTACTTAGCAATCGGTGTCGTATGAAGGTATTCCTAGTACTTGGAGTGAATTGACCCAGCAGCGAGAGGAGTCTTGCTACAGGCGCCAGTGTGAGAGAGATAGAAAGGAAAAGGACGAAAAGCGAGATATATAGAAAGCGGTTGGCCAGCGTGAAGGTGGGTGTAGAGGGGTTGGTGGGGAAGTTCAGACAGCCAGTGTGAGGTGCAGATGTCAGGTGTTTGTGGAAGGTGCCGCAAATCTCACACCCAACTTCCCCGCAAGTTAGGCTTCAATTGTAACGGTTCATATACAGCTGTTATCTTTCCTACAGAACTTCGCAGCGTCTTTTGACTCAGGTCGCAGCTTACTGCATGGAATTGAGTTTATATATATATTCTGTTTAGACTATCATGCTTCCGCGAGTTTCCATCGCTCGCAAGAGAGCTCATCATGTCTTCACGCGCCCAACTTGAACCTCAGACCGTAAACCATCCTGCAGGCGGCTCGGTACGAAAGAAGGTATGCTCTACCAATTTTCCACGTCTTTTTGTGGCCAGGCTAGTGTTTCACGGAGCTGTGCATGCTTCCGCTCTTCTGTCCCTTTTTGTCAACGTTCCTCATAGACAGCTCCAATCAACACCGCTGCGGCTACGCGCCAATAAAAAAATAGCAACCGGCAGATCTCCTACAAATTCCAGGGCCAAGCCGCAGCGGTTGTTTCTGTGGCGGCGGTTATTTCGGTACATCGTTTCAGTGCTTCGTGTCAGGTATCTAGCTCTCAGAGCTCCAACCTCACCTACTTGAACCTCTCTGCACCCGCAGCTTCCTGCAAACAACACAACATGATTGCACTTCTCTTCCTCCTCCTCCCATTCGCCAGCTCGAGCTTCATCCCCGCTCCCCCACTCCCCCCATTCACCGCAATCAATTCAACCACCTTCTGCAAGCGCACCTCGACCGTAACCTACGAAGACCCATGGGGCCCCATCTTCACCGAGAACACCTACGCCTGCTCCTTCCCGTCCCCATCACCACACACAGTCTCCACGCAAAAACCCCTCACCGTTCCCGCGCCCTACTCCCATGTCGCAGGACAGCGGGGCGCAGATCCCATGGTCGCCTCGCGGGGAACCCTGGAGACCCTCGAAACCGCATACACGCGTATGCTCCTGCAGGCGTCACAAAAGCTCACGATCCCATCATACGGGTGTGAGCTCTTCTCCTCTCCAGCCCGACTAGACGAGACTCTATTCTCGAACCTCTTCTGGGGGATGCGGCAGCTCATGAACCAGACGTGCCTCGAGCCGGGGGAGGCAAGAGAGTTTGTAGATATACGGCTGGCATGGAGTGCGGACTGGAGGTTTGTGGCTGTGAACCGTGGGGAGGAGCAGAGTTGTGAGTGGTACCAGGAACTGGCGAATGTGGCCGAGGCGTTGCATTATGTTTGTTATTTCTCGGAGCTGGGGACGGGGTTGGGGGAGAGGAATGGGGGGATTGAGGCGTTGGCTTGGGGGAAGAAGGAGGGGATGAGGTGGTGCCTTAGGTATAGTCAGCGGGGGTGGGGGGAGAAGGTTTGGGAGGAGAAGTGTTTGGGGATTTAGAATAAGATACCAGGTGTTTTTTTTATGCATGTACACTATGAGAGATACCCGGAGATGGTAATAAGAGATGATTGGAATGATACAGGATGGTGGGTTAATCAAGTTGGGTTTTTTGTTTCCAGGTCTGCGGCATAAGGCATCTGATATCCGGGTTTTGATCACGGCTTTATATTAACCACCACACCGTTCTACAAACAACATCTCGCCTCATCTCCACAACATCGTCATTCCGAAGAGGAAGAATAAATTCCAGCCACAAGGAGCAGAACGGTATCAAACAAGGCAAACTCTCAGAGAAACCTCAGCCCTATGTTAATTCACGCAATCCCGCAGACATCTTTGTAATAAGAACGAACGTTAACCATCCCCCAACGCCCTCCTACTCACCCATCAATCCACCACCTCATCACGCACCCTACATCACGCACCCACAAAATCCCAAAAAGCGCAGAGGCCGATCCAGGTCCCTGCATCCGCATCCGCACGCCTGCTGTACAAACGGCCCGAACCGTCGTTTGCCATCCCCTCCCCCCCTCATTTCCCATCCATATCCCCTCCTCCCCTCTCCCCTCTCCCCTCTCCCCTCTCCCCTCCTCATCTCACAATGTCACCCTCCCAATCAACCACAACCTCAATAATTCTCACCATCACCTTCCTCGCCTTAGGGAGTCTGCTAGCACTAGTATACCTCTACCACTGGGTTCGTTCGCGCTCCCTTCGGAGGCCTCGATACTGTATCGCGCGTGTTCCTATGCAGCAAAGGGAGCGATACTTTGTTTACCCACTGCCGCCACCGCGAGCGTACTTAAGAGGAGGTCGCCGGGGGCGGAGGGTATGAGAAGGTTTCTACCAAACCAACCAAAGTTTATGACCATAATACATACAACATACAATCGGAGTCTGTCGTGATGATAAAACACCAAAAATGCAAAACAAAAAAAAGTCAATATGTCCCCCTCCACCCACCCGGTTACACACCAACAGTCTCAGCAGCCTCACTCGCATCCTCCCTCCTCACCGCCTCCTCCACACTCTCCACAATCCTATCCGGTCCCCCACAAAGCTCCACAATCCCCGCTCTCTCAAACCGCTCCCTAACTACCCCCGTCTCTCCTCCGGGGACCCGCGCAAACCACACCCCCACCCCGCGGTTGACATACTTCTCGACCATATCCCTCACCACCTTCGCGCCAGATCCATCAATACTCGCCACACCGGCAACATCAAACACGACCCCGTGCACCCCTTGCTTCAGCCGCGGCAGCGACGGATGGGTGCGAGAATCACCGTATCTATCGATCCTCCACAACCTCCGCGACAGATCCCCCGCATTCGCGAACGTTAGTGACTCCCGGATCTTGATTACGAGGATGTTTGGGGTCTGCTCGAGACTCGGAGAGTCGTCGATGGGTTTCCAGTTCGCGGATATGGGGTCGCGGCCGAGAATCTGGATTCGGGCGAGGGTGGAGTGTTTTATTACTGTGATGAGGGAGATTCCGACACCGACTGCGATGCCGGTTGAGATTGACCACACGAGCGTGGTGAGGAAGACTAGGCCCATTGTTGCGAGATCGGAGTAGGCGCGGATTTTAGCAAAGAATACAACGTCATGGGGTGCTTCCTCAAGGAGGGAGATGCCGACGACGGAGATCATGGCGCAGAGAACACATCGGGGGAGGTAGTAGAAGTAAGGGAGGATGAATAGGACGCAGATGATTGTGCAGATTGAGAGGATGACGGAGGAGAGGGGGGTTCGCCCGCCGGTGGCTTTGTTGACTTTTGATCTGCCGTAGCCACCGAATGCGGGGAGGGCACCGAAGCAGCCGCCGAGGACGTTGGCGGTTCCGAGAGCTATCAATTCGCGGTTTGAGGAGATGGATACATCGAGGGTTGTGCCTAGTGCTTTTGCGGCTACGACGGACTCGAAAAAGCCCAGGACTGAGATTAGAAATGCGGTTGAAAACGCTTCCTTGGCGTGGTTGAGATGGGCGATTTGTACCGGGATCTCGAATTTGAAGGGGACGCCGTTGGTGGTTTCTACCTTTCCGAGGATCTCGAGGCCTTGCTGGTCCCAGCGGAAGATGAAGGTTAGGACCGCGCTGAGAACAACGACAAGGAAGCGATCGGGGAGGAAGTGGATCCATGGGTGACGTGGAGATATGCGTTGTTTTATAACTCGTCCAATCATGATTACTGCAAACGAGGTACCGGCAACGGCAAAGGTGAGCTTGTGTGCTTGCGGAATATGTTTGATCAGCCAATAGAGCTTGGTAAGCGTTGAGGCATGCGTGATTTTCTCTTCTTTTGCGAGGGGGATGAGACCCATCTCAGGCTGCATTCGTTAGCAATTGAAAGCCGGTGGGTCTTAGGGGGTAGCATACCAAAAGTTGATCCACGATGATCACAAAACCAACGCCAGAAATGAATCCCCGTAGCAACGGTCGGCTCAACACTGAATCCAAAAAGCCCAATCTCAAAACACCAGCTGCCAGTGCAATTGCACCCGTCATCGCCGTGATCGTAGCCTTAGTCATTCATCAGCGGCAGCATACATGGGTCGCAGCGGGGTCCTACCGCAAGCCTTGCGTTCTGAAAATCGCTCCCTTCCCCTCCATCGTCATCAAACGCCGGATCATGGTGCGCATTCATCATCCGTATCGCATTCCCCATCAACAAGCTCCCCGCAGCCTATAATCCCTCATTAGCGGCAGAATCCGCAAGAATAATCATAGTAACTAACCTCAGGCCCCACCGCCATCGTCGGACACGATCCAAGCAGAGCATAAACGAGCGGCTGAACCGCAAACCCATACAGTCCGTATATCGGCGGCAGATGCGCCAAATTCGCCGACAAAGACAGCGCCATGGGAATGTAGAAGCTCGCCATCGTAACTGCCACTGTCAGCCCAATCTCAGCCTCAACAGCAACGGAACTTACTTCCGGCCGCGAGATCGCCAACAAAAAAGCTCCGTTCATACCGTCCCACCCAGCTGATACACGGGATATAGTAGCTCATGTACATCAGCCATGGATACTTCACGCCCGCCTCCTCCGCAAGATTCGTCGTCGTCGCGGCTCGCTGCCGCCAGTTCTGTTTGTGGTTGCCAGCTGGACTACTGCCGCCACCACCGAGTCTTCCAGAACGGACGGAGCTGCCGGCGGAGCTAGGGAGCGAGCCGATGGGGGAGAAGGTGCCGTTGTCGGAGACATTGTCGTGGAGCAGGCGGGTGCGCGGGTTCGCGATGTGCGGAGGTAGAGGGAGTTTTGCGTCTTTTGAGCTACCCGGTCGAGACATGAGGAGAAGCTGGGAGGAGGAGGAGGGTGGGCGACGTTTAAAAAAGAAAAGTCTATTCGTCTATATATCCGTCTAACAAGCACATGGGATCGTACTGTAGTGTTCAGTGGCGGTGAAAGGTAGCTCCAGGCGTGGTGATCACGATGCATCGAAGAGTTTCATCGAAAATGCTACCCCATGTTTGCGCTTGCATCATATTTCCCTCATCCCTGTGCTCCCTGCATAAGCCGTCCCGTACCAGGGAACGCCAGCCAACCAGCATCCGCATGAGTGTGAACGCTGCCACCTGACTGCGGCGAGAGATGATGGTCACGCCCCATGAAACAAATCGCGGAGAGGTGAAGGCCGAGAAATGGCTGCTGCAGTCGGACCAAACGCGTTGGATTTCCAACGTCGGCTTGGAGATCCCACTTTCGAGTAGCGGAGCCGCAAACATCTAATCTAATCTGATCCGATCTAAGCTCGTCTCACACCCATTCGTACACCGATAGGCAACAAACCGCCTGTACTATAAATGGGAACCAAACGCACGACTCGGAAGAGAGCCTCTTCCAAATACCAACGGCAACATCCAATCCAATCCAATCTGGCCTGGTCTTCTGAAAGATGCAATCTTATCCATCGATTTATTCCTTATCCATCTCGTCAGCCTTCTCCGAGCTCCATCTTCATCCCCGCCCAACCACAAATTTGGCATATCCGCTCCATGCCATCTCCACCTCTCTCCTTACTTCCTTATCTATTCCTGTTTCTTCTCTTCGAGCCTTTTCGATAGCAGAAAACCGATATGAAACACAGTGTTGAATCCACCCTATGACTCCGAGATCTCATCAGGAAGCTGTTATTGGAGCACGTCTCCAACATACTCGCCGATATCAAAAGTATCCGGTCACCTAAGCTCTCATGCCAGCCTCTTCCTGGGACGGCAGTGAATACCCACCCCAAGAGAGGGGCTGGATGACACGTGCTCGCAAGCTTGCACTCAGCGGAATTTATTTCGCCACCACACTGAGCACGGGAGAACTCCGGCATATCCCCCGATATCATGCAGGATAGGTCCGAGTTCAGCCTACCACCGAGTGATGCATCGGCCAGCACTAAGGGCACTTCCATCACACAAACAATTTCAGTCAAGTGCAGGCAGGCTACCAGAACAGTTATTATTTACTTAAGTACATAGACTGTGACCAAAACCTCTTTTTGATATTTGGTGTTGAGTTTGGGGGTTCATTGCCTCTTTGAACCTCAGGGTAACACCATACATATAACTTAAATGTCCAACCCCAGGTGTCCGGATACTTTTGATATCGGTGAGTTTTGTTTTAATCATTCTGCATTCACTCTAACTAGAGTATGGCAGTGCTCAAATCTCTCCCCCCCCCCGGATGACCGGCTAGGTGGGGGAGCACCTCTTCTACCCTTCTATCCTCCCCGATATCAGCGAGTACACGTCTCAATAATTCCTTTAAAAAATTTGAAACTATCCATCTGATATGTCGGTAATTCTGCAAGGCTGAGAGTTAGCTGCATAGTATCAGCTGTTCGTATAGCACAGAGGTTGCATGCACAGCCCTCTTTTACCATTATAGAGGGCCACTTAGCAGCGTTGGAGATCAGGAGGTGTAACAACAATCAATGGAACCCCCACCGATTTTTCTGTTGCTGTTGTTGCTGCTGCTGGTGCGTGTCCAACGGCCGATACTGCTCCTACGCAGTTATGTCCTTTACAATTACAAAGTTCCTCTAGATCGCAGTTAGTAAACCAACCAAAATGCAATCCTAAATTCTTCGTCCAATGCGATCCTCTGAAACGCCAAGAGTTGTTGGCTATTCGGACAGCAGCGAGGCTGAACTTTGGGGATATAAAACCCGGTTCCTTTTCCCTTCAATTCAAAATGCGTACCATCGACAACAATGTCTACAAACTCCTTGTTAGGGGCGGTTTCATTCGAACCCAGTAGCTTCTTTCTCGAGCATCACAAGAGGCCAAATGGGAATGAATTTGTGAAGCATGAGTATCCAATCCATTCCGAGCTCCGTGAGATGGGAACGTATGAATACACGTCGGAGGTTTTACCGCTGGAGGAGCTGAAAACCCTGGAGAAGCTATATGGGATCAGCTCTGATTCAGAACGCACAGTACGGGTTCTGTATGTACATCAGCAATGCACCCCCTCTTATTGATTTCAAACTAACGAGAGCTTAGAGAGTTCCAAAATAATGAAGATGCTGTACCTCAGTCCCAGTTGGAGCAACTGACCATGGACATCAACAATCGTGACTATGCCGCTCACCCCGAAATTAGAGGCCGATTAGACCTAGATCTAAAGTTTTACCGCAACGTCTTCGAACCCCGCTACTCTCCGTGTCCCACCGCCCACCCAGAGTGCTTCAGGCTCTTAGTGTCCTTTCCACACTTCAATCTCGGATTGGAAGAACGTGGTGATGGCGATTGCCGAGCTAGTCGGCTAGGCCCATTTACAGTTCATCGAACAACTTTTATAGTTTTCAACAGTAGTAAGTCCTGGGCTACTTATACGAATATGAAGTTCGCTCACTTCTAGCCGCAGATATGATCGCAATGGATACCACCGATAGCACTGGTGCAGCGGGTCCAAGCGCTTTCCTTCCATCGTGTGTTTTTCACTTGCTAGTGCATATGGTTTCTACTATCCAGAGGATTTCCGCAAGAACCCCCAATACCATCTGCCGTAGTTTTCGGGATTTGGTAAGTAGCTCTTACCCATTTCCATCTACCTACTAATCCACCGTGCGTCCAGGGGCGCCGGATCCAAAGTTTTGTCCCAAACCCAGACTCGCTTTTTATATGTGATGCTGGTAAACAATTAAGCCTCGAGATATCTGAACTCATAGTCAATGCATCCAAAATTTTGGATTTGTTCGAATTACAAGTTGAAGTTCTTCAAGACCTTAGTGAATTTCTGCGGAATGGAAAAGTCATGAGGCCCAGCACAAGCGCTGATGCTGTCCTAGAGATAGCAGTAAAGAACGGAAAGAACATTATAAAGAAGTTCCAGGCGTTTCTGGATTGTGGGAGGGAGTCGCAGCGTTTTGTATCGCCCCCGGCATGCTTGATCCGCTATCAAAGGCTAACCTTTGTACCTTTATAGCTGTCCCAATTACAGAACCAGGCATCGATAGCTATCAAGCTGCAGGAAATTTCGGATAAAATTAAGACTAGTGAAAACAGACGGCAGTACAACGTTGAGGGGACACTGGAGTGTAATATGGAAGGGACACTGGAGTGCAATATAGAGGTGCAACTACTGCAGCAAATCGCCTCCAGAGTCCAAGAGAACACAGAGGTTGCGAAAGCTGCGTTGGAGTTCAACAGAGAGGATGTGGTGCTTGCAAAGGAAGAAAGGCACTTAGAAGATTTCCGGAGGCATCAGGAGTCGACAATGGTAGCGACATTCACCAGTGTTACAATAACCTTCCTGCCTATCCAGGTTTGCGTTACGGTAAGTCTTAAATTCACAAAAAGCCGAGGGGGGGAGCTGACGGTCGGGGGATGTAGGTCATTTCGTCGGCAGGCGATGGGTTGTTTTGGGGGATCGGCCTACCTTTTACTTTGCCATTTCTGGCTCTTACGATTTACCTGACGCTTTTCCTGAAGCAGCGACCGGATGAGGAAAGACCGGCAATGTTATGGGTAAGGAGGCATTTCGGATGGAATAGAGAGGAGAGTAAAGTCGATCCTGAAAGACAAGGCACTCCACTTGAAAACGGATCGATTGGCAGTGCGTAAGAAGTTTCGAGGCACTGAAGACTTATAATTTTCCATCTAAGATGCATGTATGCACGTATGCCTCACTATGTATAATAACCAGAACGATAATCTAGAGTACAAGACCTGTCCTATCTTGCATCCCATCACAATCCTCAAAATATATTTATGTATCACCCTAGTAGACGGCTCGGAGTATGGCCTAGAAAGCTAATAAGGGAGATTTAAAGTGTCGTTCAGCAGTGAATATTCAGAAGGGGTCTTTTTTTCATGTTATCTCCCCGAAGTTTCCTCTCGCGCGATTCTGCAGCCATCGATATCTGTATACCTAGTCGAAATTCAGCTTTCTACATAAACAAGGACTCGCACTTGCACTTGTGACTAGCTGCTTCCCCACTCACGTACGTGGTCTCACTTCTCTGCGTCTCTCCGCCATCAATAGTCACAGGGTTTCTCCTATATATGCAACATGTTGTGGCCCCGGCAGCTTCACCAGAAGGAACTGACTTAATTGGTGGTGGGAAACATCAGCGAGCCACTGATCTGTCCGGCAATAGATTGATTGAAAGGACCATGAGGCGTAATTGAGGACCACAGCCAATCATTACTATTCAAGGAATCAGTCACGCTCTCAAGTTGTAGATATACCATTAGTTCTTCATGTTATATTAAAACTTTGGCTGCGGCGCGAGATGGTCATTAAATATATGCACCACGACATTAACTTAAATATCCCATATCAATTCCGACCAGCGGCAATGTCCGAATGACTACCTATGATAACTCTAACCCCCTCCTCCATCCATTAATACAACCTGTTATCTCCATTCTCATACCATAATCCAATCTGTATCAGCTCCTACATATTTCACTACCAAACTGTGATATCACGCCCGAAACTGTGGGGTGATAGGGCCATTGGAACACTGTGTTGGAGATATTCGATGACTGAAAGCGTTCTGAGTGAAGTGGAAAGGGCAGAGACAGAAAGATCGGAGGCGGATATCAAACAGAGATCATGTGGAAGAGCAAAAGCGTAATATGTACTTAAGTACTTAAGTTAAGTACATACATAGCTTTCATACAGACACTAGCTGTGATCTTCTTCGACTCCTTGGTCTCTTTCGAGTACCAAGAACATCAACGAAAGCCAAAGAGCACCAATCAAAAATTATGACACCGAAAGATCCTAAGACCTTTTGCAAAGATACAAGCCATCTATGTGCAATGAAGGCTGTGTCTTTGGAGCTCACTGCTACTTGATCCAGTGAGTCGCGTCAAGGTAAGTATGAAGAAGAAAGAGAGGGAGGGGAGAGGAGGGGAAGGGGGTTTATAAAGGGGTGAAGTCGGTGCCACATAGTGGGGAAGTGTCGGCCAAATTGTAAGTGCTTTGCTTAGATGGTGTTGGGGAGAGTATCATTCCCCAAACGACAGTGACAAACGAGAAATACGAAAAAACATTTGCTGTACCTACAGACAAATGAGTACCAGGTATGCAAGAGGATGCTATATCAAACGCCATACATACATCTACTAACACCCTTCGACGCCAACATACCCAGTTTTTTTCTAACTATAGACTCTCATTACTCCCCCGAACCAAATTCAGCTACACCGTCATCGTCGCTGCCAAAAACCTGCTCCAAGAGCAAGCCGTCTGCCTTTGGACAGGATAGATGCACCACATAATCCTCGCAAGCACCGGTCACTGTTGCTGCTACAGCTGGTTTCCCACCGGTCGCTGCCCAAGCCATGGCCACGGTCACGGAGACGGGAGCTTCTGAGACTGGTGCCACAACATGTGCCACTTACATTAGCGGTTCAAAGACACCTTCGCTGCCACAACCCATGAAACGGTGGAGATAGATGGCGAGCCACCTCTCCCCACGGCTAACCAAGATTGTTTAGACTAAGACTGGCCCACAGAGTCAGCTTGAGAACCCATGATTCTGTAACTGGAGGGACGGTTCAAAATGCTCTCTTGCAAATCTGCCTACTCTTAGTATGTACGCCACATCAATTCTCTAATGGCTAGCGACGTAGTACGCATGCTAGCCTCGGGAGACTCTATGCAAGAACGACCCTTTAACAACAGGCCTAGAACATCCCTGAGAGAAAGGGAGTGATGGTGCTGCTGCCGAGGGAAATGATTATTACTAGCAGCAGCTATGCGACGAAATCCGCAATGCAGTAAGTATCCTATCACTAGATCAAAGGCGGGTGTAGAAGGACATGTGGGAATATGAATAGAGATGAATGATGAGAGCTCTATTCTCAGAGCAGCAAGCCACAACTACGTGTGTGACAGAAACTTCAAATGCTTCTGGATTTTCTCGGAGGTACCGATCGAATGGTATAGCGCGCAAAACGAGCGTCATGGCCCTGGGGGGCGGGTGGCGAATGTAAGGGGGGTACTGACAACGACGGGGCGGATCTTTATCCGGTTTTAACTAACCTACTTAAACTCCCTTATTTACTACAATAGGAGAAGCAGCAGATGAACTCGTGATGGAGTATTGGGGTCGGATTCAGCGTTCAGCATTCGAACGACAATCTCAGAGTGACATGCCATGATAGTCTTCCATACGTGTTCCGAACTGGGGGAGCAGACGACTGATCTGATTCGCTTGTTGAAATGACCAAGATCTATTAACATGAAACATATTCAACGCTAAAAGATTCCATGCGTGCCCCTACATAAACGAAGTGAGTTCCGGAATGTTGAATTAGGGATAGGGTTTCACGTCAATAGAATGTTTAATCGAACGTTTGTGGAGTCTTCTTACATACCTCCTTAGATATCACTCTACAATTAGATACACCCAGAGCGGCGGAAAAATCCCTGTGGGGTGGGGGTTAATATCCGAAATTCCATCAACATATCTGTCGACCAGGAGTTCTAATTTTCTTTGACATTCAAAGTGCAAAAAACTGCAAACAAAGAGACAAAAATATATCCCTTTCATAAACTGGACGATACATGAGACAATTCCTCCCACTCCTCTTCAACCTTCCACCAGCATCATACAACCATGGACAGCATCTTCCACCGCGTGCGCCTCTCTCTCTTCACCTGCCCTCCCGTCACCACCCCATCATCCTCCAAGAAGCAAAAACACCGCTCAACATCCGTCTACAACGATGCAACACAAGTCAGACCCGAACCACGCCGATGTGCATCAGCACCAACCCTATACTCTCGCCCCCTCCCTCCCACCCCTGCCCCCTCTCCGGGTCCCAGCACGACACAATTCCTCCTTGAGCAGCAGTCAACGTTCATCAACGAGCAGCAGGTAGTAATCGACAGGCTCATGAAGCAAGTGGGATCCATGGACCAGCTCCTACAGACGCAGCGCAAAACAATAAGCCTGCTGACAAAAGAGCTGCCTCCTATCCCCACGATAGCATCAGATACTTCTGCATCTGCCCTCCACCGGATTGGAGAGGAAATTGCGGATATGTATGATGCGCTGTCGATCAACTCGCAGTATGATATCCCCTCCGTACTCGGCCCGCTGCCCGCCCCACCATGCACGGAGGGTATGGTTATCCTTGGTATCCCGGAGCCTTCATATGTTGTCGCCGAAGAACACATGGTATCGCTTGAGACAGAGGATGGGGGTTTCCAGACTCTGAAGGGAGGTCTGAAGCTGGACTTGGCACCGGAGTCGCCAGTCATCCCGCAGATGATGGGGGAACTGACGCCACCGACTTCGTCTACAATATGTTTCGGTGGGGAGAATATACAAGAGTTGATACGGATGGGGTCGTGGTACGAGGATGAAAATGATGTGTTGTTTTGGCGGATTGAGGGAGAGGAGAGGTTTGTGTAGCGTAGTATTGTCGTCATGAGTAATCACTCGGGCATTCGTTTTGATGTTTGGAATTGGTGAGATGGTAATTGTGTGAATAGTGATGGGTGCATGTATTTAATGAATATTTCTGTGCCATATTAACGTATTGCATGAAAATTAGTGGCAGTCTCACAATTTGAGGGGAATGAGTACTTCAATAGGTAGTAATGACCAGGTGTGTATGGCGTTTGATATAACATACGCTTGCATACATAGGTTTACAGCAGATATCATTCGTATTGCTTGTTTATTACTCAGTGGAATATTCACTCTGTAGTGGCACTTCCCAATACCCTATCCAGCAAAGCACTCACAATTTGGCCGCCACTCTTCTCCACGTGACCTCAGTCTACTCCTTTATAAACCCCTCTCCCCTCCCTCTCCCCTCTTCTTTTCTTCTTCATACTTACCTTGACGCGACTCGCTGGCTCAAGTAGCATCGAGCTCCAAAGACACAGCCTTCATTGCACAACGATAGCTTCGTGTCTTTGCGAAAGGTCTTAGGATCTTTCGGTGTCATAATTTTTGATTGCTATTGCGGCCCTTTGTTTTCGTTGATGTTCTGGGTGCTCGATGAGACCGAGGAGTCGAAGAAGGCGAAGGCAAAGTCATAGCTAGTATCTGTATGGGAGTTATGCACATATTCCTTCCCTATTTTTAAACGCGGAATACCGTCGCTCCCTCGAGCAGGTAGAATACACGGCTGCACCCACAGTATTGTCGCTGCCAGGTACCTGCTTCAAAGACCCGATTGGACCACCAAAATCCATCTGACTTTCGAAGGAGTAGATGTACCATATACATCAAACTATGTATGCCCATGGCCGACCCGCAGGAGCTATCGTTTGCCAGAAACAATATGATCAGCTTGGTATCTATGATACACTTTTGGGTCTCTACCACAGGTTCTACCAAAAATGACTTGTTATGCATGGATAGAATATAGAACGCTTATCTCTGGTCTAGCGATCTCTATTCGGGAGTGGGACCACAAGGTGAGAACGTGTCATGACGCAAACCGAGCCAATACCCCGAGTGCGCCGCATGATTCTGTCACATATTTTCGCCTTCCACTGCTGCAGTATCTCGCTCTCGACCATCCAAACTCCCACACATTACATCAGGCCAGCTTCGTGGGTTTGGGAGGGTGGGGTGCCTGGGTACTAGCATGCGAGTTAAGCCGCCAGTATGTTTTGATGCACCTTGTCTGACTGAAAGGTAGCACGAAGGTCAGAATTGGTGGTGCTTGGGAGGAAGCGTGAATGTGGGGAGCATAAACCGGGAGCGGGAGAGCTGTACAAGTTGAGGCTGAAACCTTAAGTTAATCCTAAACAACCATAACCTCAGGGATTTGCGATTCAGTATCCAGATACGTGAAAGGTCATTCTCATTCGTTTTTCCCATCCGTCCGTTCGCCAACTCCCAAGAATGTTCTATCCGTATTAATATACAATCTAAAATACACCCCTGTCGCTCTACCTCCGTCGCAGGAACCAACTGTACGCCAACTGTAGCGTCTCTTGGTGAAACGGCGTTGGTACCTATTCCCCCACATCAGCACTTCTCCCTTTTCCCCACCACAAAGCACACATACCTCACTCTGTCCCGGCTTAGCCACGGGATCCCGCAGATACACTGCATGCCCAATGTTATGGTTCACCTCCAGATACTTTGGAATAAACGCGAATGCACTGAGGAAGTACCGGGGCCGCCATGGCGTCCGGTACGGCTTTAGAGGATCAAAGGTCCGGTCGCGGTTGAGATCATCCCACCAGTTTATGCCGCTAGATTCCTCCTTGCTTTTGTTGAACATTTGTTGTTCCTTCTCTACCGTGGCTTGCGTTGCGGCTGCCTCCGCCTTCACTTTCGATACGTCCGCAGTAGACGTTGGTGCTGATGCCTCTCCACCCTCTGTCTTGCCTTCGGCGGCTGCCGGCGCCTTCTCCACATCCTCCGACACCTCCCCTTCATCCTTGACGCTCTTCTTGCGGTTGATATACTTCGGGTCCTGACTGCGCGGGAGTCCCTTCGGCGCGCCCGTCGCAAAAAGAACCTTATCCAGGTCGACGCTGAACATATCTCCAGGATTCAGCATATACTGCGGGTATTGCATCTACCCCCCGTATCAGCCATGCTCCCACCATCGCACAAAACCATACCTTCTTCCCATTAACCCTCACAAACCCATGGATGACAAACTGTCTCGCCTGGAGGGCCGAGGACGCAAACATAGCTCTAAACACGGCCATATCGAGCCTGCGTTCCATCGGGGCGAAGGTCTGGTTTACATACGGAACCGGGCGCTGTTGCTTTTCGACGCTCCCGTCGAGACCCGCCCCACGGCCCGCGCCGTATTCAGAGCCATCCGACGACGCAAGTTCGCGCGTGTTCATGGGAACCACGCTCTTGAGTGTCCGCGAGAAGATGTTCTGCCATTGGCGCTTGGTTAGCTGCTCGCCGTGGTATTTGCGCGTTTCTTGCTTGGCCGTGTATTTTTGCTGGAAGAAGGTGCGGTTCGAGGTCTTTTGCCGTGAGAGTCGGGAGAGGTTGTAGAGGGTTACTGGGGACCAGTTTTGGCGGACAGTCTGCGGTGTTAGTGGGCACTTGAGGGGAGGGGAGGGGAGGGATACACACCCCCTTTTTGAGGTAGACGATGTCTTTAGGGCGGAGTTTTAATGGCATTGCGACGGCGGGTGCGGAGTGGGTGTAGCTTTGTGAGGTTGCGGAGGGAATTCTCGTGGGGCTTGGCGGGGATGCGGCTCCGAGTTGGAGTGAGGGGGAAATGCATAAAGTTTTCAAATTGTGATCCGACGATCTCCCGAACTGCTTGGAGTATAAGTGTTGCTACTATGTATACTGGTTTTTGTAGTAATTGTTGCTGTTCAGGAGACACGGATTAACAATAATCCGTTTTGTGTTGGCAGGTGTTTATGTGTGGTAAAGACCTCCAGAGAATCAATCCATCTTCTGCTTGCACCCTTTCTTTGTCACTGCCAGTCGTCATGGCAATCCAAGCACATCTGCAACGCCAAGATAGGAGACTGCTCCAACGGTCTTGTGTCCACTTTCCATTCTATCTCTCATGCTTCTTGAGGCCGATGTGTTTCATGTATCACCTGATTCGCTCTGGACCTACCGTATATGCATCTCATTTTTCATTTTTCATCTTTTTTTAACTCTTACTTAGTGATGCCATTGCTGTCCTCGTAGTATTATGCGTTTACCACCTCCACTGCTGGGGGAGGGTCGCATGCTTGGTACTGGCCACGGGATGGGACTGGGGAGGGTATACGGGATATCTCATCTCTTTGACAAACAGATTTCGTGGACTTAGGACTTGGGGCGAGTCTCGCTCGAATGCCATTCCTCAAACTGACACTTTCATCCCTCTCCAAGCAAAGAGCCAAATACACCACCCCAGAGCCTCGCTGTTCCTTTCACTCCCCGGGCAAACGATCCAGTTCCGACCCCCGACACGTAAGGTATCACCCCAGGCTACAGCCGGGGGTCTCGCTTCTCTACATCCACTCTGCCGAACCAAGAGCTCCGCTGCTCTCAAAGCACCACCAGGGCATCTATTTCGCCGTAACTTGCTACTCCAGTCTCATCACACCACAAAATAGTAAGAAAAAACTAGTGTCATTGAAGTGATAATCAAAAGACAACCAAAATAACAACACAAACAACAAAAACAAAGCAACATTAACAACAACCTTCTCATCGTCAGCACCCCGCCTAGACAATTACAATATGCAGAAGGATCTTTGACCCATCTATGCCCTCCTACGAATGGGTGGCTGGTTCTGCGGCTCCCAACGGCTTTTTCCGCTCCTGGCACAGCGGTGAGAAACCGGGGCACGAAGTCCAGTGATAGCAGTTATGGCGGTTGTGACGGTGGTGGCGATGTCGTGGCGGTGCTAGCTGTTGATAATGATGATAATGATCCTAGCGTTGGGTACGAACTATATGTATATGTGGTGACCTAAATTATTAGCGATAGACTTGGATGAGATGATCATAATTGCGAGAAGGATTATACTCTACGCATATGTTCAGAATTGTTGTTGTTATCTAGAGTTATCATATCTGTACAAGGGTTTTCTAGCTGTGTTAAATCAATCTGGTATCCACCGTATAGCCAGCACGATACTGCTCTTGTCAGTCGTGCTAACCTCTACTCGCTTCGCTTGGGTGGATTTGTTCCTACCCGGAATATGATTGGTTGAACGAGACGTCAAAAGGGGAACTGATTCGCCACACAAGTCGAGCGTGTATCTTAATCCCATGAAGAGTAGAGTAAACTTCATGACACGATGAATCCGCTCTGATTGAGCGGGTTGAGGATAAGTTGGTCAGGTGAACGTCGAACGGCGTAGCGAGTTGGTCAAGGCCTTCAAAAAGAGGATTGCCCCTTCATGAGATCTCTGGTGTTGTGTAACCATCCCTCTCAAGGCAACATGTTCGCATGTTATAGCTACCCAATATGACAAGGCTAGGATTCAAGTGTCCTAATACTTGGTTTTTGACGAGCTCTGCGGTTGATGCGCGCGATCGTCAGCTGAAGCTTGCGAGCGACGAAAATTTTTGGGAGAGCATGCCTTCATTGCCCAGAATTTCACCTCGTTAGCCAGCGAAGTCAGTGACAAAAAATAGAGAGTTATTTCGTTCGCCGGTAGATTTATATATAAAGAAACGAAACAGAGCTGATAAAATTTAACTAGTTATATTTACTAACATATCGTCGCACGTACGCAGATTTAGCTTAAGGTTGGTAAATAGAGACCATGGGTCCTCAGCAAACCCAAAATTCACGTTCGAGAATTTTCACTGAATCGAAAATACGAAAACTTTTGTCTTGTGCGCTAGCTCGTAGAGTACCTCGCTTCGTGCAATGGATGTGTGGCCGTCCGAGCTTGTAAGGATTTGCAGCTCACCAGCTACCTAAGTCTAGGCACGAGAAACGAAAACTTGAAAATACACGGGAGTTATTACTTAAGTATTAAGTAGGAATACTTACTAAGTAAGTAGAATATTTCATTGCTCTTTAAAATTAAGCTTACGAAGTCAGTTTTTAGAGTTTTGTCCATTCAATGGGTTAAGACTAAATTAGGGGTTGAGGTTTTCTGATGCGGAGTGCACACTGTTGTTATGCTGCGCATATTCTTATTGCTGCAGCATACTCTTGTTGCTGCGCACACTCTTGTCGCTGCGCGCGCACATTCTTGTCGTGCGCAGCATAATCTTGTCGCACACTACACTCCGAGACTATGAGGCACAATTAGAGATTGAGGCTGAATTGGGTCGAGACTGAATTGAATTGGGGCAACGTCATCGGCCTGACATCTATGGGTGAACAGGTTAGAGACGAGAGTGAGTGATTGGGAATGCTTTTCAGGGTGATAAGGCCACCGAATTTAACGCTTTACTCAACTTTACTTAAGTCACTGCGCCAACTTCGGGAGACTTGGAAATGATTTCCGGACGTAAGAACTTCGGAGCTGCGTAAGAACTTCAGGGCTGCCTTCGTATATTCATATACGTGCCGGTGACACTTTGACTTCCGGACGTCAGATGGTGATAGTGATAAATTCGTCAAAAGTATGGGACGGACACTGGTGACATCCCAACTAGTGAATGGTACAGTAATAATACAAGTATTCCAATGATTGCAACCAACCCGTAGACGCCAACCGCTAGGAAACAACAAATACTTCACAAATCCCAAACGCATCAAAGACAAACCGCTAACTCAAAGATCATCCGATTACCCCACCCTCTGACGCTTGAAAACACCGCTGCCCGGCCCCAAATTCCGCAGCTTATTCCTTTGCATCTCCTCTTTCATAATTCTCTCCGCCTCGCTCATCGGCCGCTTCTGCTGGTGCTGCTGCTGCTCAGTGCCCTTCTTGTCTTTACTCTTATCCTTCTTTCCCATCGATGCAAACACATTCTTCTTTGGCTTTGCCTCAATCTTCATCGCCACCTTTGCCTGTAGCGGTAGTGGAGTATCCTTTTCCTCCCCCTCGGAGGTTACAGACTTATCCTCTTCCTCCACCTTAGGACTTTCCTGCTTCTTCCCAAACGCAAGCTTTACCTTCTCCCCCTCCTCTCGCACTAACACCTTCGGCCCCGTCTCCTCCTCCTTTTTCTGCGCCTTCGCCCTCTCAATCATCTCCTTAATCGCTCTCTGCTCTCTGACCTCATCACCTTTCTCCATCCTCTCCTTCCTCTTAACAATTTCCTGTCTCTTCAATGCATCCGGCGAATTATCAATCCAAGCGATCATCAAACCCCTCTCCCCATCCTCAACCCTGCAAATCCCCTCTCGACCAAGGTACTTAACAAACTCTGACAACGTGACCCATTTCGTGGAGTTCATATGCACATGTTCCTTATTACCAATATACTCCTGGTAGAAGCGGTTTGCATCGATTTTTTTCTCTCCGTGTGAGGTTCGGAGCAAAGAGAGAAAGTCGCGCTTGAACTGCTGTGAGTACGATTCTATGAACCTCTTGGGGTCTTCGCCAACTAGGAGCATCTGCCGAACATGTGATTCTGATGAGGTGTGGCATTTGAACCCGTTTTCGTCGCGCATTTGGCGTTCGCATACTTGACAGTACCAGCGTAGGCGCTGGAGCCCCTTGGCTTTCATTTTGTTCGCCAGGTGCTTGGTGGTTCCGACTTCGGCGCGAGGCATAGTGAAGGTTGCGATATGAAGGTTACAATATGAGTATAGTTTGGAGGGATGCGACGATCTGTGATGGCAGTTTGAGTAAAGTTTGGAGAGGGATGCGACAATTTGCGATGGTAGTTGAGGTGTTAATTAGACGCAGGGTGGCAACCCTACTACTAGAGTACCGAAAGCGACAGCTCCTAATAGCCTCGGAACATTGTGGCAGCAACCAGAGCGTCACGAGACTACTCCCAATGTGACGCTTTTCCTTACTGACAGAGTGCCTGAATCTATCTAACTCTTAAGGACTTGTGACACTGAATTTGGAGGCATTTCCTACCCGTGTTTGGATACCTATTACTTTGTTGCACGGGCAGTGATTTGGTGATAAACCGCAGGCAGCTGGAAGTAACGGTGGAACTTTCTGAATAGACTAGCAGGACCATAGTATTCAGAGCGTAGGGGTGTGTTCTATTGTACAGCTCTCACCACGAGTCGTAAAATATGCAAAGATTTCAGACCCAGAAGCATTCGAGCAGCCTCGCTGTGCCTATGTCATGAAACAACTGTAGCAAAAGCAACTAAGGATGAGGTACACGATCAGCATTGAATCTGTCACCTGGCCACTGGGCCGTGATGAATAGCCCAGATTTGGCCGCTCTTCTCCTTAGTGTTGGAACTCCGTGTTTAATTGAGATGCCCGTCTCTTTGGGAGGTAGGGATGTGCATCGTGATGTGGCCGCCCAGCGAACATACTATTACCCGTTGCCTGATCCGTTTTTAACACTTGGAATCATGAGAATTACTGCTGCTCCACACTTTGCGGCCAAGGAAGTCCCAGGTATTTGTCAATAATGAGTACCATATAAGTTCCATTTCTACTGACCTTTAAGTAAATATTGAGGTTGGTGATCAAGCAGTGTTAACAGTCAGTTCTGTTTTTTCGTGTGATAGCAGGATGGTCGTTGTATGAATTTAATGTATGCTGTCGATAGAGAGATGTACCCTCAATTAACAGCATATTCATGGTTCGAATGCGTAAATGCCAAGCTAATTTTTGCACCCCATGAAAACCATGGAAACCTCTAAATGCGTCGTGACCGGTGAAACTATTTTTCAAGAATCGAACGTCCAGCCCCGCTTATTCATATACGTTACACCAATTTCAGCCTCCACGGCACCCGTTGCGACTTATTAAGTAGTATCGTTGACTTAAAAACCCTAACCTAACCATCTCCGGCTCCGCAACCCCGCATCTTCCTTTGCTCGTCTACGGGCTAAATGAGTATTCTCCGCAACCTTCGACTTACCTCTATTCAACCAGGGACCATCTTCATCAGGAACCTAGACAAAGCAATTTCACCAACTGGAGCCCCCCCGACTCAAGGCACATCGTTGGAAGCCTAAAGCAGTCGGCTTTGGGGGTGGGGTTTCTTTGGCTATAGAAAATCTACTCAAAGAAGACACCTTCGCTAAGCGAGGTGTGACTCCGCGATATCGTCTCCTATACGCTCCATGATCGAACACACATTGGGACCACCGATAATACAGATGCCTTTCTGATCACTGGCTGCTTGGTCATCCACACTCTGCTTACAATACCCAAAGGGATTTCCCGGACTACGAAAGGGAAGGTACAGTGGAGGTTTCATCCGGAGGGGGCGCACGCCAACACAATCACGACTCGGAGATGTCTTCGCAATCACTTACATGGTTACCTAGTGGCTACTGAGTATGAGACGCTCAGCCGCCGTGGAGATTGGAAATCTGGAACTGTTGTCCATTATCCGAACATTAGTGCACCAGGAAACGACGATTACGATGACGGCGGCTTTTGGGACGACAATGGGATCATCCACTATGAGGATGATGAAGAAGACGACGACTGGTGGACGTGGGACCCGGAATACAACTGAATAAATGAAATAGATGATTGGCAATACCGCCACTGGTGCACCTATTGAGGTTCTGCTATCGTCTCCGGGGAGTGCATGTGATTTCCAAGTTCTCTACTGCTCGAGTTCGACATCCACTGCCAGACCGGCCAACGGACCAATCTATCAGTAACTCGCCAGATTTTCAAGTGCGCTTCATCCAGCCCTATTGGCAGATTGCATCAAGGGTTGATTTTAAGACTGGTAAGTGGTACGCATGTTGGTTGTTATGCGATCGTTATCTCTTCAACAGTAACTGACGCAAGGCCTCTACAGCCAATAAAAAGGCGCGCAAGGCCCGTTCGAAACTTCACTGGCCGCATATAAAGTTAAAGATTGATGCTGAAGATAGGCGGAAGCGATTATCATTTGGTAAATGGGCCCTTACGCAACACGCCAATAAGTTTGTGTTTTCGGACAAGATGAGCATTGTGATTGCAGAGGTGCGGTGACGGAGGAAGGGACCCAGCAAAACGGTGACGGTATCGGGGTCGATTGCAAGGGTCACAAGGGGCCGTTGTGGGTTTATGTTCAAGAGAGTAAAGAGGAGCGGCAGAAGAAGCTTCGTGAGCTTGAGGAGGAAAATCGGGTACGACAGGAGAGGATAACATTTCAGCAAGCGCAAGCACGTATACCAGGCACTGAAGAGTACGAATATCTCGCTGGGCTCAACAGGGACATTGCTGAATACAACCGGACACGGAAGCCAGGAGAACCGAGAAAGATGTCTTGTCGTCCGGAATGGGAGTTCAAAGAGGAACCTCCCATACGGAGGGATGGACTGGTACCTCTATATGCACGAGGTTTTACACTCCCGGCTCTATCCCTTTATTGAGCGTCTGCATTCCAATGGCGACTTCTATTGGTTGGTGGAGGATAATGCGGGAAGTCATTTAAAGGCAGCACGGTATGATAAGGAGAAATCTGAGGCCACAGGGATTCATCGTGTTGAAAAATGGCCACCAAACTCCCCTGGTTTCAACATGGTCGAGCCAGCTTGGTGGTATCTTAAGAAAAAGATACCTAGGCGAAGGTTTAGAGGTGCGAAGTCATGCAAAGAAGTGGCAGAAGCTGTGGGACGGGCTATGGTGGACGAGTGGGAAAGAATGCCGCAGAAGCTGATAAACCGGTATTGTGATAACTTCCATCCTACTCTCCGCAGGATGGTTGATCACGGGGGTAGTAATAATTACAAACCTGTGTAGCGGTATCGAGTGCTGATCGTTATTGAGAGGCACATGGACCCAAGATGCGATGGGCATTTCCTCATCTAGGAACTTCAGGAAGTGTCTGTAACCCCCGCCATGTCCTCCCACGCCCGATGCAAGTTATCTCTCGGATTGAATTGAATAGATATCGCACCATTTGCACACCTGCTTAGAGGAGAGTCTGGCGAATAGTTATGAAGCGTTTTGGCAGAGTGAGATGCTTGACACAGCAAAAACATACTGAATGCCGCGTCGATGTCGCCCTAAAACCATAATACCTAGTAGTCTAAAAAAAAAGGTCGCTATTCACTTGGCCAAAATAACGTTAAAACTATTGCCAGATGACCAGTTGATCAATCAAACCACCGTTCACACACCGCTTTCCTGCCAGCTAATCTTATATTGCTATGTACAGACGTTAATTCTCACCAAATTCCGCAAGAATCTGCTAATACTGTTAGTGATATTATCCTTGCTTTCCTTCCACACATAATCCACTTACCAGCTACATGAATACGTTGTGCACTTGCGCAGCATGATTCAGAAAGTTCATGCGATGATTCAGCTTTTGTGTTTTTTGGAGTGGTGATACTCCGATGGGTGTAGCTGGAAGCATGGAGACACATGTACCTGGGGCGTGCACTTGGAAGCGTCAGTTCCCAAACAATCACGATTCCACGGGTATTTTTCCTATCCCCACGTGTACGCACTCTATGTCACCTTTTGCAATCGATATCATACTGCATCCATCCGCACGCCGGTCCATAGGACTTCATAGCCTATGCACAAAATATCCTATGGAATACCATCCGAGAAACCACTTGCTATGGGCTGTGCGTTGCGTAAGTTTCTTTTTTTTTTACCGGTGTTAGTGCCATCTTTGAAAGCGACCCCAAGTTTGGCAATATGTACTCAGCTGAATGAAAGCTGGCTGGAAGATGATAGCGATTGACTCACCAGGAGGATGGAGATGTTGATTCTGAGCTAGCTGGCAGCTGGCTGGAGGCACTCTATCCAGATTACTTCAAAAGTTCAATTCCGTCAAGGCAGCGAAGCCGTCTCCGGTGCTCGTAACTACCTACATATAAGTACTAAGTATGATGCGCTATCTTCAATACAAGCGTTAGAAGGATTATGGTTCGTCTCGTTGCTAAGTATGTAGAAGGGTGTGTTGACATTGATGGTGGTTACTTATGAATTCCGAATCTCACAGATCTCATACCGCGACATTCTCTCATAGACATCATTAGTCTAAAGCATACCAACCATTCTAACCACTCCACATTCCTATCGTCCTATCGTTACATACACACCCCATCTTCTCCCCGGCCCCTTCCCAACCTACGTCCGGTATCAAAGACACAAATCCAACATACAATTAATAACACCCACAATCACACCGTCTTTATTGCATCAGCATAACTCTCACCCTCCTTAACCTCCGCCTCTTGAGCACCAGTATTGGCACCCCCCGAAACGTCATCATAGCTCTCGCCCAACACCTTCGACGCCGCATCATCAGCGAAGCTTTCACTCATAGTACTAGTAGTGAGCGAGGATGTTCCTGCCTCATCTGCAGCCTCTCCTAAGACGTCAGCATAGCTTTCGGCCAAATCGGCGCTCTTGACAACATCTCCCTCCTTCACCTCCGCAAAACTCTCCCCCATCTCACTTTCCCCACCGACGACGATTTCTTCACTAACATCACTGTCGATCGCGAGCTCTCCCCCGCCGTGCACCCATACCTTCCCCAGCTCCGCCTGTACCGCTTCCAGCCTCTCCCTCTTCCCCTGCACCTGCAATACCCTGCTCCTCAACTCTTCAAGCTCGCGTTCTACCTCGCTGCGTTCCACGTCCCCTCCAATCCGCTCCACCACCCACCCACCGTGACCATCCAGGCTTAGCTGGAACGTGTGGTACTTCTTCAGGCTCGCGCGGGTGCTAAGCGTAGCCAGTGTGATCCCACGTTCCTTGCAGACAGAGTACAAGAGGCCCTCGACATCGCTGCTGACGGCAGAGGTGGGCTCATCCAGTACCGCGAATGCAGGGCTGTGGTATATGATGCGCGCAAGCGAGATACGCTGCTTCTCGCCGCCCGAGAGCACATCTTTCCACTCCTTCTTTGTGTCCCAGCCGCCTTCGCGCACGGGGAGGTACGCCAGCCTCACCGTATCAAGAACCGCCATTAGGTCGTAATCCGTCATACCCACCGCGCGCATATCCGCCTCCGTGTGTGGGTAGATAACCTGGTCCCGCAGCGTTCCTTGAGCAAGATATGGTTTCTGCGGGAGAAACATGACGCCGCCCATGTCGCTGGTTACGGGTTCACCCTTTAGACCGGCGTTGCTGGTCTTGCGGGGACGTGAAACGAGGCCTCGGTAGACAGGCCATAGTCCTGCAATTACTCTGGCGATTGAAGATTTTCCGGCGCCGTTGGGTCCCGAGATGAGCATGTGGTCGCCTGAACGGAGGCGTATATCGACGTCGTCTACAATCTCTTCTCCACCTCTTGGCCACAGTCCAGGCGCAACGATGGGTACCCCCTCGAGACGGATCCCGAAGTAGCCTTGATGGAGAGTACCCTGGATATCTGCGAGCGAAAACAGCTCGGGACGGGATGAGAAGTAGGCGTGGGAGTGGACCCGATGGAGGTTGGAGACAAGGGTATAGACACGGCTTGTGTGACCTGCGAGCTCGGAGAGGTCTTTGAAGCTGTACATCAACCTTCCACCGGCGTCGGCAAGAGAAAGCATAAGACGCTTGTTGGTAATGAACGACTTCATCCGGTCTGTTTCCCGTTTGCCACTGCCAGAAGATGGAGCTTGTAGTTCTGTCAATCCGCCGAGGCCACCCCACGCGGGGAGGAAGACGGGAAGGCTTGCGGCCAAGTATCCAAGGGCAGACCATGAGTATTTAAGTACGAAATCTTCGAGCATGTTGTAGCGGATTTTCATCTATCAAGTGAGCAACTATCCAGAAAGGGGACTTGAGCTGCTTACTCCGTATATGCCTTCCATGAGCTGTTGTAGCTCCTTGAATCCTTTCTCTAGGAACCCCCGCTCTATATTGGCACCACCGTAGAAAGCAATTTCTTCGGCATTGGCGATGAGGCGAGAATGGAGTCCTCTGAACTCGCCTTCGCGTCTTCCCTGAGATGCTGCGAGCTTTCCGAATGGCGGACTCAGACGTCGCAAGAACCAGGCGCTACCAGCATAGTTCACCATTATTCCAGCGAATGATAGCGGCCCAAGAGAGCGGTAGAGTTGGTAGTTAAATACCACAAAATCGAGGAAAGGCTTCCCGAGGGAAGAATATAAAGATGCAGCGTTATCGCAGAAGATGGGAAGGTCAGAGGCAATAAACTGGTCTACGCCACCGCCAACAAGCCCGCCATCAAGGTTATGCACCTTGTAGTATCCAAGTGAGTCGTTGAGATAGAGGTCGTGAATGTAGCGCGTGAGACGGGTACGGAAGGCTATCGAGATCTTGGCTTGGAGATATTTGATCTGACAACATTAGCCATGGGCATGTTATGGCGAGCACGAGTGTACCATTGCGTTGCAGTATACAGCCGGACCACCGACACCAAGCCATTTCACGATTCCCCATGAGAAGCGCTTTCCATTGCCAGCGACCAGATCTCGGACAATCTCTCCATCAAGCCGCGCAACAACTAGAGACAGGTACGTCCGCGAAACGAGGAAAATGGCATGCAGCAATAACAAAAAGCTCTCCTTGCTCGTCAACCTTGGGATCATAATACTCAATAAACTCAATAGCTGATGTAGAAATGCCAGGTTGAGACCGGGCTTCGTGCCCAGTGGTGGTCCTTCTCCTCCCACAACCTGCTGTCCTGCACGCCTGAAGTTTCCCCCGCCGGGCGGCTCGAGGAATAATCGTCTATGCGCATCAAAAGTGGTAGGTTTCGTTGGTCTTAAGACAACCTTTGCTGTTTTCGTTTTATACGGTACATATATTACTCTCGATCCTACACTACATCAGCGTGACCCTAAGGAGCCGAAAGGAAAGTACAAACCATCTGTTAGTCTGACCTCAGAATTGCGGCGTACAAGAGACAGCCCAGCCCTCTCCTCGGCCTTCTTCCATGCGCGCCGTCGCTTTTCATATAAGCCCCCGAGAACGGCGCAGAATACAGCAGCTGTCAAAACGCGAGCATATTTGGGGGCGCTTCGTAGTAGCCAAAGGTATTGTTGCAGAAGAAAGGACAGAGCCGGGCGCAGGGTAGATTGGTTCGCCATCGCCGTCGGAGATGCTGGTGTTTACACAGAACTATGACGGTTCGAAAGCGAGACGAGCGGTGAATCGCATGTGAGAAGTGCACTGGAGGAGTGTAAGTGATATCTCCGCTTTCATCTGCAATTATGACATAAATTCACCAGGAGATAATTCAAGATCCAAGGAGTTTGGGAGGTAGTAGAGGAATGGTTTGAGAGACTGTTGTGGTGATACCGAGAGCCAAGTGAGGCATGAACCGAGAGCCAAAACGCTGGCTAGCATGTGAGAGGACGACACTTATGACGTGTTCACATGATGCAAGGTTTGGGTTGGTATTGTTATCTTAGCCTATCTTATCTCGATCATCTCGATCTTGATTATCAGATACGAATCATTACCGCTGTCGAAAAAAGCCGCTTCCGAAACGCAACCTCGCTCCAAATCATCGCCATAGGACGCACGTTCATTCCACACTACCGCCTTCCTCTACCACCACCCCCCACCAACTCCACACGTCAATCATGCGTTCTTCGGCCTTCCGTCTTTCCCGACAGCAATTGCTATTCGGTGCCCGTCGCTACGCCTCCACGTCGGCAAACACCACCGCCGCCGCAGAGAGAGCCTCCGCATCTGCGGCAAAGGCTAAGGAATCCGCCGTTGCGGCTGCGGGAAAGGCCATGGAGTTCTTGGGCAAGTCTGGTGAATCGTTTGCAAAGATTGCCGCAAAGACCGGTGGACGAACCGGCAAGGTGTTGAAGCAGATTGAGGGTGCGTTCGTTCCTATCTGAATTTGTGAAGATTAGGGGTACAATTGTGGTTGGGCTGGAGTATATATATCGACCAGATGGATATTCTCGGCGCCTCAATTGCTCTTCGATATTCCCTCCCTAACCCCTCATTCTTCCGGCATAAACCTCCGCTGATCCAATATCCCTCCAGCTGCCATACCCCCAACAATCTACTACGGCAAAGTCGCAATCGAACTTTCCAAGCTGGTCTTCCGCGGCCAAAAGATGACGCCACCGTTTGTATCCCACCCCTTCGCTTGCTTCTACTAACCCATGATAGTGATCTAGCTACCTTCAAATCTACCTACCGGTCCCTTCTCGATCCCAACACTTTCAAAACCTTTGCGTGCACCGCAATTGAGTCTGTACGTACGGGGAACAAGAAAGACCTTGTCTTCATCGGCGTGCTCAGCGCTGAGATTCTCGGTTTCTTCACTGTTGGGGAGATCATTGGACGACGGAAGCTGATTGGGTACCGGGGCGCAACTGGTACTCACCATTAAGTGTGTATGTGGTGGTAGATAGGTAAAGGTGTACAAAAATTGGTGCTGCTGTTGCTGTGTTGCCTTTCTTGTGTGCATGGGGTTGCGGATGGGATTTGTAGGTTTTAAGCAATAGATGTTGCTTTCTTTCTGTCACCTTCTGTATGTTTCTTATGATGTCAATGGAAAATAGAGGGTTCGGTGGCTTCACTACTTAGTACGCTAAATGCTTGCATTTATTAATTGACCTAACGGCGGTATAAAGACTGGATCTTAACAGTGACTTGAGTGATGCTTGATGTGGTGCTGCACCCATGTCCGAGTCCGAGGTCATGCGGCTCAATAGCGCGTTCCCACTTTACCTCACTCCCGTCTCCCCACCTCTCCATCATCATCAATGTCTCAATACGACTCTCTCTTTGCGACCGATGAAGCCGATCGCGCAAAGGCTGAAGGCCAACCCTTCGTTCTCCCCGACTTATGGCGCTCCTCTACCTTCTCCGCCGACCCCTCACTCGGAAGCACACTGTTCGACATCAACTTCTGTCCACCGCCATCACTACCTTCCCCGAAAATCAATGAGACTGGGAACACTCTCTTCCATATCCCACAGGAACTTAAGCTTCCCTCCTTACGTGGTTTGCACACAAATATTTGGCCGCCGGTGGATGAAGAGTTCCGCAGTGACCCTATCACAGCTACGACGGATGAAGAGAACTTATTTTCATCTATCCTTGGGGAAGAAGATCAGGATGATGATGGCGATATATGGATGGATCCCGAGACAGTGATTCCGCCAAAGGACCCGAGGTTCTTTACGTGGGACTCGTTTTTGGTGGAGGGCGCGAACGAGCCATTGAATGGGTATATTACTGAGGCAGGACCGGCGGTGCTGGATGCTGCGCTCGAAGAGTGTGGCGATAGCGGTGTCATTGTTCGAACGGATGTGTTTTGTACGGTATGTATCAAGTGTTGGGGATTAAAGTGATGAGGGTGCACTGACAAAGAATAGTGCTTGCTACATCTAGGATTAGGACGGAGCTCCGTGCTATTTTTGTGGGATCAGAAAAAGGAGTCATTTAAGCTTGCGAGGGACAGTTTGAGGGTTTCAGGGTGTACAGCTGGAACGATAGAAAAGTATTCCACCCGTGCCCGCAGGGTGAGAGAGGCGCTGACACGGATAGCATCACCAAGACCTTTGCAGAGTGCGGGACGAATATTAAAAAGCTGGAACGTTTCGCAAATTCCGTATACCAAGCTCCTAGGTTCCTTCCACCCTACCATAGCTACACGGATGATTATTGATGCGATAAATCTTGTCTACAGTATCTCCAGCCCAGCATTGGTTGCCCTAGCCCAATGCACCACTACGATAACAGAATCTATCCAGAAACGCCTCTCCACCTCTAGCTGTTCAATTCGGAGCATCCTACATCTCCACTCTCTCATCCGCGATCCTGCTCTCATCGTCGATTCCTTTGTACAGCTTACCTCTACTACGATTGGCGCACGAGATGACTGCCAGTTGCTATCGCGGCTTTTCGAAGTCGTACAGCAACAACAACATCGAAGTGGATGGTTGAAACCATTGCTAGTGGAGACATTAGCAAGGGTTAGTAGACCTTGGTTAGAATTTGTAGAACAGTGGATTGGGTTGGACGAAGGACCGGGAGGTCTTGGTATCGCAGAACTTGTTCGCAAGGGAGGATTTGTAGCTGTTGAAGAGACCTCTGAGCTAGACGAAACTGGGAAAGAAAGGATTGTTAAGAACTTTGTGATTCCCACTCTCTACTTTGGACCAATCATGATGCTGAGTTGGCTTCAGGTTTTCGAAAAATCCCAGGTACCGTCATTCATAAGTGCTGAGAGCGCGGAAACTTTATTCGAGACCGGGAGGAGTTTGAGGTTCCTAGAGATGTTTCATCCTCGACACCCTTTATCTGTTACGGCAGCCACAAGGAGTGCTACCGTACCCAAGCTCCTTTGGAAGTTCTCATGGCAGGATCTGGAAGGGTGAGCGTCCTGAGTTATCACTCATCGGCAGGGTTAGGTGTATTAATGACGAATCAGTCTCCAGACACAGGCCAAAACATACGAGCAAAATCTTCGCGCTGCGATCCACAAATATACCGTGCAACAAGCTGGTTCACCCACCCCGGATGATGTACCAGGGGATCAAATGAATGTAGCGTACCCGTTTGAAACTTTTGGAAAATCGAAGGAAGAACTCAGCAATACTCTCCTCGAATCTCTAGAAGTTATGAACCGCAGCCTTCCTTCTCTAGAAGCAACCTCAGAACAAGACCCCCTCACTACAATGGTTCTCCATCTCACTCGATCTAGCACAGACTCAGACTCATCACAGCTCACTACGTTTGCTCCACCACTCTCTATCACACCACTCCACTCATTCTCCTATATTCTCTCCACACAATCCTGCCTCATCAATAACGCATGTCTCCGTATGTTCTTCAAAGAACACAACATCCGCGACCACCTTCTCCTGCTCCGCCGCTTCCAACTTTTTGGAGACGGTGTCTTCTCTTCCCGCCTTGCGCACGCTCTCTTCGATGCAGACCTCGACGACACCGAACGGAAAGAGGGGGCTGTGCGATCCGGCGGCACGATGGGTTTAAAACTCGGCAGCCGCGACACCTGGCCTCCAGCGTCCTCAGAGCTTCGCCTAGCTCTAATGGATGTTCTCACCGAATGCTCTGCGCAGAAAACAGGAATTCACACTGCAGGGAAGACGGGCGAGCTGCCAGGAGGCCTCTCATTTGCGGTACGCGAAATGAATGATGAAGAATTAGAGGCATGTATGGATCCCAATAGCATCTCGGCCCTGGACTTCTTGAAGCTAGAATACAAGCCTCCATCGCCTCTGCAGGCGATCATCACACCGACGGCTATGTATCGCTACGACCGCATCTTTCGGTTACTTCTGAGAGTTCTCCGTATGGTTTTTGTTGTCAACATCCTCTGGCGCGATGCTAGTAGGAGGCAGGTGGATCCTATAACTAGGAGGTTCGGTATCGAAGCGAGACACTTTGTTACCACCCTTGCGAACTACATGATGGAGAGCGGGATCGGCACCACGTGGACCCGTTTTGAGCGCAAGCTCGAAGATATCGAGGAGGGACTAGACAACGAGAGGGGCGAGGAGAGTCTAGATCGCCTTAGAGCATACCATGAAAACATCCTCGACCGGATTATGTTTGCCACGTTATCCCGTAAACGGCAGCAACCCGTGATGAAGATTGTGGATGAGATCTTTGCGTTGGTGCTGAAGTTTGCGAGCGTCTCCCGACGAATGGGAAAGGGGGAAACGGTGGGATATGAGGAGCTGGAAACGCTTTATAGAAGCTTTCGGAGAAGAGTAGGGATTTTTATTGGTGTTTGTAGGGGGCTGAGTGAGAAGAGGGGGTATGGGGATGGGAGGAAGGATTTGGAGGGACGGAGAGGCGCTGTGGATGGGGTCTTTGGAACGGGTTATAAGGAGGAGGCGAATTTGCTTGGGATGTTGCTGTTGGGGTTGGAGATGAGTGGGTATTATTCGAAGACAGTGGGGAAGAGGAGGTAGTAGGCGTTAAGTTCGGTTGGAACTGCACATAGAATGGACTAGGAGTTTGCGGGCTGTCTGATTGAGGTCCATTTGTGCCCGGAACAACCTGCTTGGTGTGACGTCAGAAACGCCCTGCATACTGCACCCATCCACTCGTGCTCAGGGCAAGTGTGTTTGATGTTGTGACGAGGCAAGCGGAAAGTAAAACAGTACTCGAATACTAGAACCCCCTAGGGCCTTAATCTGAAGGGTATCCTGCTGGTTTGCTACGCTCGTTCTCATGTAGTCGTGATTTCTTCACCGGAGATGTACTCGCTAACGCAGGAATCCTTGTTTGCAGTTCTATGAGAGGCAGCCGAAGTTCCGATATTCGTACCAGAGTGCACAAGTGCCCAATTAGTAATATTCTCCACCGGGCTCCGCCCCAAACACGGTTAACAAGATATAGTCTTGCTAGCCACACCCGTTAGTTAGTCGCCTAATGTGCGTGCTCGGTGGCGTGGCGCGCTTGCGTTTCCATAGAGTACTTAAATACCAGCTGATATTAGTACTGGGTTCAGGCCAGCGGTTTATTGCGGACTTTGTAGGAACAGCGATCTTGGTACCCATCTGCGGGGCCTTACCTGCTGTCAACCCCAGATTACGTATCTGCTATTGAAAATGGGTACCTCTTTCTGTGTCACAGATATTACCGGCAGGACAAATTCTAGCAGAGTGATACAAATACCACCTCCGCGGCCTCTCAATTCCGCCTCCACCGCCAATTCAGTAACCTGCGATGGTGGTGTCTGCCCTGATCTTCGTCCTCGGCCTGTTAGGCCTGGCTACAACCAGCGACGCCGACAACTGCCGCGTCTTCCCCGATGACAAAGCCTGGCCCTCCGAGAAAGACTGGAACGCACTCAACAAAACAGTATCTGGCCGTCTCGTCGCCACTGTCCCCATCGGCTCTCCCTGCCACGATCCCAACTACGATGCTGAGAAGTGCGCATTTTTGCAGAAAAATTGGCGAGATCCGGCGCTGCAGTATATACTCTCTTGTTCTTTGCTATTCATAGATGGCGACTGACGGAATAAGTGATGAATCCTCCTCCTCCATCATGGCCCCGGTATGGGCCAACCGCTCCTGCGACCCCTTCTCCGCCCGCTCGACCCCCTGCTCCCTCAGAAACTACGTGCGCTACGCCATCAACGTCTCCGTCCCCGCCGACATCTCCGCCGGCATAAAATTCGCGAAGCAGCACAACGTCCGCCTCGTAGTCCGTAACACGGGACACGACTACCTTGGGAAATCGACTGGCGCGGGAGCATTAGCCGTCTGGACGCACCACTTGAAGAGTATAAAATACCTCCCCTCGTATTCCGGCGCGCACTCCTGGACCGGGGCGGCGTTTAAGCTCGGCGCTGGAGTGCAAGGCTTTGAGGCGTTCGAGGCGGCGAATAAGATAGGGAAGGTAGTCGTTGGCGGGGAGTGCTTGACAGTGGGAATTACGGGCTGGTATACGCAAGGCGGTGGACATTCGGCACTTAACTCACGCTATGGACTCGCGGCGGACCAGGTGCTCGAGTGGGAAGTCGTTACTGCAGACGGGGGACTGCGGATCGCGAATCCGAAGCGGAATAAGGAGTTGTATTGGGCGCTCTCTGGGGGCGGCGGGGGAACGTATGGCGTTGTCACGTCGATGACGGTGAAGGCGCATGCCGACGAAGTGACAAGTATTGCGAAAGTTTCGTGGACACATGATGGGAGCGAGAAGCAGGTGCAGAGGTACTGGGAGGCGGTTGACTATTTCCACCAGCAAACGCTGACATATACCGACCGCGGTGCAATGAGTGTTAACGTCTACTTCACGGGCTCGTTCAGTCTTGGCCCGTTCTTTGCGCCGGGGCTTACGGCGGCGGAGACTACGAAGCTGCTGCAGCCGCTGGTCACGAAGCTTGAGGAGCTGGAGTTGAGGCATACGGTGAATATCACCGAGTACCCCGGGTACCTCCCCGCCTTTAATAATGGCTTCGGCTTCATCCAGGTCGGCATTGCACAGTACGGCGGCCGGCTGATTCCGCGGAAAACAGTGCTGGAGGATCGAGAACGGCTGCAGGAAACGGTTAGGGAGATTATTGACAGCGGATCGTTGATCTTTGAAGTTATGACGCATCCCACGCTCGAGGTCGCGGGCTTCCCTGAGAACGCGGTCCTGCCGGCGTGGAGGGAGAACCAGCTGAATCTTATCGTCACTATGTACACTCCCTTCCCCCCCCAACCACCTTTGTTCCCTCCACACTAACTCTTCATAGTCCGTGGAATGACACAGCCCCCTGGAGCTCCGTACTCGCGGATCAGCACAAGGTAACGAATCAATGGGGTGCGGCGCTCCGCAAGCTAGCGCCGGACTCGGGGGTGTATATGAATGAAGCGGATCCGTTTGAGCCGGGGTTTCAGAGGGAATTTTTTGGTGTGAATTATGGACGTTTGTTGAGAATTAAGGATAGGTTTGATCCTGAGCAGATTTTCTATGCGAGGACGGCGGTGGGGAGTGAGAGGTGGGTTGAGAGAGAGGATGGGAGGTTGTGTAGGAGTATATAAGATGATGTGTGGACAGTAAATAGACAATGGTTGTCGGGAGTTTTAGTATCTAATCCGTGCAAACACATGAGCTATCACTCAAACCCATTAAAGTCCTCAAGTGATTGAGTATGACTGTTGCACCTTTCGTCGTTCCCAGCTGTTTCGCCACACTCGCAAGCTCACCCCGATATTGTTGCACCTAAAACCGTTGGGGGGGATATGGTTGGCGAAAGGGCGGTCGCCACCGTCAATGCCGTTTGCGGTGGGTGGTGGTGCTGTGAATATCCTTACCATGATGGCCTGTGCCTATGAAGACATTAAGATGGAGTAGTTGGGAGGGGTAGCGGATGATTGAACGGACCTATTTCACCCGTTGTGTTAATTTCGTGAAAAAAAGTTGTCTTTATAATTAGCAAGCGTCCTATCCCTCCGTTCATAAAAGGACTATCGTGGTCCAAAAGTGTGCTTTCCAAGTGCCCTTTTAGCTCCCAACGAACACCCTCAAGCCTATCGAACTGGTTCCTACCTCTAAAGGTATTCCCGCTAGCTGTTCCAAGTCATTTTGCGGTTCTTTTCCTCTAGGCTGGATGCTATTAATAGTGGTGTGGGTGTTTTGGGCCCCGAAGCTTATACAAACGAAGAGATAAGAAGGTCCGGTTAAGCAGAAACCACAACACGATGGCCCCCAGCTAGCAAAAACATCGTGATATTTTGTGCCCTAATTTTCAATTTGGTAGTGAGCACAAGCTGATAGCAAGGACTATCCCTCAAGCTCGGTCATCTCACAACCTGAATTATTGGATTATCTACATGTTACCTCAGCAACTACGCTGAGCTCTTGACACTGATGACATGAACATTGGAGGTATTACTATCACACGTTCATCACCCTCGTTAACGTTTGGAACTTTCCTACAAGGCTCTATCATGCCCATTATTATTCTAGGCGACCAAGTGCCTAGATAATTATAATGGCTATGGTTTCCGCTGTCTTGATGGTTACAGGGTTTTGTAATGGTTTATGGTAGGCACTGGTGGCAGTTTTATATTTTAATATGGAGATCGTTAGAGTATGTAAAGGCACACGCTTATCGGTGTATAACCGCTAATGTATACCACCATCAATGCCGCCGTATCCTAAGCTTCGTTAACATCGAAGCTAGGATATATCGTCCGTTTCTAGAGTGAGATGAAACGGAGTCTCTATCCACACCACCCCTATGGAGATCAAACCTCTAAAGAAACCCCCTAATGCCTAGACATCCCTAGTTACCCAAAGCATTCTGAAAGCCCTCGCCGTATAGTTTTTGAAACCACCGAACACAGTACACATATTTTGATGGTGGGTGCAGTATGTTGGAAGTTTGAGGGCTCAGGGCAAGGTTTGTCCAAGTTCCCTAGTCTTGGGTGCGGGTCGGGCCGCAGAGCCTCTACGTTCACGACATCATCTCTTCCTCCCTCTTGTATTTTCATGCCCACAGCCCAGAAGATTTACCCTCAGATGGTGATGATAGCCAACCGCCATTACCTTACCCATAGTCCAGCTGTCTCGGCGCTCAGGTGAGTTAACTCGGTGGCTTCACCTCTCGCGGGGGGCTATCGTATGACATAGTTGTTCTTTGTACATGCCCACTCTATTAATGCATTATAGGTTGTGGGTGATGCTGTTTCGAGAAAATAAATTAAACCCGAAAGTGTTTGAATACCCCCGGGATAAAATGCCACATATTCTCACCCTTCATTGGATCAAATGAACCTGACATTGCCAATAATTCCTGCAGTCACCGCCCATTCTAGTGATTGCGGTAAACCATGCCCTCATCGATTGTGATGCGAATACCCCGTGCACTTGGAAAGATCATTGGCTATTAGGTGGGTTGGTCCGCATATTCATGCATCTATGTACTCGAAGTCCATTAAAAAGTATGTTAAAACATAGTCTACTTATAGAGTACAATCTCATAGACAGGACAGGGGTTTCTTAAATTAGGACAGGGATTTTTTAAATTTCCCACGAATAAAGAAACATGCACTCTAGCTCTGGGTTGAGCATTATTTCCATCGGCGAGAGACAATAGCAGCGCGAGGAGAATGAGGGTAAACTGAGGGATATCGGGTCCAAAGGAGACGCAACCGAAGAGACACCGTCGAAGGACAAAAGTAACATATGTGATGCTGAGTGATTCATGGTTCCTGGCTCTCTCGATCGATGTAGGCTTTCCAATTTCTCTCAAGCTCAGCCACAACCTTCGCTTGAACCTCAGTCTTGAAGTCTTTATCGTTGAGGCTGCGTTTAGGGTGGTCTAAACCTTTGATACATCGTCTCACTTGAAGGAATAGTTAGATATAATACAAAGATGCGGAGAAGGATCTTACCTGCATCACCGTACATAGGACCAGCTTGCTCCCTAAGAGTGTCCATCAGAAGGTCCGCAGTCAGGTACTGCGCAATGTCGATATTTTGGACGTCATTTTGCGGGTATTCAGGAAGATCCTCCAAACGTTTCCCAACCCAAAGCTCAATAAGAACGATGCCGAGTGAAAAAACGGTTCTGTCATATTGCACAAAGAGTGATACCAACGATTCAGACTTAGTCGGCTTGGTTGTTTCTTGTCGTTGTGTGCTGAACACCTGACGTAAAAATGGGTTTTCGATGATAGGTTTCCGAATTGAAACGGCTTCACCGTCATCTGTTTCAATATTTGAGGTCCCCTGCGGGAATAATATGTCTCGTTTGCCCCAACTCCCACTCTCCCCCAACCATTTTGTTGTATGAAGTTGCATCATTGCCGCAGCAAGCGTCACCCCAAGTTTTAGCCGATCTCGAACCTCAAGGGCCCCACGCCCAAGCAGACTATCCAGTGAGATAGTCGCAGGGAGATAGCATGGGGAATATGAGTCTGCGGGACATAAACGCCACCAAAGCCCTTCCTCCGCAGCAATAACTCTAATTGAGTCGGTGTTCATTGCTTCGTGGATCGCCAAACACAAGTTCTCTATTTTTTCAGCGTCATCCAGAGGATTTGGTGGGTCTGGTGACTCTGGCGGCGGAGCGTTAAACATAACTTTCTTTCTCGCTTTTATGCTGAGATATGTTAGCTAAGCCGCATACATATAGATGTGTACCTACGGTTTGGCACTCAAACCAACTCCTGTTGCCACGACCAAAGCACCAGCTGTCGTATCTCTGAGAGCCTGCTCGATTGCCCCTAGGTTGGGATCTGAAAGCGGTTTCCTCTTAAACAGGGAAACTAAGGCAGCGAATGAGCTTCTCTGTTCGTCGACCACCGATATGCCATCGCAGTTGTCGGTACCACTCCGGTCGGTTGTCTTGTCGTGCTGTATTTCCTCCTGGCCGCCAACTAACTCGAAAACGATTTCGTGCCAGCTATTAAAGGCAAATAGCATACTGAATCGCACGGTCCCAGAACTATGACTCTTCTTATCCGCAGAAACTCCTCGTAATAACAGGCAAACATTATGATCAGTAGAACAAGCATAGAGATGATCAGCATCAAACTTCTCTCGAAATACCTCGTGAAGCTTGATAGCATGTTCCCGTACCCGAATATACGACTTTATTACTCGAGTCTGGCGGGATGGTTTGATGGAATTTAGGAATATTTGGTGCAGCACCAAACGGTCGAGGTCGGCATTTATTTTATAGATCTGGTCTAGCAAACCCAAATATTCTCCCTCGTCAAGGACAAACTTGATTTTTTTCCACTGTTTTCTTCTAGTATATTTATTCAGTAGTGCAGGCTGTAAAAACCGCCATCAGTAACTGACGTGCTATTGCGAGAATCCTCTCAAAACTAATGACATACATACCTTGTTGTATTTATCGAGCTCAAGTTCATCCCTCAGGTCGTCAAGAGTGAAAATTATTGAACGCATAAGCTTCCTAAAAACCTTTGCAGTCCGCCGGCCAAGCCGCTTCTTAAGCCTCTCTTGGAATTCCGGGTCTTTCCAGCCAGACCCGCTTAGTCGTTCTTCTGTAACCATATCTCCAAGGATATTTGTGCAAGTATTTACAAACTTGCCCCTCTCCATGTCAAGCTGCCTCACCACACGTCCCAGACACCGTCGGTAGCGCCTCAAGTTTTTGATTTTGCCTGCCGTGTAACGAAGGGAACTCAAGCCATTCAAGACAATTGGAAATACTGCTAAAGCAACGCCCGCAATTTCGATGCCGGTAACCATGATGTTGTATTCGTGGGTATCCGAGGATTGGGAGGACGTTCGGTGGTCGATGAAGAGAGATTTTGCGGAAATGAGAGTTTGTACATCCTGTACAACTACTCTTACCCCGCATCTGATGATGCGGAGTAAATATGGACTTGATTGGACGATATGAGCCTCTTCAATCGCATACCAAACAGATATCACCATCTCCACCACGCCTCCGACTTATCCCCATATCTACTCTGCGCAATATCAAAACCTTCCACAACATGACTTCAAGAACCAGTGACGCACCAGACGTTGTCTCTTTGTATCGAGCTTGCACCAAATCCTTCAACGTTCTCTCCGAATCACTAGAAGAGAACCAGTCAAAGGCTATTTCCCCGCGCATCATACAAGACGAACAAGGGCGATTTCGAATATGGGCAGAAAATGCAGGTGCTCATCGCGACAGGGGGAGCCCAATGTCATTGGATCATAGGCTTCGTGAGGCGTCAGAGATTAAGAGAACAGTCATAAACCTTCTTGATGCTTTGAATGATGCTCTAAACGATGGTCAGCAGCTGCAGTGATTGGAATGTTAATTGAACTGGTGGCTGACCCATTCTTAGCGCACACTATGACTTCCGGCCATAATCTCGAAGATGAGCAACGTTACGATTCAGGATCCGATTGTGAGTGGTATTCGACGGGATCAGACTCTGAGGAGGAAAGGAAGTCGATAGTCTCTGAGGAGAAAGAGAAATCAACAGAATTGGAGGATTGTTTGAAAGATATCTCTCATTCTATCACCTGTCTGTACAAGTTCTCAATCGCTATTCAGAACCCCGCTCCACGAGACAGGCTTGAAAGGTGCTCCAAGATTGACGTATCCTATTTTGAACGGTTTGATATCGAACATGTTGGGCAAAAATTTCCGCACGCTGCTGGATACCTGAGAGAACGCCTTGGAAACGCAAACACCAAACGCCGTCAGCTTCTCAAGTATCACGAGAAACATCACGAAACGATTGTAGGCACTGCATCTCAACCAGAAGCTTCCGGAGCGGTGATTGACGCAACCGATACCAAAGACGCCGACCAGGCGGACGCGGCACGCTCCAACCCGGTAGCACCCACCATGCAGACTTCTGTTTCGACTGTACGGGAATACAGTAGCCCGGATGTCACTGATACACGATCTGAAGGAGGCTTTTCTCAAACATCCTATGCATCTTCCGCAAATAATCCTGGTACCATTCACGTACCACTTCCTCCGAACGCGGAACAGGCTTTTGATGGCGAGCCTTTCTTATGCCCGTACTGTTTTTCCATTACATCTATAGATGGAAAACGTTCTTGGATGTGAGTTACAACCTGCCGAGCTTTCCGCAGCAGTAAATGCTAATTCACAATCACTATCGCAGGCGTCACGTGTTCAGGGATATTCGGCCTTACATTTGCACGTTTAAAGATTGCTTGAAGTCGGACAGCCTTTTTGGCAGTCGGCACGAATGGTTTGACCATGAAAGACAGATGCATAGGAGGCAAGTCAGTATAATTTAACCATTAAACCTATATAAGCCTTGGGAATGCAATTAACCATTTTTTCCAAGCAGTGGTTCTGCAATGTATGTCACAAGGTGTTTACTTCGGGAACTGAGTTCGAAAATCACCTAATAAAGAACCACCCCAACCGTTTTGCACCATCTGAGCTACAGATTGTTGTTAATTGGTCTGAGAGCGCCAATGAATTGCTACAATCCTGCCCATTGTGCCACGAAAAACATTTGCCGCATCCCTTTCAGAGGCATCTAGGACGCCATATGGAGCAAATCTCACTATTTGTGCTTCCCGGTGCCGCCGAGGAGGAATCTGGTTACGAGTCTCGTGGGAGCCCTTCTATCTCTGGTGTGTCAGATGCGGAACCTGTTGCACACGCATCGGATTCAGATGAGAGCATCTTGAAAACTGACCCTACCGGTGCTGATCCAAAGGTCGGTGAAGGAGAGGAGCAGCGATTACGGGAGGAGGAGGAGGAGAGGAAGAAATGGGAAGAAGAGGAATGTCTACAAATGGAGGAAGCTGAACGGAAACAAGGAGAGAAAGAAGAACGGAGGCGTCTCAGGGAGGAGAAAATACTCCACAAGGCGGAGGAGCGAAGACTTTGGGAAGAGGAAGAAAGGTGGCGTCTAAGGCTGGAGGAGGAAGAAAAGAAGCGCCTAGAAGCGGAGGCTGAGGCGGAGCGGCTGAATGAATTAGATGAGCCTAGAATGAAAAGGAAAGAGGAGAGGAGACTTCGAAAACTAAAGGAGGAAGAGGAGAAAGAGAAGGAGAAGAGAAGACTTTTTTCTCCACGGCGAGAATGCCTAGACTTACCTTGCTCGATTCGTCGCGAAAGTGGGAAAAATTGGTAGATTTACGCCTAAGTCCCCAGCTCCAGCTCCGCCTCCTCTTCCGCTTCTAGACGCTTCTTCTCTTCCTCTTCCCGAAGTCTTCGCTCCTCCTCCTTACGAAGTCTTTTCTCCTCCCTGAGACACCTCCGTTCCTCCTTCTCTCGCTGTTTCCATTCAGCTTCCTCTCTGGCCAATCTTTCTTCTTCTTCCCGGCGAATCCGTTCCTGCTCTTCGCGAATTTTTCGTTCCTCCACTTCCTTGATTCGCTGCTCTTCTTCCTCTTTATGTCGGCATTCCTTTTCTTCCTTACAAATTCTCTCCTCCTCCTCTCTCCTCCTCCTCCTCTCTCCTCCTCCTCTCTCCTCCTCCTCCTCTCTCCTCCTCCTCTCTCCTCCTCCTCCTCTCTTCTTCCTTACGGCGCTTTCTGTCCTCCTCCTCCTTTAGTTTATGAGGTTCCAGTTTATGTGTAGTAGGTGCAGCAAGCATGTTGATACGATGGGATGAAAAGAGGGTTAACGCACAAAGGGTGATCCCCAGTGATGTACCGAAGCCGTCTCCCACGAAAACACTAGCCTCATTCCTCAGTTCCCTTCCACCATCACCCTCACAACCTACTCTCACCTGTAGTCCCAATTATGACCAACCATTCTCCGTAGCCTACCACGCCCATTCTTAGTCAACCTAGGTTTTATTAAATCTTCAAGAACAGTGCATCACTCATGTACCGAACTGTTTACTGAGATGTTTACCGAGAAGTTGAATGGAAGACTATGTTCCTAATTATATCACTTAAAAGCATGAACCAGTTGATGCCATATAATAATGATTACAAGCTTCAAGATATGTTGTATGGAGTATGCAGAAGGACTGCATGAGGGCTCAGGAGAGCGTGACCTTCCCAGAATACACACACGCTTGAATAAATAGTAAGTATGACCTTCTTAGAGAAGCTCACGTGTTAGGTATCGACGAATGAGACTAGAATGAGACATGGACTACAAGCGATGCAATTGGTGTATACAACCGACGATAACTGATGGCAATGAACAATACTGGTAGCGGAAGCTCCCATCAATACCAAGCCATAAGCACAAGCTCCAACCTACATAATATGTAGGGAGTGAAGATGAATTTCGACAATGACCTACACTGATATTTGAGTTATGGTAATGGATGATCAGAGGAGTATGGGTCAGTGAAGGCAGTCAAAACTTCTCACAAGGATCCGGAGTGAGTGATCACCAAAGTATTGTACAATCACGGTGACGGCAGGGTAACAGATGTCGCAAAAAATTTCCCCTCCAGGCCTGCTAATACCCTGAAGTTTCACTGTCCCGCCGCTGTGTGACGCGCCATTTCACGAAGCCCAAACCAAGCCTTGGATTGCGACTGCCTTTCTGATCACAACCTTCCGTTTGTTACGGCTCAGCCTCGCCAGCCGTCCTGCACCTCCGGTTCGCTCCCCGTCCCCCGTCCCTCGACTAGTCTAGAATCACTATCAGTATTCACATCCCTTCCTCATTTGGTCGAGACCAATCAGATTTAACTAATATTGTCCGACAGCCTAGGAAGAATGTCTTCGTCCAATCATATTGGCCCCGCACCAGACATGCCGGCACTACCCAGGTACTGGATCCCACGCTTGCGAATCGATGGCTATGGCTGATTGGTCCTCTTTAGTACGAGGGAAGGTGCGATCGCCACTCTCCAAGAGTACTTGGGTACAAGGGTAAGTCGGGCGCGGTGATACAGGGCAAAAGAGCGCCCGACTTTTTTCCCCCATACAACGAGAAATGCCAAGATCCTCATCATTCACTACACAGCAAATGTTTTTCTAAGAAAACCTCATAGAAGCATCTCAGGTGGCCTACTATCACCACCTTCACTTTCAGAATCTCTCTCAATTGTTGTTGTGGAGGTGTAGAATTTCCGCATTTTATGGGGCGCGCCCGACTTTTGGTATCTTCCTAGTACATCAATGCGGGGACGGGCTCCAACATTCCTAACGCTAAGCGCGCACTTCGCCGTTTTACGCAGGACGAGCGGGTTAGTTCCTACTAAATCTATTCGATCATTGTCGCTGACAATATCCTCAGACAAGACTATAACGAGCTCCCTAGCCAAATCGCCGAGCGTGTTGCTACCCTCGAGGAGTTTATCGCCTCGACCGATGATGACAAGGACTGGTCAGTGCGGACGCTGTGCTACTCGCCTATAAGTCTGGTACGTTGGTGCTGGAGTCCGACCAAGTTGCTCTGTTCTGGGACGGTCATATGAAAGAGGCGGCGATCCCGGAGGAGAGCTTCGAGGATCAGTTGGAAGAGCGCATCTACGCCTGGTCGGATCAGATGCCAGACGGACGACTTTGGGTTGAGCGTGTGCGTACTTCAAGTTCGACCCTCACTAAACTATGACGCGCCCACAGTTGTTTTAGGTTCGTCCTTTACCACAAAGCTGAGCTCCGTCGCCATTCCTCCTTCTAACGCCAATCACCATCACAATGTAAGTTATCAACTTCCTTCTGCCCCAGCGTCTGTTTAACCCATTCTTATGGGTTATCAGTACGTCGCAATCTTGCAAAAAATCCCGGCAGGACCACGCGTTAACGTCCAGCTACTTGACGACACAGGCTCCTCGCTGCTCAATCTACATCGACGATCTAATTCTTCTGGCCATTCAGCCTGGCTATGTTGGATTGGCGGGTCCAGTTTGGTTGTCAACTTCGAATGTTGTTGGATGCCCATAATGTCTCACAACCAGATTAGGTGCTCTGGTATGTTCTTAAGAAAAGCGTTGTTTACAGCTACAGCACCGGATGGAGCGGGGGACTTGTTTGTCGCTATGAAGAAAAATGGTATTGTTGGGCAGCTGCCCGTCGTTTAGCGCACTTGTGGATCGACCGCACTAGATAATTACTGAGCGCAAGTACCCTTCATCATGGTTTTGATAAGCTACTCTAACAGTGATTAGTTTATTTTTTTGTTTTTTGTCATCGTCATATGGGACCTGGTGCCAATTGACAGTTGCCAGGGGGTGGGCCCATACATTCGTCGCCATCAACCGATATCAAGGTATTTCTGTTCCCCATGGCTGATTGTAATGTCTGTACTTGCTTCATGATGCTGATTACTCGCCTCCCATAGTCGAACTCTGGTCTTCTGTTACCTATTGTTGGAATTATCACCTTTTCGCACCCACATGCCTCCCCGAAACCCAAATTATAAAAACCATCTACATAAGCAATGGGTAAGCAGAAGTCTCATCCCAACGTCGTTGCCGTCGGACACGTCGATTCTGAAAGTCCACAACAACTGGTCATCTTTATCTGCAAGTGCGGATGTACTGTACCGTGCATAAAGGACCCAACGTAATCAGTAATCAAGGGGTGTTGTATTAGGCCATTCACTATATTTGTAATTGATAATTAGGGGGTGTTTGGAGGTTATTTACAAGTAATCAACTACATATCCGATCGAGTGATTGTTCATGAAGTGTTTCAAATTTCATCACTAGGCTCCCCAAAATCTTGCTTCTGTTGAGCTTAATGCCAAATAGTGAATGCTAACTAAATTATATATGACCAAATGATCCTCTGCTTCAAGATACCTGTTTACTCCTCTTTAATCTCATCCTCCCGGGCCTCATCCTCCTTTTCCTGCTCTGAATCATTCTCAACATATAAAATACCTACACGGCCGGCCACTCAAGTGGGTACTCCTCCAATATTTGTGACCTGAAGGAAGATCCCCCGAAGACACATCCTGTGCAACAATACTCAACACAATGTCTTCGTCATCATCACCTTCCTCTGCATGCTCAGTCTTCAGGGATTTCCGAATCCTGTTCCTCTGAGTAATTATCAGGATTCCCCTAGTTACCGATGATGTCCTTCTAATACTCAGAGTCCTTTTTAAACCAAGCAGACAGGGCATCTTGGGAGGTGATAGATTCATAAATAAGATCCCATTCTCGCGTTTTGCAGTTCTTCCAAGCCTTGGCCGCTGCATCAAGATAGATAGTTCAAACCTTCTCAATAGACTCGGCAATCCGGTGGGGTGTTTGATTTCGCAGAATTCCCAACAATGTTGGAAGTTGTACCCTTTCTGCTGGTATGCCAACCTTGATACTGTTGGTAACATGGTCGATAAAGAATTGCTGCAGATTGCTTGATACTGTGCTTGAACAGCTGCTGAATAGTCGCATCCTGTGACATACCGACCAACTCAGATTTTATTACATCGAGCCTTTGACGGTTATGACGGAGGTATCCACCTGAAACTCTGGTTTAGTATCATGTAGCTGTGAAACGCCGCACGCCTGGTGAAAGTGGGATGGAGGGTAAACGTACCTCGACACCAGGTCATGAGTTGTCACCCACAATCCTTGAACTCCGAGCTTCTCGAATTGGAAGGTTGGTCTATCGTGGACGCACATAGTGCCCAAACAACGAGACGAGAGCGGGCATGCGCCGACTGGAACGTACCTAAAGTGGTTTGAACACCGAGAGGACGACAAATGCTGGTAGTGCGGAAGCGGAACACTACAGACGCGGGAGCATCTCTTCCGCCACTGCAGCCGGTGGAAAGACCAGCAGAAAGCGCTCTGGAAGGCGGTGGGAAAGGCCACTGGATGGAAAGCGAGCAGATGCCGGCATGTGCAAATTTCTGAGCTTTTTTCCATGGAAAAATGCGATCAAGCGGTGATGGACTTCCTGGCAGCTACTAACGTCGGGAAGTTCCCGCCAAAACTAGCGGAGGAGCGCGGGCAGGAGGAGCGCGGGCAGGATTAAAGGTGTTTGGACCGGGTGCAGTCTCTCTCTCTTTTCGTTGATCTCTTTGTTCTTTCCAATCGTGTGCACTTGATTGATTTTCCTTTGTCACAGGGGACGATGGGTAGCAGGTGGGAGCTCTGCCATCTTGCCGGCTCGCCCGGAGGCGGAGGGGTTGTCTTAGGCTCTGTCATACTCTAATTAGAGTGAACACAGTATGAATAAAACAAACAAACAAAACAATGAGACGAGGGAGACCAACGCAAGGCCGCATGGGACGGGACATGAAGTCGTCTCGGAGCCTCGCTATCCCCGAGATTCCCGAAACTAATGTACCCGGCAAGGCGAGCAAGGCGGAGTGGAATGTGCTGTCGGTCACCGGAGCGCCTCAGACATTTGTATAACTCTTGCTTCATGAAAAATCACGCATAATCGAGCAAAGTTTTCAGGCTCGGAATGTCCGGATGTAGCATCGTCGTTTTGTCCATCCTAGGCTGGGGATATGATAGTGATCAACACCACCAATGGAGTGGTGGAGATCGAAGGCTTTTTGCAGCCAATTTCGGGTGCTGGTGTGGATCTTGCGATTATCATTCTGCAGATCTGTTGATGTTTGAGATCCATGTCATGTGAGAACGTGCACCTTGTAGTTTCTCCCCAATTCGATCGTGATCCATGATCCACCTCTCCATCCTTTTTGCTTAATTTGATTCCCCTCTTTTGGGTTAATAGTATTCTCCATTCAAACGCGGCATAACTTCGAGAGCTCATGTAGTTCGCTCATACGCATTGGTGCCCGCGTAGCGAATTCGTACCCAACTACTCTCATACAAAAGCCCATTACAGAAACTCACGCATCCGTGAATTTCTCCTCGCCGACCGGCCTGGGTTCCTTAATGACCGCATCCGAGCGGCTTGGGCCTGGACCAATTCTGGGTAGCGCGAGATACGAGATTCCGAGGCGGTCTAGTAGTTCCCGTCATTGCCCCGAAATGTGGGTTTTCAAACACATGTGATGTCGCGGAAAATAAATTTTAGTGATGCTCATATGTCAAGCCGCGTCGAAGGTTAGGGCGCACTTGCGAGCGAGTACGAGTAAGGCTTCATGATCGTCGGAGTATATTAATCGGGCGGTAGAGTAGCTATCCTCCTCTCGCCGAGGAATAAGGCGGGTCGAGATGTTTGCCCCATTAAACAGTGTTGAGTTCGTTCCCAGAGCTTTCGTCGGACTTGGGTCCTAAGCGAATGTGAGTGCAAACAACCAGTGACAGTACGGCAACCGGGGAAAACCCATACCTCAAACTGCGCGTCAACCCGTGAAGGGATATCCTCGGGGTTTTGAGCGAGTTCCCGAATCTGAGGTTTCCGGTTCGCGCTGGAAGGTATGTCTAACGGAATATAGTAATTGAATTGCTGATCCAATAGTTCTGGTTTGGGCGATCTTGTGAAACTCAAAGATACAATACAAAGTTGTCCACGATCCAGGCTGTTCCCCCTGAGACAAACGGCAAAGTTTCTTCCTCCTGGATCAAACGAAATATTGGTGACAGCTTCGTGACGTTGTGTATTGAATGTTGTGAGTGATTGGATATGTGTGGTGGGTTTCTGTGCAACACGAAATCGCAGCTAGGCACACGAGCCTTCTGATGATCCGCAATTATAAAAAGTGAAACTGTACTAGAGCGCCTAAGCGTGCCGACGATGAAGATACTTGGCTGCTGCTGATTACCAATCTGTGCGTGTGAACTGAGATGCACCCGTTTTTGTTTCCTATGATATCCCCAACTTTCCTCGATCCCATGACAACGAACACGTCTGGAGGTTTCGATTGCAAGGACGTTCGCCAATGTCCCACCTGCTACTTGCGGTCCTAGTCGCATTTACAGGTTTCACAATCTGTAACTGTGGCAGTGGCATAGGGCAGCCACACTGTCATTGTTGCATACAACTGGACTAGTTGTCCGCGGCCCGAGATAAGAACCCGGTTTGTGCGATGGGGCGGACTTGAAAGGCTGCGCTGCTCAAGCACCTTCGGAACCAGTAGAGTAGAAACAGATTAGAGTACGAGTAAGAAAGAGAGTTAAAGTGGCATGCGTGAGGAATTTCCGTTCATGCCGCTGGTAGATGTAGGCTCGCTTCTGGCTGTCACTGTTGTTGATCCCCGTTAAATCGGAACCAATTGGCGCTGGGCTGCAGGGGTGTTGACAGTCGGATGTTTGCTCCGGCATCCAATTTGTATCTCGATAGAATAAGGCTACTGTCCAACCATGGAGAAGGCGAACGAAAGCCATTAAACGCGCCACAACCAGAAGCTTGGCTGCCGTATCACTAACTGCTAAGTAATTCTAAAGGCGGCACCGACTTCTGTATTCTGTACCCCCAAGCTGCTGTCTGCTGCCTCTGTTTTACACCTTCTTCCCCCGACGAAAATGCGAATGTGAAAACCTCCGATTTCTCTATCTCGTTGTTGCGGTATTCACCACATGCGCTCACTCACTCACTGCTGCTCCCCCAATCTCGATCCGCGATACCGAGGCCACCACCATCTTCAAGTACAATTCAAAGACAACGACAGCGGTGACAACGACACCAACGACGACACCACAGAGGGGAACGCCCGCAGGTAAAAAGCCACAGCCCATAACGCCCGCGGCGCGCAACACTCCACACATCACGCCTGCCGATTACCCCCGTTGCTGTTAGATACTCCGGCTTTGGGTGTCTTGGAACCTACCATGAAGATCAATTTGAAGTATCAGTTGTGTGTATGCAAAGCCGATCTTTCCATGCTTAACCCGGTCATTATCCCAACAGCAGCCAGATTGAGTGGGCAGTAGCCAAATCGAACTCATCTCGAGCTGCATCATACTATGTATCGCATTGCGGCTGTTATTGTTACTGACATCCTTGGTTTGCAATGCATAGGGCTTAGTGTCTTTAACGGCGCTGTTTGCAGTTGGTTTGTTGGCACTCATAACGGTTGGTGGTCTCTACTTTAATGTCTCGCGGGTATTTTATGGAGAAACAATAAACGCTAACGCAATAACTTTATATACAGTGGTACTACAGTAGCAACCTCGTGTCTGATCTGCGCTCGTCACGATTGGAGGTTATCGCTCTTTTGAAGTCGAAGGAATTGACACAGACGCTACTACTATTGTCGACTACCGCGACAAGTCTAGCCGCCCGGGCTGCAATTATCAACGCTCTGGCAATACCAGAAACGCATGAAAACTTCACCAGGAATTGGACTACGGCGGGCAGGTCTTTCGGCGTGCTACTGTCGACCTATCCGGATGTTCTGTATATTTCTGTTCAGAATACCACGCTCGAGCGGTGCTACCTCAACATCACAACACTTGAGGGAAACAAGGTTTTTGAAGAGTACGGTATTGTTGCGGAGAATTACTATGATTCGTCAGTGATATTGGACGGTCTCAATAAAGATGCAGCGTATAATGCCCTCGATGGCGCGCCAGGAAATGTTTCTTCTCTGATCCCCACGGAAGATCGTGGTGACATCGGTCCGGCCAATGCCACCCGCTCAGGTTTGTTTCTGGGGCCACTCATGTTCAACACAACTACGGAAAAGCCGGGACCAATCTACATTGCATCCCTCACGGTGCCGGTTTACAACAATACCACTGCGGTACTCTCGGCTAGGAACATATTGGGTTACATGACGGTTGTATTTAACCTTCGGTCTTTAATTGATATAACTAAAAGCACCGAGGGTCTTGGTAGAACCGGGCAGGTGCTTTTGTTGGGCCCGGAGAGCCGTATGAATCGGTGGGACAACACGTCGGGAGAGTTCGAATTGACAGCAAATTATCAATACATCCTTCCGCCCACGGGTAATCCACACCTAGCACTCCAGAGCCTTCCGATGAGCAGATACCCGGTAGCAATGAAAGCATGGCAGAATGCAAACGGAAAAGGCGGCGTCGCAGGCGTCGATTTGACAACGAAGGATGCCTTTGGAACAAAGTCATCCGTAGGGTACTGAGTACAATTCCTGTCCTGTTTTGTGGGGGAAGGTGTTCTAATAGTGTTAGATATGCATCGGTCTCTTTTGATGCTACGAACTCGTCGTTTCTTCTCATGGTCGAGCAGACATACGCGGAAGCTTTCGAACCAATGCACCAACTTCGAACAATTGTACTGGCGACGGTTTTTGGAACCATGGGTATAATATTGGTACGGATCGCCCCACGTTTTATTGCTTGGACTTCGTAATGCTAACATCAAAACAGCTTGTCACTTTCCCTACAGCTCATTATGCAGTGAGGCCTATCCGCCGGTTACACGAGGCAACCAAGTTGTGTGGAAGACCGCCCGAGTACCGCGAGGAACCCAAGCGACGCCCGTGGTGGTCACCGTTCGGGATCTTCCAACAACGGGGGGAAGGTGCAGACATTTCTGATGCCTCGAGTCAGAATTCTTCTGGACGCCGAGATAACTTCCGGATACCACAGAAGGTGCCAATGAACAAGCATATCGTTACCGACGAATTGACCGCTTTGATTACCACCTTCAATGTTATGACGGAAGAGCTTTTAGAGCAGTACGAAAAGCTAGAAGAAAAGGTCCACCAGAGAACGGAGGAGCTGCAGCAGCAAACTATACTTGCGGAATCTGCGAATGAAGCAAAAACTATGTTTATTGCCAATGTCTCGCACGAGCTTCGGACGCCCCTCAACGGCATTTTGGGCATGTGCTCATTGGTTCTGGAGGAGAGTTCGTTGCCACTTGCGGGAAAGGAGAATCTGGAGGTTGTCTTCAAAAGCGGGCAATTACTGCTACATCTATTAAACGATTTAATCACCTTTTCGAAGAATCAGGTGTGGGGAGCACAGGTGAAACTGGAAATTTCTCCGTTCAGGGTGCGAGAATTTGTCTCACAGATAGCGGCCTTGTTCGGGACGCAGGCTAGGGATAAGAGCATCGAACTGACTTACGAGGTTGTTCCCAGGGATGGCATCGACTTTGTCCTTATTGGCGACATCAACAGGATATTGCAAGTCATTATCAACCTGATCAGCAATTCGCTAAAGTTTACCGATGAGGGAGGATCTGTGCAGCTGATGATTGTCATGGAATCGTTACCTAATGCCGGTTCCGTGGATATAACGCCTTACAGCGACGTGACCGAAACACATGAGGACTATTTGTCTGCCCCCATCTTTTTCAAAGACTCACCCGCGAACTCTCCTGGTTCAGCACCAATATCGCCAGAGTCATCGTCTCCACCACTCTCTCCATCCAGCCCTTCCAGTCCGTCGTCGAGGCCCACTCGCCCACCACTATTTACCCGCCGCTCCACAACCTCCGGCGCCAATAATACTGAGTCGGACATTACAAAGACTTTCCTTACTCGCTCCAAAAAGTTCTTGAACCCTGGGTCAGCTGCACAGGTGCCTAGATCGTCTACCACGTCTCCTTCAGGCAACGGCGCTGCAACCCACTATGTCGAGTTCCGCGTGATTGATACAGGGCCCGGCGTACCGGAGGGCATGCAGAAAAAGATATTCGAACCATTTGTCCAGGCCGATGTTGGACTATCACGGAAATACGGGGGTACAGGATTGGGCCTAAGCATTTGTCAACAACTTGCAAAACTGATGGGTGGAGATATCCATCTTAAGAGCTTCGAGGGTGCCGGAAGCACGTTTTCGCTGCGGATACCACTGCACCTTGCGACACAGTCATTGACGTTGGCCGCAAGTAACGATTATCCACGCCCGCTATCGGCTAGTAGGAAGAGTGCACACACAGCAACCAGAAGCTTGAGTGCATTCTCTGGGGCTGCATTTAGTGGCCGTAGCGGCCATGACTCGGTGCATACGGGTGCACAAGACGGGAATTTGAGGCTTGTGGGATTGAGCCAACCATTCTTTGTTCCCAGCCGTGCCGAGAGTGAAAATGACTTTCCACTCGCGGACGCTCCACCACCTCCGCATAACGACACCGACCCCCAACATCCGATGACGCCGGTAACGGAAGTCGACACCCCATCATGCTCGCTCATAGGGCCGCAGAGCAGAAAGTTCGAGTTCTCTATAGCAGGTGATGGTCCTTCTGATACGAGGAAGAAATTAGAGGAGGACTCGCAAGCGGAAGGGCAAGGGGATGCTGTGGTTATCAGAGTCCTCGTGGCCGAGGATAACAAGATCAATCAGAAACTCGTTGTAAAGGTTTTGCAGCTGGAGGGCGTGAACGAAGTCACAGTGGCAGAGGATGGGCGGGAGGCTGTGGATCGAGTGAAGGAGGTTATGGATCAGTCGAGAGAGTTTGATATTATATTTATGGATATTCAGGTACGCAATCCCCCCTCTAACTCTTTTCCTATTTGGTGCACTAACAACACTAAGATGCCCAATGTCGACGGCCACGAAGCAACCCGGCAGATCCGCGCAATGGGTTACAAGGCGCCAATAATAGCCCTCACTGCGTTTGCGGAAGAAAGCAACATTAAGGACTGCTTCGAAATTGGCATGGACTGCTTCCTCAGTAAACCCATCAAGCGACCGCAGATCAGACAGATGATTGAAACTTATTGTCCTGGCAAGGGACGACCGGGGAAGTCTTCAGCATGAGCGGTTTTTGTTTTAGCGAGACGATGTGTACATAGATATATACCTGGGTTTTCTGGATACCTTTTGTTTTTGCTTTTGTTTATTATACATACGGGGATTACAAGGGGGTTTATCTTTCTTCTAGTCGGTTTTTTCCTTTTTGTTTGGATTTGTTTTGGTGTATTATATACCATATGAACGAACATACGACGCGATGGGTAAGGTGGGCATTATATGGAGGTCAAAATTTCAGGGATGAAAAGAGGAAGGGGGAATAGGGTTGAAATGAATAAATCGAGACAATGGGGTTACACCTATTGATACACTTATTGATCATTACAGTGATGGCAACCTCTAGTTCATTCATAAATACATCATTATTCAATTAAATCTACCACATTATTCACAACCTACCATTCACCCATCCATCGCCCACAAAACGCCCCTCAACCACCCCTCAACCACCCCCGCATCCTCAACCCCCGCAACCATCCCCACAACCCCATCAGGCCTCACAACCGCCACCGCCCCCCTCGCAGAGTCAACCCCAAACGTGCCATAAACCTCGCTATACGCATCCTCGAGTAGCAACCACTCCCACCTCTCCCGCACCGCATCCGGGAAATCCGTCCACTCCACCCTGTCCTCCCTGCGAGGGAAGATAATCGCCGTCTCCAACACTCCGTGCGGGAATAGATCCGGGATCCTTGCAGCATACTCCAACAACGCTTCCTGGGGTAGGGGAGTGGTGGGGAGCAGGACAAGAAGACGGTACACCCCTGTACTCGGCAAGTCGTCCTGCAAGTCCCTCGGCGCTGCATCCGCGAAGCGTTTCGTTCGCACATTCGCGAGTCTTCGTCCGGGCCATAGGAGGCCTAGTTCTCGTTCCCCGTCTTGTACGGCGCTGTGAACGTCGGGGGAGACGATGGTGGAGGGGGGGTACTCGATCCCGCACCCGGATGTGAAGCCGCTGCCGGTACGGAAGACGGAAAGGAATTCGTCGTGGGTTAGGCCCGAGTCCGGGTCGGATGAGATCTGGCCTGAGAACATGGAGCTGAATTCTGTGTCGAATGCGATTAACTGCCGGGCAATTTCGAGGCGCTCGTGTTGGTAGGTTTGGAGGAGGGTGATGGGGGAGAGGTAGTTTAGGACGTGTGCGAGCTTCCAGGAGAGGTTGTAGGCATCCATCATGCTCACGTTCATGCCCTGCCCTGCTTTTGGGGAGTGGGTGTGGCAGGCATCGCCGCCGATGTGGACGCGGAGGTTGGAGAGGGAGAAGGCAGGGGCTACGCGTTGGCCGATTTGGTAGGCTGCCCACCAGTCGGTCGAGGTGAAGGTCATGGTGTACGGGGAGAGGACTTTTTGTGCTTGTGCTACGATGCGTGGGAGGGTGACTTTGGCACGGCGCGTGAGGGAGGTGGTTTTGGGGTCCGAGGTGGGAGAGGGGGAGTCTGGTACTACGTCGTCTTCCATTTGGCAGTAGATTCGGGTTAGAGCTGTGGTGTTTGAGATGCGCTCGCGCGGGATGATCATGATGGAGCCAGAGGAGGAGTGGATTGCGCAGCGCTTGCGGATGTCGGGGAAGGTGGTTTTTACGACGGCGTCCATGACGCCCCTGCCCTCTGTCAGTGCGGATCGTGGGAGGGTCGGGGGTTATCTACCAAATGTGATCTGTCGTGTCCCCTTCTAGTTTCAAGCCCATGCCCCGCCGGATCGTGGAATGTGCGCCGTCCCCGCCGACAAGGAATTTACACCTCACGACGCGCTGCTGACTATCTTCACTGCCGGTCATGGTGACTTGTACTGGAAACTCCTGGTCGTCATCTTCATCAAGTGTAAAGCCGGTGGCGGTCCATCCTCTCTGCACTTTGTTCCCGTTCTTTTCCAGATCCTCGTTAAGGATCCTTTCAATCCTTCCCTGGTGAATCGTAACCTCGTGTGGATAACGCGCAGGAACAGAAATATCGGGTATAAATGCGGTGCGCACGATACCGTTACCGTCTGGTGACGGGTTCCAGAAGCCGACTTCGTGCATTTGACATCCTTGGGAGAGCACCTCATGGGCAAGATCGAGAGACTGTAGGACTTCGAGGGTGCGAGGTTGTAGCCCGTCCGCTTGGCCGGCGGGGATGCTCGCCGGCTTTGAGTCGACGGTGAGGACACTGGTGATGCCATAGCGCGCGAGGAGGACGGCCAGGGTTATTCCTGTGGGGCCACTTGGGAGAAGTATTAGCGCCGCAGCGAGAAGGATAGGAGACCACGGGAGACGAACGAGCCCACTATAACCACCTCATATTTCTCAATCCCTGTACCATCGTTGACTGGAGGGGGAGGCGCGAGACGCGGTAGAGTGGTGAGGAGAGCGGGATTTACGCGGGCGTTGCGCGATTCGGTGGCTTCCTCGATGAAAATAGGCATCGCTGTACTGGATAATTGAGAGTGCTATTGAGCCTTTTAACTCGCAAATCCCTCATTGCTCCATTCGGGAATTGTAGGTATTGCATGCCGGGAGCAGGTGGCGATAGGTCCACTTCCCGTAGGTAAGCATTTGACATTCCCGACTGATGGTGGTGGGGTACACGGTGAACCGTAAGGAAATGGAGATATCCCCAGAGAGTTGCCAATGTGGGTAGGTGGGTACACGGTGAAACCACAGGAAATGGAGATATCCCCGGAGAGTTGCCGATGTGGGTACACGGTGAAACCGTAAGGAAATGGAGATATCGCCGGAGGGTTGCCGATGTTTGTTTGTAGTTATTCTGTATTCAGCCGCTTGCGGCTATGACATACATATTCCTACTACTGACCGGTCTTCGTGGTTAGTACACTTTTTTGTGATGACAGTTTTTTCCGATCTCCGAATGGTCAAGAATTGACCAAAAACGCAATAAAAACTTTTTAGTACACCCCTTTCTGACTGCTGACGTACTAACTACGAAGACTGGTACAGCAGATCTCTTCCGCTCCAATGAAATCACAAAGTGAAATAAAGTAAAGCTGCGAACACCCTCCACTACCCGCGTCCCCTAGGGTTGCCGATGTGGGTGGGTCCAGGGTGGATACACGGCTTTCGAGTTGACAGATGATGACTTGACGTTGGAATAAGGATTGGTAGTAGATGTGCAATGATTACGTATGATTAGTGATTGGCTTAATCGGCTGCAGGCGCTGATGCGACAAGCTGAAGATGGAGAAGCATTATGAAGATGATGGTATGATGGTAATTGCGGCAGGGCAAAACAAGGTATAGATAGGCTGGTTGAGGAGTTGAGCTCAAAGTGTCGTGTATTGAGTTGGGCGCGGGGCTGTGGTGCCTGTGGTGGGTGCGTTAGCTGCGTTTTGATTGCATGGCGTTCTATTTTGAATCGTTGCTGTTTCTATTACTTTGCTTCACCTCAAATGCTCACCACCAACCTCCAGAGCGTCGAATACCCGTCACAATGTCCGCTGGCGTCAACATCACGTCTCCCACTTTTAACGAAATAGTGATTGTAATTAGTCAAATCATCCACTGGGTAGAATATCGTCCATCATCGCCCCCATCACCCTCCTCTCAGCTCATAGTCCCCTCCCCCGATACTATTGCCACTGTCTAACCAGAGATAACCAATGACAGCGATGGAGGTAGTGGAGATGAAGACAATGAGACTGTCAGTGTGGGTAGTGCGGCAAATGAGAGATGGGGACGCCCCCGCAGCTCAAAACACTTAGTCCTTATCGACCTACTTACGCTACTGCTCACAATTGATAGTAGTTCTAACGTAGTGGCAGCAACGATGCTGATCACAAAAGAGAATCTTCGTTTCTTTTACTGTAAGAATCAGCCTTGCAGCAACAATGAGAATTATTGCGTGCGCCAGCTCTTCAACATCCCCCGCAAGATTGACAAGGCCCTTCAAAGCACCACATAGAGTTACGATGTGCTTTCCTTTACTTTTGGAACCGCTTCTAACCTCTCTGCAGGTTGTGAAGAATAGTGTGCATTATGAGTACTCACTTGTCCTCAAAGTTCTTCATGATTTCTTGAACACCGGCGAATAGTGTTGCCAAGAGACGAATTGTCCCGGGACCTTGGTACGGACAAGATGAGGCTTCTATAGCTACGGGACAAGATATCCCGGGACTCCGTGTGTGTCAACTTATAACCTGATCAGTGATGTCACTCTGGCGAGCGATATATTCATCGAGAGAATACTCACCCTGGCTTGCAAATAGCATCCGAGTCTTGATTCTTTCATACAATCTGCCCTCGCCGCTCTATTGATTCATTAGAGACTCTAAAGATACTACTATTGCTTTTTATATTGATGTTGAATGGGGGGCCATAAAGAATAAATTCATCAAGCTTCAAATGGAAGAAATCTAGCATAAGTCGCGTAATAAATGTCGGCCTGATTCACAACCTCTTGATTTCGGGCAGGTTGGTTCATATCTAGATCTCAAGAAGTTTTTTAGATTGACTTACGCCGAATTGAGTGATGAGCCGGGCATGTTTTCGTGATAGCTTCTATGGGATATTATGAAAGATTAATTATATCCTCACTTCTTTGAGAGACGGTTACTAGCTTAGCTCTGCTTGGTCAGTTCATTTTCTACAGCCACTTGTTCTTTTGTTTTGTTCTCTTGCGGTAAAATCTGCTCATTTGCTCATTTTCTATTACCATTCTTAGGTAGTGATAGTTCCTTCTATCTAAGGCTTAATTATGAAGGTGATGATAATTGCGGTGTTAATGGCGAGGGTAAAGCAAATTATAGGCTGGTTGAGGATATACTCAATACTCTAGCGTTGTGCTGTTTGTTGGGAGCAATGAAGTGGGGTTGGAGAGGGCCAGACGACAGGTCATGTGACATATAGAGGATGAGAATCGATGAGTGAGAGCATAAGTGAAGAAGCACACACAACAAACGTTATATTATTATCCTCCCAAGGGCCATAAAGCCCCTTTACCAATCAAAAATCCAAAATCGCTTCAATCTGCCAAAACGACTTCATAAAGTCATAGCACGTCCATTACCCATTACCCATCCCTTTCTTTCCTTAGTTAACGGCAGCAATATCGACTTTGTCAACGCTGTCAACTCTGTCAACTCTATCAACACGCGGCTCGGCATCCTGCGGTCCAAGGACTCTGCCAAAAGCACCAGGAAACGGCGGGAAGTTGCGAGGGCCGCTCGTCTTGCGGCCGCGGTAGCCCATGCCGATGTTTTCGGGACGGAAGACGTTCTTCGGGGTAGGCGCAGGAGCGGCTAAAGCAATCGTAGTGAGCGTAGTAAGCGCGAGAAGGATGAGGCTGCAATGCATCGTGAATTCGTTGTTGTTGGTAGTCGTGGTATAAGTATGAAATGGAAAACAAGTGAAGGGAAGGCGAGTCTTTTATGGTTAAATAGGAGAGTCGTAGTTTATGCTTAATCTGGGATTGGGAATAGGATTTAAGCTGTTGTGTATCAGAAGTCTGGTGGAACTATGTTAACTGATGAAGTAGAGTTGACCCAGTAAGTTTTGCGTAGTATCGGATGAGTCGAAATTGAGCATCAGTTGTCTCTAGCATTAGTTATAAGAGGGATTGACATCTAGATCTTAACGAACGGATATATTTCTTCAAGACTGTCTGCTGTTGAGCGTACCGGTATACCTTGGTAGAAAGGGCCAGCTTCGAATTGGTCAATTACGTTGGGCCTATTCCAAACTTAATCACGGATATTAGCACCGAGCAGAGAAGAGACTTCCCCGAGTATTGTTAGAAGTAAAGAAACTATCACTCGAAGTTAGGAAGCATATGCCCGATCGCGATGACGATGTTCGTGGAACAAGGTGCGGGTTGAGTGTACAGACATTCCGCACTAACGGAGAATTCCGGACAACTCTTCGCTCACCATCCGAAGTGAATGAACTCGTAGATGTATAATATCAGTACATTGCAAGTTGAGCCTCTCCAAAGGGAATATTCATGTACTTTTGAGTACTATTGAAATATCGCTGCAGGTTTTCTGTACATTTTATTGCAGCTCCGGGTAGCAATCAACGGTGCCCCAACGGAATTTCCAAAATTCTCTCTGTTCGCCATCTCGCTCTACGTCGCCAACCTCTTCTCGCCATCACCGTCAAACAACTCTCATCCCCAAACTTCCGTTCCTCCGCGACTACTGTTGCTCCCCCTCGGTTCTTGCGGTCGTCAATCCGAACCTGTTTAAATAATATGTCGGTAACACTAGCAAGAGCGGCTTTGAGGCGTGCCGGAGGTGTCAAGTCTGCCGGATTGCTGCGAGTGTAAGAGCCCTCCCAAGTGCCGCCGAGCTGCCGATAAGCTCTTTCATCCCGCAATTATTTGTGGGCCGAGCGCTTGAAGCTCTGGTTGCTCTATGCTTCGAGACGGTGAAGGATTGAGACTTGCTTTTTTGGATGTGTTACCGGGTTGACTTATCGCTAACTTTACCGATACAGAACAAACACACCGCAATGCCTCTCCGCGCTTCTCTCCCGCTACTATGCCTCGAAATGTACTTCTCACCTTCTCTACACCATCATACACGACTGACATGGGTTATAGCCTTCCCTCCTCACTCCGTCATTGCCATGCCGGCTCTTTCTCCCACCATGACCGCCGGAAACATCGGAACGTGGCAAAAGAAGCCTGGAGATGTGCTTCAACCCGGTGATGTGTTGGTCGAGATCGAGACGGACAAGGCGCAGATGGACTTTGAGTTCCAGGACGACGGCGTTTTGGCCAAGATCTTGAGACAGTCTGGTGAGAAGGATGTTGCAGTTGGAAACGTATAGTATCCATACTGGCGGGTGGAATGTTTTATTTAACTGACAGTTTTGTGCAGCCAATTGCTGTTATCGTTGAGGAGGGCGAAGATATCTCGGCGTTCGCCGATTTCACTCTTACCGATGCCGATGGCGAGTCGAAGCCGGCTCCTCCGAAGGAAGAGGAGAAGTCTAAGACTCCCGAACCCAAGAAGGAGGCCGCACCTACCCCGTCTGCCCCCGAACAACCAAAGGACTTTGAGGGCAAGCTTCGCACTGTCCTTGAGCGTGAGGAAGGCGGTATCTATGCATCTCCTCTTGCTAAGGCTTATGCTCTTGAGAAGGGAATTCCTTTGAAGGATATTAAGGGTACCGGTGCAGGAGGTTGCATTACCGAAGCCGACGTCAAGAACTACAAGCCAGCCTCCAGCTCCGGTGCTACAGCTGCTGCTGCCCCATCTAGCGTTGACATTCCCTTGAGCGCCATGCGCAAGGTCATTGCCGGCCGTCTCACCGAGTCCAAGAACACCAACCCACACTACTACGTTCAGTCCTCGCTCTCTGTCAGCAAGCTCCTCAAGCTCCGCCAAGCGTTGAACTCCTCCGCCAATGGAGAGTACAAGCTGTCTGTCAACGACTTCATCATCAAAGCTGTCGCCACCGCTCTGTTGAAGGTTCCCCAGGTCAACTCCTCTTTCCGCGAAGCCGAGGGTATCATCAAGCAGTACAGTACTGCAGATATCTCTGTCGCTGTTGCCACTCCCGTCGGATTGATGACTCCAATCGTCCAGAACGCTCACGCCAAGGGTCTCGCCACTATCTCCAAGGATGTCAAGTCCCTTGCTGCCAAGGCTCGTGATGGAAAGCTGAAGCCCGAGGAGTACCAGGGTGGTACTTTCACTATCTCCAACATGGGAATGAACCCGGCTATTGAGCGATTCACGGCTATCATTAACCCCCCCCAGGCCGGTATCCTGGCTGTTGGAGCCGTCAAGAAGGTTGCAATTGAGGGCAAGGACGGGGGTGTTGAGTGGGACGAGCAGATTGTGGTTTCGGGATCGTTTGATCACCGGTTAGTACATCCCAAAATCCCTTTAGAGAGTTCCGCGACTAATATGTGTCTTAGGGCTGTGGATGGTGCTGTTGGCGGCGAGTTCATAAGGGAGCTTAAGAAGGTTGTTGAGAACCCCCTTGAGCTTTTGTTGTAGATATAGCAACAACGTAGGAGGGGATGAGAGAGTTTGTGCAATGACATACCAATACCATAGAGGGAAAGGGAAAGGACGGGAAAAATGAACGTGTATAATTTCTAACATTTGTTTCTGTTTTGTTTTTGCAGGTGTTTTTGTTTGTTTTCTCTAAGTTACAACTGGATTCCCGTTGGATTTTTTTTACATGATACAATCCATCCATCTGTCTATCTCCTCCTATTCACATGTACGTATGCACGTATAACGGTCGTTGATGATGGTGCAATGCTCACTGCTGGTCACTCGCAGGTTTGAATACGGCCGACTATTTGAGCTATTTGAGGAGCCTTGTATATTGTGTCGTTAAATTGATCAATCAAACACGCGTGTCTGCAAATATTCAATCCACAGCTGGCTATCTTGCAATCAGATCTAGTGGAAACTGAGGGTAGGAGGATCTCGTTCAACTCAAAATAAATTTGGCAACAAAGTTGAGTTTGATAGGACCTGAACGGCTGTAGATATTTAAGGCCTATAAAATCTTACGCCGATTGTACTCCACTTCGGGACCCAGTCTGATAATTCGGCACTGTCTTTAATCTTATTACCTGGTTTATCGGGGATATATTGGTATTACCGGAGATTACAGTCCGGGATGCATACAGCGGACGAAAGGATCGTCTACCGATTGAACTTGTAGTTGGTATCCAGGAAATGCTTGCTAATTAGTGCGCATTTTGCGGTAGGGGCTCTGGAGAATGGGTTTCAGAGAAAGTTTTAGATGAAAGAAGGCTGCAAATGTTTATATTCCAGAGTCATATGTTGTGTGAAGGGTGGAATAGCGTCACGATATCTGCTGCTCATCCGCATAGATCGTAGTCTCTACGGATAAGATAATCACTGGAATTTGGGAATGTCTTCACAATGATTGGGCAAAAGCAACAAAAGGGCAAGTCTTCTACCAGAGGCATCGTATCTCCGTCCTGCATGCGCATATGTTGGTACCTTTTGGTGATGCTGCGGGACTGCGAAACCCGCGGAAGACTCTAAACAAATAGGGCAAACACCTGGTTATTGGCGCGCCGTCATGTGATTGCGTCATATAACCCAAAAGCGTATTTTGAGGTGCAACTGTGTTTCATTTCGTCAAAGAAGCGACTCTTGTCAAAGAAACATGGCCAGAATCATACATGTCAAGGAATGGAGGAGGTCAAACTTTAATGTGGTGAAAAATATTGACAAGTATTTTTGCTTCTGATCTCGGTTAAACTACCCCCAAATAAAGACTAGCGGCTTACGAACACGGCTGTTGATTGGCCGTGAGTAAGCAGAGTCTAATCATTTATTTTTTTCCCAGGCCCCTCTCGTCTTTCTGGTCCTTCACTCCCATCGAAACGAGCAGCCAGCAGCAGCAGCAGCATTCAGCCTCAACACCGATTTCTCTCCGCCTTCCACGATCGATTGTGCTCCTTCATCGTCAAAACCCCATTCGGCTTCTCGAGTCTCTTGCAAACAACAACTTCTCTTCTAATTACCAAGTGTAAATCGTCGCAGTCAGCCTCGCCGCTTTCCGCCTCTCTGTCCGTTTCGTCACACTTCGAATCAACAAAAAATCACCACCAACAAACACGATGTCGTCTTCTCATTTCGCTACTTCTTTTTCCTCCGCCGCTGCTGGGAAGGATACTGCTACGAGCAATCACGCGGGAAATTCATCAACAGCTGGTGGTGGGGGTTCTTCCAGCGGGGATTGGTGAGTTGTGCTCGGATCCCTTCCATTTACCCTCTCTCTGCAAAATGTGGCGATTGGTTCACGTCTGCATTCGTCGCGTGATGTCTGTCAGCAATAATCTCCTGCTATATTTTTTTTGGCCTGGATATTGGTCGCTATGCGTATGACGTTTTCATCCGTTTTTTGTCTTGGAATCAATCGAATGATCTGTCTTGAAATTTAAGCTTTTGCGCCGCTAGATTCGGTTGCTGATATGATATGCTCTCAGGACTCGTCGTGCGAATGGAGCTGCCAACAACTCTACCACTCGCCGTCCCTCTCTGTCGACTACCCTCACACATTCCACTACCCCTTTAACATCGTCCTCATCCAATGTTTACCACCCTCCACACCACTATAACCGCCAGGCTGCGGCAGCAAACACCACATATGCTAAAGATGAGCTCCTTGACATCTTCAAAGTCCAGGAGAGTGCGGGGAATGTTGGAAGCCAGATTGCAGACCTGTTGGATACTGATTTTGGTGGCTCAGGAACCGTTTCTGGAGGTTGGGGTAGAAGTGGGGACGAGCCTACAAATGGGGTTGAGATGTGTTGGGATAAAGAAGGCGGATTAAAGCCAGTTTCGCTGGAGGAGATGATGGAGGAGGAACGAGAGGTTGGTCACTCTCTCCCACCACCACAGCCTCGTTTACCGAGGTGTTTGCGCAACAAGACATTGTTTGCTGATGTGACATCTTCAGTTCTTTTCCAACAATGTCAATTCTCCTCATAAAGTGCTCAATAACAACACTCAGGGCGCTCCCAATAACCACGGCACGCCACCACCGAAACGCAACAACGCTCCTGGGGCTGGAATAACTCCTGGAAGCAGCCGCCCTGCAACCCGTCGTCGAGAGCCCTCGGACGCAGCGGCGGGTGGTAACCCGTTCGCCACTGCTACTCCACCGCAGATTACTAGGCGTCGAACAGATCTCCGTGATGGCGATGAAGGCGGTAGTCCTATCCGAGATCGCGCCTTCTTCGGTCGCTGGGGCAGTACCACTGGCGCTGGCGAGGATGAAAAGGAAAAAGATGAAGGATCTGGTAGTACCGTAAGCAGAAATACCAGTCTGTTCAGGAGGGGAAGTAGTGCTGCCACATGGGGTGGTTCGGGAAGTAACAGTTCCTTAAATTCTCCCATGGGTACTTTTGGAAATAGCGCATTTGGCGGTGGACCCATGGGCGGATTTGCTCTTCAACCTGGTGACAAATCGAAAGCCGCAACGAAAGGGAATTCCAATTCTACTCAGCCAAAGGTCGAAGATGTGCATGAGCGTCCCGAAGACGATAATCCTCAGAAACCCCCATCCGATATCACATATGAAGACGAGCGCGAGAGGCCAATGACTTCTGATACGGATCCCTTCGGTGTTGGTGGCGCCGGGGACGACCATCATTCTTCCCACGATGACAGGAACTCGCCTCTCCCTACTCCAGGAATCCATGATCAGCAAAGACACAAGTCTTCTCCATTCGGACCGGGTGCAGGTATCAGCATAACTACGTCAAACAACCCTAGAGTTGGGAGCTCGCTCGGCACTCCTACCAAGACGCGTGGAGATTTGGCCTTCCAAACCTTTGGGGGACCGCGTGAAGGTCTCGGTGGTATGGGGAATTTGGGCATGACCGGATTACACAACCAACTACAAAATCTGACTTTCAACCAACAAGGCCAGGTTCCGTTGAGACGCTCCAGAGAAGGCAGCATCGGTAACACCTTAGCTGGCGAGAACGAGCCTTTGAGTCCAGCAGAAACAAATCCATTCCAAAGCCCACCACCTGAAAAAGTGGATGACGATGGGATGATGAACGATCAAAACGAAAGTGGAGGATTGGGAAGCGTGATTGCTGGGTTGCGGAGGGGAGAAAATCAACCTATTGGTGCGCCTGGAAGCGATAGGAGTGGTAGAAGCTCCACAGCTGGGTTGGGTAGCGTCGGCGGAGGATTAGGTGGGTTCGGTGGTCTGACAGGCCCCGGTCTCTGGAGTAGTGGGCAGTCTGTCGGAACTCCTGGGGTTGTATCTTCTGGCACTCCGAGTTCTTTCTTCTCAGGTGGAGGGTTAGGTGACCTGACGAGCCCTGGAGGAAGCCTTGGGGGTGGCTCTTTGCTGTCTGGTGGACTTGGTGGTGTTTCTGGGTTGAGTGGTTCTGGTCATTTTGGATCTGCCAGTAGGGCCAGTAGGCTTGGGCAGCTATTTCCAGAAAGCCAACAACACCAGGACGATGGGCAGGCCGGATTTGAGTCTGGAGACGCATTTGGTGGCGACTCGCGGTTCAGTGCCTTTGGGAGCCGTAGAGGCTTCGGAAGCATCACTGATAGTCCGATGAGAGAACGTGGTGACGTTGCTGATCTCTTTGGTTTCCCATCTGCCAGAAGTCTGTCCAATCTTGCCGGTGCTGCCGCTGCTCAAGATAACCCGATGTTTACACGCGACAGAGAGGATGCGCTGGCTGGGCTGCAACAGCCATCTCACCAGACGCAACAGGAGTCTACTCTTGGAGCAAACGTTCAGAATCCTGGGCAGCCCTTGAGACCTCCTCCTGGAACACTTCCTCCCCAACAACAACACGTTATGGTCATGCCTGATAAGATTCAGTGGGTGTATCGCGATCCTTCCGGCGTCGTTCAGGGGCCTTTTAACGGTCTTGAAATGCATGAATGGTACCGAGCTGGTTTTTTCACACCCGACCTTGCTGTTAAGAGACAGGAAGACACTGAGTTTGAACAACTGGGCAATCTTGTCCGGAAGATTGGCAATACTAGAGAGCCATTCTTGGTTCCACTGCCAGGCAATTCCTCTGCTGGTATGTCCACCAATGCTGCTGCTAATTGGCCAGGATCATGGCTCAACGAGATGCCAGGTGCTCAACAGCAAGCCGCTCAAACCCCCGGTAGTGTTCAGCCACCTTTCGCAGGAAGTTTCCCGACGTTCGGTACGACCTTGACTGCCGAGCAACAGAACGCACTTGAAAGGAGAAAACAAGAAGAGCAATACCTCATGGCTAAGCAACGCGAGTTCCTTCTTCAACAGCAGATGATGGCCAAGCAGGCCGCCGTAGCCCAACAATTGCATCACCAAAGCTCAACCCAGAGTCTACATAGTCAACCTAGCTTCGGAAGCCTCCACAGTCCTGCTAGTTTTGTTCCTGCTCCGGCTTCTACTACCGCCACTGCTGCCACCATTATTGGAGGACAGAATGCGTTTGAACCTGGTGCTCTTTTGAGACAGGCTGGCGCTGCAGCTGGCGGTGTTGGAGGTTTGGATGTTGGAGGACAACTCGGCTTCCAGCAACAGTTTCAACCCCAAGTTTCCCAGGCTCAACAACCACAAGACCAAGGATTGTTGATGAAACAAAATTTTGTCGAGCAGCAGCGCCAGCAGCTCCAGAAGAGTTATCAGAACCAACAAAACCAGCATGCAGAGAAACAGGCTCTTCAAGATGCGCAAGAACAGGCTCAGCAGGTTGCTGTCCAGCTTCGACAACTTCAACAATTCGACAACCAGACTACCGAAGATCCCTCATTGGAACAGTCCGCAACCCAGGAGAAACCCACTCCCGAGCCACAGAATCAGGAATCAGAACCTGCTGCTCCTAAAGCGAGGACTCCATCTCATGAGCTTGTTGTTAACATTCCGAAGCTACCTTCTCAGAAACTCTCTCCAGCACCCAAGCCGACTCAACCCGCTTGGGGAGGGCATCAAGCTCAACCAGCTCCGTTGGTTCAGCCTTTCCCGCCTCCACCCGCTCGGGAGACTTCTCCTACTTCGTCAATGGCCCGTAGCCCGTCTGCTGAAACCCCAAGCGCACCCACAATTGCACCTTGGGCCAAGGAGGTTGATAATCAAACCATCAAGACACCTTCATTGAAGGAGATTCAAGAGATTGAGGCAAAGCAAGCTGCTGCTCGTGAGGCTGCTGAAGCGCAGGCTCGTCGTGAGATTTTCTCCCAGCAGATTACGCATCAGCCCCCACCACCACCTGCTCCAGGACTTCCGAGCACCGCTACCTGGGCCACTTCTCCCTCGACTACTCCTAGTACCGGTATCAGTGCTTGGAACAAACCTCTCGCGAAGGCTACTCCAGTTGCTGCAGGGCGTAAGACACTTCAACAGATCCAGAAGGAAGAAGAGGCACGTAAGGCCAAAGCTGCCGCTGCCGCTGCATCCCAAGCTGCTATGAGCTCCAGCAACCCCATTATTTCGGCAGCTGGAAAGCGATATGCAGATCTGGCATCCAAGGCTGCTACCGCAACCCAGAACCCTATGACCAACAGCGCATGGACAACTGTGGGACCCGGCGGGAAGTCTAAGGGCGGTCCACTTACCCCCACTACGCCCTCTACTGTACCAACCGCTCCAGCCCAGACCTTGCGAACTAGCACTTCATCCGTTGGCTTTGGAGCCGCTGCCGCCAAGAGACCAACTCCTCCCGTAGCACCGAGCAAACCCGCCACCACCTCAGCTCAGGAAGAATTCCTCAAGTGGTGCCGTGCCAGCATGAAAGGATTAAACTCTGGTGTTTCTCGTAAGCTACTTCATACCCTCACCCCTATTCGAACCAAGTTAACATCCCTGTTGTAGCCGATCAAGTCATTGAAACCGTTGGCAATTTTCCAAGTGATACCGAGATCATCGCCGACACGATCTATGCGGTTTCGACGACAATGGATGGGAGGAGATGGGCGGAGGAGTATATCAAGCGTCGCAACGCGGCCGGAACCGGCGTCGTCATCGAGGCGGGAACACCAACCGGTGCCAACTCCTCGGGCGGCTGGAATGAAGTCGCGAAAACTCGGCCGGCGAGTCAGACTCCGGCTGCGGCTGCGGGCGTCCCGGAGACTAGTAGTGCATTTAGGGTTGTGGCGGGGAAGAAGAAGGGTGGAAGGCGTTAATGGGATTGTTGGAATCTGCATCGGGGAGGGTTTGTGTAACTACGGCTGGATAGGTTGAAGGCTTCTTACTTTTTCTGGCTGGATTTGGAGCATTGGGAATATCATGAAACATGTTTGTGTGGGTCATACTATCGGAATCTTCCGTTCGTTGTGGGGGAAATGGTATATACGTGACATGTGTGTATTGGATCGCGGGCGTTTGTAGTAAGGGTGAATATGTTTGGATAGAGAATAACTTTCGGCTCATCACTATGATGTACAGGCAGATTCATCCCTCTCCAACCCATTTGAGGGATGTAGTGATCGTGATCAATGGAGATTCGTGTCATAGATTATTAATTTCTATCACTAACAAAATCGACGGCCATGGACGAAGTCGTCGGATTAGTATACTGGTCAATTTCCACTCGCTCTCCTTGCCATTTGAACCTTTTAAGCACTGGGTGAATAGGAAGGGCTAAGTATGAAATTGTTTTGTTTCGCCATTCATCGATTTGTTGTGTGTTGGGGGTGGGGTATCATAACGTCATACTCTTCCCCCAGTTGCTTCTTCACCCAAGTACATATCAAAAATCCCCACCCGTATCTGTTGGCGGAGATTGGAGCGAGAGACTCAAGCCCTCACAACGTCACACCCTACTTTTGACCAATCAGTCCTTCCCGGTATGTCACGAACCATCGGCAAAATATATCCAAATGATGGTGTACGAGAAAGGCATGTGTTTTGTTTGTTGTTTTCCCCTAGCTTGTTTTAATTAGACTAGAGGATGTCTGTACAGCACAGAAACAATACTAGAAACCTCGTCATCAATCAACGTGATGAAAAAAAGTCTCGAGATAAGGTAAAAAGCTTAAATCAACGTACATTACTAAACGTCACCAATAACGGCAACTTGTGGGCTGGCCGACGAGTAGGTTTACAGAAGTGCCGCTCGTACTTCTCCTAGGACTGGTTGCGGAGCTGCTCACACTAGGCTCGTCTAGGGCACCGTGTTGCTTATCTTCCAGGTCGTGCTCCAGCTTCTTGACACATCTCTCTCTACCTTTCTCCCCAATAGCAGGGTATAGATTCCCTCCATGCTACCAATAGCAAGCTAGATCTGAAAAACGCCAGTAATCCAAGTTACATAGCGCCCCTACAGCCACTTGCTAACCATGGGACCCCGGGCTCTCGGGATCCGTTAAGGGAGAGGTTGCTGCAACCACACCGCACCTGTCTTCTGCATCCCCCCCTTTCTCCCCGATATACGTATTAGCTCTTGTTTCCGGTTGCTGGCTTCGAATGTTTAAACTGTCTGTGGGTTTCATTGGTATCTACGAATAGAAAAACTGCACACAATCTTAAGGCTCTCAATTTGTAGTTTTCTACCCTGATAGTAAGAAATTTCCAACCCGTCTCTTCCGTACATCGACAATGACGAAAGGATCCGTGCGGCTGGTGGCTTCAAACTTTCGAACCAATGGGACGGAGAATGTTATAATCATTGGTGAGTTGTTTGGTAGTTAAGTTGCCCCCCCCTACCACCATCACTACTAAAACTAACGATTCACATTAACAAGAACACAATAGAAAAGAATTGAACAATGTGTTTTAGAGTTCCTGACACAGATCCGATGGATAAGGTGGTAATTCGCAGATCTAATTCGCAGATCCATGGCTACAGAAACTTGTCTGCACAAGGAATATTTCACTACAGGTTGTTGGATTGTTGCCACTAGCATACCACCGATAGTTCCTATTTAGGGATTGTTAGTAACCGAAGTAATTAATTTCATCAGAGCTATTGAGTGTACTATACTGTTCCACTTCTACTACTCCACTTCAGAGGAATTTCAAATTTTCCTAATGTGGTTTTCATCTTCTGTGATACAGCTAGATGGTGAAGGGTAAACGGTATTGTAATATCGTCAAGCTGAGTCACAACCTTCGATCAAGGTTCTAACTATTGATACGGCTAATGTGTCTACCTGAAATTGATTGTGCCCTGGTCTTCGTCTTTGAACTACATATTATTAATGCACCGATCAGCATGCCGTCTACCGATAGAAAACAATTTGGTTAGCAACGACTGAGTAGTAATTGAGTGAGAACTTACTATCTTTTGATTCATTTCATCTCTACATCCCTTCCTCATTCATGACCTAATGTCCTAATTGAAGAATTTTGTTTGTTTTAAGCGCATAACAGGTATTCCTGCCGCGCCATACTATTATGATCATAACTATGCACACGCTCTTTCTGCCAAGACCAAGATGAGTCGTAATTCTGAAAACTATTCACTTCGCCCTTGTGGATAATATCAAACACATCCATCTGACCGTTATCAACCCCTTTCAGCTTGCTATAAAAACCATCAGCTCACCCGCTCACTGAATGGCCTCGATAAAACTTACAGTTCAGGACCACAAACTGCTCTGGAGTAACACCACGCCAGTCCTCGGTCTGGCTTGGGAGAGAAGATCCCTTGACCCACTCCATGCTGGAATCCACACTCTGAACAACACTATCCCCATTCGTAGCGGGCTAGTGGTGGATGACCCGGGCTCAGAATCGGACAAGAAATGGACGTAATGATATTTATTTCTATTTCTTCAAGTCGTGTAAAGTTAGAAGAGCTGGATGAGAGGACATGCGGAGCGTGATGGGTGGTGAAGGGATGGGATGGGATGGGATGGGATGGGATGAGATGAAGAGACTCATTTGAGTGTAGAATTGTGAGGTTGGGATGCGATGAGTGAGATGAGATGAAAGATTAGGAGGTAATGGCGCGGTTATGTCTAATTGGTGATTAGGGCTTCGTCTGACATTGTAGATGGCGTACAAGAAGATATAACTTATAGAAATCGCCGTTAATAGTAGAAGCGGTGGAATAGGGTTACGTTCAACCGCATTGTAACACTTCAAGATTCCTTTGTCAACCCATCACGTCGCCGCGTCTTAGTGAGTGGGTGTGGGTTCCAATCAACGTTGAAAGACGATTTTCGTCTGATTTAATCTTATGAATCTCTTTTGTTACCACTCTACTCATCCAAAATTGCCCAACTGCATTACTCCCGACCCATCATCTCGCGCTTCTATCTTTTCTCATGACCACCTCTTCTTTGAATACCTCGAGTGCTTGGACCTTTGCTCATTCAGCCTTATACTCAAGCGTCTCCACCAAAGGCTCTCATCTCCCAATCCTCTTGCTGTGCCGAATCCGTTCCCTCCCTCTCTTTACTCACACAGCTCGGGCAATGCAACAAATGCCCTCTTCTCCTCCTTACAAATTCCGCATAAAGCCCCCCTGCAGCCAGAACCGCCAGTGCACTCATCAGCACCGGATACCGGAACTGATCGGGACGAGCAAACACAATAGTTGATGCATACGAGAAGAGCTCAAACATATTCTGGAATGAGATCTCAACGGAAGAGAACGCTCCCCTGGAGTCTGACTCAACTTCCTATTGTCGATTGTTTGTTAATGCTGCGTTTGCTAAAGATGGAGTAGACGATTGCATACCTCTTGGATGATAATCTGTACACACAAGTCGAACCCCCACAGCCCAATCCGGCTTGCAATAACGCCCACCACCAGTCCTGACGCGGCAAGGAAAGGTAGCTCTGCCCCCCAAAAGAAGCTTACCGCCACTACTATGCACACCGCCTGCCAGTTGATGAACCACAGCCCCGCACGCGTTGGCCCGATTTTGTCCATAGCTAGAGGCGCCAGCCATGTAGCGGACATCTCGAAGGCGACGGAAAAAGTCCGAACGAGGCCAATGTGGGTTGAGGTGTACCCGACGGAGAGAAGATAGGCAACCATTTGACCGGAAAATGAGAGGACGGTGAAGTAGAGAAGGGATAAGGCGATGGATGGGATGAAGACGGAGTGTCGGGTATAGAATGAGAGTTCTTTGCGGATGGATCGAAGTGAGGAGATCAGGTGTGTTGACAGTCGTCGCGGGGCTGGAGAGTTGGACTCTAGAATATCGGGAAGGTAGGGGTGAGACACTTGTAGAGCTGGTACCCTCCTGTAGACCTAAGGCTGCCATCAGACATGTGTTAAGAGGGTATATCATTGGACACACCTCCGCGATAGCAAAGTACTCAACCACCACCGAAGCCACGTTTAGTCCCAACGTTACCCAGACGGCTATAGTTGTAGATATTCCGTCGATCAGTGATATTACCAGCGGGCCAAACAGTTTGCAAAATAAATCAATCCGTCGCATCTGAGCATTAAGCACTGTTGTCACCACGTTCAGTACAGTGTAAATCGTATTGTAAGCCATACGAACCTTGAAGCCCTGATTCGTCATGTTCGACAATGACAATTACCTACGTCTTTGTTAATTTCATCCGGCAATGACAGCTACAACCCTCACCCAGTCTCGCTCAATCGCGATCACATTCATAATCGAACATAGCTTCTCTGCACAGGCCATTACGACCAATAATCCCAAGATTAATGGTCTGAGCCATGGGGTAGCCGAGAGGTTTAATGCCAATGACCAAAAGCCCAGACATGACGCTGCTATTGCGAGGCGTTGTACAACTACATGCGCCGAAGTCCCACTTAAGTCTTAGACCACACAAAAATGTAGTAGGACTTCCAGCCACAAAGAATAATAGGGAGCATACTGATTGAAAACCTCACAACCTCAAGTCGATTCCCACGATCAATATACTTCCCGACAGCTGGAGTCAAGCATATTGCGGAAGCCGTGCGTACAAGAGCGTACAACGAAGGAGGCAGAAGAGTGCCAGGAAACACTGCTGCGATGAACAGAATAGCCCCGAATTCGAAAATGCGGGAATTCCAGGTGGACAGAAAGTGGGATATGTACAGTCGCCGGCTGATGTCCGGTCCGATCTCAGCCAATGGCAGCTCCACTGAGAATGAACTCAGAGATGCTGAGGAAAGTAACGGGCTCTCGGCGCCATCTGTGAGTTGGAATTGTACATCATCCATTGTTTTCAGCTTTAGGACCGGTCTAGTGGAAGGGAGGGCAGAATGAAATGCTCTGAAGTCCAGGGATATCCCTGCATGCCCCGCCGGGTAATCCCCTGGCATCACTCGATCTAGATCGCATGACATCATTTGATTTCTACACCTTCACCGATGCCAGCCTACAGACGTCTCAAAGCACAACTCAGAGTGGCTGCGTTTGGGCCATGAAAGGAGTCGATTGTTCAATGACCACAGAGGAATGAATATCTGAGTGATGCACTATGTCTGCGGTTACCCTTTGTGCCCCCCGCAGCCACCTTGTAGAGAAAGTTGGGATCGTATGGTGGTCCGAACTTGCACGTTTGCCTAGAGAATATGTCATAGGACCTCAGGGCACTCACTCTGCAATACTGTTCCTGCGTTTTAAAGCACTCTCCAACGCGAGCACAAGCCCAAAGTAGTTAGCAGCTCGAGCTGACAGGTCCAAAGTAGCTTTTGTCTAGAGTGAGAATTTGCCAGTTTCGGAATTGCGCGCCGCTATTACACTGTGCAAGGCATACTGTGTACTGGAAGCTCAAACAGCTTACTCGTAGGAGCATATATTAATGTTGTGCCGAGGGCCTGAGGATGTGCGTGTGCAGGATTCATGATCTTCGAGTGATCGCTGACTGCACCCATTACTCTAGGAAAATTCCTAATACAAGTAAGCATCTCCAGAGAAACTTCACATAAGCTTATTACCCCGGAAGCCCGTAGCTGCAAGTGTGCTACCTTTGGTTATAAATCCATTATTGTCACAGCTGCACAGTAATGCAATTTTAATTTGCACATCTCTACGACTTGACCCACCTCCGCTGCGGTAGGGAACTATGATGCCGTCTTCCCGCCGCTGGTAACTTAAACCCTGACTGGCGGTCCAGGCGCCCTATGCGTATAAGTGGAGAACAGTACTCCCCAACATTATGCAGGTATATATAATGTCATGCCACGGCAGCTGCTCTAGTTCATTTAGGGAGCCTAGCTTCCATGATACTCGCTGGGAATACACATTTGACGGAACTTCATTCTGATTCTTCTAGATGCATGGTAATCTTGCTCTGCAACTTATTTCCCTAGAATCTGGTCGAGACTAGATAATCCTGACACCTAGAGAAGCTACGGTGGGTCGTATGTTGGATGTAGTTGACGGTGCTCTACATCGCGCGCACGATAAGACGTTGCGAACACACAATATCCCTAACCCTTGCTAGTATTAATATGGACACGGACATACGAGTTCGCCAGTACGCCAGTACTGTTCTCGTATCCCAAATTAGTCTCGGTAGGGTCTCGGTGCAATGGGATTGCGTGGTCTTTGTAATGCAGCATTGCTGACATGACGTATCCGGGCACCGATCAACTTCTAAGTCCGATCACAGTTTCGCTTGGTTGGGTGTATGGTATCTGTATGAATCTTGTATCTGGGGATGTATATAAGTGTGGGGCAGGGCATTCAAATATTCCATTCATCGCCATCACTTCTCCACACAAAAATGGTCACCGTAGCAATCGCCGGTGCCGGCTTAGTGGGCACACACATAATCCGCGCCCTCCTCTCCGGGGGGCAACACACTGTCGTGGTTCTCTCCCGCAGTTCCTAACCACACCTCACCGCCCTCGGCGCCATCGTAAAAACCGTCGACTACACTTCAGTGTCCTCGCTGGCCTCCGCCCTCTCAGGTGTGCACATTGTAATCAGCTGCCTCTACACGATCGACCACAACACGGCAGCCTCCGCACAACTAAACCTCTTCACCGCCTCCCAATCCGCAGGCGTAACCCGGTTCGCCACCCTCCGAGTTCACATACGCCAAAGCCGGGAACACCACGATGGATTGGTATGCGGCTAAGGTTGTCGTCTGGGAGGAGGTGGTCAAAAGCGGACTGGAGTATACTGCGTTCCGGAATGGGCAGTTCTTTACCTACCTCGCACACGGATCGCCGCATCCGGATGTGATAGAGGAGGGTTTTGCGGGGGCGTTAGACTTCGCGTTTATTGTTGATCTTTCGAAGGAACTGCTGAGATCCCGGGAACGGGGGAGGAGTGTTAGACCGAGTCTTTGTAGAGTACGTCATCACGTGGCTGTGGGTTAGGGCTGGCAGCTACTATATAGGCTACGTGTCATCTTAGACTTAGACTCAATCAATCGTCTCGACAGGTTCATCACAACAAGGAGAGGGTGACGATGGTTACGACGCAAGATATGGGGAAGCTTGTGGCTGCGGCAGTGGGGTTGGAGAGGTGGCCGGAGGAACTGGGGATGGGCGCATGTGTGACGTGCTATAATGAGGTAATTAGAGAGGCGGAGAGGATCATGGGGAGGAAGGTGGAGGTTACGTATAAGAGCCGTGAGGAGCTGGAGGGACAGTGTGCGGAGACGGAAGAGTTTAGAAAGTTTTATTTGCAGGCTATGTTGTCGGTGGCCAAGGAAGAGGCACATGTGGAGATGAATTTGAATAGGATGGTGAATGTGGAGCCGGTGGGGTTGACGGAGTTTTTAGAAAAGTGGTGGGGGGAGGAAGCGGTGAGGTTGGGTAGAGAGAAGGCGGAGAAGGGGGAGAAGTAATAATGGTGTTGTTCACAATATAGAGATATTTGTGATCATGAGGGTGCATTGCATGCATTCTATTGAATAAGATAGGCTTGTTCCAAAATATATGATTACAGCCCGATCTTGAACCCCCCATTCTATAGAGTTTGGAAAATACGGGCTGGGTCATATTTTCGCAAGATATGCTTGAGCTTCTTACAGTTTTCGTGGGTATATCATCCTGATGAGGACTAACATCATTCATGAACACGAACGGGCTCAATTTTCCTGCTTTCTGCCGGCTTCGCAGAGCTCATCAGTCGTATTTTTTGTCAGGGCATACACCTGTTAGTCGCCGTCCGCCGAGGACCATGTGGCAAGATGGATGATGCGTTAATCCCGTTATTTAAGCATCCGGAAATTAGGTAACAAAAAAATAATACAGATGAGCTCTCCCTCATTCGCATCGATGACCGCCAGGACCAGAGCGCTCTTCTCCAAAGAACTCTGCGTGAAAACCATAGCCACAACTTGCGTCACAACCCGTCACTCCAGTTACCTCTGCAGCGGCGGAGTGATACTGCTTCGTGAGCTCCCCAAGCAGCCCAGTGTCCTTTTGGATGCTGAGGGTATTAAGCACGCGTCTTATTCCGTTAGCTCTATCCTCCAAGGGTGTGGTAGGGTGCTCACCAAAGCCCAGAGCCTTAGCCCCAGAAACTCCCACAGCTGCGCAAGTTTTGTATGCCAACGTACCCGCGCTCGAATTCAACTGCGTAAATCCCTTTAAAGCTTCAGACGTGCTAGATTCATCACCGCTCTCACCCGGTCCGTCGTAAAACATACTAACGCCCAGAATTCCCGCTGGCGGGAATGCAAACTGTACAGTTGCCTTAACATCTGTGGCCCGAGTATTGATGAATGTGCTCATGGCCTCCACGGCGGCAAGGTACGAATTGTCAGTGAATGTTTGCGTGCCAGGCCATACCTTTTACGTGTAGATGGCTGGAAGTCGATGCGGGTGACAATTCTGAAGTTGTTTAATCCGCCTTTGAGAACCCAAAATAGATCTGAGTGCGAACTATAGTTTGCTTCGACAATTTTGCCGCTGGCGAGAACGACCTATACGTCATGTTAGTTGTGATGGATGCGTGATGAGTTGATATACCTGGAAGCTGACGACGGTGTCAGTAGTGTATTCAACTTGACCGTAATAGAAACTAATCCCATGCCCAACGTGAGCCCGTCAACATCCGGCGCTCTGTTAGTTCCTGCAACCTCCATCAACACACAAAATTTCCGACGCCCCTCCGGACCTTCCGTCCTGACATCCTTCCAAGACTTTTGCCATGCTGAAGCGCGAGAGGTCTAGGGGGCATTGTGGTATATCTTTACAATGTACAAGACTTATTGCCATTGTGTAATTCATCTTACTGTGATTTTGTACATAACATGTTTTGGCGTTGGGTGTGCATGTGCACAGTGAAGATATGGTAGTAGGAATCAACTCAGTGTGTCGTCTACGATTGATTCTTCAGCAATAACAGCACATCCAGTAGATTTTACCAGAGAGCAATTTAGTCATTCAGTCAAACAGCTTCATAGGCTAGCGACAGGCTTCCGCATTTGTGTTGAATGTATTGAGAGGTTATTTCGATGTTCAGTGTCATTATCTTCTGTATGTGCACTAGAACTTGGTGCAATCATGTATTCTCTCTTGTATACCAGATATCTGAACACAAGTTCTCCCTTGAGTCATTGAGTGGCCTGCGTGCAGCGGTCACTCTGATAACGATAACAACAGTGGGCTCTCAAGCGAAAGTTTGTTTAATGTCACTGCAAATGCTAGCTTCTCTGATTCCTCTACTTCTTTGGTGTTATGGCCTGCCAGTACAATTCAAAACTGGTTGTCATGTTTGACAGTGATGTAGTTACTTCATATATTTATCTAAGGGATCCGCCCACACGTCAGCGCGGCAAAAAGTCTTGGAAGGATGCCAGGACGGAGGAGCGTCGCCAATTTCTGCAGCAGGTGAGACCCTACCAACAACCACAATCACCCCGTACGGTAGAAGGAACTCATAGACCTTCGCCCCGCTACATACCCACCCTGGCCTTGCTATCTTCGCCGCCTCATCAAACCCAATCGTATCAACCCCTCAATCGAGATAAGCACAACCGGGATTCGACATGTGACCGCCGGAGTAGACTGTAAACGGCGTCTTCAACTCGATAATCTGTGCGATAATCTGTGCGGATCCGCACGCTAGCTGCTGCGACGTTGTCAGTGTGAAACACAGCCCGGAGAGAAAATTGTGGCGTTACTCCATTGGTTGAAGTTTTGTTGGTTGTAGATGTCACTTCAAGGAGAGGAAAATAGTGACTTCAAGGCAGCGCAGCCGGCCGGCATGCTTGTTGCTGACGGGCCAAGGCAACAACGGAGTTACATGAACAGAAGTGTTTCATGGCTACTCCTCTCGGCCTTAAGAATAGTGGAGTGAGCTCAATGATCGGCGCGTAACGGTATTGGACAACGTATTTATACGGAGTACGTATATTCGTATCCACTGTTTCAGTGTGGTGTTTTTCTTATGAACTCGTGGGAGCAGGAAAACCCAGCAAGCAACTGGAGACGACTTTTGTGAAGAGATTGAAACTCCTAAGATGCGAATAAGTAGTCTTGATTGGATGCTCTTTCTATGAAGCTACCGCGTTTCCGGGAAAAAGTGATTGATCGAGAACAGGAAACACGGGCGTTGTGTTTCCACGTAGAGCTACGAAACTCCTGGGGGCACCTGGTTGTGAATATTTGATATCTACCGCCCCTTCGTTAACCTTGGCTGCATTACTTGATTCATTGAGGAATAAAAAATTTCAAGTATCACTATAATTACATTGCTTCTAGAAAAGTCGGATTATTCTGCAATTGTTGAATACGGCTTGCTTCAGTGGTACAGAATCACAAATGTGGCACTCGTAGGCGCGGAATTCCGCAAATTGAGTATTTATATTTCACGGTACAAAATAGGCTAGTGTTGTAGATCACCCGCAGAGCCGCATTCAATTTGTAGTTAGTTTTTCTTCGAGAAAGCTCTTGACCTTAGAATCAATCATCATCCACATCATCAATTATACTTTAATTCGTCGTATTTCGCATCCTATCTCTAGTGTTTTCTCGAGCAGATAGTCTCGGATCGCGTATCTGCATTGTTTGCCATTCAGTACCCACCAGTTCCCCGGCCCATGAACCGCCATAGTATCCAGTCTTTAACGTGCGTTAGCAGCCTTATTCACAACAGGACGCCGACTCGGCTGAGATGTGTGGTGATAAGGAATAGGATTATGTACCAATATAATTTCAAAAGGTAGTACGGTAGTGATAGTCGTGATCAGACGCTAGGGTAAGTAAGTTGTGGAGCCTTGTTGCCCCAGCGGTTAACCGAGGATATGGTGATGACAAGCTCGGACAGACTTCCGGCGGGATTGAACGGTATGTAGGTGTAAAAAGACGTTTAGTTCCAGAGTACAAGCTTACTGCAATTAGCCTTGGGTGGGAGGTGAGGAGTCACGATGTTTGTTAGATTTAGGGTTTTTCCCTTAGTTTATTATATGGCGAAGATTAGTAGGAAGATAATATGCAAGCGGCTGATTAAAACAAACAAACTGCAATTAGCCTGAACTCATTAGGTACTCTATATGTAAGAGCTTATATAGTTCTCAGCTCTCATTGCTTCTTGTGGTAAAAACAAAGCACGAGTGGCTGGATACCATTGCAATACTAACTTGGGCCCAAGGCAAAGTAGGACTTCAAAACTTGAAAATACCGAACCGCATCTGGATAATACGGAACTCGATATTCGCCCAGTAAGATTCAGGTATGAAATGAGCAGGCGACGCACATAAAGTATGCAAAGCATTCAATCAATTCTCTTATGCCGTGGTTAATAGCCATTGTTTCGGTGTAGCATCATTTCCAGATCTGCCAATTTGCTCTTTTGAAGTACAAAGGCGCTAAGTTGATTATACTAAAATCTGTTGAGGGTTTAGTAGAGTAGTCTCGGACTGCTTACTGGCGGTTCGAGACTAAGGGTTTAGCGCACGATTACATGGTAAGAGGTATAAATTATCTGTAGCTGGAAAGCTCACGATGGCGTACTGAACATGCATCTGATCGGTGGTGCGCTATCTTTCTTTTACCTTATTGGAGTAGATAAGGAGTGGAGACACCAGATATGATCAGCCTTTTATCAGCCAGTTTTTGGCAGACTTTTTGGCAGCGAGAACGCTTGAACCCAAAAATTCCGACAAAATAACCTCCTCAAACCATAATACCAACAAGCCCTCATAAATTACTATTGTATTCTAAGCGGGCGAACCCTTATTATATACAAGAACAGACAGCAGAAATAAACAACGAGCGGGAGATCAAGGCTCTCGAAGCCCATTAAACCGAGATAGCTGAAAACACCCAGTGAAGAATATTATACACATCTGTCTCTGCTCGATCTTAGTATCTACCCCCGCGCACGGTCTTATACAGCACATGTCGCACTGCCCCTCGCCACCGGGTAGCCCCCCCTGATGAATGCCAACTCATCATCTGCCAACGAACTCTTCTCACTCTTCCGCCGCCGCTCATACGAACCATCTGTCCCCTCACTGTTATTCCCACACACCCTTTTCGTCGAGCGGGAACATTTGCCCGCAAACTTGACCCCCACATGGCTAACAAGTTTTTTCAGCTGCGGGACGCACACACAGATGATTGCCAAATTCGTCTCCAAAGTGCCAAACGTGTATGCTTTCCACATTACCCAGGTCGAGTCCCAAGTCTTCGGGAAGTAGTAGAGCCGGAGAATTGCACATAGACATGCACTGCCCCCATCAATAACCACCAGGTGACTGGGACAACGGAAACTTACATAATCCCCAATCCGAATAAGAAATATAGAACCAGTTTCTCTTTTGCTGCGATCCGGACGCGGCCAAGCACAAAGAACGGTAGGATGAGAGTAGCCACATCGAGGACACTGTGTACGCTCGCAATCCCATAAAAGAGGCTCTCCCGACTCCCCACAGGCGATGAACACCCAAATTTCCTTCTTTCTTCGACATCGAACAGTGCTCGCGGGTGCGGAGAGCATCGGGTGGAGATGAGAACAATTGCTAGGGGATAGTAGACGAGGGACAAGTACAGAAGGACTTCGACCGCGATTTTCAATGGCCGCATGATTGCGCGACCAATTATTTGGCGCACGAAGAGGATGATGCTGATTTTGGTGCAGTAGATTGAGATCCAGTAGAAGATTTGGTTCAGGAAGGTTGCCTGTGGCAGTTAGTGACGAAGGTGGAGTAGAGGTATGGAATACTAACCATAATATAGATCTTAAACATTTCGAGCGTGTTATCCCATAGATGTCTTCCGGCACCACCTTTAGTGATAGCGATAAAGTTCAACGCATTGTAAAGTAGAGCGAATATCTATTCCCGCCGTCAGCTACCAGTGGAGACTTCCATGCTGTATCATAAACATACCACAGCTGGTACCATCAACCAATCTGACCATTCAATTGTCTGCTGGAAATGATATTTGGCGAATAACCTCAAAAATGCAGTGATAACCGCACAGATGAACGTGACGATTCCCAGAATCAACAGCTCTTTTCCGATGTCATCTGGTTTATAGTTGGGATTTAATTCAGCTGGAGAGGTGAACGTTGGTGGAATTCCTGGTATTTTGCGGTATTCTGGGATGAGACTTGTGCTGGCGGCGGTGGCCGACATGTTTTGGTCGTGCCCAAAAAAACTACCCAGAAAAGGGTTTATTATATGCGCACCCGACAGCACACGTCAGAATCAGGTCTGTGTGCGCTGACTTGGCAGACGCTATAAGAGGGCGGGGAGAAAAGGTTTCGTAGATTGAAGCCGGGGTGAAAGAAGAAACCTGCGAATATACTCTTGGTTCTTATGCGAGAAGTGGTAATATCTAAAGTGGGGATCGAGACGAGGCAGTGGTACAAAGCCAACCGATCGATGAATTTGAGAGTGCCAAAGTTCAGTACGTTCAGGTCAGTAATGATTACTTGATGATACGAATAATCCCTGAAGGATATCCACTTAAGTAGTAGAGAATATGTGGATCACCATCGGTATCTGTCAAGCACACTGATTTCATGTCTGCAATCAGTAAATATTTATAATATTCCAAAGCTGTGAATGCGTTGTCGTACAACCCTAAAGAGACCTTTCTACTGGCGGCCCGAAGGCCAAGCAATACCGCTATAGGCAATCGGTCTTATCTTCTGAAGCATCCATTGCAGTGGGATGCAGGTACAATTTAAGTATTGCGTATTGTAGAGTTGATGGATGGTTAAGTCGCCCGTATGTATACAGGCATGCTACTTCGGCAGCGACGCGCCGGCGTGTCTCGGACGACAGCAGCGGCGATCCCTGATAAATTTATAGGCAAAATACAAAGACGATAATTGGTGCATCTAAGACGTCTTTCATCCTGCCCGGAGTACTTGCAGGCGAGTTTTGACGGATGCAGTACGTATATCCATACTGCTTGATAGTACATTTAGAGTACGTACTCTCCTTGTAGCGACACCTGTCAGGCTCCAGTCGCTAGGAAGAATGTCAAAATAGAAACAAGATGGCGGCGATATCGCTAGTCGAATGCGGCGACCGGGACGCGTACTTTTAAGCTACTGCCCTGTAGCTTAAATGTAAGAACACACGGGTAATCAAAGTCCGTCCAACATGTAATCAATAAATATCATTAGCGAACTATCTTAATTACAAACGAACTGACTGCGAAAATACAGAACGAAACGACAAACTGACCCGCCGCAATAACAGAAATCAGCAAGTACTGGCAAATTCTCTATTTCCCATCACAAACAGGTCTAGTATCACTTACCACCGGAGAAGGGAAATCCAAGCCCCGATTTCAGTCCCCACGATCACAGAAACCCTGTGCTCGCCGGCTCTACAGTCCGCACCAAACCACAGACTGCGCAATGCAATTCTAGACATCTCTAGCTTTAGCTTCCACGCAAGAATTCACTTACATACAAACAGCCTGATTTATTCGACATATATGTACCTAGGTATGCACAGTGGGATAACTGCTCCTCAACCCAGCTGGGTACGACAGTAATATACCATGATATTCAAACTTGTGAAGCAAATTGAATTTGCAACAAAACCCATAAGTAGCAAGAGAATAAGACTAATCGTCTTTGGTGTCTTGTTCAGAGCTGGCAGGATGGGAAAGAAGGGATAGGCGACTGTCAGCATGAGCACAGTAGAACGACAGAGGGAAAAGCCGATCCTGGGCCCAACCACGTGTATCTGAAAATGAGCGGGGAGAGAATCACTAATCCTATGCCAGAAGTAGTGTTGCAATGATTTTAGGTTGCAACCCAAGCCCTGCGTTTAAGGGTTCTGGATTCCACGGTGGGTGCAAAAATTGGGAAAATTTCATCGAATGCGATGGCATGTAAATTCAATAAACTGAATGCGTAGCACTGTATAAGCAATCTGAATCAAACTCGAGGCTCATACCTAGTTGCTGCGATGCACAAAAGTGGTGCTTTCATGGAACTTGACCGGAGGAAAGGCGCCAGTTTGTCTAATACCAATGGTTCTACCACATATTTTATTTTCTCCACGAGTAAATTAGCTCATCTCCTTCAACAGCAAAGCCTCGACTAAGAAGAGGAGGCTTTTTATGATATTAGCTGTGAAACAGGATAGCAGGTACGGAGACATATGCCCACCAGCGCTCTGCTGCTTGACCAAAAACCCAATTACAGGCCCAACTAGGGAGGCTCTGTCAATTGAAACACAATATACCGTAGGATCGGTAGTCATACCTAAAGTCCCCATTGCAAGGCCCATTATGAGAAGAGAAAACGCCCTCCGATAAGTGATATCGCTTTATTCCACTAGCTTTCAAGTTTCTGAGGCCAGTACGAGCTACGCCGATGTTACTATTAAGGATTCCACAGGGACTTTGTGCAATCAATGCCAGGGTCGCGATCTTGCAGAGCCAAAAAAGGTAGAAATAAAGCGTTTCCAGCCAAACCGATAAATATATTCTTGTGCCCTTTTCGGACGGACAAAACACTCTAAAAGGTTGTTAAGATAGATTGTACATGTGCTGCCCAAAACGACGATGCTGGAAGTCCGATTAACAAAGACCCAGAACCACTTACTGATCGCTCCTGCATAACTGCCAATGTCCTGAGGATCTTTAATTTAAAGTCACTAATTATGAAGTATATGAAGGCAGTATTAGGGTTGATGACATAGCCTCAGAGAACACAACAAGGATGAGAATTGTTAGGGTGCATCGTAGACGAAGCATGTTTGTTGCGTTGTATGCAATCACACAGTAGATCCAATAAAACAGAATTCTCAAGAAGCATCTATGGAGAAGGGGTTGTTGTATGGTATTAGAATCCTTCGGCCCTCGCAATTCGCTTTGCCAAGGCGGCACGATGGCCAACGTTGCAACACGGCTACCAATTTGCTCATTAACGATCCTGCTCAATCGTCCGGTGGCTTTTCTTCAGTGGTATACACGTTGTGCCCACTTCTGCGTTTCTATCGGGTGTGTCTTACTTACTGGTCTGATCTAATGCTTGGGAAAGGCGAAGGCTGTGCCAGACTGAATGCCCTAGACCATTGTAAGGGAGGACGTCAACATACTTAACCCTAACGCATTAGGCTCCTGTGAACAGTTCTGCGAGTCACAGCACGAGCTCAGTCAAACAAGGATCTCCAAGTAGCTAGCTCTAATCTACCAATTCGTAAGATATTCTCTCCTAATTCTACAAGAATGCAGATAATTATTAGAATCCCGAGGAGCGTGGATGAATACTCATTCAATGCACCTTAAAATACGGACAGGGGAGACACTATGGAACTCTGTGGTTCCGGAGAGAGAACCCCTCCCAATTCGGGTGTAACGCCAATTAGCAGCAGAAGCCAGTAATCGTCACATTTGACCTGTTCTTGTCGTCAGTTATGTGCAGGGACTAAGTAAGCACATGTATGCAGTCGTGAGATAACGCGCCTGAATCGGTGCCTGATCAACGCTTAAAGAACCTTCAGGCATAAACTCACCTTCTTGCCGCGACGCGAATTTTATGACCCTATGATAACAGCAGACTAGATGTATACCTTATGGGGCAGATCTAGTGTAAATATCCCCTAAAAATACGCACTCGTATATAGGCACGGCAAATTGGATCGCAAATTAATTTTGAATGTGTTACTATGCCTCCGACTACAAGAGTTGATGAAAGACCAAACCCACTCCATAATTACTCCCAAAAGTTTCATATATAGACATCCATTTCACCAAACTTACCATGAACCTCCGTCTTCTCATTCTCTCGCTTTGCGACCTCTTCTTGGTGAAGCAGTTGGCCGCTGGTACTAAAACTTCGTACTCCACGGCTCAACCATGGTCATCTATCCCAGTAATAGCATTAGTGCTTCCATCCCGCAGAACCAAGGCTCGATACCATCAACTTCTAATGTTATATCGGACCCACTGGGTATTTCAGTTTTGGCTAGTACAATTCATAGCTCCTGTGGTATCTGTAGATTTCTAACGTATGCAGGTTTCCCGGCGGGGATCTCCAGACTCTAGGCTTCAGCCATTGCACGCCAAATGCCACTCAATACCATTGGTATTTGGAACGAATACGCGAATCCCAACCTTGGCCTGGAATGTACCGACGACTTCCTGAAATGTCGCACCCACTCGGTCGGATACTATACGGGGGACGGGAAGTTGGATCGGTCGATGGCAGATCATGACTGCAAGATCTTCGGTTTTCAAATTGGAGGCAACAATCCAATGGAAAATCTCTGGACCTCGTATTACGACCAGGTTGATTGTTGTTGTTGTAATCATCCTGTATTCAGCCGCTTGCAGCTATACTATCTTCCTACATATCCTCTCCACTTTTGGTACCGGGATGCATCGATGATGGCCGTTGATGTTCGGAGGGAGACGGCTAAGAAAGAGTGCGAAGCGGCATACAAAACCCTGCTGAAGATCTATGACGATAAGAAACCACCTATCGGCTTGGTTTGGCTTATCCCTGCGGTGATGGTGAGACGATGAAAGATGTATCAGGGGCTGAATTGTACACGTATGCGCGGAAAGTTTTGAGTTTGGGTTCCGTGTGAAAGAGGCGTGTTTGTGGGGCGTTGAGGTTTCGTTGATTGGAAGGTTACTAGCTAGCCTTGGAATGGCGAAGAATATATATGGTAGATGTGTTTGTAATGGTCAATCGGTGCCCGCAGGTGCGGCGAATTGAGGATTATGAGTGGACTACATGGCCCGCGTTACGCCGCGCCGATGCGCATGCCTAAACTATTTATAAACTGCATATCATGACAAACCCATTCTCTCTCGGGCGAATACACCCTATTGATTATGCACCCCAAATACCTGTCCTATCATTCGTTTATTGGCTCTTGTTTCAAGTTTAATGCTCAAACAGCTCACCTTAGGTTTATGAAATTTGGAATGTCGCCGATCGGTATAAGCAGCGAAATACGAGTGAGATACGATAGAGCTCCATTGCTACACAGCCAGTGACACATTTTGGGAACGGAAAATCTAGCACTGCCCACTCTCTCTGGGCCGATAGACATAAACCTCCCACCAGCCTATGAGACGTAGTCTACGTATCTAGATCAAAATGAAATATTCGGGTGATTGAACAATTACACCCGATTTGGGAAAACCGAGATGATTACTCATACATGATGTGCACTTCACCAATCAGAATTTCTGCTACCTACTGATTCGTATTTTCTACTACTCTCAATGTGACTATTGTGACTAATCTACAAAGTTAAGTTTATAGGGAGGGTATAATAAGTGTATAGAGGGCGCCGGGCGGTACTCGGATAGCGGTCATTAGACCGAGCTTCTGGAATCCCCAATCAATGCCATGCACGACGAGGGCTGAAACGCCAGGTTGATCTGAGCGATAACCTTCTAGATATCTGCGATGTAAAGATTGGCCGTCACCGCCAGCTGCTACCACCGGCAGTATCGTATATGAAATGTACCATATGTAATCATGGCGAATTAACATAGTACAACCCGAACCGATACCTTACATATATCTCAAACCGGGCCACAGTTCTGGGCCACTCGAAGAGCCGGGCTGTTAGCGAGCTCATCATGGATGCCATTCGCCTACTGCCCGCTAATAAATGTTTTTGCAAGGATTAGCCAGAGCATTTTGTGAGGGCTAGCTACTAATGTAGCAATTATGCTCCTCTCGATTAGACGCTTACACAACAAGTTGCTGCTTCCGCGCTGTGAGAAAAAAGCGTCTGACAGACTATAGGTATGTCTGAGGGCTTGGTAGAGTAAATTTCACGACAGGTTTTACTGACCCATATATACTCTTCCTTCTCCACCTACAATACATGCTATGGGATTTTATTGATAGTAGCTTCAGCTCGAGAAGATGGAGGATGGCTGCCAGCCGAATACTGTGAATTGTATCCTTGCATCACCATTAGTCAAAATTCCTAAATATGCAAATACCTAACATAGAAGATGCTTTGTTTAATATTTATGCTAAGAAATGAAAAACTTTTTTAGCGAGCTCTTCTCAAATTATCAGTCGCATTGCAGAAGTGGGGATTAATGAGTCACTTCGCGAATTAGATGGTTAGTGCATCCGCTAATCGTCTACGGCCGGTTCCCTTGAACCGTTTGACAGCTACAACAAACCAAGGTCCCCGCTACAGGTAAGCTATAAAGTCTTCCTGAGTTTCATTGACTCTGCTAACATTGTCGAGGCTTGCCGTACCTATATTGGGTATTCCTAAGGAACTAGCGTTGTGACTGTAACTAGGAGTATTGCCGATTATCGCGTTCAAACGACCTTTTGTGACATGGGTTTGATGGCTGTATATAACTACCTCATGAATAAGAAAGTCATTATTACATTTATCGACAAACCCATTAGACTAAACACTAATATAGAAATAATAATTAATCGAAGGACGACTATTCTCGACAGTTTCTGTTCCTTCTCGAAATGTGGCATTTCGGAAAGTAAATACATACGACAGACCTTATTATTACACTCACCTCAGCTCTCGTTCCAAACCCCGGAAGCTTTTGCACTCCTGGGCACTACCATTACAATGGCACGCAGCGCAGATCATGATGCAACAATCATTAGACTTTCCTGCCGTGTGGCCGGCTCCAACTCTCCATCTGAATTCTAGGATAATCCCATGGCATCTCGCAATCTCCAGAAAAGATCTCCCGCTTCAACATTGACGGTTCTATTCTCCCCACCAGCATGAAGCCACAACCCAAGCGCAGCATGACTATTTCCTGCTTTAAGATCTCTCAGTCAGTGACGCTGACTTCTTCTCCATCACCCCGCAGGAAATCGCTACTATCGACCCGCAGCAGTGTTTAATCCTTGAGGTCGTATGTGAAGCTCTTGAGGCCACGAGACTGTCTCTCGCCAAAGTATGTAGGTGATACCACAGTGTATACGGGAAAATAACCACATAAACTTGGACGGTGATCCATGGCTGACAGAACTAGAAATCTTTGCTTCCGGCTACCATGGAAGCCTCTTGCGGGATGTTGATTTCATCCCTAAATATTAGGCTATGGGAACTGAAATTTTCATTACGGCAAATAGGATAAGCTATTTCTTTGGTCTACATGATCCTAGTGTATCCCTGGATACGGCATTTTCCTCAACAATAGTGGCACTGGACCATAGCGCAAAAGCCCTTCAGCGCGGCGAATCATCCATGGATATTATGTGGCGCGAATCTACTCCTCTGCCCGGATATGTTTGTCGCACTCTCATAACTCAGGTTCCTCTCTCTAGATGGCCGATGCTGTTATAGTATAGTATTGAGGTTGTTAAGTCCTTGGAGCCGGATGTATGAGCATCTTATTATAAGTAGTTAGGCTCTACCGGAGAAATAAGTACAAGCCGTCATCAGAGGAACGCAATTAAACCAGGACAACAGAACACAGGGATAATATCACCCTCAATTAGCGGACAGATGCAGAATCTTCGCGGGATTTTCGATGATTTTGGCATCAACCCGAATTCTTCCAACCACCTAGAAGCCCACGGTGCTAGGACGCAAGCTGGAGATTCTGCCGAACACGCGGCAGTATACGTTGCATTTTCGCTTCTAATAACGCATCTCCACTACACCCCCCGCTGATTGTAGGCTCCGTAAAGTCAAATATAGCCATCTATAATCCTGTGATGGCCTGGCCGGAATCGCCAAAGCCGTAGAATCGTTAAACCGTGGTATCATCCCGCCACTGCGGAACATATCCCGGCTCAATCCCAAGCTCGGTACTAAGCGCATCACAATACCTACAACTGTGATTGCGTGGCCAGAGGATACAGACGAGCATCGGCGAATTCTTCTAGCTTTAGAAGCACAAATAAACACGCCGTTTTAGACTGGGGAAGCCGTATATTAACCTTTTCAGAGCGTCGAAAGGAAATGTTTTACAGGCTATTCCAACCGGACGTCCATAGAATCAGCCCAAAGAACATCCTCGCTGAAAGCATTAGCAAAACGATACGCCGAGTTCGAACCCAAGAATGCCAAAACTTCCCTTACCGATCTATCTAATACGTTGCAATCCTGCCGTTCGACCTTAAAGTATACCGAATTCGTAGTAGCCGACACATAGGAAGAGCTTATCAAAGGCTTAGGCTCGGTCGAAGACGGCCAGCAAAAAAATTTCGTTCAAACCAAGGTCTTTGTTACATTCTCACTGGTCAAGGTGCGCTATTGTCCAGATGGGGCGCAAAACTCCTTCAGCAGTCTCTCGAGTTCCGCAGCGTTCTCGAAGAATGTGACCTCCGCCTTGGTTCTCTCCCTGGAAATCCCCAGTTATCTATTGTAACCGAGCTTCTGAACAAAATAGCATCCTCCCGATTCTGATGCAGAAATAGCGCAACTTATCTGCATAACCCTACAGGGGGGCCTTGTGTCACTTTGGCGAAGCTACGGCCTCACCCCAGCAGCAGTTGCTGGTCACTCTTCTAAATTGGTGCTGCGTATGCTGCCGGCATCCTCCCCGTCCGTAACGTGATGGCAGTATCCTACTTTCGCGGCAAGGCCATATCTCTAGTTAAGCCAGGGGTCGGCTGCATGTCTGCCGTGGGCCTCTCCCAATCACAGACCGAGGAATACCTCCAGAACTATATGGGGAGAGTTGATTTAGCTGCTGTCAACTCCCCGTACAGTTATACGATTGGATGCTATCGAACTAGAGAAGATCTGTAAAAAGCAACACATATTTGTTCGAAGGTTGAGAGTAAACATCGCATACAATTCCCACTACCACCTCCGTATGTAGGACGACCCGTATGTTTCTGCCACCGAATCCCTTCTCATGACTATCGAAGCTGGACGCTAACTTGGTCTAGAGGCAACCCTCTGTCTCCGCAACGGCTCCACTGGAGTTGACGGCTGAATCTAAGGCAGTTGAGGTCTGCACCGCACTCTATCAAGGTCTAGGAGAAGACTGTTACAGGCTGGAAAACATCTCATTCATTGACAGCACCCAATGGACACAGCACTGTATTGACCAGCTACAGCATGTCTTCCTCACTTGCGACATCCAGGATCCAGTCTTCAAAGAGCAGCCCGGCAACGGTGAAATAATCTCCTTGCAAGAATCCTTCCGTATCCGGCATCCCACCGGCCTCAAAAAGTTGGCAAGCCCCCAGACCAGCGTCCCTACAGCATCCGGAAAGTTTCCCAAAAAATACGTATTCATATCCGGTAAACCCGTCGATCCTCAGCGCAATCCTGAACCTCCCAACTCTTGCCCATCTCGACTCAATATATCCAGCTTCACATCGTATCACCACCATCTCCATCCTCGAAGTGTTCGCGCAGGCTGGTCGGGAGTTTTCTTTTCACAAAAAACCACCAACGATAGAGCTTCCTTCAGCGCAAACATAAGCGTACACAGCACAACCACTTCGATATCTCTAATCGATGTGCGCTTCGATGCTCAAAGTTTCTTGCGCTAAATGTCACTACTTCGCTCGTTCTACAAACCAGAGTTCTTCCCTGACTTGGCATTGTTGAATCCCATCAATCTCGCTAGGAATGGGGATTCGAGGAACCATTGAGGTTACAAGTTCCTAGGTGCTAATATTTCCCTAGTCGACATAACCCCGGGAATAATCAGTACGGTAATCTCAGCAATTAGAGCAAACCCAGAGGATGGATGTAGGAGACGATACAGGTCGGTACGAATTGTCGACACCGAAATAGCGGGACCGAAAGCGAAGGAGATAGCAGTGGCCTGCACTTTCTTATGGTATCAGATCTTTCCAAGTATTCTGCTAATCCTGGCTAGAGCGTGGCGGATTGCGGCTTCCTATGCGTTGGAATTCGAGACTGTACAGTTTCGACATCGAGGGCGACAGCTGACAGCTTCTCCGCAAGAGGCACGGGGTGACTATGCCCTCAGGAACATCCCTTATGTCCGTGAATAGTGGAGACGATATCCATTCTCACCTCACACACGACTATCCATTTTTAATACCCCGCTTTCTGCCGCCGCATCACTTCCCTGACCATTCATCCAAAATAATTGTCTTTGCCAAGCCCTCGCACACCACACTACAAATACCTCTTCTCCTAATCCTTCTAAAAGCACTCCTGTCTCCTCTGGATCTCTAGCGTCGAAAGCCAAGAACCCTTCCATTCCATCACTTCCGGGTTTCTTCAAACAGTTTCCTCTGAGCACTAAAATCCCCGCAACCTATCTAATAGTGGAGGGGCCACGTTCAAGTCGGAATTCCGTTCGTCATCCGTTACCACTCTGACGATGATCAATCTCGTGAGCTTGGTTTATTGGTATCAGAAATATATCTTCTTTCTGCCGTGGAACATGCCGACTGCAAGCTAGTTTGTCACAGGCTTCAGACGAGGGCTGGAAGCTGCGAAGCCACGAGGGGTGCTGGATCCAGGTTCAGGGATGGTGGTGCGAGTCCAAACATCAGTGATTAACTAGTATCTAGTCCAGGATGGAAGGTTTGGTTATTTCTTCACTGGCATGATTCTGCGCGGTGACAACGTGGATGAATGTGTCGTATGTTGGTCGTGCAATGGCGGAGGTGCGTCGTTAGTAACCGTTGACCCCATATCGTCAACCTCAGTGCACAAGCACAATCGACACCACAAAGAGTTGCTGTATTTGCAAGCTCCACGATAGCCCTTGTTTTAGCCGACCAAGCTCGAATCCGCCCGGGCAATAGATTTATCCTTCGTCAGCTTCTTAAACTTCTAGAATAAGCACTAATCGAGGTCATACATGCAAATTGTCACTGACGGAACCTATGCCGAGTTTTTATTAAATGGCACCATGAGGGACTTAAGCTTAACGGAGCGCTTATGCAACTTACGCCGCAAGCGAGCAAAACTCATCTCCCGGAAGAGGCAGGTCGTCTTTCAAAACGTGCTGCGTCAGATGTATCCTCAGATACATATATCCTCTCAATAGATACGAGTAGTTATTTCAGCGTGGCCAAAATCCCCTAGCAGTGCTGCATCATGACCATGAGACAAGTCTGGTACGCGGAATAACAGTATATCATCATCGAGAACGCATATTCTCTCCATCCAGAGTATATGTAACCGTCGGGGGCTTCGGAGGCGTTGGAAAATCATCCTGAACTAGATGGCCGAGCGACACATCATTGTCCTATCCCGTCGTGCCCTAAAGGTTTCGTCCAGCATCTCCACTGGTATCAAGATCGAATCCTTCAGTGTTGATGCTTGCAATCTCACCAACTTTCAACACAGCATCTCCCAAATTCGCCAGAAGTACATCGTCAAAGGAATCCTAAACCTTGCCATAGTACTAAACGATGCTACTCTGTCACCCATGACGCTACAGCAATGGGAAACCACATTGCAATCGAAGGTCCGAATTAGCTGGAACCTCCATCAGGTAAGCCAGCAGGATAGCTTAGATTTCTTCATGTTTTCGTCGGTAAGTGGGATTATTGGAAACAAAGGACAAGGAAACTATGCTGCCGGAAACGCTTTTCAAGATGGCCTTGCAAAATATCGTAGGTCAAAAGGTTTACCGGCGGTTTCCGCAGCTGCTGGCATGCTCTATAGGTGTCATCATACTGCCCATCGATACGCAAATAGCTGACGTGAATAGTTGGTGTCGGGGTGTTGAAAGACAGATACAATCACTCGGAGGCTCAAGCAGAGTGGATTATCCGAGCTTGGCCATTAAGTTATTCGAAGCTGCAATATATGACACAGCGCCGCCTGTAATTGTCTCAGGCTTTTAAACCGTTTGATCGAATAAATGATAAGATAGAGAGAGATTCAGCACTGGCAAGCTGGGCAGATTGACCAGAGTTTGGGCTCCTTTTCAACTATAAGTTCTGAAGGTCGTATTAGCAACACTTAGAAGGGTATGGTGGTGTAAAGTAGTTAAAATACCATTTCACGATATCGTACATGGAATTAGTGGAATTGGGTAAATTCATGTGCACTAACACCTAATTCTGCCAATTCCATTTGCAATGTTGTGAATTTAATGATATTGTAGCATGATGTCATGCATGAACTTGTGGAATTTGGTGCTGGTGCACATGAATAAGGACTTTTAGAACCTAATGCACATTAAATACTAAATTTCCCAAATTATGTATTAAAAATACTTTGCAAAATCCAGTATCTAATGTGCATTAAGTTCTAAAATTCTTAATTCATGTACATAAACACTGAATTCCATTAGTTGGTACATGATGTCAAATAATGTTGACGACTACACAAAATTGTATCAAAGCTGATGTGGTGTATAACTGCTGAAATTGGGTGTTGGTGTGCTTGAAGTTATCTAATTCTATACACGACATCGTTCAAATGGTGTTTTGACCACTTTACCGCACTATAGAAGGGATGATTAGAGCTGTTTAGGAGATGATACCCTTCTCGGGAGAAGCTTCTGCTGGTTGCTTTCAAGAAAAAGCTTGGTCATATCCTTAGTTCCTTGCCCAAGAACATAGATGAAAGCCAGCCACTCTCAATATTTAGACTTGACTTCTCGAAGGAAGCAGCTGACAGACAAAAGAGCTTGACATGCACCAATGTGTCCATTTTGACCTCATCGCAGGCAGGTCTATCACAGCATCGTCGTAAACATGGCCGATAAACTTTCCCATGGTGTCCAAGATTTTGTCGCTAACAAACCACGGCACCACATCTCACTTCCGATTCGTGGCATACTCATAGTTGGAGCCGCTGGTATGGCAGGTTCCCATCTTCTAAGGCATCCCCTCAATACGACAACTGCTCCAATATATTACATTACTATTCCCATGGAGGACAACGAAGCATCCAGCGTGTAATCGATGAACTCTATTAGTATCTCTCTAAGAAATCATCCGCCTCGAACCTCCTCAATCAAATCACAGTATTTTCTAGCGCTCTCTCCGACCCAACCCTCAACCTCATATCCAAAGCTGTAGCGCTTCTCGACACCGTCGTAGATATTATCTATCATGCGGACTGCTTCGTCAGCCTCCTCAAGAACTACTCAGACCTCAGAGCAACAAACCTCGGAGCCACCACGTTTCTGCAGCTGGCTCGAGCCCCTCCCGCGTAAAAGTACCCAACTACATCTCCACCTGGGGCGTTTTACACCTCCAAAATTTCCAGGATACCACATTCAACGAACCCAAAGCTGCATAGCGTTCGATCCCAGAGAATTAAACAACTTTCTTCCCGGCCCCTCTCCACGCCTCGCATATCTGAAGTGCCGCTGGGCATGCGAGCAAGTCTTGTTGCGCGCATCAGAGGCCGCAAGAATTCCCGTGAATATCATCCATACGAGTATGTACAACAAAGCCGGAAGGCCCCTAAACAAGTCGGACATCACCCGTCGGATCCTTGCTGCATCGCTCCTGGGTGGCAGCGTCTCGGGTTTCAACAGCAAGAACGGTGGCGGGATGAGTTGGCTCTCTATTGACTACCTTGTGAGTGCAATGGTGGCACTGTGTAATGGAGGCGGAAAGCGCGATGTACCTAAGATCTGCATATCAAAAGCCAGAAGCATATTCTATACAGGGATTGGGTAGATGTGCTGCGGCCCCTCGCAAATTATGGGAAGCAGATGGAGCTGCTTGAGCCGGAAGAGTGGTTACGGAGAATTGCAGAACATGAATCCATGGACGCGGTGGTGTTTTGGGGAGTATGTACGAGAACGAGTGAGTACCATTTGAATTAGGAGATGATCAGGAAGCGGAGGCGATATTAGATGTGGTGGAATTGAGTCCGCCGGTTGTGGACTGAGGCAGTTGGGTGTAGGTGATGGGGTTCTGGAGTTTTGAATGGCTTGATGTTTGTGATTTTGTGTAATTGTTCTATTTTGAAGAGTGTAATGTATTCGTAGGGGTGTTACTTAGGATACAATTGATGAATTCCTTCTGATTTTGAATGAAAGAGTTGGCCTCGTCGAACAAACGCAATGTTCGTCATTCTTTGTTCCGCTCGCAATCGTTGCGTCCACCGCGATCGCTTTGCTCAGAACTTAAAATCAAACTGCATGATCATTGGTCAATGGCTCTAGGGGCAATCAGAAGCCGCATTATCGAAATCACATCACGATTGGATCGCAGTGACGAGGTTCAAGCTCCCCGAGATTGCAGATCGCCCAACCAACCCGCATGCAGCTAGCGCTACACGTGGCCTCGGTTACACATCCCGCTAAGCGCTCCTCCTTTCGTTCAGCGCGTTCGCTGTTCGCACCTCTCATCTACCCATTCATTCGTCCGTACAGCTTCGCGCCACTCGTTTCAGCACAGCTGGTGTTCACCAACACAACATGTCGTCATCCCCACCATCAAGCCCTCTCTCTTCGCCCCCCGGCTCCCCCGCACAACAATCCGACTCCGAAGCTGGCGACGACGTGCTGCAGCCGCTACCTCGCGCCCGCTTCTCCGAGTGCGCTTGGCTTATCGATTTTGTGAATCGATATTACGGCCCTGACGAGGCTAAGGACTGGAAAATGGTCACGAAGGAGTTCAATAGACACTTTAGGACGAATAAGAGCCAGCGCGGTGTACTCGTTACGTACTCGAACCTACTGCGGAAGGGGAAGCCGAGGAAGAAGCGGGAGAGGGAGGAGGAGGAGGAGGCGGAGGAGGCGGAGGAGGCGAAGCATGAGCATGGGCTTAGGAGTACTAGGCGGAAGAAGAGGAAATCGGAAGGCGGGGAGGAAGGTGAGGAAGGGGAAGGGGAGGACGGGGAGATTGATGGTGTTATTTCTACTATTACTTCAACGACAGCTTGACGGAAGTTCGTCCGCCATTTTGGATGCACTTGTTGCTTTCCCTATTTGAGTACGCTTTTTTTCCCTTCCTATCGGCAGCATACGGGTGATGGCTGTAGCGATGGACGCGAATATGGATGTACATGCACATACTGCGGAGGCGTTGGTTTTGTAGTTCATCGCTTTGTATATTGCAATTGGGTCTTTGAAATTGGAGTTTTGTGTCGCCGGTACGATTTTTTTTATTACGCATACAGATAGGCAAACCAGGAGTTGCCGTGTAGATGTTGGAGCTTATGGTATTTTGGTGTTTGTCGGAGTCAAACCCCAGCCGCACCTCACGCCTTGCCCTCTCACTCGTCCCTTGAGTGACCCCCCATGAATCGGCCAAACTACTTCTTGGCATCCACTATAAAATCCCACCGCCTCTCCCCTTTCCTACCCTTTTTTTTCTTCATACTTACCTTGACTCGACTTTGGCAGCTCAAAGATTGTCGGAGTCCGGAGGCAAAACTCTGTCATTGCACTGAGACGGATGAGCTTTTGTGAAGGGCCTTCGGGTCCTCTCGGAGTCATAATTTTTGATTTCAAAACTATATGAAACTTTTCATTGATGCCTTGCCTGCCTGCGGGAGGGAGGGGTTGAGGAAGGGTTTTGCGTGCGAAGATGGAGATGGGAGAGGATGAAAGTGATGGTTGTAAGCTTGTCGCGTCTGTCAATTTCATTTTGTTCCGATCAGCTTACTACCTTTGAAGATGTGGCGATTTTGCGGGAGAAGTGTTAGAGTACATGTTGCATTCCTAAGTTGGTTATCTCCTTGGCAAATCTTCACAACGTGTCCTTTTGAAATACCCACTAATACAGTTTTTGGATACTCGATCCGGTGATCCGCTGCTAGATACGAGCAACCCTTGCTATCACGTTGAGTCACTCGGGTCCCTTTATCCCCCACAACCCAGTTCCGACTACTGACAGGAGTGCGGCATTTCGTAGTTGCTACGATTGTAGAGTAACTGCGTACGACGCTAAACACTACTTGCTGAATTGAATTGGATCTTCCAAATACATCTTACCGCTGGGTATTACTCTTTCAACTCCGCATTCTTCACCAACTCCACCACCTCCTCCATCTCATCCAGCCACTTTCCACTTTTCACCAATCGCACCAGCTCCTCCATCACATCCGCGCCCCTAACAAAATCCACCTCCTCCAAATAAACCTGCCCACTCACGCGGCACCACCAGCTTCCTCTATACTCAACAGCCGCAATATACGTCCCCCTCTGATCCATCTCTCCCGTAATCCAATCTACTACCTTCTCTCTCCCCTCCACCTCTTCCATCACCAGCGGCAGTCGGATCATATACATCCCCACGCCACTCGCACCATAACTCTCCATAACTTCCGTTCCCAGTCTCTCTCTAAGGATTTCGGCACCCCGCTTCGCAATCGCGTGTATGTAGGCAATAATCTTCTCCTCACCCCCAAGCCACTTCCGAAACGCGATTGCCGCAGGAACGCTAAGGTAGTTGCTTCCATCCGTTGTGCCGACGAACGTAAACTGCTGTGCCCAGCCCTCGTCCCCTTCCACCGCCGGCAGCGGCGATACCGTCTGCGGTCCCTCCAGCGAGGTATACCCCCAGCTCGTGGGCAGCGTGCTCCGGATCAGCTGCTGGTTCCGCTCCGCGACGTAAAGGAACGCACACCCCCGCGGCGCAAATAACCACTTGTGACAGTTACTGGTGACGAAGTCTGCGTCGAGCTTTTCCAGGTCGAGCGGGATATGTCCGACGCCTTGAGCGCCGTCGATAAGTGAGAGGATTCCGAGCTCTCTGCAGGCGGCAGTGAGGCGTTCAAATGGCAGACGGACGCTAGGCAGTGAGGCGATGGTATCAAACAACGCGATTTTGACGCGGCCACTGCTCCCCGCTACCGCGGCACGGAATCTTGAAAGTAGCTCGTCGTCGCTGATGGGGAGAGGGATCTCGACACGTAGCGCGGATGCGGCGGTGCTCTCGGCGACGTAGAGAACCGTGTTCCTGCACGCTCCGTAGGCGATGTCGAAATAGAGGATTTGGTCGCCGGAGGAGTACTGCAGTCCGCGGAGGACGGTGTTGACGCCGGTTGTAGCATTAGGGACGAAGACGAGGGATGCGGCGGGGGCGTTGACAAGAGATGCTAATGCGCGTCGGGACTCGCAGAGCAGCCGTGGGGACTCAGTGCGGATGAAGGTGTCAGGGCGGCGCTCGGAGAGCTTTTGGAAGTGCTGGTAGATAGCGGAGACGGGGCTGGGGCAGGCACCGAAGGAGCCTAATCGCTGTTAGCTTAGCTAGTAGAGGAGTGGGGTGGTGCGAACCGTGGTTGAGGTTGATCCAGTCTTCGTCGAATTGGAAGTACTTTCTTAGCGGGCGGCCGAAGCTGGGTGGTGCTTCTTTCGGGATTGCGAGGGAGATGACCTGGGCCATGTCGGTGCCTTGCATGGTGGGTATTGTGCTGAGGTGGACGGAGGAGAGAATAGCAATGACCGTGAGCTTTGAGGAGCTATTTGAGCTCCGTCGTTTGTACAAAACTCACTGACTCACTGGCAATCCAATTCTATTCAATGCTGTTACCCCACCCCCGCCCCCGGAGCTGCAGCGCTCCTGCGTCATGGGGATCGTATCCGGGACCGACCAGTGCATGGTCAATCTTTATGTGAGCTAGATCCCGAGAAGCGGGGAGGTGGGATGTGTTGCGATAGGATGTCGGGAATTCGTGAGTCACGCTGATGCACTGTTGCACGTACCAAGTGACGAGTGCTCACTCCTGGATTCGCCCATCACCTCTCTATCTCTTCCCTCGGTACAATAATCTAAACACGCACACGGTTTCCTGCGTATCGCAACACGCACGAATCTAATCCGTCGAGTGAGTCGTAGTGAATGTGCTCGGGTCAATTTAAGTACAAGTGTGTTGCCTTTGCCTCCAGAACTTGATCGGCGCTGATAGAAATATGAAAGAGAAAAGAGAAGACATTGGACGTCACTACGATATCAAGTGCACAATATGAAGTCGAAGAAAAAGCAAGAAGCAATAGGACAGGAGCCGCATGTCATGCCAAGCTAGCACTAGTAGCACTAGTGTAGTTTGATCAAGCACAGATTCGCACCCATACATGGCAACCTGCGTCGTTGTTCTGCGAGTTTTCGCATTAGACTGAAAGAAAGTTGGCAATGAATGCGATGGTGCGTTTTCCTACTCGGTGTGAGCTAGTGATCCTCGACCAGGGCTCTTCATATTGAGAAGACACATCAATTCAGCTCTTCTTGTCTTTCTCCCCGGGCTGCATTTTCGTAGCGGTCAGTACTGATCCAATGATACTATTAGCCATTGGCTGAAGTGGAACGGGTCATGTCTGAGTCAGTGCATCTGAGTTAGTAGATGTGTAGAACTTCATAGTGAAAATAGTGAAATAATGAATAGAGATGGTAATAATTCTTCGGAAAAGGGGGTAGGATTCGGCCCGATTCCGAGTGAGACTTGAAGCATCGGCGGCGGCTCTGTCGGCGCCGAGAAGAAAAGTGACATTAGTGATCGTCTCCTTTCTTTGAACAACGTAACCTCTTTCGAGGACCAACCGTCAACGCCACCTTCACCTTCGATTCCCTAGACATCTTCGCACCCCCTTTTTAATTCAGTTTGTTCTGCTGGGTTGAAGGGGCTCTTCTTTTTCTAAGCCTAAGGTTGAGGTTGAGGAGCTCGAGCTTCGAAGACTGCTGAAGCCTTTTTGGATACCTCCGCCACCATGTATGTTTCAACTTTATCGCGCCTCAGGGAGAAGGAAGAGGAATGCAAACTGACGCCCTGGTTGTAGGCCGGCGCTCGTTGACTCGCCGCAGATCGCTTCGGCATCCCTGATAAACCCGTTACCACCGTTACTACGATTATACAACTGGCCGTTCGTAGTAGCGTATCCAGTGTTCTTCAGCTTCTACCTCTCAAGCGCCAGCTATGATAAGTACTTCCAGAGCCAGGAATGGACAGTGCTGTACTTCGGCACTATTTTGACAATACAGTCACTCATATGGTTGGGGTGTCATTGGAGTGTGGGGTGGAGAGCTATGGCCACGGCAACACCGGTACGGGCCCATGAACCGAAGCGTCCTAGACGTAAATATTTCGTAGGCAGATGCTGATTAGTATTCAATACAGGCTTCTCGAGTACAAGATGCAAAGAAGATTAAGGTTATTCCAGTAGCTAACGCCGGCGCGGCGGACATTTGTGATTTGGTTCACGACAAGGTTTGTGTTCTTTCGTGTAGTTTTAAGATATCGCCTTTCCTAATGTGTGGGATTCCGTATAGTCTGGCGATAAAGAGGAGATCTCGTTTCTTTTTCAAAAGCGCCGCTTCATCTACAACACCGAAACCGGAAGCTTTTCACCTTTGGTCTACCCTCTCGATCAATCACCCAAGATTTCGATGTTCCAGCAATCCAAGGGTCTGCGAAGCGAGAAAGAGATTAACCATCTGATTCATCACTATGGCGAGAACACCTTTGACATCCCAGTTCCAACGTTCACCGAGCTCTTCCAGGAGCATGCTGTCGCCCCATTCTTCGTATTCCAGATCTTCTGCGTTGGACTATGGTGCCTGGACGAATTCTGGTACTATTCGATATTTACGTTATTCATGTTAGTCGTCTTTGAGTCTACGGTTGTTTGGCAGAGGCAAAGGACGTTGAACGAATTTCGCGGGATGAGCATCAAACCTTACTCGCTCTGGGCCTTCCGGTGTGAACAATGGATTGAAATTATGAGCGACAAGCTTCTTCCAGGTGATTTGGTTTCAGTCGGACGCACAAAGGAGGATTCCGGTGTGGCCTGTGATATGGTATTACTCACTGGAACGGCAATTGTCAACGAGGCAATGCTTTCTGGGGAATCTACCCCGTTACTGAAGGATTCCATCATTCTCCGGTCTGGCGATGCTACTATCGAAATCGACGGCATGGACAAGAACTCGTTGCTTTATGGAGGGACTAAAGTTCTTCAGATCACTCACAACTCGGCAAACCCTGAGGAAGCAGCTGCGGCAAACTCCTATGGTATTCCTACGCCTCCCGACAATGGTGGGTTGGCTGTTGTCACTCGCACTGGATTTGAAACGTCACAGGGATCTCTGGTTCGCACTATGATCTATTCCACCGAGCGCGTCTCCGCAAACAACGCCGAAGCACTGTTGTTCATCTTGTTCCTTCTCATGTTCGCCATTGCTGCCAGTTGGTACGTATGGACTGAAGGTGTGATCAAGGACCGAAAGAGGAGCAAGTTGTTGCTCGACTGCGTCCTTATCGTTACCTCCGTTGTTCCTCCGGAGCTCCCCATGGAACTCAGTCTTGCCGTCAATACTTCACTTGCGGCATTGAGCAAATACGCCATTTACTGCACCGAGCCTTTCCGCATTCCATTCGCTGGCCGAGTTGACATCTGTTGTTTTGATAAGACTGGGACCTTAACTGGGGAAGACCTTGTAGTTGAGGGCATTGCTGGTGTCAACGGACCTAAGGGTGATTTGCACAAGTTGAAGAAGGTTGAGAGCGCCGGAATCGAAACTACATTGGTTTTGGCAACCGCTCACGCATTGGTGAAACTCGATGAAGGCGAGATTGTTGGAGATCCTATGGAAAAGGCAACACTGCAAGCGCTCGGATGGACACTTGGTGCTCGCGACACTCTTCAATCGAAGACTACTACTCAGGTTCCCGGAAAAGGCTACGGCGTTCCCTCTGGCGTTGTTCAAATTAAGAGACGCTTCCAATTCTCCTCAGCACTTAAGAGACAGTCATCTGTTGCTACTGTCGTTGTACCCGGTGGGAAGAAGTTTACCTTCGCTGGAGTCAAAGGAGCACCTGAAACGATCCGGAAGATGTTGACACATGTTCCTGACAATTATGAGGAGACTTTCAAGCACTTTACCCGCATGGGATCTCGTGTCCTTGCTCTTGGTTGTAAGCACATGTCAACGAACGGCGAATTGGGAATTAGCAAGGTCAATAATCTCAAACGTGAGGAAGTCGAGAGCGATCTTATCTTTGCCGGTTTCTTGGTACTTAGCTGCCCACTTAAGGATGATGCAAAGAAGGCTGTCCGTATGTTGAACGAGAGTTCACATAGGGTGGTTATGATTACCGGTGACAATCCTTTGACAGCTGTCCATGTTGCTCGGGAAGTTGAAATTGTCGATAGAGATGTCCTGATTCTTGACGCCCCCGAGAATGAGGACTCGGAACATGAGCTTGTATGGAGGAGCGTGGATGAGACGATTAATATTCCTGTTAAGCCTGCCGATCCGCTGGACCCGAAGATATTGAAGAATAATGATATCTGCATTACTGGCTATGCCTTGAACTTGATTCAAGATCAGCCTCATATCGTTGAGTTGCTGAAGCACACCTGGGTTTATGCCCGTGTTTCTCCCATTCAGAAGGTTTGTGTCACTTAGATGTTGAAGCTGTTGAATTAAGCTAATAATGGTCTCAGGAATTCATTCTCACTGTTCTTAAAGATGCTGGCTACACTACCCTTATGTGCGGAGACGGTACCAACGATGTCGGAGCCCTCAAGCAAGCTCATGTCGGGGTAGCTCTTCTCAATGGATCTGAAGAAGACTTGCAACGCATCGCCGAACACTACCGCGTTACCAAATTCAAGGAAATGTATGAGAAGCAAGTCTCCCTTACCAAACGTTTCGGGCAACCTGCACCACCTCCACCGCTTCAAGTTGCTCACCTTTACCCTCCCGGCGTTGGTAACCCGAACTACCAAAAAGCCATCGAACGCGAATCCACTAAGAAGGGCATCTCTGTCGAGGCATATGCTGCTAGAAATGGAAACGCAATTGAAACAATCATCACCCCTGGAGCTCGTGCCAACCAAAACGCCGCTGCTGCCCGCAATCATGAACAGCAAGTTGTCAACCAGAGTGCCGCCATGGCCGATAAACTGATGGGATCGATGATGGAGATGGAGGAAGACTCCGAACCACCCACAATCAAGCTTGGTGATGCATCGGTCGCTGCTCCGTTTACGAGTAAACTCGCCAATGTCGTTGCAATCCCCAATATCATTCGACAGGGACGGTGCACGCTTGTTGCTACTATTCAGATGTATAAGATTCTTGCCCTCAATTGCCTCATTTCCGCCTATTCGCTTTCGGTTCTTTACCTCGACGGAATCAAGTTCGGAGACGGACAAGTTACCATCTCTGGCATGCTTATGAGCGTCTGTTTCCTTTCCCTTTCTCGGGCCAAGTCGGTCGAGAAGCTCTCTAAGGAGCGCCCGCAGCCAAATATTTTTAACTTCTACATTATCGGGTCCGTCCTCGGCCAGTTCGCAGTCCACATCATTTCCCTCATCTACATCTCGCGGTACGTCGCAGTATTGGAACCAAAGGATCCGAATGTTGATTTAGAGGGGGAATTTTCGCCGTCCCTCCTGAACTCTGCCGTCTACCTCCTTCAGCTTATCCAGCAGATCTCGACCTTTGCCATTAACTACCAAGGCCGCCCCTTCCGCGAGAGTATCAGGGAGAACAAGGGGATGTACTGGGGATTGTTGGGAGTGGCATTTGTTGCGTTTGCATGCTCGACCGAGCTCATCCCCGAGTTGAATGAGAAGTTGAGACTGGTGTCATTTACCGAGGACTTCAAGCTCACAATGACGGTTACCATGGCGTTGGACTACGTGGCTTGCTGGGTTATTGAGAAGGTTCTTAAGCTTTTGTTCAGCGATTATAGACCCAAAGATATTGCGGTTAGACGGCCAGACCAGGAGTATAGGGAGATCAAGAGGAATGACAGGGAGGCGGCTGAGGAGCTGAGAAGACAGATGGAGAAAGAGGAGTAAAAGAAGGCGGGTGTGAATATCGTAGATTTGGGGGTGTTTCTTGTACTAATTGAATTTTTTTTCCGATTCTAGTTTTTGCATACATGACCTAGGGAGGAAAGGAATTGGATCGGGATAGAATATTGTCAGTGTAATGAGTCCTGCTTTGATGCTGGAGGCAGATGTTAGTTCTGAAAAGTGCTTGTATGTGTTCTGTAAAAGTATCTTTCGATGAAATGCGTATGATTATATATGAAATACAAATCGTTGAACTTTGAATTGGGATCGTGGAGTTAAAATATTTCCAGCGCTCGAGCCACCAACCTGTTTAAACTCGGAGGTAAAGTTTTCGGTTAGATCCAGGGGCAAACTCAACATTGTCGCGCGTGTTACGTTTTGAGGCTCTTTCAACGGTGAGGTTGACGTAAAGTTACACCGCCGCACCCAAGAATCTATCGTAGTCGGAGTATGATGGCGGCGGTGATTTGTTCTGTCGAGCATGAACATGTGCACAATCTATGGTAGATTGTTTGGCATTGCATTGGTTGATTGGACAGTGTCTCGTTTCTGAGAGATGCGAGGTCGGAGCAGAGAGCGGGTCTTGGCGTCGTCTGGTGCCCCTTTTTCTGTCAGCTGCAATCTTTTTTGCGCGTTCATACTGCAGAGAGCAGCAAGCAGCTCGACCGTGGACAGCGCCGCAACCCAATTCAATTGCCATCACCTCCATCCTATCCTCCCTCCATCTGTCCACTACCAGCAATAGCAGCGTCACGACGGTGCAATTGATTAGGTGAGCTTTGTGTTTCTCGTGTCCCGAAGCTCTGTAGGAGCTACCATAGTTTGTTTTAGTCGCACCTCGATCCATCCTTCCCTTCTTCTCTAACTACCTTCACCCTCTTCTCTTTCTTCCCTCTCTCCCTTCCCACTTCTCGCTTTGTCCCTCGATCAAAAGGGCTTGCCGTGTTTACTTTCCGCCTCTCCTTGTCCCTGTAGAGTTCGAACCTTTTCATTCTCTTATCTTCTCTCTGTTCATTTCCAATCACTGTTACCCCTGGTTAGTGTTCGTCTCGTCTCTCTACCTCCCGGCACGGATACTCCGGAGCTGCTGTGCGATGGTCGATAGACGACAGCCGTTGTTCCCCTGAGTCAGGCCTGTGCACGGCGTGTATTGAGAGACGATTGCGAATGCTAACATCGAATGCGCTGTGGATAGAAGACGAATCGATAAAGGAGACACCCTCAGCTCCCGAGAGGTCGACAATCACGATTTATTGCTTCTACTCCGCGAAAAGCGCCATCCATCATGGGTACGTTTGGTGCGTGATTTCTTCTGCTTATTTTTTCTGCTGTCACACGGCCGATTTCTGTCCTTCCGAGTGCTGCCGCTGGCCGCATTGCACTCCGACGCGTGATCTATTGTGGCATCGGCAGCGTGGTGGAGGAGAGGATGTGTTTGAATCGACATGCACGGACGTTGTCTTCCTACACACACATCGACGCACAATTCTATTTTGGGCGTGATGCGGAAATCTTTAAACGGGAATCACAAATTTTCAATTGCTATGGAAAGACTTCGGAGAGATAAAGTGGTTGAGGTTGGATGGGATCGTCGCAATCTGTTTTGCATCGAGGTCACCCGAGACGGAAACGTATTCAAGATAGACCCTGATCCACGTCGCCCAATTGCGCCCCTGCTTTGGATCCGGCCAACGTGCCTTCCAGCAGTCGATCGACCCATCCTTCTTCCTCTGCTCATATCACCCACTCATCAACCTCACCCCTTCACTATTTCTCATCTTTATCTTCTGCGTTCAGACGACAAGTCTCAGGGGTCAGACCTCGATTAAGCTAACTGTCCTTTTCACACAGATCCCGAAATGAATCCCGAGTCGCCTATTGCAGCTCCTCCTCCAGTTCCCACCATCTCAACGAACCCGAAAGCCGCTGCGCAAGCTGCCGCCGATGCTAAGAACATTGTCAGGAGGAAGCTTACTGGGTATGTTGGATTCGCCAACTTACCCAACCAGTGGCACAGGAAGAGTGTAAGGAAAGGATTTAATTTTAATGTTATGGTTGTCGGTATGTTAACTGATCCGAGGAGGCTGGAGCATGTGCTAATGGGTGTCGGTTGTAGGTGAATCTGGGCTTGGAAAGTCGACCCTCGTCAATACGCTGTTCAACACCTCGCTATATCCTCCTAAGGAGCAGAAGGGCCCTTCACTCGACATTATTCCAAAGACCGTTGCTATCCAATCCATTTCTACTGAGCTCGAGGAGAATGGTGTTCGTCTACGTCTCACCGTCGTCGATACCCCTGGTTTTGGTGACTTTGTAAACAACGACGAGTCATGGCGTCCAATTGTCGACAACATCGAGCAGCGTTTTGATGCCTACCTTGAAGCTGAGAACAAGGTCAACCGCATGAACATCATTGACAATCGTATTCACGCTTGTGTATACTTTATCCAGCCTACTGGTCACTCCCTGAAGCCCCTGGATATCGAGGTTATGAGGAGACTCCATACCAAGGTTAACCTCATCCCCGTCATCGCCAAGTCGGATACGTTGACCGATGAGGAAATTGCTTCGTTCAAGCTGAGGGTATGTCTACATTTCTACGAGATTGTTTTTGGGAGTGATGGCTAACAAAGGGGTCAGATTCTCGCGGACATTAACCACCACAAGATCCACATCTTCGAGGGCCCTAGCTACGATCTCGATGACGAAGAGACAATTGCCGAGAACACTGAAATAATGACCAAGGTTCCATTTGCCGTCGTCGGAGCCAACACTGAGGTTCAGTCGGCGGAGGGACGCAAAGTCCGTGGACGTCGTTACCCCTGGGGTGTGATCGAGGTTGACAACGAGGAACACTGTGACTTTGTCAAGCTCCGCCAGATGCTCATCCGCACACACATGGAGGAGCTCAAGGAGCACACGAGCAACTCATTGTACGAAAACTACCGATCCGAAAAGCTTGCGGGTATGGGAGTTGAGCAGGATCCTTCCGTGTTCAAGGAGGTCAACCCAGCCGTCAAGCAGGAGGAGGAGAGGACGCTGCATGAGCAGAAGCTTGCCAAGATGGAGGCCGAGATGAAGATGGTGTTCCAGCAGAAGGTTGCCGAGAAAGAGAGCAAGCTGAAGCTGAGCGAACAAGAGCTGTACGACCGCCACAGGGAGATGAAGGAACAGCTCGAGCGGCAAAAACTGGAGTTGGAGGAGAAGAGGCAGAGAATCGAGACGGGACGACCTCTGGAAGAGAAGAAGGGCCGGAAGGGATTCTCGTTGCGTTAAGCGAATGGATGACTGGATGGGTAGATGGGGGGCTGGGAGTAATGGATCGTCGGGATATATACTATGGGTCACTGGGAAGACGCACTGTACTGTTCGTTTTTTCTTTCCTTTCTATAAAAATGGGGGAGGGGAGAGAAGGGAGGGGAGAAGAGCGTATTTGCAGGGAGGGCTCTCGAACTATATGTGGATCTGATCCATCGCGACAGTTGTCTTTGTCTCCTTTTTCTTTTAGGATATCCTCCAGACTTGCCAGCGAGCACCCTCTGCTTTTGTTTCCTTTCTCAGTGACTTTTTCCTTTTACTTCTACCGATACCTATAGTTTGTGTTCTGTACAACTTTAGTATGGCAGTGTTTTTAGTTTTTTCCATTTTCATTTCATTTCTCTTCTGTAACTTTTTACCACACGATTCTCGGTCTCTTCTCTAGTTGTTTTTATTTGTAGCTGTTGTGCGTGCGGATGGAGGCGGAAACCCTCGTTTTTTAAGTAGTAGCTGTAGTTGTGGAGTGGAATTTTCCTTTTGTCGTGGGTGTCAATGCACAGTCGAATGAAAAGTCAAGGAGTATTCTATATTTGTGCGTGCACAGGATAGCACTCGCGATTACCGCTTGCGTCACTAGATTGGGTATCTATGTGCGACGCTGCCCTGCTTGTGCGTACGTGGTTGCCTGATCCGAGGTGTGCTTGATCCGAGGTGTGCTGGCGATACGAAAGGGAGGGCCGGGAGAAGGGGAGAAGAGGACACGGTGGAGGTTTTCGCAGTCTCGGAGACGAGGTGTATCGGCATGCTTTTATGGGAAAAGGCATAGAGGTATGGGCGTGAATGAGTTGTGACTCTGCAGCCTAGTGAGTGACGTTGTCGTGTGCGTCCTAGTCCTGATGACACCACGGACGGCCGGCCGACTGACGAACCGTATCTTTCTTTCCTGCTTTGCTTTCCTTCCATCCCCCATCACCTCCACAACCACCACTCACCTCTACATATTGAATCTATACAGAAACATTCCCTCGCCTATCCGATACCTGAATTGAAAACCCCGGCAGATCATGGCACCTCCAACCACTGCTCCTGTAGAGCAACAGCCCCTGACCGTCCGTCTCACAAACCTGGCGCAGACTCTGCAGTTTGCCTGGTTCGTTGGGTATGTTCTCTTCGCCTTGCCTCTCGGCCTTATCTTTCCTCCCCATTATTGCCCCTATCAAATCATCATCATTTACTAGCGTGGTCGGCCGCACAATCACCCCTCATAGCCGAACCGGAAGGCTGACGCAATGCAATATTCAGACACTTGACGCTCCTGGGCACCACGCTCCGCTACTCGCTTGCTATCGTCAAGTTCTCAGCGTCCTCGACGGGTGCCAATATCGCTTACCGCCTCGCTTTCCTTTCTGCAGCTGCTACCTATGGTATCGTCGTCTACAAGGCTTATCGCGCCCGCTTCCGCTCGGGAACTATGCCGACGGGACAGAATGGAGCATTCAAGATCCTCGGTGATGAGAATGTCCAGTATCTTTGTAACTCCCCCCATTCTTCCTCCCGCTGAATCTGCTGATTGATGGATCCCCAGTGATGGCCTTCGCCTGGCTCTACAGCAAACCCGTCTTCTTCGCCCTCTTCCCCTTCGCAGTGTACTCAACCTTCCACTTCCTTACCTACCTCCGCACCAACATTATCCCCACGTTGGCCCCCAATGCACAACCAGGTATCGCAGAGGGAATCAATAAATTTGTCAAGGCAAACTATGACACCAGCATGCACCTTGTCGCCAACCTCGAGATCATGCTCTGGGCTAGAGTTTTCTTGTACGCATTGGTCTTCCAGAACTCGTGGATCCTCCTCGTGGTATACACCCTCTTCCTCAGGGCGAGATTCGCACAGAGCGTGTTTGTGAAGGATGCTATGAAGGGGTTGGAACTTAGGGGTGATGCGTTGGCGGTTGATGCCAGAGTCCCCGACGGTGCGAAGACGGCGTGGGGTATCGCTAAGACTGCAGTTAAGAAGTTTGGGGAGGTGTCGGATATGGGGAAGATGATGGGCGTGCAGCAGCAGGTTAAGAAGGAGTAGGATAGCTTGTATAGAATTAAGTTCCTCCGTGGATGAGTGAGGTGGGGGTTAAAAAATGAATGGCGAGGTTTGTAAGAGAGGTTGATTTGATGCGTTCGTTGGTGTCGGGGTTGGTTTGTCTGTCTGCTACTCTACTACTACTGTCCTTTTTTCTATTCTTTCTTTTTTTCTTGCGCTTTTGTCAGTAGTTTGGGGGGATGTGAGAGGGGATGGAGGAGGTAACGAATATGAATATATGATGTGCTGTCTGCGTTGTGCAGCGTGAAAGTCAACGGATGTGCGGGCCGTTATCGTGATGAGGTGGCTAGCGTTGTGGCGTCCGTGAAAAACATGGGTGATAGACTGTGACCCTAAGTTTTCAATTTCGATGGGCTAGGATTGATAAAGCCCAGAACGCTGCGTGTGTGGTTATGGGGCCCGTTATTGTGAGTGTGGGTGTTATATGGAGGTTAGTAGAAAGTAAGATTCGTTTATATCACATCACTCGTACACGGTGTTTGCAGTTCTTAAGTTTGGTTCACTTCGCCTGTGCACGGAAATGGAGATGGAGATGGAGATAGGGTGGGAAGGGTGGGAGAAAAGGGAGAAGGGGGGTGAGGGGAACGAGATATCCATGGTCAGTACCAGCCACACTGATGGCTCGTGAAAAACTTACATTAAGAGTCTCAATAATATGTACTTAAGTAGGTTCGTACCATGACCCCCAAGTTCTCATTGCTCATCCAGCATTGTGGCGAGGATATTTGATTGGAAAAAAGTATTGATCTCGTCGCTCCCTATAAACTACCACCACTAGTCTTGCATCATCGATACATTTTGGCTCATGGTAAACTTTTGTTTGGTGAGGTTGTTTTAGAATTACTCGCTGTCTCGGATTTATTAAGGTCTAGGAGAGTTAAATTGGCTGAGTTGTGTGCAGAGCAGGAGGGAGCAGGGAGGTTGTGATTGATGACGAGCGGGGTCCATGACGAGGTTTTTGTTGGTACATGAGGCAGGGGGATGAAATAATTGGGGGTTCTAATGTTTGTCTCTGTAAATTCTGGTGCACCTTGGACCATTACGTGGTCGGAGTGGAAATTTCTAAATGTTCTCTAGGTATAGGGGAAGCTGCAGAGGGGATAGTCATTCCATATCACCGTGGTACATATATAGGTGCACTTGTACTTATGACTTCTTATTTTTCGATTCTAGTCTTGAGATTTTCTTTTTGGTATACTATCCCCTGGATCGTAACGGTTCCCGGCCCATACGGGCCGCCCGCGCAACCACCTCACCACACGTCCAAAAATGGTCATCAGAGGTTGTCCTTTTTATCAAGTCTTCTTTAGTAGCAAATAAAACTTTCTGTCAAAGTGAATTGTAAATTATGTGATGTGACTTTGTAAGTCTTACTGCCCCACCAAAATTTGCTCTCTGAACTGGAAACCCACCCCATGTCTATGCACCACTACCCACCTTTCTCCTTTACAGGTGATTGAATTCCACAAAACGATGCCTTTCATTATTGAGATACCACAGTTACTTGCATTTTGAACATGCTTAGCAAAGTTTGGGTGGAGATTTGGTATTTCTGGCTGGGCTTTCCTGCTGGCAAAGCCATTATCCCAGCTACTTTCCCTTCTCAAGGTGGACTGAAAATTGCCTGTGACTCCAGCTCTGGCTGAGGGGTAAAGATATGCCCTCTTTGATGTTTGACAAAGTGGGTTTTAGCCTTGTTCACTATGAGAGCTGTGCAATGGGTATTGGTATCCCCCCTCTGAGCCTCAACTCTCA
>Ga0307514_10000333_pt1 | contig 112570 bp, 97 predicted proteins | sample 16_EM_MG_FD_203088 | JGI IMG/M metagenome (GOLD analysis project Ga0307514, IMG submission 203088) | Populus trichocarpa ectomycorrhiza microbial communities from riparian zone in the Pacific Northwest, United States - 16_EM | ecosystem: Host-associated > Plants > Roots > Unclassified | place... | reverse complement strand
ACTTTGAAACAGCTCCGACTCTTGTCTTGTCTTGATTTCCTCGAAACGAACCTCGAGCCTCTTGCCCCGCTTTCAGTATAACATTAGTGTTACCAATATCACCTACGCCCGACCCCGCCCGTTACAATGAGAGTGATGACACTCTGCAGGAAGCGGCATCAACAGCCAAACGCACTACTCCAATGGTCCTACCGGAGGCCAAGATTGACAATGACAATGACAAAAACAATGACGTCTACAACGACCTCGGAGGTCAAAGAAACAAAGATAGCCCGATCGACAATAATAGTGGTGATCTCCGTTCCCAAATTACTGACGAGGATCATCTAGATGTGGCGACTCAAAACTAGTTGATGCTGGAAATGCTGCTCAAAAATCAAGCCCAGTGGAAGGCCGAACAGAGACTCGAACGGAAGAGGATGGCGGCCGAACGGGAACGAATGGCTGCCGAACAGGATCAATGGGCTGCCGAGCGCGCCGAACGCACCAAACGAAGCACCGTAGGCCCAAGACTGAATATCTACAAGATGGTTGACCCCGTAAGATTCTGCGGCGGTGCAAAAGAGCTGGACCGATTTCTGGATGCGTTACGCTCAAACTTCAACTCCCACAGCCACCTATTCCCACCAGGTGGACCCGATCATGTCAAATACGCGATCTCTCTTCTGGATGCCCGAAGTAATCATCAAAACCTGACACTTAGACAGACGGCGATGACAGACCCTTCGGAATGGGCGGGCGACTTATCTGCGGAATCCGACCCATGCATACAGGACTTCGACCACTTTTCACAAGAGATGGCCAAGGTTTATGGGGATAAGGACTGACGACGCGTGGTGGTGATCACACTGATGCAGGGATACATACAACTTCCACAAGAATCAGTCAGAGCTTATGCGAATCATTTGAAAGCTAATTGGAGACAGGCTGGGTGGAATCTACAGAAGCATGAAGAAGTCCTCTACAACATTGCCTGGGCAGGCCTCCGCAACTCTCTCAAGAACAAACTTGGACTGATGAAGCCCGCCTGCGGCAGATTTGACACCTTGGACGAATTCTTCGATAAGGCCGCGGCCTCGGAAGTTACACATGTCACAAACTAGAACCAACAGCAGCAGCAACAACAGCAGCAACAACAGCAGCAGAAACAGCCTACGGACTCGTCTTCCAAAGGCGGCAAATGAGGCTATCGGCCATCCATCTCCGAGCCTGCCGACACCACTGGCGGCGGCAAATCCAGCCAATCAGGATCAAACAGAAACAGCAAATCAGGCTGCGGAGGTCAATTGTCAGGCTTACCGCCAGCACCATGGGTCTCAACGGAAATCTTCGAAGGCTGACATTCTACCAGCAAATGCTTACAATGCGGATCTCCGAACCACAAGGCGAGCTTCTGCCCTAAATACTCACAAGGTGGTAACCCACCGCAGCAGGACCAGACATCAGCTCCAAACAGAGACGGAGGACACCAAATCAAACGACAGAAGTCCTTCGACAATCAGCAACCAGAAAACTGATAGTCCTCTCTCGGAATCTGGCCCGACAGGAGAGGTTTGATGAGGCAGAATTGGGGTTGGAGAGGTTGGCAATGCAGACTTTGATGGCGACGATGGATACCATACAACCACATTGGATCGCTTTGGAGTCAAGGGTGTTGTTTGAGAGCCCAAAAGCTCTCCTGTCAAGTCAGTACTTATGCGGCACCTCCAGACCAGACACGTCCCATATTATTCACAAAGTTTTTATAAGAGACGGACATGGGGAAATGCAATGCGTGCGAGCTCTCATTGATTGCGGCGCGACGAGCATCTTTATGGCACCGAGACTGCGAAAACGGCTTGGTCTAGCGGACGAACCAGCATACATCACGACTCTAGGCCTCAATGACCAGGTAATGGCTCAGGCAAGCGAAAGTCGAAAAACGGCATTCACGGTGCAGTATATAGAGCACTTAGCACCGATTGAAGAATCAGAGGTGCTAGTCATGCCCATGCGGGCTTACGACTTGGTTTTGGGATTGCCTTGGTTCCAGTCCAGGAATCCTGATGTCAATTGGCAACGCGGTCGACTTTTGGCTCTGCGAACCCCAGGGGGAGCGGAAGTGGTGGCAGTGGACCGGGTAGACCATCGGGAATGCCCCGGGAATGTACCAGGATCTACGGCTAGGGAGGAGGCGCGTTCCAAAGGAGGTGGCGGTATCCCAGATATTCAAATACTCGGAGCAACTGCCTTTGATGATCCACTGGCCAGTGAGCAGGTCGTGGGGACATTCTTTCTAGGAGTGGGAGATTATTCAGGGCTGCTGGGAGCGACCGTGGAAGGCATCACTGATGGTGAGTGAGATAGGCCCCAGGTGCTGGACAGGCGAGCAGGGAGCAGCAGCGGTAGTTGCGTCAGAAGAGTGTACCAACAATGCGGACCTTGAATGACTGCTACCAGCACGCCGAGACACGGAAGGAGTACTGGACGGCGGGGCTTGGCTCTTCCATGGGCGAACCATTTTGAATCCGGGCTCCTGGATATTCCTCCTTACCGCTCCATATATATATTTATTACAAATTGAGAACCAACGTTTGCAGATGGAGCCGGCACAACGACAAAGACGGTGCCTACAGACCATGGAGGACCTATCCCGGCTATATACAGAAATTTTGTGGAGGTTTTCAGTAAAGCAAAGGCGGAGACACTTCCCCCACATCGTTCAACCGAACATGCAATTGACTTGGAGCCCGGCTATAACTTGCCATATGGGCAGATTTACAACCTATCGGAGTTCGAGTTGAGGACGTTAAAGGCTTACATCGAGGCAAACCTAGCCAACGGGTTTATTCAGCGGTCATCATGGCCGGCGGCGCCGCCAATTCTCTTTGCAATGATGGAAGATGGAGGACCAAGACTTTGTGTCAACTATCGTGCGCTTAACAAGGCGATGGTGAACAATCGGTATCCCCTTCTGTTAATTTCAGAGATGCTTGACTGTGTGCGCGAGGCCAGGATATTTACGAAGCTGGACCTCCACAGGGCTTATAACCTCATCCGAATCAAGGAAGGCGATGAATACAAAACGGCTTTCCGAATGCGTTACGGCCAATTTGAATACCAGGTCATGCCATTTGGCCTAACAAACGCACCGGCTACTTTCCAGTCTTACATCGATAATTGCCTACGGCCATACATTGATGACTTGGTGGTATGCTACCTCGACGATTTACTCATCTATTCGGCCAATGAGAAAGAGCATGAGGAGCATGTGCGCCAAGTGCTGCAGCAACTCAAGGAATTCGGTCTCTATTGCAAAGCCGAGAAGTGTCAATTCGGAGTTTCAGAAGTCGGCTTCCTGGAGTTTGTTATCACTTCAGATGGAGTCAGCATGGAATCAGACCGGATCTCCACAATCGAGAACTGGCCGAGAGAAAATCAGTTAGGGATGTCCCGGTGCTTCTCGGATTCACGAACTTCTACCGAAGATTCATCCGCAAATATGCCAAGGTGACCCTTCCTCTGACGGAATTACTAAAGAAACCAGAGACAAGCCCGAGAGGCAAGAAAGGGACACATCCAGCCAAATGGAAATGGACGCGGCAAGCCGAAGTGGCATTCCGGAAACTGAAAACAACTTTCACCGAGGCACCAATCGTCCAGCATTTCGATCCGGCAAAGCTGTTCATTCTCCAAACGGACGCGAGTGGATTTGCGATTGCAGGCATCCTCAACCAGTACGATGTTTTCGGGGTTCTCAGACCAGCCAATTTCTACTCCCGGATGTGCTCTTCAGCCAAACAGAATTACGACACTTATGATCGCGAGCTATTGGCTATTGCGGAAACACTAAAACAGTGGTGGCATTACCTCGAAGGCGCCAATTACAAAGTCTTAATCCAGTGTGACCACAAGAATCTCGAATACTTCCAGACATCCAAAGTGATCTCCAGGAGACAAGCCAGGTGGTCGGAAACTCTTTCGACTTACGACTTTGTTATCGAGCACCTGGAAGGCAGCAAGAACCATGCCAATGGCCCGTCCAGATGGCCCAACTACGAGATCGGCTACAAAAGGCCTGTGGCACAACTATTGGCAACCGTCTCAGTGGAACCATACGACGATCTCGTGCCAGCAATCATTACGGCCCAGGCTTCCGACCCTTTGGCTGTCGACATCTCAGCGAAGCTTGTTGACCGACCAATGATAGATGGCACAGATACCGCCAAAGAGGAGATCCAATGGAAAGTCGTCGCAGGAGTCTTGACTTACGAGGGGAGGATATACGTTTCAGCGACTGATTCTCTATGCAGAAAAGTGATGAGTCTATTCCATGATAACCCCGAGTCCGGTCATTCTGGAGCTCTTAAGACTACTGAGCTGGAATCTAGGGATTTCTACTGGCCAGCAATGGACTTGCGTGTACGTAAGTATGTCAGCGGCTGCAAAGTATGCCACCGAATCAAAGCACCTCAGCACGCCAGGCACGGGATCAACATGCCCTTGTAGACACCATCACGGCCATGGGAAGGCATCACGATGGGCTTTGTCACTGACTTGCCAGACTCAATGGCATCGGGCTACCCCGGAATTCTCGTCATCGTGGACCGACTGACAAAGATGGCAATCTACTTACCGTGCCGAAAGGATATGGACTTGCCGGAATTGGCCCGGCTTTTCTTTGAACACGTCATCTGCAAGCGAGGCGTCCCGGACAACATAGTTACAGATCGCGGCACCCAGTTTACAAGCCGATTCTGGACTCGGGTATGTTTTCACTTGAGTACTGACCATCGGCTCTCGACAGCCTTCCATCCACAGACGGACGGGCAGATGGAACGTCAGAACCACACGATGGAGCAGTATCTCCGGGCTTTTTGCAATTACAAGCAGGAGAATTGGGTCGAACTCTTGCCGCTAGCCGAATTCGCTCACAATAACGCAATACACACGTCGACGAGGATGACTCCGTTCTGGGTGAATTACCACTAGCATCCGGTGATGCAGTTTAAGGCCCCGAATGAACCATCTAGCCTGAATTCGGAAATCCAAGCAGACACTTTTGCAGCTGGCTTGGGGGAGACTCACCAAACCCTTCGAAAGAACTTACAGGAGGCTCAAGCCAATCAGACGAAATACGCCGGCGGCAAAGAGGTTGTTTTCGAGGTTGGAGATAAGGTCTAGCTTTCAACGCAGCACTTCCGGATAACCAGACCGTCAAAGAAGTTGGATTACAAATAGACAGGACCGTACACGGTAAGTAAGGTCATCAATAAGAATGCTTACAAATTTGACCTTCCGTATATGATCCGGAAGCACAACGTTTTCCACATCTCTTTGCTTGACCCCTATACACCTCCTACCGCCGGCCAGCCGCCATCTGAACCGCAGCTGACGGTGGTCGACGACTCTGACGAATGGGAAGTTGACCGGATCCTCAACTCTATATGATGCTACCGGAAGCTCCATTATCTCGTACAATGGCTGGGTTACAGTTACGTACGGACTAGCTGGGAGCCTGCGGAGAATCTCGGGAATGCGCACGAATTGGTCGACGAGTTTCACTGGGAACATCCGAGGAAGCCTCCACGATGATTGGACTTGGAGGAGTGGGATTGGATGTTTTCCACGGGGGTTTTACTTTGCTTACTTTCTTATGGATCTCGGGCCGGATTAAATGGCATCAGCACAGGTTTTTACCACCTACCACTGGGGGTGGAGTTTCCCCGTGCACTGAATCCGCCGTGAGGCTGCTCATAGGGCACTGATCGGTTGTGGGACTTTTTAAGTTGTGTGGAGGCGTGCGCATTTGTTTTGTTTCTTTTTGTGGGGTTTTTTTTATTGTATACACGTATGTGGCAGCCCAGGGGGTCTGCTCCTTAAGGGGGGGATGATTTAATGGCAGTCATGATTAGGTTCTCGCCAATGGCACGAGACATGTCCAGGGCCTGGTAACTGCCAACGTTATATAGACGACTCGCGATCTCTCTGAGATCGCTAGCAATGATCTTACCTATCAACTACTCTATTATATTACCACATCCACATGTGCAACCGTATCTTCTCATATACTCTCATACGCGGCCATATACGGATATACGGCCTTACACTCGCTTGATCACGGCCTCCCAGTGCATCTCCATACTCGATCAATCACGGCCTCCAAGTGCATCTGTCAGTTCACTCAATCTCAGCCTCCAAGTGCACTTCCAAACTCACTCGATCACGGCGTCAAAGTGCATCTCTGAGTTCACTCGATCTTGTCCTCCAAGTGCATGTTCAAACTCACTCAATCATGGCCTCCCTGTGCACCTCCAAACTCGATTGATCACAGCCTCCAAGTGAATCTCTCAGTTCACTCGATCTCGCCCTTCAAGTGCATCACCAAACTAGCTCGATCATGGCCTCCAAGTATATAGTTAAGGAGCAACGGTGGGTGTACAGGGATACAGGGGTAATGGAGGTGAAATGAGCAACCCGGAGTATATATTCGGGAGACCCTGGGGTAGATAGAGAGCATTCCATTTTCATCTCATCTTGTCATACAACAAAAATACACACTCTATCTTTCCCAACTTTTGGTCTCACTCACTCTTTCCAAGATTTCGTGGATCCATGCAATTGCGTGGATCCTCACAGCTGGGTAGTATCATATCTTCTCACCTTCTGCCTACGCTCCTCGAGCATAATGTTGAAGAAATGTGAGAAGAGATTTTTGCAGAGTCACCAGTTGCAATCCCGATGCAAGCGTGTACCCAATGAACCCATTCCGACGTATGGTCACAGTTGGCCACAACACCAGAGTGTTTGTTTAAAATAGGAGTCCGACTGAGCGAGAAGAAACAGCGAAACCGCGATCAGAGGGTGATGTGCAGCGCAACGCATAGTATTCACGATGGGTGTGGAGTTATCCACCACCAGGGTATCTCTGATGGCTCAGACAGAGCACGTCCACTCTGACACAGCCATTCCACCCTGACGGAAATGTTTTTGCTAATGCTATACCCCTGCAGCGGGCATTTCAGATTCCTCCCAGATCAAGAAAGGCTTTTCATATGGAGTCTGTCAGGAGTTCCTTACCTATCTGGAAAGCAATACAGCAAGTACCAAAACCTCATTTAGTACTATGAAAGTAAGCGAGTATAAAAACTGGTTGATAATTCCAAACAAAAAACCAAACGCTCCAAAGGGTATATCAGAGTAGTATCTATAGTATTTCAAGTTCTAATTTTCATATTGATCAGGATTAGAACGCCAGCAACAATACAATCAAAGGACAGAAGCCATGCACAATTTTGAGATCCTCAATGGCATGTTGCACCAGAAGCCCACAATCGAAAATGAGTTACCCCGCAGAGTTGTTCCAATATCAGTAGCCTTTGATCGAATCAAGCAGGTTCATGTACAACTTGTGCATGCTGCTATGTGAAGACATTCAAAAGCCTTTATGAATGCTTTTATGGTATTACTAAGGAGCAAGTACAATGGCTAATTAGACGTTGTCAAACATGTTTAAAGAACTGTCCCAATCGCTCCTGTGGTGAACTGGAGCCTATTATATCTCAGCAAATTCTAGAGTCAATCCAAATTGACTTGATTGATATGCGTCATGAACCGGATGAACAATTCAAATGGATATTGCATTTTATTGACCACTTTAGTAAGTTTTCATGCTTGGCAGGATTGAAAAGCAAACGTGCTGTTGAAGTTGCAGATGCAATTGCAATTTGCATTGGACAATTTGAACCTGCTGCAATTTTCCAGTGTGACAATGGTCGAGAATTTCAGGGAGTACTTCTTATTCTCTTGAAAAGATATGGAGTCAAGGTAATCAATGGACGACTACAAACTGCATCAACTCAGGGTTTAGTTGAGCAAGCAAATGGTACTGTGAAAATACGTTTGAGAGCTTGGAAGGAAGACACTGGCAACAAAGCATGGGCTGGAGCACTACCAGATATTGCCTTGATAATGAACAGGGCAGTACATGGTTCAACTGGTAAATCACCATATGAGATAATGTTTGGACGAAAACCCAGATGGAATCAACATCTTTCTCCACAAGCAAGACAAGAGGCCACAATCGACAATGTATTGGATGAAAACCACCATCCACAATCGATCTATCATACAGATGAACACTAATAGAATAAGATGCAAAAGTACAAATAGATCGGTTAAAATCTAACGAAGAGTATTCGAAGCAATAATATGATAAAAGTAACGAAGTAGAGAAGTGTTCGAAACAAGATCATATAATACTGAGGAAGGAGGTATCGAGAAGATATTATTGTATTCTTATTGATGTCAGAGCAAGTCTAAAGAACTGTTAGTAAGAGAAATGTAGATACTTCCGTATTTTCAATAAACACCTCTCGGATGATCCTCATGATTTCACATTTCAATATTCATTTCAACTTGATGAAGAATCTGCTATTCATTCAGCAATTGGCATCTCTCATAGCCAACAACTTCCATCCTCAAATGTATTGCCAGTTTGAGAATCATCACCTGCATCAACAACATCAACATTAACCTCACCTCCAAAATCACCTTCCATTGAATTGACTTCTATAGAAAACGAAGTTCAGAAGAAAATATCAAATGCCCGTATTGAAATGATAAAGAAGCATCCAATGCGTCATTCTCCAGAATGATTTCAACCAGGTGACTTTGTTACATTGAAAATACCACAGGAGGATCGAGCCAGTACAGACAACCTACGAATAAACTGTCGAGTTATGAAGAAACCTCATCCTAATCGATATCAACTGCAATGTAAACACGGTATCTTGGCTGCTCACTATCCAACAAAGGAATTGCTTCGAATTCCTGACAATGCTTGTGATACTGCTCATACCGACCTTCAGGAGTCACCATGCACTTAGGTACATCTAAATACAAGGCCCCCGGAAGGAGTTCTTAAATTATAGTACTAAATATTGTTCTTTCCAGATTACACTCCATGCTGCTGCTGCAGCAGAATCAACCAGCAATCGAGTAACTGTATCTTGTAATTGCAAGGCTGTATGCACTGGTTGCTGCCGATGCAAGAAAAATCAAGTTCAGTGCTCTGTGTACTGTCATGCTGATGAGCATGACTGCGGAAATCTATTACCTCTTGCCACCCAGACGGAAATTGTGGTGGTAAATCAAACTCTAGGTACTGAGCAAGCTGAAGCAGCTGGCCAACTGAGTTCACGAGGATTGAGTGCAAGAAAGCGAACCAATACAACAGTTGGGGGACAAAGCACAGCGAGAGTGACAAGGGAATGGCAAGCACAGGGGTAGGAGGAGGAATAGATTGAGTGGCATGCACAGGAGTGGGAGGAAGAATAGATTGAGTGGTTCTCTGAGAGTGAATAATAGTAATTTGGTGGAAGGAATTAGCATAGTGAATTTGTTACACCGGTTGACTACTTTGCCAATAGGTTGACCTGTACACCAACAGGTCGACCGCTTTGCCAACACCGGGAAACATGACCTTACGCGACGCGTAACTCATAGAGAAGCTGTTTTTGGGACGGTAATTCATAGCGTATTTGACGCGTGGCACTATGAACGTCCTATGGAACTACATGTTGACTAGATTACAATGATACACATGCGATTTTGTGCGCTGGATACTATACATCACATTGCATACAACAAACTTAAAAGCAGGCTGCCAGATGCACTTCATTGCACGCTCCCAAGTACACTCCTGGCTGCTCTCGATTGCACACTCCCAGCCTGCTTGACTATACGCTCCCAATTGCTCTCGATGGCATACTCCCAGTCTACTTGACTTACGCTCTCAAGTAAGCTCTCAAGAGGCTCCCAAGTACACTCCCGGGCATGCTCTCAAGGACTCTTTCAATTGCACTCGATGGCACCCTCCCAGCCAGCTTGACTGTACGCTCCGAAGTACACTCCCGGGCATGCTCTCAAGGACGCTCCCAATTGCACTCGATGGCACACCCCCAGCCAGCTTGACTGTACGCTCCCATGTAAGCTCTCAAGAGGCTCCCAAGCACACTCCCGAGCACGCTCTCAACTCCCAATTGCACTCGATGACACACTCCCAGCCTGCTTGACTGTACGCTCCCAAGTAAGCTCTCAAGACACTCCCAACTACACTCCGAGTACGCTCCCAAGTACACCTCCGAGTACAATCTCAGTACACTCCCGGGCATGCTCTCAAGGACGCTCCCAATTGCACTCGATGGCACACTCCCAGCCTACTTGACTGTACGCTCCCAGTAAGCTCTCAAGACACTCTCAAGCACACTCCCGAGCACGCTCTCAAGTATACTCCCAATCTCACTTGACTATATGCTTCCATGTATGCTCCGGGGTGCTCGATCCAGAGACTTGCTGAGTTGCAGGTGCCAGGCACCGGGAGGCGGGTGGCGGGTGGCGGGTGGCGGGTGGCGGGTGGCGGGTGGCGGGTGGCGGGTGGCATATGGTGGCCGAAATCATGACGTCGGTAGATATCATAGTCTGAACCTTATCTTTAGCGTGGCCACCGTGACAAGATCTCATGATGCCTCATGGTCATGGTGTTGACAATTGTAGCCTTCGATTCCGCAGGAAAGGTAGACAATTCGAACTTGGGGAGAGCAGATCTCCGACTCAGATTTTCCAGCGGAATCTGGTACCCGCTTCCCATCGATTGTGGGCGTATGTGTGCGCATTCAGTCTGGGGCTGATGGAGATGGCGACGATGGCGAAGGCGATGGCGATGGTGTTGGTGTTGGTGATAGTGTTCATAGTACCAGAAGTACTTAGACAAGTAGGTTGGCTACGTCAACGTCAGCATCAAAGCTTCCACAGACCTAGAGCCTTCTATTAGCCAAAGCTTCCACAAACTCAGAGTTTTCCATCGGCCAAAAGCTTCCCGTGGAAAACTCTACTCCTCCCGAATATGCTCCTACATGCTTGATCCAGAGACTTGTTGAGCAGTGTTTGGTGGGTGGCGTGTGCGTGTGGCATGTGGCAGGTGGCTGGTAGTGGGTGGCGGGCGGCCGAAATCATGACGTCGGTCTATATCAGAGTCTGAATCTTATCTTTAGCGCGCCCACCGAGACGAAATCTCACGATGCCTCACGAGCATGGTGTTGACAATTGCAGCCTTAGATTCTGTAGGAATGGTAGACAATTGGATCTTGGGGAGAGCAGATCTCCGACTCAGATTTTCCAGCGGAATCTGCTGCTTGCTTCCCACGGATTGTGGGCGTGTGTGTGCGCATTTGGGCTGGGGCTGATGGTGATGATGGCGATGGTGATGACCGCGATGGTGATGGTGTCGGTGATGGTGATCATAGTACCAGAAGCACTTAGACAAGTAGGTTGGCTACGTCAACGTTAGCATCAAAGCTTCTACAGACTTAGAGCCTTCTATTAGCCAAAGCTTCCAGACTTAGAGCCTTCCATTAGCCAAAGCTTCCAGACTTAGAGCCTTCCATTAGCCAAAGCTTCCAGACTTAGAGCCTTCCATTAGCCAAAGCTTCCAGACTTAGAGCCTTCCATTAGCCAAAGCTTCCACGGACTTAGAGGCTTCTATTAGCCAAAGCTTCCACAAACTCAGAGTTTGCCATCGGCCAAAGGCTTCCAGTGGAGGAAAACTCTACTCCTCCCGAAGCGCGGCTCTCTCAAGCAGGCTCTCAAGCAGGCTCTCAAGCAGGCTCTAGAGCAGGCTTTCAATCGCCAGCGGGCTCTCATGCAGACTCGCAGCGATAGTACAGTAGCGGTATAACAGCAGGCACTAAAGACAAGTTTAGGTCCATCTCTGGCCGGCAGCCGTATATAGTTCCATAGGCCCACGCGCACATCTCTATGAATCGACTATAGATGGCTATAGGCTGCGCGTCGCGCAGGGGTCCACGGGAAGCTTGCTATGAGCTGCGCGTGTGCGCGTAGCGCAGCCTATAGTCGATTTGCACTTTTGCCGATGCAATAGGTTGACCCATACACCAAATGTTCCTGTTGGCCAATAGGTTGACCTGTACACCAATGGGTTGACCGCTTTGCCAATCGGTCGACCTATTGGCCAACGGGAAAATTTGGCGTATGGGTCGGAACACATACATGATACTTATGTTTTGGTGTGTTAACGAATTTGCAAAAAGAAGACCCGGCCAATTATATTCATTACGCATAGTTTGGGCGTTATTCTTGTTTTGCAGGTATGTTTTATACGCATAATTTCATATATATGCTATCTTGGCTCTTACACAAAGTGCTCTCAGGCCTTAATTGAGTCCAAGCGCAATCCATCCCATGGGCACATCTTAAGGGCGACGCATTCGATCGTTTTGTTTGGAGTCCCACATCCAGGTGCCACATGTGGATTGGAAGAGATGCTGGACCCAGCTTTGAACGAGAGTGGCCAGACTAGAGAAGATCTCCTCGGACAGTTGAGCGAAGGCTCCGATTTCCTTGAGAATCACAGAAAAGATCTGGATGACATCTGGAACATGTATAAGCCTTCCATTTTCGGTTTTTATGGAACATCCACAACCGATACGGTAAGACCGAGAACAGATTCTCCGTATGCAGAGCTAATATTTTTCTAGTTGATGAGCGACAAAGGGTCGGAGTTGGTTAGCAGGGTTTTCCACCATGTTCATCCACCTATTGCCAATACTTTCCAAATACAGAAAAACCATATAGATATGATTAAGTTTGCTTCGGCAGATGATTCAACCTATAGCACAGTGTTGGGGCGTCTGACAATGTTGGTCGATGATATTACTAAGTCAAATTGTGCGTAACAGATATGTCTAGGGCTAAATGGAGGAAATACTGATTCATTGTGTAGTGACGCCAGCGCCAGGAAAACATGGAACCTTGCGATGTAAGTGCTCCTGGGTGCCGGTTTTTCTGGTTTGAAATGCACAGTAACTAAGAAACGATATCAGGTCTACGGGACACCAGTGACTGTCTCAAAAGTTTGATGCCCGCAGATTATGAGAGTTATCGTGACAGCTTGTGGAGGAAGAGACACGAAAACACTGGCGCTTGGCTATTCAATCACAAGTCTTTCCGGGCCTGGAGCCACAAGAACTGCACCTCCACGCTTTGGATTTCTGGAACTCCAGGTTGCGGAAAGAGCATCTTGTCGGCCTATTTAACCAAAGCGTTATTCAGCGGATACACAAAGTCCGATTCACATCAGATCGTCTACTTCTTTTTCGACAATAGGGACGAGCGACTAAGAATCGGAAACGCAGTGCTAACGAATTTGCTTGCTCAGTTATTAAAGCAGACGCCAGGGATGATTGCTCATTTTGCAGTTAAGTCTAAGTATGTTATTCAAAAAGAGAAAACATCCTGGACATTCAGTACGCTTTGGAGGGTCTTCGAGCGGATAATGAATGATGACACTGTTAAGAATTATTTTCTCATAATTGACGCTCTTGGTATTTTATCCCTCCCGTCAGTGGATATGCGTGGCTTACAACGGGTACCATAGATGAGTGCGAGGAGCAGTCACGAACAGAACTATTAAACCGGTTCCACCGTCTCCTCTACGACCGACCGACTAGACCACGCATCAAACTTATTATTACTAGTCGCCCACATACACCTATCGCATCGCACATAGCAGATGCCATACCTCTATCACTCGATTTTGACGAATCAAAGGGTGATATTGCAGTATTCGTCGCAGATAATGTTCGCGAGCTCCGAAAACCAACAGCCGGCGGTAACCTGGATGACGAAATTGTTCGGATTCTTACAGAACGCTCTGCAGGGGTATTCCTCTGGGTTTCTTTGGCTTCGGAACAGTTAAAGGGGTCTAGATTCACAACACCCCGAGACATTCGGAAGACATTGAATGCCTTGCCTGTAAGCTTGGAAGGATTATACGCAGATATCCTGCTCAAAATCGCCTCGGATAGTCATACGCGTGCAACCGCAAAGAAGATCCTTCGATGGGTTACTTTCGCTCAACGACCGTTGACCCTGCAAGAGTTGAGCATAGCAATTGCGGTGCGCCCGGAGGATACATCCATGGCTTCGATAGCGGATGAAATGGAAACTGATCTGGGGAAGGTTGTTCAGCGGCTTTTGGGATCATTTGTTGAAATTAGGTCTGATGATACCGTTCATTTAGTTCATCAGACAGGGAAAGAATTCCTTCTGGGAATGAATGATTGGCCGGAGAGTCATGCGTACCGAGATGAACTATCGCCATTTTTGCTGTCGTATGCATATTCTCATAGCCATATGGCTGTCACTTGTTTGACCTACCTTACCTTCGATGAAACGGCTGTGCTGTTTGACCAGGGCAATAACAATCATCAATGCATCGTTGAAAGCCAGTGCCGAAAATATCAATTCTTTAGTTACGCTGCCGTTTATTGGCACGAACACCTTCGGCAAACGCCGGAAGGAAGTGATGACTATGAGGCTTGCTACAGGGCTTTCCTAAGGCTAGGCGAATGCACAGACAAGATGGATCTTGCATACTTCGTTTTCACATGATCCCATAAAAGAATTTTCGTGAGCACAACACCTCTTCACTTTGCAGCATCCCTCGGTTTCAGCTCGTTTGTACGCAAGCTTCTAGGCCAAAAGGACAAAATCGACGCCAAGGTCGGTATCTACGGAGGCGCACTCTCGGTCGGTGATGATGAAATATTCGGGGCTCTAGCGAAGTGCGATGTGTATGGCTTTGGCCTCTTTCTTTGTGAACTGCTGCTGGGTTGGGGATGTGATGAGGATATGAGTGGTGTGGGTATGGTTGATAGAGCTGTGTGTGATGAGGGAATGGGTTGCGAGGGAATTGTTTGTCTATTGGTCGAGAAGGTAGTACCTAACAACACCAAACCCAACATATATGGATACGCCCTCCACGCGGCAGCATGGAATGGCCGTGAAGATTTAGTTAGGTGGCTAGTGGAGTCGAAGGATTCTGATATCAACGCCAAACGTGGAATCTATGGGACCGTACTCCATGTGGCCGCAGCGTATGGTCACAAGGGTGTAGTTAGCGCACTTATCGAAAATGGAGCTAATATTAATGCCAAAGGCGGCATGTACGGAACCGCGCTCCAAGCAGCACTATCGGAAGGCCATGAAGATGTGGCGCAGATGCTGCTCGACGCTGGAGCTTCCCTACAATACGACCACGATACCCCCGGAAACGCAAAAATTCAAGATACGGTAAAAAGGATGATCCGCCAAGTGCCTTCCGATAGTTTAACCTTGGGTACCAACATTGCATCAGCATTACGGATTAGTGGGCTGTGGAGAGAGGCTATAATGGTGCTGGAACCAATTGTGCAAAAGAGCATCCGTGTACTGGGTCTTGAACACCGCAGTACTTTGAATAGCATGGCTGTCCTTGCGCATATATATGCCGACCTAGGGAGAATGGAAGCCGCATTTGATCTGCTGCAAAAGGTCTTGTACACACAAACCCTCACACTGGGCAAAGACCATCCCGACACGAAATACTCCAGAGAATGTTTGTGTGCTTGTGTAGCAGGCTCTGTACATTGGCCAGAGGTGGAAGGCGAGTACAAGGTGCGGTTGTGGCTATCTAGTACTGATCAGTAGATGCACTAGCGGATATTTGTTGGGGAGTTTCAGAGGAAAGAATATAACTTTTCATTGCAGTTGTGTGCCTTATCTTTCTTGCGCCTTTGCTTTTTCCTTTCGTGGATGTATTCAAGTTTTGTTATACGATTATGTATGGAGAGACGATTGGATAATGAGAGCTCGAGAGTGAGATTTCGGAGAAAGTTGTAGCGTGCATTGATGATGATACGTCAGGTGTCAGATGGGGTGTTCATATCTGAAAATATAAACAAGTGTCAGTTTCCAAATAGATCTGTTTGAAGAGAAAATGTCAGGCCACGATTCTGTGATGATCATTTTGCGCATATTGATGTACTTACACTGAAACGTTCTAAGTGCGTGGTTGATGGATCTAAGTGTGCGTTATTCTACCAGGAAACTTGTAGGTACGCGAATGACAATTGTGAGTCGCCATAATTGAGTCACCAAATTGGGTCATCAAATTCATTGAGTAGTCATCTTTCAAATCCTTACAGTGCATGCTGAGAGGTACCATGGCGAGGTATATTCTCTGCTAACCTGAATTTTAAGAGAATATATAGGGATTGCACGTTACCAATAAACAAATACCCGGCATCTAAATGATTTTTCTACCAAAGACTATTGAGATTGTGTAAACCGCCTGGTTTTGCCATTCGCATAATTTGTCGCGAATCGAGACGGAGAATGATGAGAGCTATACATGGGAGATAAAGTCCTGAGATGATTTGATAAGAACTGTTAGCTGATTCTCGAGACTAGATAAATCGTGAGATCCGGAATTAAATCTCACCTCTGTTCTGTGATATAGTTTACGTACTCTACCAACCTAGTCGTGTCAGTTGTGTACTTTACAGTACATCCATAGTCCACGCCTTACCAGAATTATGAATCCTCGGGGTGATGAACGCGACATTCAAGTTCATGCAATCAAAATTTAGGCATTATTTTTTTAGTTCCCTAATTCCCTTCCTCCTCTGGTTTTAAGTCACTATAAGCTCCGATTTCTCTGCCTCGTTTCCTCCATATGACCCACTCGAGAATACAGACCCGTAATGCCCACTAACCATCCCACAAAACAGCCAGGTCTCTTACTTACCATCACTTCGCGAGCTCACTCGTTAATTCCAAGGGACTAACCGACCACCACTATTCTAGTACACTAATACCGCATCGACTCTTCAATTACCGTTCCCCCAGGCTCGAGGGGATTTTAACCCACTACCAGTGCCCAAAGTCATTTCCTGTCTCTCCAGTCCCTCTGTCTCCACGCCCCTCCAGCAAATTGAAGCCTACTTTCTCCTTTAATCCGGACAATACACAGGCAATCCAAAATGCGAGCCGGGGATGTCGCCAGAAACACCTGTCGATTTTTCAAATAACTATGCCTGGATGTTTTGTTGCTGACCAGCATGTGTGGGATAAAAAGCAATCTTAGTTCTACTTAGTGCGAGTCTTCGACTCTTTCAGATTTAATGATCGTGAGGTTTATAGCAAATTGCAGCTACATGGAAATATCAGTGGCCTCAGTATCATGCAGGCGGGATTGAGGACTACCAATTTAGAAGCCCAGATACTAGCGGCTAGAGATAGAAAGACCACCAAAGAAGGCTAGGACGAAGCGAACGCTCAGAATAATTGTTAGCCCCACAAACTTGCAAACAGCAATTTCAGAACTAATGCCATCACCCATAAGATAATTCCTCCGAAATGTTGAATAAAATCGGTATGTCTTCTGCAACTGTACGATCGGTAAGTCGGGTGACTACAATCGATGGCCTCAGCCGCCTGATACTTCCACTCAATTCGCGAAGGGACATGCTGCGCAATATGTTAATTACGAAAGGAATTTAAATGCATATTGCCGAAAGATCTTACCTTAAATTTGGTACCGTGAGCGTAAATCCGAACAATGTTACTACCGTGAGGCGTTTCCAGGCACTGCCCTCAGGCCAATCTTTGTATATTTGGGAACTATCTCTACCCCTTCCTGTGCTTCGCACGTGGTTAGACCCTGCAGCTTCTGCTCCGGAATTCAATGTAAAATTATTTGAGATCTCCTAAAACTTGAGTTCTAGAAAACCAGAATTGTGCTTGATAGCGCATATGGAATGGTTAACCAGCCAACGTATTGCCTTAGCGAACCATCGGGACAAGCCCATATAACAGTGAATTCATTGATCTCGGGAAGGGCGCATAATAAGATAAAGAACAGTGTCTACTGAAGGCACCCAGTTGCCGTGATACGAACGGTGAGCCAACTGAGAAGTTTCTGTTGGGGCATTAGACCAGACAATAGTTTGTTCAAGTCAATCAGATTAGGCAAGCGGATGACACTTATGAAATGTCATTACTATTGTGTACCAGCGCATAAATTCGTTTCTGCCATACCAAAATGAACCCATTCTCAATCCCGACATGAACCTTCAAATTCCGAACCCACTCTCCACTCCCCAAAGAACTTTTCGCCCCAAACCACTCCCTCCTTCAATCCGACAACCCTATTGACCTCCTCTCAACCTCCCACTCAATCGAAAACATCCGTCGCGAACCTCTCCTCCTTCACCTGCGCAAACCACTTCTCGACCGCTTCCTCTGTCGTCTCCTCCCCCAGCTCCTTCTTCCTCTCCCTATATATATCCTTGCAAACCTTCGCAACTTCCTCTCCCAGCCTCGCATTCCCGCACACAAACACCTTCGCACCCGCTTCCCACGCCTTACACAACTCTGCCTTCTCCCTCCTCAACCGATCCTGCACATACTTGCACCCTTCCGACACCTCTGGTTCCCTCGAAAACGCATACCGCAGCTGCACTGCTCCCTGCTCCTGCCAACTATCGAACTCACCAGCGTACAGACGGTCTTTGTCGTGGTATCTACACCCGACAAAGAGGAGTGCACTCCCCAATGTCCTCCCCGCAGCGACCTGCACGGCACGCTCCTGCACGAACCCGCGGAACGGGGCAAGACCAGTTCCGGCGGCGATCATGATGATCGGAGTTGCTGGGTCGAGCGGAAGGTGGAATGGCTTCGCTGATGTGCGGATAGCGACTTGAAGGATATCTCCTGGCTCGAGGGTGGAGAGGAAGTTTGAAGCCACGCCGATGTGTTTTCCACCTCTGCCCGAGAGCGCAGCGACTTCGAGGCGGGAGTAGCTTACGGTACAGGTTTCGGGGTTGTGGAGGGGAGAGGAGGAGATTGAGTATTGTCGCACGCGCAAGGGGGGTAGCATAGCGAGGAAGTCACCGAAGGGGAAGTTGAGGCGTGGGTAGCGCTCGAGAAGATCGAGGGGTGAGATGCGCTTTTGTGTGACTTCCGCTTGGAATTGATTGCCAGCCAACGCTTCGAGCTGGGACTTTGTCTCCGGGTCTACAGCGGCAGCGGCGAGAGAAAGCACATTCTTTTTGGTAGCCGGTTGAGAGAGCTCAATGTATGCGGCGAGGATGTCGTAGGCGGAGATGGTGCAGTTTGTGGGGAGAACGGTGGGCGCGTTTGATGAAAGTGTGATTTGTGCATCCCATGGGAGCTGGAAACGTTTTATAACCCGGTGGATTGTCCACTTCGGGTTGATCGGAAGAACAGCGAGATAATCGCCACAATGGTATGCGGCACCGCTTGGGAGTTGGATTTCGAGATGACGCTTCTCCGGTTCACCTGGGGCAGTAAGAGTTTTCGCTGCCGTAACCCGGGCATCGGAAACATCGACGCGGAGCTTTGATGAGCGCCTTTCAGAAGAGATCTCAGCGGTGAGTGTAGATACAACAACAGCAGCTGATGATGACAATATGCCACCATATCTAGAATCGATGGCAGGCCAGAAAAGTTCGTCTTCCCAGGTGTCGAAAGCTGTAAACATGTCACCCTCAGCTGCATCTGCCAGTCCTCTTTCCACGATCCTAGTTCCCCCAAGCTTATGAAGTGTGTCGTCGACAAGCGTCGGGATGCGCTGGAACGTGGCCTGCCAGTCTCTATGGCCGCATCCAAACACCGCGTAATTCGTACCGGACGCTTCATTACCCGAGAGTGACTTAAGCCATTCCACAAAATGATAAGCGTTATCCGGAGGTTGACCTTCATAGGATGCTGTGATGATGACTACGGGATGGTCCTTCGGTAGCATTTCAGTAGCTGAGTCAAGGCTTTTCACTGCCGCGTCAAAGCCACGACTCGCAGCACTGGTGGAGAGACTATGAGCAAGAGCATCGCATGTGCCGGTGTTGGAACCGTAGAAAATAGACATCGGTTTTTTTAGCGGCTCTTTGTTGGCGGGAGTTTTCTTCGTAGGGTGCTGCTTTTGCGCGACTCCTCCATCGAAAGGGATAGCAGCAGACAACCCCGTAAGAGTCGTGGCGTACATCCCATCCCTAAGTGTAGTGCGTATGTAAAAGTCCTTAGGCTTGACGGTGAGTGTTTGTTTGATATGTAGCTCGTACCCTGGGTCGTCGAATTGGAAGTTGAAATACTGGAGAAGCATGGTGGTGACAAGAATTGCTTCTTGCCAAGCAAATGGGCGACCGATACAGGCTCTCATGCCATTTCCGAACGGCTTCCAGGCACCTTTCGGGAGCTTTTCGAAAGCATCGTCGAGCATCTGGGCTCATAATTAGCACTTCCACTATGCTTTACTATTGAAAGAAGGTAGTCGGCAACCCTTTCGGGCTTAAACTCGTTTGCATCTGGCCCATAAACTTTCGGATCCCGCTGGATCTTTTGAATTATAGCAACAACAGCTGGAATCCCTTCAAGGCTGTACTTTCCTTTGCCGATGGTTGGCGGGTGTTCATCCAAGTCCGGGTGCGGGGCAAGAGAAAACGTGGGTGCCGTAGGGTTCAAACGCAATGCCTCTCGGAGAACGGCGGTAATGTATTTAAGCTTCGGTATATGATCGACTGTGACGGGACCCTTGCCACAGACTTCGTCAACCTCTTTCTGTGCGGCGCGGTATGCAGCGCTATTCTTGATGAGATTGTAGAACACAAACGACAGTAGGCCGGAAGTAGTCTCGTGTCCGGCAATGAGGAAAGTGATCCTACAGCTGTCAGTATGAACAACGGCATGACAAGAATTGAGATTAACATATTGTCGCAAATCAGTTCATCGCGGAGTCCCTCTCCTGTTTTTGGATCCCGACCGTTGATCATGGCATTCAGCAAGTCGTTTTTGTCCGTCGGATTGTCCCTCCTTCCCTTGACAAGTCCACTCGCCAGATCCCTCATGTACTTTATGTTTTGGTCGTACTCTGCATTTGTCCGCCGCATAAGCTTAGTCGCAACCGAAGGCCTATTCGCTCGTTTTCCCGACTCTAGGAGGTAGCCCACCTACATATAAAATAAGCCGTTCAGCATGAGCTGATGTGTGATTACAAACTCACCATGGCATCCACAAACGGGTGCATCTCCTTTGAATAGAATGAATTAAACCGATAACCCATAGTGCACAAGCTGAGTGTATCCAGAGTGAGGCGTGTGAAATCATCCGTGGCAAGAATCCTATTCTCCGGTCCATGTCTTGCCCATTTTAACACAAGCTGCGACGCAATATCGCGCATATCTACCCATCGTATTAGCATCTCTCGCTAGAAATATCGTGGCCCTGGCGGAGCACAGACCGTCAAACATATCCCGAATCTTCAATGGCCCAAAGGCGGGCATCAAGATCCTATGCGCAGTCATCCAATCCTTCTCCCCGTAATCCGCGGTAAACAATCCCGAACCGACCCCACTTCTCAACGTCTTTAAAGGCCCAACAACGACCTTACGGAATCTGGATTCATCGCAGATTTCTTCCATCAATTCAACGGAGCTGATGAAGACGCGTTTCTCGCCGGCCCCGAGTGTCATCCCATAGATGGGACCGTAGATATCGGCAAAGTGTATGAACGTGCCTATCGGGGTTTCGGGGTCGACATCGCGGATATTACCGATAAACGGTAAACCCGGCGGTCCGGGGATGGGAAGAAAAGTGGGTTTGCGATCGTCCTCCGGGGACGAGGTTTCGAGAACAGCGAGGCTGCTAGTGAGGTTATCCATTTGTGCTAGTTGGAACTTGTCGACAATGATGATAAGCGTCAGAGCGGTATGTAACTTATCTCGAAAAGAAAACGGCGAGGCGGTAATATATATGAGATCTCTTCGGATACAGTATACCGTGCGCTCCGACGGGTCGGGGATTGCAAAACCTAGCGGCGATGGCGGGTGCCGCAGTATCCCCTGTTCCCGCACAGTAGGCAATCAGCTTTCTCCGCAATCGCCATGACGTTAGCTTCTAGGGATATCCTCATCATTCTGGTGTTTCACAATGTGCTCCAACGAATGAGAGATCTTGATCCGTATCGGTACACCAGGAATTTGTGCAAGGAAGTCTTGATTTGTTTGTCTCTCTCCCTAACGCCGATCCGCGGATCCGTTTTCGTCGGCCATCAACCGTTAGGGCCGCACTGCTTTTGCTTGCCTTGTTGAGCGGAAGAGATGATCGGCCAGGGTTAGGGCTGTTCGCCTGCCTCAGAGTCCACTTTGGAGGGAGAACCCGAATTTCGAGTATTGCAACTTCCTGCGTACCAAAGAGTCTCCGAATGATGCATTAGGAGGAGTCACTGCAAATATATTCGGGGTTAGGCAATAAATTCCGACAAATAGATCGAGACATGCAGAGTTGGCGTATATAACACGGCCAAGTCAGTGAGTATTCAAGCAGAATTAAGCTTTAATGATCACCATCCGTTACCACCAAGACCCAGGCTTTCCAGAGAGTGCTTGTCACTGCTCCCCATGATAGCATTCGTGAGCTCTATCATACTATCCCCAGGGCACCCAATAGTTCATCGTAATTCATATAAACACATACATACAACATACACCAGTCTTCCCAATGGCCATACCAACGCACTACCAGATACACAACATTAAAATACATTAATAACTACACAACGGGCGAGAAAGTAGACAATACAGTATATGTATAATCGATCAATCGAAAACCATCCCCATCCACCATTATTGTACTCCTCCATACAAATCTAACGAGTAGCCAGCAAGCCGACTCTTCCAGTGCCCGCTTTCTCTCATGAAACCCAAGAACAACCCAGACTATCGATTCTCTCTAGATAGTAGCTGGAACGGCTGGAGGAGGCGGCGGTGGCCGGACCTGATATTGTTGTTTTTCTTGCACTCGATCCACAACCACATACTCCTTCTCCGGTCTTGCCTCTGCCTGGTCTGTTTCTTCTTCCTCCTCTCGCTTCTTATCCGCATCAGGCGTCGCTGAAAAATTCGGATTCGCTGCGTAATCGGGGATGTTACCGTTCGCGCCGGCGTCGCCCCGTTGTAGATGCGCCTTCTTCTCCTCGAGGAGTTTTTCCGCGTGCTTTATCCGTGCCTCTAGTAGCGCGAGTTCCGAGGATTGGTAGGATACACTCTGTTTCCTGCGCGATGGTTAAGGACAAGCGCAGGGGGGAATAGGGGTAGACCGCGCCTACTTTCGGTTGATGTTCCGATCCAACTTGTCGAGTGTCTCGTCGAGCAAGAAGACATCGTTGAGCTGGTCGGCGAATGCTCGCGCGAGCTGGGACTGCGGTCGCAGCGACTTGTTGGTGGCTTCGAATTCGAGGTCGAGATCGGCGTCCGACATTGCGGCGTGAATGACGAGTGAGGGGGAGGATCAAGGGAGAGGGCGTGTTTATGAAGAGATGGCAGGGCAGCTGACCGGAGCAACAGTGCGCACAGGTGCGCGCGGGCGAGTCAAGTGAGTGAGGCGCGAGTCGCGATCACGATGGGAGGTCGTTCAGTTTTGTTCTTTCGTTCTTCGTTTCGTAAATCGCGCGGACAGGGGATGGAAATAAGGGTGTGATGAGGATGAGGGGGAGCTACAGTTGTGACATGGTCAGCATGTTCGCTCATCCCCTTATCTGCAAGGATGAGAGATGCGGGTAGAGCAACACTTACAGATCACAGATCACACCAACGCTCAGGAAGAGAAACAAAGACAGTGAGATGACGAGAGATAGGCGAGGTGTAAGTGAAATAGGCTGGAGAGAAGGAGACAGATAGAGATGAAGATGGCGAGAACTCTTTGTCCCTGGCTGGCCAGCTAGCCCTTCTTGGCAGCTTTCGTTAAAATGAATTTGTCTCTCCGTCACGATGGCTCCCCTCAAGTGGTTGGACTCCCCCGATAATGGCGTTGATTGCCTGCACAAATGTCCGAGCGTTGATTAGTGTGGACGCTACCGCAACTATGCAACTTGAAATGCGGAGGAACTCAGTCTAAGGGACAGGGTTGGCTTGCGCAACATTTCGGCACCGAAATCCATGGTAACGACGAACCCTAACCTGCAGAACCTGTATAATGATGAAGGGGATTTGATGGTGGAGGCCGTAGGCCAGATCAGCCAAAGCAGCAGTTGTTCACTAAGTTTCTTTAACGGCCAACTGAAGAATTTTTCAAGGATGAGCTGGTAGAACTGCGCAAGTGTCGTTCGGAGAAAGGTTTCTTCTGATTGAGTTGAGCAAAGTAGAGACACTAGGTATCTTAAACATAACATGAAAAACCAGAACAAATCCATACAGGTTTGTATGATAACAAGATTTGAACGTTCCGATGTTTCGTACCAAGAACGAGCTGTCGCAGTGCCGCGTGATGCGGCTTCTCCGTAGGACAGGACGTCGGTCTTCGCTACATTCAATAGTGAGCATTTACAGCATTGAAGTTCAACTGGGGGCGGAGATACCAACTAACCCCTAGCCTCTAATACCGCAGCGCGCGTGCTTATAACAATAAGAGCGTAGGGTTGGAAGAAGCTGAGGGACGAGACGGATAGCAAGGAAATCCGCGAAGAAAGAATGTAACTTCCAACCGCAAAATAGAGGAAGAGGAGGCGGCATTATGGAACCAATGGCCCAGGAGTTTGCTTCAGGATCTAGTTTCTCGACTGACACAGGCCTTCCGGTTTCTCTCCAGCTCAGCTACCACTTTCACCTGAACCTCATTTTTGAATCCGTCATCTTCCGGGCTGGTTGCCGTTATGTCCAGGCTGCGGTTACATCTTCTCAATATTTGAATTGGCTGGCTGAAGCTCCAATACAATATACCGAAATGGCACAGAGGGAAAATTCTTCATGTATCTGCGTCACCGTACAAAGGGCCAGCTTCTAACTCTATTTTGCGGTTTGGTATTCGGCACTGTCAGGAATCCTATAGTTGTAGGTGGGTATTCTACAAGGTCTTCCAGTACTTGCCAGCCCAAATGTCTACCATCATACCAAGCGAAAGAGGCTTCTATCGTATTGCAAAAGGGGCAATGTAACTGAAGCTGGCGCGGTGTGCCCGGGTGAGCCAACTGGTCCTGCTGCGCCGAAGATCGGGTGAACGAAAGGGCTTTCGATAACCGGCTTCCGGATTGAAACGAGTTGGCCACTATCTGCATGAGCTTAGGCAGCCACCTGTGGAAATAATATATCTCGCTTTCTAAATCGGCTGTCTAACCTCTTGGTCGCGTGAAGCTGCGTCATGGCTGAAGCTACTGCACTCCCAGTCTGAACCTAGCCTTAGTGTCAAAGTTGCCGAGCTCAAGTAGATTATCAAAGGTGACGGTTTCTGGAATAAAGCATGGGGACAACGGTTCTACTAGCTGCGACAAGTGATGCCACCATTCGTCACCGTCCGTAACCAACAGCTGTTTTGGTTAATGGCATTTGCTTGGTGGATTGTGGAACACAGGTTCTCAATTTTATCGCCGGTTTGGAGAGCGCTTGACAAGTCCCCGGACTCCGTCGACGGTGTTAGACATAACTTTCTTTTTCAATTTGATTGATTCTAGAAACATACTATCATTAGCTACTGTGTCAAGGGGGCTTAATGCTCTTACGCTTCAGCGTTCTGGCCAACACCTAACTCACGGCCAAAGCCTCCGCAGTCGTATCTCTGAGAACGTGCTCAATTCCTCCTCTGACAGTCTTCCGGGTAATTTCTTTCAAATTCGATTTCGTGCCACTTGTCGAAAGAAAATAGTAACCTAAATCTCACAGTCTGACTTATTTTATCTGCGGAAACCTTTTGTAATGCCAAGTCAACAGTATTGGGTATGGTGCACGTGCATACACGAAATCCCTCTCAGAAACCTCGTGGAGATTGATTGTAGATGCAAACATAGGTTTCCGTCGTAGATTGAATTCGCCGGGACAGCCTTGTCACTAGAGTCAAGAGCATTTTTTGCATGACCAATCGATCGAAGTCAGCGTTGATTTGTAGATACGGCCGAGCAAGGCTACGTAATCTCTCTCTTAATAGACGAGCTTAGTTTTTTTCCCTGTCATCTTTAGTGTATCTATCCAGTAGTGTAGGTTGTGGGATTAAGAAGATCATTAGCAATGAACTTAAGCCCGGACTAGCATCGGCTACTAACATTGAAATAACGTCGACATGGTAAACCCTTTCGGCAAGAAGCATCTCGCCCAAGCGCTGATGACATACCTTATGACTTTTATCGAGCTCAAGTTCTTCGCTTAATTCCCGAAGGGTTGAAGTCAGAGTATTCATGAGTTTGATGAAAAGTTCTACTGTCTGCTGGCCCAGATATTCTTCTATCTTCACCTGGAAATCGTGATCATCTCAATCGGAGCTACTCAAGCGTTCTACCGAAACCATTTCTCCGAGAATGTTTGTGCAAATGTTAATGAAGTTGCCTTTCTCCATGTCAAGCTCCATTACCATGCACCCCAAAACCCTCCTCAAATTCTTAGCTTTTTGAGTTACCTCGTAGAGAGAACATAGACCTTTCCACACGAGAAGCAATGAATCCAAGCGACACCAGCAATCTCCACGCCAGTAGACATCGTATTAGGTCGGTTATCTCAAAGAATAATTCGCGACCGAGAAGGTTCAAAGGTTTGATTCGGATAATTTGAGTTGAGAAGAGTGATTAAACTTTGGCACAATTCAAGCGCATGACCGTTTTACAAGCGAGCGGGGTTGATGCATGTTCCGTCCGATAGACGAATCGTGCTTGTTCGTGAACTTAAGAGTCTCGTTCACAAATTGACATTTGAGATTAAAATACTTTCGTAAACTTGTCAAAAATATCCCGAGTTTTTTTGCTAGTTTCCAAGTTTAAGCCAGTATTCGGGAAGCACTTGGTCGTTCCTTGCCAGTTCATGGCATCATGAACCCAAACCACATCACTGAGTGGGGAAATTTAAAGCATAAGATAATTAATCATCATTGCAACACCCTACTCCTCGCTACGGTGAGATTATGGTACTACATATATTTATATCATGATTGATTTCCAGCAATTGTATGTACATTCTACCGCTAGTGTGTCCACAATCCACCATCTCTAAGCTTCACTAGAAGCCAAGTGTGAAACCAGTTGGGAAACAAACAGATGAAGTCATACAATGTCAAGGTCAGAACATTTCATTTCAAAGCATATCGTTCAGCGCATGTAGTGAGTTTTATTGTGTCAAAAACTGGATGGAATTATAGAAGTTCATTAGTTTGTTAGTTAGTTCCAATTGAAAATTGGCCAAAAATATCGCAAACTGTACATGGCTGGACTATCTAACATTCAGTTCGCAACATACCCACTGTCATGCTTCCAACATTCAGCAACTCTCCCAACATCGTCTCTGTCTATCGAGAATGCATCCAGTCCATTGACCCTTTCCTCAGTTCACTGAGACAACCCTTCTGTAGAGATTTCCCCAGTGTTCCTAAGCGGCCTACAGATCAGGCCGGCCGGGACTTGCAGCTTAGGAACACTAGATTTCCCCGCCGCTGACGACGATATTGACAGCCAGAAACAGTCAAGGAAGAGAGGCGGGGACCTCAAAGATTTTCACTACAATTCTGTAACACACGTTGTGATATATACACTCCGGTGTAGTGTCTTCCACTATGGAAACTTCAGTGTCAACTGTCTGAAGATATAGCTATAATGGTTCAGATGATGCGAACGTACAATCCGAGTGGGGATATTCACTGACGTTTTCAAACGAAGGAGAAATTGCAGAACCCGGCGCTTTAGGGATCTATCTCGTTTTAAGTAAGTTCCTGCTGCTGCCTTCCATTGTGGATTCCTAGTTTATTCTTGGTTTTTTATCCTGTACCTTAACGTCACTCATATGGACAAATGTTGTCCAATTGGTAAGGAGAATTTGGACCTCACGTACATGACTGCTGAGGATACCTTGGATCTCTCTTTACCAGCCTCAGGACACATGAAGTCCGTCCCTCACGATTAGCAATACACTGAATATGAAACTAATTTAGTAGAACCCATATCCTGCAGACTTACCTAAGACCTTTCCAATGCCTGATAGAAAGATGCAGAGAACAATTCGGCAAGCCGGGATTCCAAAGCCATCCAGCGACGTACTCCGGATTCGTGCTTGACTAGGACCGTGATAGATCTCTGGCCGCAATATTCCGAACTACTCGAATATGAACGCAAATTTTCGATAATTGATCCTAATATTCGACAGTGCTCCTACGAAGTGGGAGATGAGCAGGATTATCTACCCTGACGGAAGAAAATTTATGACTGCATGGATGCTACCGCAGCTGACGGTGAATGTATGGCCATCTTTTATTCCTTTGTAGGACTCGGGTGCCTGGAAACTAAGCACATTCACTTTAGGTTTACATCGCTACAAAGAACAAAATCATCATCTCTCAAGTATACGTGAGTGAGCTGAGCGTCATCACCGACCACAGCTCCGGCACAAAACACTGATGAGACAAGCTATGACTGGAAAGGCAAGTCAGTTGCAACACTCGGTAGGACAATGCCCAGGGCCAAACGCATACAAGTATATCTACTAATGAAGCCGCCAGGCCACAAGGTGGGAAATTTTCGCGGATTTGTTCGGCGTGAGTGAACAGAGGACCTACAGCACCCGAAGAGTTGTTGGACGGATGAAATCAGCATTGAAATACAGTGATATGGGTTTGCGAGCAACGCAAGCACAACCGCGCAGAAGTTGATAATTGAGTTTAAGGCGGTGCGGCTGGGTATGTTTGGATCTATAGGAAGTGGGAAGTCAAGAGTACACAGTCCTGAGCGGCTATTGATATTAGACTACCCTACAGAAACCTTAGTATCAAATAACTAGAGTAGAGGTTATCATATGCATAAGATACTTGGTTTATTAATAGTTCATAAAAATGGCACCAGTGAAAAAGTACTTCTTGGTGCTCGACACTGACCTTTATTACGCTTTTTTACTTTGTCAAGAGCCAGCCCACTTATCAAATGGCACACTTTCTAGCTGGGTCGACTTATTTGACAAGCAGGCCTGGTCTAGTGGTGAAGTAGAGTGCTTGATGATGGGGTCTCTGCATGACATTGTTTTTGATATCAAGGTTATCATCTAGAGAGGTGCGCTCACAAACCAGTTTCTGCCTCCTTTGCAAGGATTTAGGAGCTTGCTGACCGACTAAAACTCTGGGCATGAGAGCACTTGAGAGGTGATAATTAACTGTTTTGGCCATTCCAACAATATAAATTGAACCTAGAAATTTTTTCACAAGTCCCACTACACTACAAGTTCTAGCCTCTCCACACTCGTCCTCCACATATTTTTTTGTGGCGTATTGATCCAACTGATACAACGAGGTTGACTGTTCTTTTTTAATAAAAAATAGCGCGTTAACAAAATGCAGTAGAACGTATTTCTTTCTCAGACTAGTAAGGTCTTACTGATACGCATTTCGTATACCGTAGGGAATACTGAAAATGATGGAGTTGAAGATCCGTCTCATTCCATCCATTCAACCAATCACTTCCTTCTGCATACAATGTAGGTTGTGACGACAACGATAGCGAAAATGTGAGAGGAGTCAATATTATCTTGAAGAAAGCAACCCAATCAAATCAGCTTCATAATTCGCACCCTTTCGAATTTTCCATTTCGGGATTTGCCATTCCTCTGGACCAGAAAGCCCAATGCCTCTCAACAAAGCGGTCAAAATCAACATGACAATGCCAAGAATCTCAGAGCCAACAGTGGCGCTCTGAGATCCAACGATCTGCAGGATAATACTGAGTGCCAGTAGGAAGCCGCACCAGGACATGCCCAAATACCAGCTTCTCGGCCGGAAAAGCTGTAGGTCGTATTTGCATACGGAACGAAACACTCTCAGCGAGAGGTAGCAATGCCCGTTGTCAGAGGTAAACACGGAACCATGAAGCGAGCCAAAGTTTAGCCGGACCTTCTCGTCGACCGCGGGTACGTTCTCGCCAGCCGCGCACCACTCGGATTTCTCCCCGTCGATAGTGGGTACGTTTTCGTCAACCGCGGATTTCTCAGACTTCTTCTCATCGACCACGGATACGCTCTCGTCAACTGCGAATTCTTCTCATCAGCCAGTAATTTTTCGTCAATAAGCTCCTGCAGTCGTGCTTCTATGCACGGCGGTATCTTTTCCATCTTCTTCACCTTTACTCGCAGATTTCCACCCAGCATCAAAATCCCGACCGACCCGACTGTCCATGCAGCGACAGAAGCCAATTTCAGGATGTAAAGAAGATCCGGATCCGAAGATATTGCGTGCCCATAGATCGCAGAAGACAGCAATGATAACTCCTACCAAAATGATGTTTGCAACAAGTAGACCCCGGAATAAGCAGCAGAAGATTTAGCCCATCCCCTCACCCACCCGGAAATCTTCCCGGAACATGTCAGCCACACTCATTTCGTCATCTTTATTCACCAGCGAAGCGGCCACAAGCATCACGCTGAGCATTTGCGGACGTGCCTGCTTGACTATGGGATAATGGCTGCCATCCTCAGGACGGAGGAGTTCACAAAGAAGTGCTTAACCCCCTCGACTGCCGTCAACGAGTTTGCTGCGACGCTTCACGCAACATTGGCGCGGGAATTGCTCCTATCCGTCCGACACTTTCCGGTTTATCATGGGAGATTTGAAGTGGGTTGAATTCCACACTTCGATGCGGTTCCGGATCGTGGTCGCGAAATGGCAGAACAGGATTGCTTCTGGACAATCAACGCCAAAGACGGCTGCAAATAGGTCGGTGCCCCATTGAATGCCGCGTTGTAGAATTTGCCAACCCCCGCGTGGCTGGAGGCCGATCAGGATGCACCCAAGCCTAAGCTTGCATCCATCAGCGCCGGTGGATAAGAAAGGTGGGCGCAAGGGATAACGCCGAGGAGGGAGCTCCTTAAGTCAGACTTACGGGGATGCATTCCACCACTGTGGTTCTGTTGACGCTAACCCTGAATCTAAGACTACCCCCCACGCCCGCGATACTCATCCCGCCCTGCCACAATCCTCCTCCGCCACCGCTACCGGAATGCCCGCCGGCGGTGGAATTGGTATCCCTGGCGAGGATTGGCGTTGCAGCCATCACAGAACCATCTGCAAAGAAACGATTGTTAGATTCATGCCGCCACTGGTCCAACCTAAGACATACCTGGTAACGGCGCCATGTTTCCCGCTGCTATTGCTTGAAGGATGTTTTTGAGTGCTACGGTTTACTATGGATCGGTGGTGTCAATTCTGAAAGCTGTTGTGCACTGTTTCTTGTTGCCTACGATCCGCCTACTTTATATAAACGGGGGTGGCTCGATTATGCAGGTGTGCAGCGACTGGTATACACGGTGGTGGTGAGGTTGAATGAACAGAAGGGGGGATGGAGGTATACTTGTAGCTCTACCTCGATAAACTTATCAATCACCTACTCAAGGTCACATTGGATTGAATATCGGCTCTAGCTTGCAACAGTTAGTAATAAATTATAGTAGAAAGTTGAAGTTGCAAATTTGATGTCTGCTAGATAAGAACGAGAAGAAATGAAGGAAAATTCTCCTCTTTAGGGAATTGTAAGAGATAGAAGGCGTTGTTGAAGCTAGTTGATTTGTTCGGACACCGGTAATTGACAGTTGCTTTCGTTTATGCATGCTGCAGGCCAAGCGCAACGATTGTTCTAAAAGTTTCAGACTTTGAAGGGTGCTTGGCCCTCATCCCGACATTGAATGTTTGTTGGCCTTCTACAATACTCTAGAGGCTGCCTGCAAACCATGTTCGAGGTCAAATTCAACTGAAGTTCGAGGTGAAATCTGGCTCTAAACTCATCAAAGCAGTTGGTGATCGACTAAAAGGGATAGAAGCTATCAGGCACAACCATGAATTCGTTGGTCCAGAGTGAAAGGAAATGAAGGGGAATTTCCTTCTTGTTGAAATTGTAAGCTTGAAGGCATTTTTAGAGCCAGCTGATTGATTCAAACATAGATCTCCGCTGTGGTTGACACTTTTTCTTTTGGCGAGCTGTTCGACTGAATAACTTGGATTGCTGGCTCCAACAAACTCACTGTTCTACAGCATACAATATGCTCGGTACATATTTTTGGAGTGGCAATGCAGGAGACACCTGCAGGCAAATTATGCATGAGGTTGCAGCGCAAGAGAAGATATCGCAACATTGCTGAGTATATCGTACATCTTACTAAGGGAACCGACTAGATTATTAGTCTTTTCCACGACGCTAAAGCCTCGTTACGGTGCACATTGTTATCTCCACGGGATTGAATGTGCTGTTCTGATTGCAAATTTGAGTTGCATAAATCCACTCGAATATGACAGACGATCGCAGTGCATCTTTGAAATGAAACGAGAAGGGGATTCGGTTTTCATACACAAATTCAGTTGTGTTATTTTGCTTTCTGGGGTTTGGGTTGCATGTACTCGGGGGTACCAAAAGTCGGGCGCCCATATAACACGGAAATTCTACATCTCCACCACAACAATAAAGAGGATTTCTGAAAGAGGAGGAAGTCATATGAGGCCATTAGAGATGCATCTATGAAGTTTTCTTAGAAAAATATTTACTGTGTAGTGAATAACGAGGACTTGGCATTTCTCGTTATAAGGGGGAAAAAGTCGGAGCCTTATAAAACTAAATTCTGGCTATTATCCTTAGCGCATCCCAAGTGCCCTACAGAATCATTCTCTAAGACTTTCATAAGCCATATACAGAAGTTTTAGCTTATAAGAATTGTAAGTTTTATTGAACCCCCCTATAGAGTAAGTAATCCCTGATGCGTACACGTAACAAACTATGATTGATTAAACAACCATAAAATACATCTACCAAATCAACTCCTACTCCACATTTTAGAACCAAAAAAATACTAGAATTTTTATCAATAATGAGCACCATATGGATTTTGTTTCTACAAAGTCTCAGGTAAATATTGAGATTGGTGATTGAGCAGTATTGTTGACTGTCAAATCCTTCCATGCGGTGGCCATTGCTCTGTGGATTTGTATGGGTATCACCCAGGATCATCCAACCAGAACCTGAATATAAGAGGCAATATTACTTAGGTACCATTATGCTTCAGTATGTAGAACCTTCTGAGTCCATGCTATAACTTTTTCTATGGTGGTAGGAGGGTGAAAGCTGGTGGTTGTTGTGATATCCACGGATTGATATTTTCGTCAGTATTATTGGCTGTTTTATTGACCATGACTTGCGTCGTTAACTTACGCACGACGGGTTATAGAGTACGTATACAGAATCCGTCAACCGATCCCGCGGCGCTGAATTAGATATCAACAGTAGTGAGCAGACGAGTGAAGAAAGTGAGCAAACGCTTGGGCATTTTCGCGACTCACGGGCAACGTTTGAAAGCCGATTCCTCAACACAATACAGGTCAATTTGATTAAGAATGAAATAACAAGTAGTATACATATATAAGAAGCTCTACTATCATGTAGGACCACCATTGTTGTGAAACAGGGTACAGACCCTCTTAGGCATGCCATCTATCCACTGGTAAATACTCTCCCACAACTACTCTTTCCACAACTATTGTGTGACAACAATAACTTCCTCATGGTCATGAGGTCGTTGTTTAGGGTCCTGCATTACTTTTCTGAAGTGTGCTTTCTGCATAGACCATACATTGATGATTGTGTTCCAGTGATTGACAAGGTGATGAATGGCAGTTTTGCCCACTCCAGTTTTCTGTTGCATTTCACAAAAGGAATGACATTCAGACTTTAGCTGAATAACCCAAATGGGTTCTTCGTGTGTTGACTCCCTTCTCCTGCCATCACGACCGATAGGCATGACTGTGTGTGGGGTTGCGTGATGTGAAACTAGCGCGGGTTCGCTCACTTTCTTCACTCGTCTGGTGAGTCAGAAGTACTTCTCTACCTATCCTCTCATAAAATCCTGGGTACAAGTAACATGTGCTAGTACATCGCATCTTCAAAATACTGACGGCAGCCCAGATGGAAATTTTCAGGCGCATTCGTTTTTCAAATGTGATTGATGTGAATGGCAAAGGTGCGATCACCAATCGGCCAACAGGAACCTGCTGTCATGATCGTCGCTTCGGCCGTTTCGTTTCTTCGTGCGGGAGATGGGTGTGCACATGTGAGAAGGTTTCATGTTCGTTTGCATCCCAGGATCTATCAAATAGTGCGACACGATAAGCAATCGATAACCAGCACATAATCTAGATCCCAGCCCTTTCGCCCTAGGAGGGTGGAGGCTATTATGATTCTGGCCGCAGACTGAAAGCGCGGATTGTGTTTATTAGGTAGAGAAGGCAGATCCTCCAACAGCCCGATTTACCCCGTAGCAATAAGACTCTACCTCAATACAGCTAGCGATTTTATCTATGGAACATTAAGGTTCCATTAGGAAGTAACTAGTCTCCGGGTCTGTCTATGCGTACCGTTTGTTGCAATATGAAGTGGAGAGCCGTGTGCGTGTATAGGCTTAAGGTACCGAGAGAACAGAGCAGAAGGACTCGAGATACTGTATATACAACATCTGGTATCTCACCATCAGCGCTCGGATCCCTGTATATATGTAATACTTCCCCCTCTTTCTGAGCCCCATGAAACCAATAGCAGCAAGAACTTGAGAACTAAGAAAGTAGATAGGAAAGCAGCGGACGAAGGACCTATATAGCCGTCTAGTAAAAGTAGCACTTAACAAAGATAAACAATAGTAATAAATAACTGCCCTCATAGCGGAAACTCTATAATCTAAGAACTAATATTCTTCCTCCGGACTCTAAACCCAGTCGAGCCGGTAAATTGAACTTGATGTATCTCACAAAACAGCGCAGTCAGGCAATGAATAGATGCTTGGATAGCCTCGCAATATTGCAGACGGGCGATGAATTTAGGGCGCCGCAACACAGCGCAGACAGGCGAAGACAACAGCGGACCTCCCGCTGGCCTACTCTTCATAGGTCATAAGCTACTTGTCTCAATGAACTCAGAGGTTTAAACGGGTTTGACAATATGTACCCTTGTCAAAGCGGCCTCGAAGAAGTCTTAGAACTCAAATAGTTGATATACGTATTGATAAGACGCGTTGGTATGGCATAGTAGATTGAATTGAAGGCAGGTACGTAGTATTCGGTATAAAGAGGTAGCATGCGCCAGTCAGCCATTATACAGTAATAAGTAAATATCACAAGCGAAGTGATCTTTCTATTCAGAATACGTCATTGGTATCAGTGGACTTCAGTATGGGATAGCTATAGGAGGATGACGAGGATGACGAGGAGAATAAAGGATTGTTCGAAATCGTGCGCTAGATTTTCGTGTAACAATAGGTTTGAAGCCTAGATTGAGATAGAGAGGCGATCATCGGGCTCATAAGCTGTTGCAATATGAAGGGGATAACCGTGTGCGGGTATAGACTTATTGAAGGTATCGAGAGAAGAGAGAGAAAGAAGAACTCGAGACATATACAACACCGGGTGTCTCACCATCAGCCTAGCCAGCTCGTATCAGCTCCCCTATATATATGCGAAAGGAGACCAACTGCGAATCGAGAGACCCTGCGAATCGAGACTGCAAAATGCTGCGAAAGGCTGCGAAAGGCTGCGAAAGAAGACACACTGCGAAGGGAGATACGCTGCAAAAGGAGAGATGTGGCTGCGAAAGGAGAGACCTTGCGAAAGCCGCGGAAGGCTAGAAAGTTCACGGTGCTTTTTGAAATTCGCGCGAACTTTGAAAGCAACGGTGAGTTCCGCGATGCTAGTTTCAAGTTCTTTGTAGAGGAATAGGCTGAAGGGACACGATGATGAGCAATTACAATTTATCACTCGACCCCTTTTTTTTTATCATGTTGAAATGTACTGATTGCTAGAAGCTTGTATTCTTAAGTACAGGTACATTCGTGCTCTTATATATACGGTATTCGGAGTATGTCTTGTACGCATGCATGCGCACTCAGCTGGCATCTCCAGCTGAGTCTGGAATGACCATCATCTTAGAGAGATTATGCATCAGCCCAACTGAAGCCATACGTCAGGGAGATAAACCATATATGCAACATATCATTCCTTACCTACTAGCAGAAGTAGGAGGTTTCTGCTATGTCTAAACATACCAAAACTTTTAGCAACAGCTGTCTGATTCTGAGTTTGCCGACAACACAAGGCCCTGTCCGACCACAGCGGCTAGTATAGTTTATAATTCACAGAGATCGATGGGTGCCTCTTGGATACCACTAGCAACCTAACCCTCGGCGTCCAAACAGATTCCTCCAGTGCAGACTCCCGTTCGTCCTCATCTTGTGTTTCAGTTGTTATTCTGTGCGAAGGATGGCTGTGAAGCGCTTCATTGCTGGGGGCTGCACTTCTGCCTGGGAAGGAGCACTCGAAGAAGTTGGTAGTTGCAAACTTGCTGCGGGCTGTAGTTGCCCATTGATGCAGAGATCTCAGCCATCAAAGTAGTGGTTAGAAGTTGTTCATTGTGCACATAATCTTCGGAGGTGGTAATGCAATCATATGCATACTACTATACTGAAGTCAGCACAGCTGGTGAGACTAGGAACATCCATAGAAATGCATAGACTAGCAGAGATATAAAACCCTCCCGCGTTGTGCGCATCCGATTCGTGTATTGTGCCGCGTGCAGTTAGTTGCGCCGCGACATGCACCCGCAGGGTTAGGAAAGTTCCCACCCCACGATACCCGAACCCCGCGCCACTCTATATACAAATACTCACCATGGCCAACTCCCCCTTGCCCATCGCAAAGCTGTCATCCCAGCGCTATCTAGTAGTGTTTTCTCTACTAGTCTTCGCCGCAGTCATCTATTACCTCCCACAGCCGACTAGAGAACCTGAATCACCAGCAATGGTATCCACTCGTGACGATACTCGCACCGTTCGAGTCGTATACGCACAATGACAGTCCGACGCCTGATCAAATCCCCGCGGGTGATATATTCATACATGCTAGTGACATAACAGACGATGGCACTTATGAGGAGTTGAAAGCGGCTTATGACTGGATAACTGCACTTCCGTACGAAGTAAAGATTGTGATAGCTGGTGTGTTTATTGCTTCACACGCTGGGAACATTTCTGACACTTCACGTAGGAAACCACGACCTTACGCTCAATCCCTTCCATTCCGGAACCACACGCGAGAGGCATCTCAAAGCGCGGGACCTCTTCACCTCCATCGAAGCGCAAGCGAAAGGCGTGTACTACCTCGACACCGAGGTCAAATTCGTAACCCTGCGCGGCAACCCCGATCGCCAGACAAGATCCATTACGGTCCCAGTTTACGGCAACCCGCATCAACCACAGTTCCTAAAGACAGACTATTCATTCACCTACAACCCGTATCCCTCGCCTGAGTCGGAGTTTCCATGGCAGTCCGCCCCGAACATATCTGACCAGGTGCCAATCTGGGTGATGCATGGAGGACCCAAAGGCCGGCTCGACAAGATCAACATACCACCACTAGAAGGCTGCGCCGTGCAGGCTCGGAAAATCTATGAAGCCCGTCTTTACTCTGCGTGTACGGGCATTTTCTCGTCAGTTATGGCGTCGAGTATGTGGAATACCAAGAGGACAAGGACGAAGTGAAGACGGCGAAAATTATCACGACAGACGAGTTGTACGACTATTCAGCAAAGAGCGCGGGCGGTCCACTTAAGGTGGGGAGCGAGACGGTCTTTGTGAATGCAGCGTGGATGACTGGACTTAAGAGACAGGTTCCGGATAGAAATAAGCCTGTCATTGTTGATTTGAAATTGCCTTATCAGGCTAGGAATTGATTTTTTGGGTGCGCTCATGATTTGAGGAAATGGAGTGCATGTACTAAATATTAGAGTCCTCGTTAATAAACCTTCGCGATATTGACCTATTTGATACCGTGAAACTCATGATGTGGGAAGGAAAGACATTAACCACATGAGCGTGGAGCAAGATTACAGGTTAGACGTCTGGATGGATCACAATGAGAAATCATAGCACCGATTGCAGTTGAGATAGACGATATATTCAAGATACTCTACTATATAGCGCGGATAAAGGAGAGAGACTATATACAATGCTTGAGCAGTAACAGGCTTTTTTCCCCCAAGACCTTCGCCTAATGTAACGGTAACGAACTCTGCTTTCCCAAAGACGAACTTCCCCGGAGTAAACTGATCAGAGTTATCTGTAACCGCGAATCATTCTGCAGAACTGATTTTGTAGATTAGCCGGGGCCGCTTGGAAATCATCGAGAATAGCCTGCAATACCATGCCCGGCTCAAGCTGTCGGAGCTTGGTCAGGTGAGCAGCAGCGCTTCGGCGGGCGAAGAACTCTGTCGCTCGCCCGCCCAAGATTGAATCGTGTGAAACCTCGACGAAATCATTGACTACCTCCGCCAAATTATCCGTATCGTTTGTCTGAACCGATCTCCCCACGACACCTAGAAATTTCACCGAAACAGGAATCAGTAGCCATTGCTTCTCCGAGCGACATCGACGGATGGGCAGTTTTCCTAACCGGTCAGATCGACCGCCAGACAATCTACGGATCTATAGTCCGGTCAGATGCGGTCGAACTTTTTGGCAGCCGCCCTTGGCATAGACCGGTCAGATAGGGTACCCAAATGCCTAGGTATCTCACGGAAAACTGTAGATATCTGTGATTAACAGTAGATATCTGCCTTGCTGAAGATAATTGTAGATGACTGCAGATATCTGCAGATGGCTGAAGGTATTCGCAGATGGCTGCAGAGGGCTGAAGATACCCGCATATAGCTACAGATATCTGCCCCAACGTAGAAAATCTGCTGAGATATCACTAGTACGGACTATAATAAAACCTTATACGGCGAGAAGAAATGATACTGCAGCCTGTAGATATCTACAGCCCGGTCAAGTCAGAGGCCACAGACCCGTAGACAGGTCAGATGTGATTTATGAAAGTCGCCCTTGCCATAGACCGGCCATATCGGACCGGACTGACCGTTTAGGAACATTGCGGATGGGCGTCCTGATTGGTTGCACTCCAGTATCCGTCGTTCTTCAAGGACCAAAGGAGGTCTGGTAGGGTTTGTGGGGGCAAGTGGACAAAGTCGTGGAAGAGCGATTCAACATAATTGACGTTCGAAAGCAACCAATTCAGGTACTCGGAGTGAGCTGTACCAGCATTTTGGGTCCACCCCAACGAGACCACCACCTGAGGTATTAGTGAACGATGTGTAAGGCTAGGAGGAGTAAGTCGTACCATATTGGCTGCCTCACGAAGGCATAGATTTCGGTGCTTAGTCTCGTAGTGGGACATTGCAGCTTTAACACGATGGATCGGTTTGTAGTTACCAGGTTCAAATCGTGGTTCTTTTGACAAGGGCGAGAGTTCCTCCGAGCCAAGTCACACACCGTGGAGCTGTGCGGCTACCAGGTACTTGGCCATATATCGCAAGCCGTCTCCCTTATGCAAAAAGCGGAGGCACTAAACGAGACCTTCGTGACCTAGCAAAGGTAAACGTGAGTGATACCAGCTAAAGGTTGGCTGTGACAGACCTCGCTCGAGATTCTCGCGATGGTTATTCCAGAATAGACACCTGGTAGTAAATCCCGTATAGGTGCGCTGCTGACGGCAGGGGACAGTGTCAGGCACTGTTTCAGAGGCGGGCAAAGTCCGCCGTAGGCTGCGACTTGAGCTTAAATAATCTCACATGCATTTCACCTGGACGCGGCTCTGTGCGGCTTGGCCAAGTGAGTGAGAATCCTTGATGGGATGAACAAATGCCCGGAAAAACGACAAAATAAAAGTCGCGATGCCGCTGGTGAATATCGAGTGATCATTAGTGATGGTGAATGACCGTACTTAACTCGCATTTTTGTTTCCATTTGCAGCACTATTCAATATCTACACCGCCGTTCTCACAGCAGAGAGCTTTCCGGCACATATGACAAGTTAGAGCCTCCGTGTGTGCTTCATTTTTAGGAGCAAGTGTTTGCTCGCGTGTATTAGGAGGTACAGAGCTGTGGGGAGGCTCTGAAATATGATATAAGTACGTGAGAAGTTGGGGGCGAATAATGGGAGGTATGTATTAATCTTATATATTCCTGACGTGCATGTAAATCACATACGTAGTCACAACCCATCATTCGACCCAGTCTCTCCTTCCCTAATCCCAAGTTACGAACACCCCGGAATCCCCAGGTCAGTAGCCGTAGTTCTACCCAACCCTACCCACCCCCTCATCGCATTAATAATCTTCACGTCCCTATGAGGCCTCGTATACTTCCCCGGACTCATAGTATACGCGCAAGCGTTGGCCACATAAGCCTGGTCCTTCGGGACGCCCTTGCACCCACTGATCGGCTGGGGGCCCGTGTACAGCTTGCAATCGCTCAGACCGTCCGGGAACCCAGCACCGCCGTCATCCATGAACATGTACGACGACAAGAGGAGCTTGATATGCCAGTCTGCATCTGTGCGTTGGAACAGTTGCAGCTCGAAGTTGCGGTGCTTGCCGACGTTTTTTTCCTTGATCAGGACGGAACCACGGTCGCCCATGTCGCGCGGGGAGGAACCCTAGCGTGAGTGAGTTGGGAGCAAAGGAAGCGAGGGGTGGGGTTATACGGCGTTCTGTTGGTCATGGTCGTCGTTTTGGATGGCGAAGCGGGAGGGAGGGATGATCCACCAGCCACATATCGGCTGTTGGTTTGGGTAGTCTGCCATAGTTAGCGATGGACTTGCGACTCAATAGGGGGGTGTCTACCAGAGCTCCAGATTTTGATCTTTTCTATATCATCCGAGCTCAAGCCGGCGTCGGTTAATTTGTTGTTGAAGTTAGTATACCAGCTCCATTCACCTCCACCGCAAGCCTCGAGATCCCTCTCAACGCCCCCACCCACAATGACCTCAAGCCAGGATATAAAGTCGTCCGGAAAGTTGCCGCCCAACTTCTTCTTTAGGCGTCCGAAGATTTGTGCCTGTGACTGCGGACCAATATGTTTCGCAGCATCGACGCGGAAACCAGAGAATCCAATTGACAGAAGATCTGCGAGGTAGGTGGCGATGCGATCTTGCACATATGGTTTCTCGGTGTTTAGATCTGTCAGTGATACCAGCCATCCTCTAGCGATACTAGCCCCGTTGCTCCAGTCGATATCGCGCTGGCAGTGGAAATCGGTGGCTGCGAATGGAACCGCGGGGTATTCCATCGTTGGTCGGGTACCGGTGAAGGGGTTAATCAGGAAGGTATTGGCAGAAGTAAAGTAAGGTGAATTGTCTGTGGCGTTATGTCCGGAATACAAAGTACAGTCGCCGAGTCGGTGGTTCTGAATATCTGACAAAGGGCTTAACAGATAGAAGGTCGTCGTGGAGAGAAATACTTACCAGTTCCTTGGCCACTCATATGATTGATGACAACATCTGCATAAACTCGCACACCAGCAGCGCGGCAGGCATTGATCATGGCACGGAGTTCTGTTCGATTCCCATGGCGACTGTGTAGTTTGTAGCTCACAGGCTGATAACTATGCACGATGAGCAAAATCATATGAAGGGCTACCTAGAATACTCACACAAAGTACCATGGACGGAACTGACCATCCTGTTCGTAGTGATAAGATCCCCAAACGTGCTCGTTCGGAGGCCAAACTTTGACTCCCATGTACCCTGCAACCAACATCAATCTCGCCCATGTATATCATTCGGGTGGTACTCACCAGCCTTCCCAAGGAATTCGCATTCCTTAGCAACGTCATTATATGGCCAACCAAAGAGCTCAACAATTGCGCCCTTCTGTCCGTTGTTGAAGGTGCCCCGTGTTATATTAACAGGGGCGTTTTGCCAGATGAAGTTCAACGGCTCCAGCTCAAGCTGCTTCCCGCTAGAAGAAGTAATTGTGATCGCAAGCGGTTCGGTGTACGACGAATTAACCCGGATGACAGGCAAATCTTGAATCATACTACCAAAGCTATAATACAGCGCATCTCCGGTCTTGGAAGCAGCATTCACAGTGACCACAGCCACGGTGTGTGCAGGGTTGTATTGAATATCCGCATATCCGACCAGATCGCTGTAGTCCTGGAAAGACGGAACATATGCCGCATCTCCCCTTGGCGGAGTCTGCCATCTTCTCCTTTCCGATGAAGCAAACATCTCATAGCTATCGCCCCAACAGTAATCCCAGCCGTTCCAGTTTTGGCAGCCAGACAGCGGAGTTGCAGGTGCTTCGCTGGGAATACTAGTGGGAATAATCGGCGGTAGAGTGACGGCTGGTACATTCGTATCAGTAGGTGGGGGTGGCGGGTTGGCAAATACGCTTGGGCCTTGGTTGACGTTGTAGTTGATGTTGTTTCCCGGATCGTAATACGTCGTACCAGCTACAGTATATCGAATGTAGAACTGCGTAGCACCAGAGGCGGTGCCGCTGAAGGTCCAGAGTTCGTATCCGCTACTGTCGGGGCCAGAGTTCCAAGTGGCAGCGATGGTTTGCGAATCGCTCCAAGAGTTACCGGCGGCCCAGACGACTGTGACAACCTTTACGGAAGCTATATTTTGGACCTGGGGACGTCAAGTTAGTTCCAACCCGGACCAATGAGGAAAGCGGAGGTACGTTGATTGAACCTGACAGAACATTGTTGCTGTAGGACTGGTCGATCAAGGCAACCTGGGTGGCCCTTTTGGCGTTCTGATGGAGAGGAGTGCCAGAGACAAAAAAGAGGCGAAATAAGAACACGGTAAGAAGGAATCCCAAGTACCGCATCGTGAATGCCTTCGCCGTTGTGGTTCTAGGCACAAATGTAGGCTGTCGTTCTTGTTCTTCGCTGCCTTTGGTCCCATTGCATATATACCTCTGCTGATCGATTTTCAGCTGGATTGAAGCATGTCGCTAGGAAGGATGACGACATCAGTATGGCGCCGTGGGATTCTTCAGAAGATTCTTCGGCAAAGACGAAAAACATATTTCGAATCACCCATAGGTACCTATGCAATGCCGGATGCCGAAATTTGGCAATATCAGTCGCTCGAGTAATAGGTGATTCCACGAGAGGATGTGAATTGCGGCGCGTATCTCATATTCGGGACAGAGCATGGTGTTTCAACCATGATACATTCGGCCGCGTGTCCATGGCAAAGCACCCCGCTTGGATGGACTGGCCCGGATGAAGCGTCCATGCTCGGTGCTCATCCACTCTAGCTGATGGGCACCATTGGCCAATTACGTATCTCCATCACATTGCATGGATCTTCTCACGTCGCATGGTTTTTGTTATTATTCCTTCCGCCCCACAGTCCACATCCGATAATTCTCAGCCGTCGGAGAAGCTCCGTGGCGCCACTTAATTGAAGCCTCATTGCGAGTGGCATCTGATGAATCGGCCCGAGACAGCCTAGGGCTGACGTCTCTTGGGGAGGCGGAGTAGACCACGCATGCAAGGAACAAGTCCTCGTTTGTAGTCGCCAGGCACTTGCAGCCATTAATTAGTCCTCAACAACGCGTTCAAGAAAGTCCTTTTATGTATCAACGCAACTCAGCTCAGGCAACGAACTGTGCATGGAACCGGTTCGCAGATGCCCAGATCAGTCCTGTTTGTTAGGCTTGGTGGGTGCATCGGTTGCAAACCAGGTTTAGAGATGTTGAATGGATCATATTGATATCTCGGCCAAAAGCTGCGTGACAGCCTTAAGTTGGTTTCAGACAAACGTTTATGATGTGCAGATTGGCGACTTTAACGTGGAACCCGATCTACAATGTGTCAGGGCAACGCAAGGAACACGTTACAGTGCCGGTACACACACCGGAAATGTGCCTGAGGTATTCGGTACGCGACTACACCTGCACCGCCACACGCCGACGCCACAAAGATCTCATTGAGGAAACGCGCCGCACTTGAACCATGATCCTTCCCCAGAACTGACATCCCAAATCATACCCTTCAGCTCACCGCAGCAACATGCAACAGTGCAGATTACGGGGACCAGCGAGAGGGTTTTTTTGGCAAATGAGATGCAGATCTGGGGTGCTGTGGATGGCTTTAATCCCGCTGATCCTACGAATTCTGGGCCCATCGATACCTCGTCCAGCTTCCAAGGAAGTTATCGACAACGGGGCTGCTGAGCACGATGTGGTGTCTTAGGTTCGTACATACATCCATCGGCATCTGGATCAGGCAGCTAACCGGTATCTACTTAAGACTGCTTGGAAACAATTGCAAAGAGAGGCATCCGGTCGGAAGGAGCAGATACGCTCTCTTAATACAGATCATACCAACGTTGCAAGGCCACCACGGCCGAGGAACTAGCCACGCCTGAGAGCGCACCCTCCCCGAGATGGGATAGTTACGGATACGAAGGAGTGCCAGTGTCGTTGGTGGATATCAGTCGCCGCTAGAACGTGTTTTATCGCTTCCAACGAGAGCTAATGATATACCGGAATTCAAGATGTGCTCCTGAAGTGATAGATACAGGCTTTTGTTTATCTTTTGGTCATGTGCTCTAGCTACGACAAAAACTCAAACTACCGCAGTATGAATAAAGTTTTGTATTCGTGTTATTTTGATAGGTGGTATGGTAATGTGCAAAGTCAAGTAGAGAATGATACAGAACGCCAAAAGCAAAATATGCGACCAACTTACGCTCCTAACAGCTTGCGAGCGACGAAAATCCTGGGAACAAGAGCATGACCAACACCGAACCAGCACATTTCATCTATACAATGTGGAGCTCGACAACCTTGATACCCTAAGGAATACAAAAGGAAAAAGCTGTGGCGGTGGGGACAGTGACATAGAAACAGAAACAGAAGCACCGACATCCGGCGCATCCATCTCCCGTTCCAAAATGGAAGCTATACTAACATCCACCAAGGACAAGGGCAACTCATATAAGTCCATAGCCGTGTCCTCTCCTTACATCAATTCGATGTAGCTGTAATGGCGGTGATAGTGACGGAGTAACATCGGTAGGTATAAATGGATGCATCGATGAAAACGGTAGCAGCAAGCCAAATAAATAGAAACGTGCGTAGAGTCATTGTCGTCGGTGTTGGTAGATACAAGCACAGGGTCTTCCTCATCGGGGTGGTGGCGAATCGCGGGGAATAGAACGTTCGGGTTGGAATTCTAGAAAGCTCGGGTACTAGATGCAGCACCAGTTAACGTTGGAAGTAGTTCATTTGCAATGATATTTCAGACCAGCATTCATAGAGGCATTGCATATTCCTCCATCATCATCTTCTTCTTCGTAGAACATCACAGAATTCCACTCAGTCTCTCAAGGTCGACCGTGATTCTGGAAGTTTCAAACGCATGGCCCTCAACCTTGCCTATCTCCTCTTGCAATGAAGGCATACCTTATCCTTCATGGATCCTTCCGGCGAGGTTTACCATCTTTCGGATTTCATAGATGATCTTGTTCTGGATTTGAATCACCTTGTCCCTCACCGCCTTATCGCAGATCTTTGGCAGCGATAGAGGCCATGCTCGGTTATTCGTGGCATCGTCAAAGTCTTTGTGCAGACACATCAGGACCAGACTCGTCTAGCCTCCCTCTCGGCCAGGTCTCCTTGCCCTCACTTGTGTCCATGGTGCAACGAAACCGGGATTCCCGCCGGGGTGTCCTGTTGAAACTTGGAGAATTATATGCAACCCTAACACGCTGCTGTTGGATGAGGAACCAGAATCTTCCAGTGTCATAACGAATCGAAGGATATCCTTGTAGAATGCCCTGAATGCCCTAGAACAGGGCGACGGCACCTGTAGCGGATGATGTATCTCTCCACGATATCGTCTAAAGAAGCACAGGCAATGAATACTCGAGTTTGATATGGACAATATCCACTTGCTTGGTCCAACTTCCTCCCAGTCAAACTAGACCGACCTTTTCCGACTTCACCGTTGCTGACCCTACTCAAGTTAGCACTGACTACCTACTAACCTTAGAATGCGACTTACCTCTCGAGCCAACCTTCTTCAACTTACCAGTGACAAAGTCTCCGCGTGCATCAAGATTCCCATTCCTCGATAGCGAATTTGGCGGTCTTGAAAGTTGAGATCCCTCGGCGGAAAACCAGCGGTCTTAAGATATAATAAACAGATCCAGGGTATGCATCCCCACAGCCATGACGATTCCGGCTCCACCACCGTCCAGCTTCTCAATTCGTCTGGGTTCTGTTATACCCTCTAGGCGTTTGACCGGCTCGAGGTTGAGCATTGGTTTCGAGCGGTGGTCGTTGGTGAGATCTACTAGAACTCTTCGGTGACTAGCTCCATCGTAGCTGTCAAAACATGCTCCATATATTATACATCCGCCTTCTCTATCCATTTCCACTCCGTCCCCGTCAGACGACGGTTAGACCATCGCGTCCTGCTCCTGAGAAGAGCCTGGATGATTCGGCCTGTTGTCTTTCTCCGTCGGAGCAGGACATTAACAATTCTCCTTCTCCGGAAACGGCCAATCTGCGGAGGCTTGTAACGGGAAGCGCAGGTCTGGAGGTGGTGTAGACGTCTCTTACATAAGGAGAGAAGCCCGGCATTAAGGTCGTTATTCGAAATTTTGAACTGTCCATCATCTCCTCCGCAAGCATACCACCCGCGGAATACCATTGGTCGAGGAGAACATCTGGCTCTCCTACAATGCTCGTTAGCGAGTTGTTAGATAGTGGGCAGCCATGTGTGGCACTTACTGACAGGGTCGGTAATCAACTCTCCGTAGTCGACTGCTCCACGAGGAACTACCCTTACAGTTTTTCGTGGCTTCCTCGGACGTTGTGTCGTCTCAATACGAGCCTCACCCTCACGAAGCGTATGCTATGTAGGACGTCGACAGTTGGGTCCAAAGTCCTGCGGCGCAGATTGTATGAACCCTCGGCGCCTCAAGACGGCAATAGAATACCGAACTGCGAAAGAAAATCGTTGGTTACATATCCGTGTAAACGCTTGCATAAGCTTGTACTCACTTGTTCAATGTCCCCTTCCGCATCATCTTTGTCTTCATCGTCTTCGAGGCGGAATGCTTTGGTAACCGAACCGCAATCATCTCATCCTGATACTCAATCTTGATCTTCCTCCAAGCGCAAGAAAGCTGTCAGTTACAATCTGTGTATGAAGCTGTATGGACTTGTACTCACTCGCTCCTAGACTAACCAATCTGGCTCTCTTCTGACTCGGCTTTCGTCACTTCTTCGTCGCATCAAACTTCTCAGCAGGCGAAATGAAATTCGCCGAATCCTTGGGCAAGAAACCGCAATCACCTCATGTTGGTAACAATCTTTATCTGCCTCCAGCGAAAGAAAGAGGTCAGTTACAAATCCATGTATACGCTTATATGAATTTGTATCAACTTGTACTCACCTACTCCATCAGGGCTCCCTGCGATCCTCGCCCTTCATCATTTCTTCGCCGTATCGAACCTTCTTTGCATGTCTGTAGGTTTGGTCTTCGAACGTATCCGCATATTTTTGAAACACTTCGGTAGTCTTGTTGAGAGCGCTCGGCCTGGCCCTACAATCTCTATTGTAATGAACGAACTCACCACCTTGAGCGCACATTTTCTGCCGACAAGGCCCAACGGTCCTCCTGATATATCCACCAGCACGGAAATTCCCAGCCGGCTTCTTGGGTTCTAGGCTGAATGGCATCAAGGAGCAGACATCTACCAGAGTTTCGAGATGAATCGCTAGGCCATTGACATGAGAAGCTGCGGTAGTGACGGAGCCGACAAACGTTCCATCTTTAGTCGAGAGGCAATCGGCATTAATGGCTTCGCCGACTGGATCGTAGGTCGGACTGATAACTATATCCGCGACAATATACTGGATATTTCGAAGAGTTGGGACTGTCGAGATCGCTGGAAGTGGGTGATGCGACATTTCTCAATCGGCCGAGAAATACCTCCGAGCCGCTCACTTCGTGCAAGGGACCATAGGCTGTTGGGCCTGATTGGTGGACTCTAGATCGACGGAGATAGTGAACTGTGTATCTGGTGGATCGCTTTCTCCTCGAACTCCTCGCCAACTCCGCCTTCAGATCTTCTTCGGACTCGAATTCTGTCATCTTGCGCAATGGGATGAGAACATTCGCTCCACTCTTCCGCCGAGAGCACTGAGCTGAGGCGATGGCCATCAGATCTAGGGTAGGGCGAAAGCAATTCCCGGCCTTACTGATTTCCGGACGCTAATCTAGATGACTAGGACAGAGCAGTGTCCTTCACCAACTCCGTCACTAGTCAGTCACGGTTCATCCATCCATACAACGTTACAACTTACCTCCGCCTTTTCCATTTACCAAGGCAGTTCCCAGCCTTTGTCCCTCCTCTCCAGCTCCCTCTTAGAGTAGGCAAGTCCCCCGCCGATGTGGGGAGTGAATTTCCGAGTTGCATGACATTGTTGTAATTGTCAATAGCTCGATTGAAGTCGACAATGGCATCATCGCAGCCGGCCATAACATTCAGCCTAAAGTTTTCAACCAACGCCATTAGGTGATTGTTTGGACGTGTGATGGGTAAACCCAATCCAGGTGCGGAAGGAGACATTGCACACTCCCTCATCATCTCCTGTCACCAGCGGGTCAGCCTCTGCTTGCACGTACACAGGCAGAACGCTACAAACCCACCCTCTCCCGAAGACATTATGTTACCAAAACATACAAAACCGCCAAAAAGCCACCATTATCCGACCGCCGCAAGAAAGAGATGCTCGCGGTTTCTTCGGCGATGAAATTGGCGAGACATGATTGCCAGATTTATATCTTTATATCCTGGCGACGGAGGAGGAAACGGCGTTGGTGGTGATCCGACATCCGTAACCACGGTTTGGAGATATCAAAAGTCAACGGCAATGCCGTGCAGCAGCTGAAACTAATTAGCAAAAATCGATCCGATCCTCGATTCATTAGGGTAAAGAAGGATTTCGCCCACTGGGAAGAGGGTGAGATATGATCTGTCTCAATAGGATGGATGATGTTTGCTCACGAGGAGCTCCTTTTTCTCGATGATAGCGATAAAGGAGAGAAATAGAAAGAAGAAAAGCAGCTAGCCTATCGACCTTGTTCGTTGTGCGTGTTAGCAGGCACGGCATGCCCCCCACTAACTCTGTGACGTCCCTCATCCCACAGCCATCAACCACAATGCAAACTGTGGGATTTTTCTGGCGCAGAATGCTTATCGGGGCAGTTACCGTTGATTGCGTCTTTTCAACAAAGAGAATCGGTTGGTTTTTGGACATTCCAGTATGCGTGTAGGGAAGGGATTGTGACAAACCTGGTAAATTTATGGGTATGCATATGACAGTATTATACACCATGTTATACGGAGGTACTTGCTGAACAGATACTGGGGAATTCAACTAATTTGTGGGGTAGGCATTGTGGTGCGAGTGATAGCATGTGGAAGGGTCAACAACCGGAGGTGAGCAAGGAGCAAGTTCGCTTTGACCCTGCTACAAACAGTCATAGAGGATAGACTCCCACTCTGAAACGCCTTGTTTCACTTCATCTTACATCGTGCCACGTTCCCACAATAGCTACAACACAACGCCAGCGACAGACTGCCCACCTCCTGCAAAGAGAAGTCTATGAACTTGACACCACAGAACCACGCAAGATGGGACATTACCAACTTCACCGAGTTTCTTCATCATCTCCACCACAGGCCTCCACTAACCAACCTAGTTATTTCAAAACGGACGACCTCCTCAGCGTAATCGTTGGTCCCGAACAAGTCGAATACTACCTTCACAAACAAACCCTCGCCGCTCGATGCCCGTACTTCTCGGCCTACTCTCGTTCAAAGGCACCGAGGTGGCCGAAAACACGACCTTTCTTCCCGATACTAGTGTGAATGCCTTCAGGGTGTTTGTCGCATTTATCTATAGACACTTATTGCCTCCTAGATGGGCTTGAGTTTGGGGATTTTATGTTCCACGTCTAGGTCTGTAGACCAGTTGTGTATGGAGACTCTCAAGCATAACGCATACAATCACAGAGAGTCTCTTGTTATAGGACGAGATGCGACCCTCAAACTATCGCACAGGTGGCGGAATATGTGTATGACAACACACCCGACCAGTACCTCGATGCAGAAGCTAGAAGCACAAAGTCCACTACCCGTCTCGGCCGGCGGAACGCTAGTGTTGGAAATTAGTACCGCCAATTTGGAGAAACTAATAGAAGACAGTAATTTCTCGGCATTAGTCAGGTCCCACGGCGAGCTAGCGGATGGCCTTCTATGCATCATGCCGACGAAATAGCTGCAGGCCATAGACTTCAAGCCAGGGTTTAGATTAAGTTTGGAGTGAGGTAGAATTCCAATAGATTGGTTTCGTTTACGCTCGAAAACCAGCCGTCTGATAAGCTTGCGAGCGACGAGAAAATCTGGGAACGAGAGCAGGTTCCGCTAAAGAGTTTCGAGAATTCTCTTCATCAATTCATATACCTAGATCAAGGCAAGTTGTGTATCCTGAATACTATCACTACTTATTGATTCTCCTCACTTGTACGGAATATATCGAAATGTGACCGATGCCCAACCTATATAAACACCAAACTCCGGTTTCAAGCCACCTTCAAGCTTCACAAACCATCACTCATAAGTATCCGAAAGATCTTGGGATATCTTTGTCTCGTCAGTAATCCGATCCCTCTCTAGACTAACTTGTCTATCAGATCCAACGGCCAAAGCTTGGCAATATCCAGGCTCCAAGTGTTGATAAACAACGCTCGGGGGAGAGCAAGGTTTCCCAAGACTGAAAATGGGATATTCGCATTGATATCAAGGCGTAGAGGGTGAAGGGCTACACATGACAAGCGCATGTACTTACCGCTCACATGAGAGATATTTGTGCCAAGGAGAGATGCTATGGCGGTGGAGAAAGACCGGACGACCATACATCAGACCGAGCCGCCAATGAGTGATGCCAGTTCTGACTCGGATAAAAACATAGTGGCGGATACTGTCAATGCGCACGATCGTACAAAACAAACCAAGCAATGTGCCTTGCACCCACTAAGCATAAATCCCATTCCGCTATGTGCGGGAGAGCTTTGCCATAGTGGGATGAACATGCACGAGGCATGCCACCTGTACATGGTCCGCCCATTAACCGTTCACGAGTTGCGCTCATATGCGGGCATAAACTACAATAGGTAATAGATCCAGGTTCCAGAAGCGATAGTATGGCAAGCTTTGATGTAGCTAGCTTCGAATCTATCCATGGACACGATAGCCCTGCACCAGAACCCTGGACACTGCACCGCCCGAAGTCAATTCACAAAATCGGCTAACTCGTCTCCAGAATTCGCCTTCATGACATCACGTCTATCTCAATCTTTTGCTCAATATCACTCAGCCGTGTAGACCGCGATGGGTCGACAGCACTGTATTCATCCCATAACTGGTGCGCATCATCGCCTCCTTCCCCAGTTCCCTCTCCCGTATAGTGACTGACCCTCAAAATACGCATTACATTGTCATTACATTTTACCATCCCCAAAACAGCCTATTCGATAGCGGCGGCAAAGAAAAGTAAAGAAGTAGTATAAAACATGACAGCGCCGAACTCCAGCGGTATACCCAAACAAAACCCTCATAACCCAATATTCATCGTCGCTCGCAAACATGAAAAACGCCGCATAGCTTCGTCATAACTAGCCCGGTTGTTCCCTCGCTCGCTGAAGAAGAAAAACCGCCGTATGTGCTCGTCCCGTATCAAGCGCCAGTTTAGGATAGCTGCTGTAGTTTGCCGAACCCTATAGCTTGGCCGCTGCACATCCTCTCCAAATAAAAGCTCTCGTAGCGCCGCATTCCGCATTCCCCGAGACCAGCTCTCCCCGTCCCGCCTTCCCTGTTCCATTTAGGGACAACAATTACAGCCGCCAGAGCAGCAGTTCCCACAGCACTCAATACACCCATTACAACAGGCGTCAAGGCATCCTGTGAGTCCCGAGACGCACTCTGCAAGCCCGACTGCGATCGCGCCGAAACACACATTGACAAACTGGAGACAGTCGGTACCGGCAGTGTTGCCGCCCGAGCAGGCAGCAGCGCACGACCAGCTCTGCGGATCCCATCGACTTTTAGGGGGTCCCGAGGCGATGGAGGATTCTCGTAATATCATCGGTGGCTCGGTGGTGTAGCCATTGGTAGGTTCGGACATTGCGGTAAACGACTGTGAGGGGGGAGTATTCGACGGTTCCAAAGGCATGCGATCGATGGGTGCCTTGGGAGGAGAGCAGGAGATGATATTTGGTTGCAGCTTCGGCCATGAGCGTCGCCAAGCTCGAGTGGAGTTAGTGGTTGGATGTGTCATAAGCGCTAAGCAGCACTGCCCCCGCAAACAAATTCTTCTGTCTTACGTTTTGCTCCGCCTCGTCTCCTTCCTCTTTCCCAATTCTCTAGCAAACCACCAACCGAAGAGACACAGATGGCCGACGAAGAGGCGTCAATCTACGACCAGATCGAAATTGAAGACATGACCTTCGACCCTACGCTGCAGCTATATACATATCCGTGTCCGTGCGGCGATCGGTTCGAGATCCTGCTCGACGACCTCCGCGACGGGCAGGAGATCGCCGTATGCCCTAGTTGCAGCTTGATGATTCAGGTGATATTCGAGCCGGTGCGTTCTGCGTGAGATAGGGAGGTGGCGTGGTGTAGCAGAGGCGGCGAAAAGCTGATCGTGCGTTGAGCAGGAGGACTTGCCGGTGGCGCCTACGGAGACGGCGAAGGCGGTCGCGGTCGCGGTTACCGCATAGAATGCGTGATGTAGGTTTGCATGAGGGGCGTTCGGCGTTACTTTGGTGCTTTGGACAGGCTCGGAGGTGGAAGGTATGCATGCATGCCCGTAGCCTCAGTTTCACACGGTAGGAGAAGGGAGTGAGTGGATGCTAACTAAAGCGGTCCAGACGTGATGTTTCATATAGTACAAATAGATGCATATCGAGTTTGAACCTTTATTCGTCGCCGCAAAGATTTCGCACACAAACCCGCCGTATCACTAGCTGTGCGGAGATGAAAACCCCAACGTCGTACGACCCAACAGTTTAGATGTGCGTTGAGAGAATACGGTTTGACCCTGAATCGAGGGCCAGTCCCGTCGATTGGTTGAGTGTCCTCACATCAAAATTTCAGCATTTCGTGTTACCTACCAGCAACCTTCACGTCTTTCCCTACCTGCCCCTGGTTCTCCTGATTCCCCGTCACAGATAGTAATAGGCTCCCGGTAACACTTAACGGTCGTCGCAACCCCTTATCCGTCTGCCAACATTTCGCGCAACATCCCGGCACTCCACAAACTACCACTTCCCAACGTTGCAACACTGTATCCATAGCGACCCGGTTTCTCATCGCTCTACAAATAAACACCCTAACGTCATGCTGCAGATTGACGATTGACTACGGGGCAGATGGGTATCTACGTGGAACCATCTCGAGGCGGAACGATGACTTGTAGCCGGAACACTTCGGATCGTGACAAGGCTGAGGGATACAAGGCTGCGCACATCCAGTCGATGCTCCGATACACTTCCGTACACTTCCGGGTAGCCTGACATCTAGAACTGGACAAAGCCTTACCAGTGCAGTCTGTAACATCTGAGGTCATTCCGCAGCAAGCCGATATCATCCTGCATCAAGAACGCCCTACGAACCGCGAGTGATGGTAGATGAACTCCCGTTGCGTCCGGAGTATCGATACGCACTCGTTACGCGTCGTTTGATATCTGATAGGTGGAAAGCATATTCTGTCACTCGATTGCGTACCACACAATGGGGATGAAGGGTAGGAAGTGGTAGACTCATGGACGGATGTATACCATAGCTGCAACAATATATTGTGAATAAATAGTGTATATAGTCGACGCTGCTATCGATATCTCACACATGTACATCAATACGAGGTGGGGGTTTCAAGCACCCCGTTTCAGCTCCAAGTATTCCACACAAGAGTTTGAGCCCATTGCATGAAAAGCTAAGCTCCAATAGTCCCGTGAAAAGCTATCTACCGTACCCATCCTCCCAGTTCGTAGTTAGTTGTGTTATGGACATCTTCACAGCTCATCACTCGTACAGTTTCCCTCCGTAGGCATCGTTGCTTTTTTTAAAACTAGCGCTATCAGTTATACCAGATGCTTCACAATCGCCGGTAAAGATGCAATGTGCTCTACGGAAACTGTCGATACCTCGGAAATGGCTTGTTCTCCCTTCCATCTCATTAATCGTGGATAAAAGCGGCATGCGACACAGTTCGTAATACTCTCGAAGGCCAGGTTTGCAAGATTGTACGCCATGAAGCGAAAACGAACGTCCAGTGTATGAGAGTAGACTCGGAAATGGTTTCACTTTTGTCGCATCTATGTCCGAGATTAAGGCAACTAGCTGCGAGTGATATGGGCCGGCTCAACCACGAATTCCCCGGACCCCACATCGCGAAGATATAGCGTACCGGCAGACGAGGTTAATGCGGCGAGTTAAGAATAAAAGTTTTTAATTTTAAGTACAGCTAGGTATAAAACGAAACGCCAGGGGGGCTAGAGATTTCGAGCCAATTGGCAGCTTCAATTACTGTATAATCTCTTGTAAAAGCTGCACGGAATAAAATCGACCAAGTCACTGAATTGAACAATTCTGTCGGTCAGAGATCGTTGATTGTAGGTTGATTATAGGTTTTTGAAGTCTTCAATTGACCATAGTCAACGAAAAGTATCTGCTACGGCTTATTCCCAAGTCTCGTTATTCAAGAGATTATACGATAGCTTTGGACACGAGCGTACCTGATATACTCGTGCACCTCCGTGTACTTGCGTATGGGAATTTTATAAGCGTCAGGCTATCATAAAGAAACAAATTTGATTTCTGCCACTGTCATTACCGCGTCTGCATCTACCCACCTCCGCTTGACTCCTAATCTCCAAAACGTACTACCCTGCGAAACTCTTCAACGTAGCGGTGACATTGGTGAAATCGGATGCGGGAGAGGAGTTGCTGGTACCGGAGGAGCTGGAATCAATTGGATGAGTCAGGTGAAGTCAGTATAGGTGAGAGGAGATAAAAGGGGGAGAGCTGGTGAAACTGACTCGAACCGGAGGTGATTTCGCTACCCTTTATCCCACTTATAGGCTTTGGTATTCCCGTTCTCTCTCAAAGGCACACAAATAACCGCCCTCCCGAAATCAAGACAAGGAATTCACCATCTCCCCTTCAATAGCTATGGAAAATGGTAAGGGGGGTGGAAGGGCAGCGGAAAAATATTGGAAAGAGAACACGGGAAGAGAACCTCCGACCACGTGGTATCGTCCTACTGGTCGGACGGGACCTCGTGCTGACAGCAAGTCAGGTATTTGATGGTCGGTGATGACAGCCTTGGACAGCCCATAGCGGTGACGCTTTGTTTTACTGATCACATTGCTTTGTCCTTGGTTAATAATTTAGATATGTTTCCTATAGTCACTACGTAAATTGTGTCAATAGAGACCCTGATTCCCGCAAAGGTCTTAGCCAGAGAACTAATCCCCAGCCCGCTTCTAACTAGCCGTCGCCGTCGTATATCTCACTATCTCGAGTGATATCGATGTGACATGTGCGTTTCAGACCAGTATTTGAGGTGATTGACTAAACCTCTATTTTCATTTACCATACTAAGCGCCATGACAGTGACTGTGCTCGCTACAGTGGTTGAAAGTAGTAAATGCTGGAGAACCCCGAAGCACAACAGATGTACGGTAGATAGGGTGAATGGATCTCTAGCATATCAGGGAGGAAGTGGGGGTGGTAGAGGTAGAAGGTTACCTTGCAGGGGAATGCTCGGTGACTAGCAAGAATTTGCCTGGGCACTGCGGGGTGAGGAAGATATTTGCTCGTGAGAAGGTATATATAAAATATGGTTGGATAGATACCTAGATCCTCATCATGGGGTGGTAGAGATCCTCTTAACCCAGTATTAGATCTATGTACACAACTGCTGACAGAACCACGAATACACCGACTGCTGACCACCCATACGTTTGTTTGGGATCTATCAACCCGCATGTAAACAGTAGGTGGGGATATTTTCCCGCGTCACCAGATTTTTTGTTGGGAAAGATTCTGTTCGCTCACGACTAGGACGGCGTACACATAATTATATGCCGCGCTCGGTATGTCTACAACAGCGCAGTGAAGTACTTAAGTAGTTTTTGCAATGCACAAACGAAAAAGAAATCATTCGTACTTTTCATGCACGACAGGAAGCACACGATCAGTAGCCAGGACTTCTGGATATAGGAATTCTCCACGGCTGGGCATACCAAGACTTCTGAAGCTGCGTGGAGATTCCTATTTGCCAAGCCACGGTACTGGTAATTCCGGCCACAAACGCCATGGCCCCTACATCCGGTTGTCCGAGTTTGAATATGTATAGTCTGCAAACGACGCAACCTTATGAGCCGTCTCCGTTTCTTTCGTTTTCCCTAATTCCATGTCGTTTGTTAGATACTTACTTAAGCACTTAGTAGGTATGTAAATAGAATTGTGCGTGGCAGCGGTCATGGCGTAATTCGACTGGAGCTCTGTACAGGTCTTTCTATCGATCTAGTATTTTCTCAGTGGATGCTACTTCAGAGTATACCCAAAGGCTTGTACTTAGCTAGGTAGATTTGTAATATTTGATCACTCTTCGTCCCCCATTTTGGTTTCCGCATGTCATTAGTACCGGGAGTACCGGACATAAATACCAAAGCCAATGTAAGCCGCAGAACTGAACCGCTAAATCTGAAATATGTAGTTCAGTAGATTCCCTTCGCCGTGGAGCATGAGGATTGGAATCTGATTGGCTGTGCATATGACCTAGAGTCGATTATCAATGACGGGGTGACTGCTGGAGTTGAGATATATAGGTCTATACTTATACAAGAGCTTAAGTATTTGGCTCACACGCCGTCATTCCCCATAACCGAGGATTCTCCCTAGCGTCGACAACACGGTGGGCCTTGTTGCCCTCCGAAAGAGGCAGTGTGCTCCTTTGGTGAAGAATGGGTGCTTCAATTCGACCAGAGCCAATAGTAAGCCCTTGCGTCACAAAGACATATCTGTCGAGGCTTAACGCCCCAATCCTTTGATTGCCCTGTTGGGTGTCTAATTCCTCAGACAAGCTCTTTCAACTCCACTCTCACCTTCTTCAATTCAACTCCGTCAATGATGCTGCAGTCCTTATCTCTGCCATCGATCACTATGAACGTCCCAAGGCGCAGCCTAAAGCCACCCCCCAGCTGCGATACCTTCGTCGTGGCAAAGTCACTCAGTCCAACGTACTCGTCACTGCATAGCATCTAGGGCGCTTTCTATCGTCACTAGCCGTTGGCATATTTCAGCAGCCTGATAGGGCTTTTCCACCACCGCACCAGTGGACCTGCGCCAGAACTGAACCCAACAGCGCCATCCCGCCAGCAGCGAACAGCGAGAGCCCCCGAACCCCCTAAGAGTAACTCTTCGCCTCCGGTTACCTATTGACAGGAAAACAGAGTAGTTACAGCTTCCTTACAGACCAACTACCATCTCTCCTAGGCACCTTGGATACCCACCGTTCCTATAACACGAAACACTAGGTTCTGCACGTCTCGAAGCCTTGTAACCGTGGAGACTATTGCAATCACGAATGGACGCCTTCAGCCTCGGGGCGCTCTCGACAGAGTATAAAGGTGTTACCTCCCACCAGCCTACTACTGTATTTGTAACTGAGGCAAAGTACCTCAACTGTCAGGAGAGAGTGTACTAAAGAGTTTTTATTGCATATTTGGTCGACTCTTGACCGTTCGGAAACCGAGACAAGAGCTGCAGCACAACAAAGTGTACTACCCTCGATGACCGGTACATTACTACCACAGACGATGGCGAACCCGAGAATTTGGACCACAGCAGCAATCTGGAGACCCGATAACCTGGTCCCGTGCATGTAGGTCGACGGCGTACACACTTCTTCCACTCCCTCGGGTCGACCAGTCACTACCGCGGCTACTATGCGAAAATCTAGTCTTTGCGTACCAATTTCTGATGCAAGGCGCGGCTGAATCTAAACTTAGAGCTGTACCGATAGGTCGTTTCCCCTACCCTCCAAGCAAGTTCGTCCGTTTGCACCGAACGACTAAATCGATACCATGGAGTAGCAGTGCCAGTTGTACTGTGAGACCCAGGGTTTCTCCCCAAAAAAAGGAAATACGATGCTAACTGTGTCGCCGTAGCTCAGCTGCTTCATGTGTACTCTACTCCGTATTAAGGGGCATTAGAGTAAAAGTACGATCTGGTTCTGGAATTTAAAGTGAAGCGATGGGGCATTTCTTCTGACTGATTGGAATATTTCTGCCTAGTTGCATTGTCTGTTCATTTCCAGCGACATCACTACGGACCCCCTATATAGACGACAGCCCAGCTGGTCGCTCTATCCAACCAACAGCTATAAAGGGAAGAATAGCATCATCGCTACTAATCCAGCTAGCACGGTCAGCGCCAGCTGAGCGCCACGCGTGCAGCACAGTGGCGGTGGCAACAATTAGTGGGTGATATCCTCCGTGGGAGTGAAAGTGGGAGTGATGCTGCCATGGGGATGCCCCTGGGTACGGTTTTCGTTGTTGTAGGAAGAAGTCCCCGAATTTGGTGGGTAGTAACAATTTTCGGCAACAGAAACCAACCATATACTCCTGCCCAGGGATCCAAAAGGTCGGCAAACATCGGATATCCACCACGATGGTTTCGGGCCCAAGGAATCCGCAGTCATCCGTCTGCGACCATACAAACGTCGGTCATGGCATCACCACTTTCTTCCTTTGCGCGCTGCATTTGCCGCCTCTGCCACCTGTACCGCATATACCAAATTTACCTGCCGTACCAACTTTACTGGCTCTGCCAAATATGTTTTCACCATAGCTGGCTTCGCTGATAAAGTCTACACTCCCAGCAGTCTTGATCAAAGCAAACTCTACTTCAACTGAGATTCTGGTGCACTCATGCTGCTTCGAGGGATCCAGCCAATACCGAATAGCGTCGCCTAAGATAACATCAAGCCCGCCAGGAAAAGGAACCATGGAGCCAAACGCACGCCAGCATCATAGGGAGCTCAATTACGACTGCATATAATTCGCTTCCCTCTGGTCGAGCTCGTCACCCCGCAATACGTGCAGCTTGCATATCCGACGTCATCTGCCTTCATGCTTGGAGCCAAATATCATCCTAGCCATTGGGAACCAGACAAATCAATATAATGTGTTTGGTATCCTATGCAACCTGCGAAACAAACGGGTGAGACCGGACAACACAGCGCATCGCAAAGCCTTGGCATTGACGTTCCAATAAACAGGATCAAGGGTTGGGTTCAATATATTCTCGAATATTCCACGCATATGCGGATGTTGTGCGTTGTACCCTCCCCTCTGCTGGGAGGTTCGGTGTAGATTGGTGCGATTCCCACGCTACTCCGCAGATGGATTTTCCATCGAGATCGATCGAAAAGGTCATGTGCCTTGAATTATCCCGAGAAATACTCATGTATGCTCGGCAGCTGCCGGGCTACCCGCACCCAAGTGCAGATCTCTGCACCCAGAAAGTGTGTTACACTTTTGCTGCCCTTTACTAAACCTGATTGCCCATGCCGAATATAAACCAACTGATTTGAGATTCGACGCAGGAAGCATTGTAATGCTTTTTTCCGCCGGTATCCTAGCCCACAACGACAATACGGACCTTTGGCCCGATATACTGGTCTTGACTGCGGAGCTTAGCTAGCTAACCGAATTCTCATTCGCGTATAGAAGTGCGTCGAGCAGCCTGCAGTAACGATACCATCGACCTATTTTTAATCCCTGGAAGGCATCTTCAAATTGCACATGTTCCTCATATTTGGTTTGCGTCATTCAATGATATTATTCATTTTTGTGTATAGGTATGTGGACTTAGTGGAGAAACTATAGATCTAATACCAAAAAACAAACGTTAACTAAGGGAATAATGAAAATGAAGAATAGCAGAACATAACTAGAACCTAAAAACGCGTTTCCAAACTAATATGAAAACCCCATCTATTCCCATGACAATGTAACCGAAACCAACGCATCAATCATATCTATAACGAACCGATAACCGAAGAAAGAACCGAACCAAGGACGAGGCAGAGCAGCAGGTAAACAACTTGGCTAGGTGAAGCTGATGCCGCAGCGAAAGGACTCAAAGTGTTTCGGAAGAAAGAAATGGTGCGGCAGATCCACAGCTGTGAGAGACGGCAACAGTGAAAACGACAATGAGATCAAAAAGGTCTATTGCGGCAATTAGCTTCGCCATGGGACGAACTCTCAGACACTGGAATACTTACACGTGCGGCCAGTATGAAATCATCGAATTCATCTGGATAGGGGCGTAGCGCCAGATGGGTTGGAAGATGATGGATTATTGAACAATCGATCAACGTTGCCAAGAGGCGACTCCAGTTTTTTGATGCGGTTGTTGTTGTCGGCGCAAGGGACATAGGTGAGGCAATTCCAATTATCAACACTAACCCCCTTTCTTGTTGGTCCGCTGCCAGGAGCAGGTTGGCTTCCGGAGTTTGAACTTCTCATGTCAGCTTCATTGCCAGATGTCTTGACATAACATGGGGTGAAGCACTTTTCCATGGTACTAGAGCTATGACGAGGCACGGTGTTGGTAGCGAGGACTGGACGCGGCTAAGGGGGCGGGGATTGTTTTGTTTGGGAGACTGTCACTCTGGGCGGCAACGAAGACAATCAGCTTGGTCCTATGGCGGCAATAGTGTATGTACGGAACGTTAAGGACGTAGGGCTGCTGGACTCTGCAGTGCAGCTTGCGGGCAAGCAATAGCAGAAACACGATTGATGAACGATTCCGATGATGCGCGCTGGACGAAGATATCTTTCCGGAAGACTAGAGGAGGACGAAGTTAGGGAGGATTGACGGAGAGGGTCACAAAGCGGATGATGTTGAGGAAAAGGAGGTCGAGGATGGGGAAGTTTATATTCGAACCAGTGCTTCCTGGGTGGACAAGGGTACTCTTCGACCGCCTACTCCAGTCCAGAGCTATGGTTGCTCTAGCTCTTACCCCCCAGCATCAAAGCTACTAGTAGCTATCTCCGAGTTCTGTCGAGATATCGATCGTTGGCTATGCGTGGCTGTCGACCTCCACGGTATTTGCAAGGCAGTGCCCTCAAAGGGAAACCGCAGGGCAGTGAAGAGACCGACATCGTGGCTGTGAGGACGTGCTTTCGGTGCTGTACGATAACTATGAGGTGTTAGATTGTGGTGTTGGGTAAATCTGGAGGCTCTCAACTAAGGGGTTCGATGAAGATAGCGACTCACAAGCTTGGCATACCTATAATGCATAAAAATCAACAAAACACCCTTCTCTATTGGACCTGCGGCTTAACAAAAGTATACTTTGGCTTAGGGGAAGTGCTTGGACAATTTAACGGTACCAAGCGGGGAACTATCAAGAACGCTACCAACAATATTTGGTAAAACAGGGCGCAATATTGCCAGAAACAGCAGATTCACAGCATAGCCCTTGCTTACGGCTATATTATATACCAATCTGGGGCGACTAATGTCTTCCTCCTAGACCTGAGCATGAAAAATGGCATTTGATTTGCCTAAGAAAATTCAGCCTTGCGATATTCAACTTGCAGCGTCATAGCGGTAGTAATCACATTGCCCAACTGTTGGGAAATTACAACTGCAGTCAGCTGCAAATATATCCGATTCGTCAAATTGACCCAGTGGGTCTACTGTTCGCAAGATCTTTGTTTGGCCATGGGTAGGCTTTCAGGAAATTCGTTCTCTGGTGGGTTTTGGTGGCGGTGCGGTCTTCAAGGTTGCTATATTTCCTCGATTGCAGTAGCCAGAACAAATTTCCAGACAGCCGTTACCCAATATCAGGATTCAAAAGGTAGCCTAGGTTAAAATGGCAATTCCCCATCGGACGCATCAAAGCCACCACAGCTTCATATCCAGCTATGTCGCCGTGGTATGCCTTCCCCGCAAAACACACTATTCTAGTAGTGTATCCTCCAGGATTGTGGGTCAGAATTGTTGCGTCCTTGGTGGCGGTGGTTGTGTGCGCCTTGGTATTCTCGTGATAGACACCACCCAATAAACACGATGGACAAGGCAGAGAGTAATACCCAGGCTATACCTTTTCACCTCTAGTGAACTCCTATTATTGCACCTTGTCACTGTTATCTTTCGATTATTTCGTCAAGAGTAGCTTTTTCCCTGTCGTTTTGCTTTGGATCTGGTTCTAGGTTCGCGGATTCGATCTTGTGCACCTCACACAGGCCTCAAATGTAGCCTAAGGTTTAGAACGTCGACAACACCAACCACAACAATCGGAACAGACACCGCCCACCTTAGGCAGTCTTGCATCAAGAAATAACATAGAAAATCCGTCTGTGCACGCTAGTTTCGTCTTAACCTAGACAGGCTATCAGCATATTCAAGTACAACGTCAATCTTCTCGTTTCGAATAATCCCGCCCCTAATTACGCCATCCAACCCAGAGACACGGTTGCTGGTTCCCAATAGATTGGATTAGAAAAGCACTGTGCCAGATACTATTGCTAGTACTACACACATCCCAACGATATGAAAGTCAGTAAGTGGGAGCAAAATTATTACACGCCTCTACTATTTGCGTGTCGAGCGTAGAGTAATTTCAATTGCGGTTTCGCATACTCCAACCGGCGCGGACTGATCAGCAGGATATTAATGTCAGAAGAACGGCATTGCTGAATTCTCATGTTCGCAAAGTATCATTCATAATAATTTGTACCATAACCCCTCATAGGGCTGAAATTTCTGTATTACCTATTCTCTTAAGATACGCCTTGGACGATCTACACCTAGGTTCCGGGAAATATATATATATGTTACAATCGCTCGGGTCAATTCACAATCCCTGCTACGGTCGGTTTCATGAGAAGGGGTGTGATTTCGCTCGTGCTCCGTAAAGTAACGGCACGCATCGAATAGCAAAGCAACCTATGTAGCTGCAGAGGTATAAAGCACGACCTTCGTCAAGGATGCAAACTTTCGATAGGACTAGGAACATCATCTTCCCCTTCGTCACTCATGGGATGCTTTGATTTCCGTTAGAAAGCAGGAATAGGGCGATGAAGGAACTAACGTAGAGCAGGGCATTGATCTCAGGTATACCCGACCGCCTGATCTTATTTTCCGATGACTGACGCGGCCCGGATATGTGCGGAGTCGGAACGGAGGTAAACCCTCCAAAAGTAATTCTGCCTTGCAATCTTGAGTTGGAGTATGCAGGGGGCATCCATGATATCTAGCCAACCACATTAAATCCATTTCGAGGATTGCCCAGAAGGAACTGAAAGAGCGCCCAATCTAGACCAAGGACTCCATCTCAGTCCTTTTAGTTTGAAGTCAGATGTGGATGGAGGGTATTATTGCGAATTGCTTGATGTTATCATATCTTCGAGTATTTTCGGGAAATGAAACAAGATTTCATTGCTAAGTGAAACGACTTTGATACTTGTAGCTAATCGCGGTGGGGACAGCTTATTGCGATTGGCGGAGTACCTGCATTATAGCTGCAGCAACACACAGTATGCGTTGCAACACCATGCTCATTGGTGCTAAGTTTGTTCACAGAATACCCTTTCATAACGCGGCACATTTTCTTGATATTCATTCCTAAGACGCCAGCGGACAACGAACCTCTTGGATATACCACAACAGCCTTAAGATAATCGCTAGCTTTTGAGGCAGTGTTTACCACCTGACTTCTGCTGTCACATTGATATGCAAGCCGGGGTCCAAGGACGAGTTTTCCAGAGCTTATGATGTATATCACATCTGATGATACAGGAATCTGAGAGGGCGTGGCGGCCATGGAAGCCTGGAGTAGTCGGAGGAGTTTTTACCCAGCAGGGGGTTAATAGTGCGAGGCTGTCACTTCAGTGGTCCGCGGTGTGTGGCATCGGAATGGCTGTGCAGAGCCTTGGTCATCCGCCCTGGCTCTTCGTATAAAAAATCATGAGTTTGGGTGAGCGGAAACGCCCAATCCCTGCTTCCACAGAAACTTGTACGGATCAACAAAAGCGTTTCCGATCTTGCCCGTCTGCTTGTGAGAGTACGACGAAATATCTGGCGCCCTTGCACCAGGGACTCTGTAATGGATTAGATAACGTACCGGCAAGCTAGCTCTTTCCATACTAAGTTATCGTATATAGTTCGAATCCTAGCTACGCAAGGCCCCTCTTGTAAGGAGCATGTGAAATACGATTTGGAAGGCCTTTCCTCTTTTTTCTCTGATAGACCTTATCTATAAAACCCGCTACAAGGGCTCCCGCATTCATTTTCTAACAAACCTCGATAGAAAAGAATTCATTGCCAACCACACCATACCGTTTGCTCCGGGTACCATGCCGTGTCACACATATCTATAGCGCAACCCATCTTCTGTTATTATATTGGCTCTGCGGCGTGCATAGCCAATTTACTTGTGCATGCGTGGGCGAAAATGGGGGGTTCCAGGGGATTTCTCACATGCTGATAGAAGGCGGCCATCGCGAACATACCGATACGTTTGCATCAATCAGATTCAGTCTACGGAAATCGATTGCGGAAGGTTCGATGCCATCCAACCACAGTACCTAGTCAGCCAACAGCTTCATCTTCACACCTAATTTCACCAACCACGCTTCACACCGACCTTGTACAAAGGCAACACCTTAGCGCCACAATATCTAATTATGCCACAGGGGTAGTGATAAAGCGTATAAGTAGTCGTGGGCAGCATTGGAAGGGAATCGCATGCATTTTTTCTCTGTATCTTGGAAACGTTGCATATCAGACCATGGAATGATGATGTGGCGTTCGGATATGGGTATAAAGCATGCCATGCAGTAATCACAAATAACGTCGAGTGGAACAATGAGCAGTTGCGGAAGCGGTGCGGGGTAAGAGGGTTGTATTGTGAGTTGGTCATTGTTTAGATGAGCTTCAATAACAGCACACCATTCGAGATCGTTTCATATCATTTTTTGATTTTGTATCCATATCCAAAAGTGAAAGCATGCTAGCTAGTAGGTTGTCGGTAGGGTGCGTCAAACTCAACATGCATAGATCGTTCACCGCGACAATGTTAACTAGGTACTCAATATTAATATACAAGAAGAGATGTTAGCTATGATCAATTCAGTCCCAGGTGCTGCGTTGGTATTTCTCCTCGTATTGGTGCAGTTCAGTTATGAAGGTTGCTGTCTAGTCCGACTTTCATGGGTTGGGGTTTTATTGAGGGATGTCCGTTTACAGTTCCCCCCGCGCCGTTATACGTTTCTGAAGGTTACTTGCCAGAGAATCAAACAAAACGTTGCAGGGGAAGTGCAGCACCTGTAACGGTAGACGACAAAAATAAATCAGTGATCTTAATATGAAGAGGGAATGTTATGATACCCCACCTGCAGCTGTGTTCGAGATCCATACACCAGAGTACAAGATTGTGTCGCCATCCTGCAACCCAATTAATTTTTATCCTTGAAACAAGTATCGGGATCAGAGGCATCCCAGTGCACATCTCTCTAAAAGCACATGCCAGTAAACCGAGAAAACATTCGGTGTTACACGGTAATACCCAAGCCGTACATGGTCAACTACGGCCCCAAAAAGTGCAACGGGAGCAGGGTGAGGGTCACCTCAGGTGCGCGTATGTACCTGATATCGATATCCCTAACACCGTTCAAGCCATTTGTGGAATCGCAACAAATTTGCCTCGAGCTTAAATTAACCGGAAATCATTTCGCAGTCTAAAGATAGATTAAGTAGTGGGATATGGTTATGAGCCGCTGTCTATTTTGCACCTCTTATCACGATTGGATCAACATGGCGCCATAGGTACTCTTTTATAAAGAATCCGCACCATAATAACACCAGAACTCCGCGGTTAATTATGAGGGTAATAACTATTATGGACACTCCCGAAGATGTACTATACCTACATTGTACAATAAAGAGTAGAGCTCTCACTTAGATTTGCCCAGGTCCAATACTCCATATCCCTCAAGTGATCTTTATGGATTAGGTGTACAAGTATAACGCGATACAGAAGAGGTACTGCTTTGGGTGCATACGGTACCGGTAGCGTATCTACATAATTGACGGGGAGACATCATGCCGGGGTTCTCTCTGCTGCCCGCTATCGAAGCGTATTATCCCTTGTACCATAGGCGATGCCAGTAGCAACCACCAGCCGTATTATTTGGACCCGTCTTTTTGTAGCTCGTGCAGCCGACTGCTGCTTCTAATTGCTGGATTTATGGCTTACTGAACTTTCAGACCCTCAACGGCGAATAAATATCGCGGTTGAGCTCAGGCAAAATCTGCACGAGATGGGTCTATCTAGATAATAGGTACCGTATTCTGAGGCTTTCACAACCATCAATCGCTTCAATTCCTGCTGAATTGTCTTTCGAGCTACATAGGCTCTATTAGAACACGGTCGCACATTGTACTTAAGTAGATGCGGATCAAGTCGCGGCCTAAACGTTAATAATTGGTTGGAAGCTTAACTTGGATTGGTTGGCTATATTTTGCACGTGAATCCTCACTACTCCTACATGTACAACAAATTCACACAATAAATCACACGATATCCTAGTGCCATTGCCACCCACCACCACCACCATTCTACAATGAAACGGACGGGTTTAGAGGCCGTGGTATTCGAAATGAAGATGCCCATTGTGCCCTTCGTAGTGGGGGGAGAAGCCACAACTTGGGTTCTCCTTAGGGCAGTTGCGGAGAAAGGAAGGAAAATGTATGTCATGGCCGCAAGCGGTCGAATACAGTATGATTACAAAAAATACATTCTACAATCAACCAACCATGAATGAGTGCACGCACATCCACACAACTCCATACATGTGCACTCATACAAGATAGCACCAAATTAATCATTGTAAAGTTGTAAGAGGCAAAAGTGAAAACCCGTAATTTCTAATATTGAATCCGCTGGCGGTTTCAAAATCTCAAAACCAAGTGAAATCTCACGATAATTCCATATAGTTCTGCACATGATGTCACTCGCTATGTGTTGTGACTTAAACTACAGTAGTGTCATTCAAACTCAGTTGTTTAATCTACCACCTACATGAAATCTCATTCGCTGCATAGTGTAATTCAAACTACGCTGTCGTGTGATATTATATCGATAGAAGAGCTTCGGATGAGGCTAAAATAACAATTTTCGTGGTTGGACAAGTGGTATTTAGTACAAGCCGGTAAGCTTCCGCCGGTGGTTTGTTTCCCACTTCTCATCCACCCTGTGCCATCTCGTTCACCCATTTTCTTGCCGTTCGCAGGGCTGTTGCACGGCTGCCCCTCCCCCCCCCCCAAAAAGAACAATATGTGAGCCCATGGACCTTTCCCCTGGAGGCCTCGGGAGTCTCTAGAAGTCAAGGTATAACAAAATTTCATTTTCAGATAGGTCTTAAATGACACCTTTTAAAATCGTACCGGCACTGCAAATGACAGTTGACGTTCGAACCTCATCTATCACTACAATATATTTCTGCATAGAATCTCACTCGTGGGGGTGCGATTGGAGTGGTATTCACCTCAAAACCCGGACAAGGTGATTCATACGATAGTTGTTGTGGTATCGGTGTAGTGGCAATATAACCACAGGTAATTCGACATCATGATTGTCGTTGTGGGATTGTTATGATTAAACTACAATCACACTACAAAAGTCCCGTTTGTAGTTAATTCACTCAGCTACACCAAAACCTTGTACTATAGGGCACCGCGATTCTGACCTTCTCCAATGTCTAATAATAGCGAAACAGTCATCGGTTATAACTTTCGCACAGACGAATTGCGGGCTTGCCCAAAGTCTGAGCTAGTTCCCGATAGGTAACTCTCTACCTCTTCATGTCTTGACCAGACCCAGATCTTAGCTGACTTTATGCTTAGTATGGTTCCAGCTTCCATTTATCAACGTGCCCATAGAGACCAACCTCCCGAGTTTGAAGTCTGAGTGATAAATGACGAAGGGTTGAAATACTATCCGTTCCCTGTCGGGAGATGTCAATCGTAAAAGGAAGAAGGGGAACATCACGAAACTATATGTCCGACGTAGCCTAAGTTGAGTAAGCAACTGAGGGTTGAATTGTCCGTACTATTTCGTATTGACCTGTCGTTTAGCATCAGCACTGCAGAGACAAATGGCTGTCTGACTACCACTTTATACATTTTCTCCAGGCATCCGATTCGTATGTTTCGAAAAGTCCACCAGCCTCTCATTATCCGCCGTAATGCAGACAGCCTAATTCGTACGATCCGAATAGCGGGCCTGGGTAGAGCTCGCCAACCGTTCATCATGATCGTCCACAGCTACCGCTTCATGATCACATCATAGACGGCTACCCCTCCATGAGATACTTATCTGAACCCGGATTTTACATGCCTACTTACGTACGATACTTGTGCACTAGCCCGAATCTACATTTCTTCCTCCACGACGCGACTTGTATTATTCATCTACTCGACACGTAGTTTTTGCCTCGCATTAGTTGCAACCTGGTTCAGTATATGCATTGAACTGTTGTGTATGTATTGGCTGTCTGGTTTATACACTTGATGCAACTGTTGGGCACTTTGAATTTCTTGAAGGTTTGCGTCTTGGAGCTGGGCGGATGAATGAGAAACATTGCATACACGCCGGGGGAGGAGCGTAGAGTTAGTGGAAAGCAGGGCATAAGAGGAGGCTGCGTCAACTAAAGTATAGAGCGGGAAATTTGAAGGAATTCTGAGCTGGTATGCAATGATGTAGGACTAGTGTTCTATGTACACATATAAACATAATAACTAGAAGACACGATTAGAAGATGGTCTGGTTCCCGGCTTTTCTCGTCGCTTGCCCTGTCGGACGTCAAGCTTTCGAACGCAAATGGAAGGTTGCTTCTAATACAACAAATCCTCCCTCATAACCCTACTGTGGCACCTAAGTGAAGGGTTATTTTGCTGTAGTGCACAAAACAATCTTGGCGTATGTATGCCCGTTCGTCGAAATGATCTAAACGTGGACCCCCGGATCACAACGGCATGCGCATCTTCCACTTGAAGTTTCCCTGTTCGAGCTCGAGTCGGATTTTGGGCCTGTAGTTTCCGGAGGTAGGGGGCGCTCGAAGCACCCGTTAGGAGGTTGTCACTGATCTACAGCATTTGGCTTAGGGCTTGACCGAGACTGAGGTTAGACGAAGCTTCACAGCTACCACCACCAACATTAGGCGGAACCGTAAAAGGGATGAGAAGCAATGAGAAGCAGACTCGAATGTGTTGACAGTGAGTACCGAGGGAATTGTAAGTTGAGGATTGGTGAAACGCTAGGAGGAATCCTGCAGTAGCCATCGCGAATGCGGACTCCGAAACGTGCTAACAATCAGCATGTTTCTATAACTTTAAAGCCCTCCTCCGTCCTTCTGCCATGTAAGCGGTATAGCGATTGTCGGAGTAAAAGCTTGGGCCTTGGTGACCCGATCTAAACCTACACATTTAAAGCGCACGCCGGCCAAGGCAGAATAATCCCTCGAACTAGGAGCTGAGAAATACCGGCAGCTGCAGCTGACATACCCGTAACACGCTTGTTTGGCGGGCTTGTTTATAGTTTCGGAGACTTGACGCGTCGGATGGGCGCGACTCAATCGATCGCTTTCAAGTTGTTGAGAGCCTAATTGTAGATGTAGTCTGTGAGCGTATAACTAAACCACCCTACACAGAAGCGCAAACAAAGAGATGATGAAATGATGAATGGTCCGGCGGTGTGGAAAAATTGCCTTGGGAACCATAATGAGTGCGAACAGGGTGATGGTGCGAAAGCTTTGCGTGGGTACTCTCGTTCCCAGTCCTACGCAGAACGAGTGGAGCTGAGAACGACTAGTGATTGTTCCTTCCCCTCAACTAAGAATCACATCGACTATCCTCGACCACCACGACCGCCTCAGCCGATCTTACGTTGTTGTATAAAATCTATCTTTCCACTGCCTCCTTTGAGGCCGTAATATGTCTGCGCATACTATTCGACGGGTGACGAGGGACGAGTTCGTTGAGTTGGGCACTGCGTTGTATGTAGGCAGGGTGCCGGTGCCAACAAACCAAACTGCGACCATGTTGGAGGGCGCCGATATCGGTCTTTAAACAAGCAGGTAAGCGCATAGGGCCGTCTATCGATGGATCGAACTGATACATACCAATCTCATATGCAGCGCAGACTATATACGTCGTCACGCTACTGGCCAGAAACCCGAATCCGATAACGAACGAGAATGCATGAGCTAATGCCTTTCAATGCTTGAAATCGAAAGAGCGGAGCGGAGTCTAAACTAAACCTGCAAAGTCACGGTTCAGGCTATCCGACTAATCAAGTTCAAGGGAGTCATACAACGGAACCTTGATCACGATCGATGAGCCACCGGCACCGGGCATGAAAAACCACGCGTTTTGAGATAGTGGAGAGTAGCCTCTAGGACATGAAGACAGAAATATGGGGTTATGGGCTGATCGCTTCGGCCCATCGCGGTCATTCCTCCCATTAGTCCTGTTCCGAGTAGTTTAATCACCGTCCTTTTTCGATTTTTGCTTCCATACGTGGGTACTTGAGTATTATGGATAGTGAAATCTGGCTGGAGACTACTCTACCGAGTTAGGAAGTCTTGTTCTTCGTTGGTTTGCTGTTAATCTTGATGAGAGTTTTAGAAAAGGACCTCAAGTGGTGTACGTGCTGCAGCATTTAGCTATCACTGGAATAATAGTGGATTTTAGCAATGACTAAATGCCCCCTACCATTTAATATCTCATCATCACTTGTGTTAAATTCTTGTAGCGAGTGGCATCAAGTTTATCCATTGTGTTGGCATGTTTGTTCATATGTTGTGGTTGCAACCACATCGCGCTGTTTGGAACCTTTACAATGCAGTACGCATCTAGTCGATGTTCCTGTACACTTCCGAGTAGCTTCACTAGTGCATAAGTTCATAGCATCAGAAACTGGTCCACAGCAATTGCTACTAAACATCGTTAATATCTACAAGGTTGAAATGCGGCGAAGATGTGATTATGTATTCCCGTATACTTCCAAGTGTTGACTTATGGCCTGACAGCAAGAATTAGGCATAAACATACCGGCACACTAGAAACTAGTCCACAGCAAGCCCATATCTTATATCCTAAGTCAAGGACGCCCTATGAGCCCGAGTGATGGCATGTGAACTACTGATGCATCCAGAGTATTGAAATATACTTAACAATTCAACAAAATGCAATTCCTCCCACCAGCCCTAAAGAACCATGGCTCACACTCTTGACACGAACTAGCACATAGGTATTTCTAATAGCCGGATGCAGCTGCCGATGCTACTAGGATCTCCTGGCTTGGGTGCACCAAGTTACAATCTAAAGTTTACCGGAGTATCAGAAAATGTGCACCTTGATGATGCAGGCAGCCCTGCGGATTCTCGTCTTCTGTGGATGGAAACCCCAGCACGCACACGGTATATTAGAGGAGCTATTTGTTTTGTTGCACGTGACGTTTGAGGTTTTGACCGGCGAAGGTCAGAGTTCATCCCTCACGTGCGGCAAAGTTGTTATACTTGGGATGAAGGGGTAGACGAAGACAGAAGTATATCATACTCACAGTACAATCTCAAATAATAGATAGTGCACAGTCCCGTGGCTATCTCTCCCATCCATCAATACGAGCATGGGGTTCCCACACATCATATTTGCCCTTCATAGCAATTATATAAGGTATTTCAGGTGATGGGGGTCGTTTCAGCTCCTGTTCAGCACTCCATGCGAGTTTAAGCTCATAGTATCGGAAATTTTCAGCTTAGGCTGTAAACTGCTTATTATATCTTATTTATGCACCCTAGTTCGTGATTATTACTATCCTCTATATGTGCATTCATGTGGCATCACTCGACTCTTCTTTTTAATCCATGGCATCTGTAAGCAAGTTCACATTCGCCGGCGAAGATACTGCCCCCCCAAGAGTAACTCGTTTCTTGGTGGTATGTCTTCCACGCCCTTTCGCCTTCACTCGCTGGCGTGAGTGGCGGCTCAGAAGTAGTCTGACTTCTGTCGTATATCGGAGATTGCGTTAGGAGGGTTCGAGCGAGTACATGGCAGTGTTGACTCAATTACAAACTACAAATCAACTGTATTCCCTGGCCGGCAGATGAGGTTGATAAGGTGGGTTGGAATCAAGATTTCGTTCGTAAGTACGGGGCCACAAAGCAAAAAAAACCAGGACTCAAGGCGATCTCCGTACTAGGTTTTGGGCTGGGGGTAATTTCCACTAGTGCTGAGCACGAGCGTATTCATCACAATCGCACTTCATAAGTAATTTCAGGCCGTCATAAGGAAACAAACTTGCTTTCTACCACTCTACCATTACCGCTGTCCCCATCCACTTATCCTGATTGTACAGCCCAACAAATTCTTCAGCGTAGCGATGTCATTGGTGTGTTAGCTTGGGGGAGTGCTCGTACCGAGGGAGCTTGAAACTCAGACAACAGGCAAGAGGAGATGAAACATGAAACGAGGGAGAGCTGGCATTACTGGTCACTATTTGTCCCGCTCTCAAAGGTTTACAAATAAATATCCTCCTTTCGACATCAGGGCAGAGAATTCTCGGTTTTTGTTTCAATAGCTGTATGTGTAGGTTGGGGGATGCGAGGGTTGATGGAATGAACACACGGGAAGGGAGCCTCCGGATGATCTCGTGCTTATAGCAAGTCAGGTATTAGATGGTCAGTGCTGATAGTCTTAGGCAGCCTCAAAAATGTAATGCGTTGTTTTTACTTCCCACGTTTCTTTGTCATCTTCGTATTATAACTCAGTGATGAGTAATTGGAGGTGCTTCCTAACTATTAACTACAAGGTATTCTCATCGAGCACTCCATTTCTGGAAGTCAGCTTTTGCTGTGCGGTATTGACTGGGGGAGGAGAAGGCTGAGACAACGTCTGTTTATTGCGAACCTTCACATTCTTCCCGGGGTGTCTGGACTCATCTTCCATGACCTGAGTACATGCTGAGAGTTAGGTTTAAGGGGATTCGGTCAGTGGGGTAGTTCTGATTCCCGAGCAAAGGTCTTCGACAAGGAAATTGAATCACGGTCAGCATCTACCCGTAGTATATCCAACCTATGAAGATTTGGGCGGTCCCGCTATGAGCCGCCATACAGGGCGCAGAAACACTGACATTCGAAGCATCGTGCTCGCTACAGTGGTTAAATGCTAGAGACTTATGGAGCAGAAAAGGTTAACGATGGGCAGGACGAATGGATCCCAGACATGGCGAGGAATACGATCCAACCAAGCTTTTTGCTGTAATAAGGATATGGCACCTTTTCATAATTCGTTTAATGTGCACAAGCGACTTGTAACAATGCACAAATTTATGTTGGCTAATATTTGTGGGGGCGATGTAGTTATACATACCTAGGTATGTAAAGTATATGTTTATTATACCAGTACATGATTCATGTGAATCCGTGGTTAGAATGACTAGGAGCTAGCTGTTAACAAGAGGATCGAACGATGATAAAAATGGGTGTTGGGCCTGATGTTGCTCAACAGAGGGAGAGTAGAATAGTACATGCCGCCTAGAGATTCTCTTCAGGGGGACCGCACCGCAGGAAGGAGCTGGGTAAAGGGCAACTTTCTTGGGAGAATGCTCTAGGACTTGCAAAAGACACTACGGATTGGACGACTTTTGCATGTGAGGCATCCTGACAGCGGTGTATAAAATTGACCGGATAGATGCCCTCTCTGAATCCTGGTTTCGGAGATAACCATACTAACTATTGATGTCTATACTACCACGTCTAGTATATAGAGTACCGATACATACTCTCTGGAAAGCGACGCAAGCAGCTCTCTTCCATTTGGGCTTTTCAACTTGCATGTCTGCGAAAACAGTAGATGGCAATCCTATTCACCGCATCTCTTGTTGGGGGCTTTCGTTTGTATCACCGCGTTTGGTAGTGGACGACCAGACTTATGGGGTGTGTATATGCGGCTTATATGCCGTAGCTGCAAACACTGAGTGCAATCGAACGAGATTGTCACAGGACGCGAGTTCTGGCTGCAGGGAGTTCAAATAAATCACCGATTACGGGCGTAGGTGGCTTAGTTTTAGCTCCCTAAACCTACCTCATGGAGTCAGTGTTTCGGCTTCACATTTGCCCCGTCTCACAGTTTTCTCGTTTGATAGAAAACTGCACGTCGCTACGGCAATCTTTTCGGCAAGGACGGCCTCTGAGTTAGAGATGTGGGGGTACTGTACTCATACAAAACTTGTTGGGTACCTCTCTAAACTTTTTGTCTCACATCTTGCCCCAGTCCTCCTCTGGCAATGGCTTACAAATCTTTACTAATCAGCATGTTGACCGATCGCAAACAAGTTAAGAAGTTCGTTCGGCAAAAACATGTGATGTAAGAAAATCTAAATGTGCAGCAGATAAGACGGGTAAGATAAGATTGATTATGGTTAGATTAAGCGTTGGCATGGAACCCATTGATCTCCCCACACGTGCACAATCCTCCCATCCAATAGTTGCGTTCCACGCTGGCCAGTCGAGCAATCAGAAAGAGATGGTTCTGTGGTTGGCATGTGACATCGTACGTGTATGAGAGTAGGCATGTACCTGCGTCGTTGTCACGGAAGTTGTCAGCCCAGCAAAGTGTCAAATTCTGCAGCTGGCTTGTTTTCTTGACGGCGATATCAACTGTCTGGTTCCATTTGTGCTAAATAATTATTTGTTCTTCAATAGTAGCATATTTTTAGGACAATATTGCGCCATCTATGACAAACGCTGCTTCCAGGCTTCCGATTGAATCCGAATTGTGCAACGCCATGCTTACAACCTCAGCTGTCTTCTCCATCCCTTTCTTTTGTTTCTGATAGGTTTCATATTGTTTGCTACGCACGGCAGATGTGTGAATGTGTTCCTGCCCTTCGGGTACCTTTGTGTGCGTGTCGAGTGTGGGTGGTTCGGTGAAGAGTTACAGGAAAGGATCTAAGGAATATCGAATTAATAACAGACGTAGGACTGGAGTTCGAGCCTCATACACTCTACTTACAAATCGTACTGCGGTGTCCTTGTCGAGAAAACCCTACCAAACTCGGTCTAATCTTTTCCCTCGGTGATAAGTCCACACAGTTGCTCTCGAAGCGTCCTCTTCTGCGTAGTGGCGTGCTTACACCTATCATCATCTGGTTATGTTTGTTCAAGTCTCAAGTAGGGGAACGATCTAAGTACATCGTTTTGGTATGGTGAGTTGTCTTTGTGTGACTATCGTTTTGCCCTGTAGATGTTAGGAATTGGACAATTAGACGTCTAGTTGGATAGAATCCAATAGGAAAAAAGTTAAAATAATTCTCTTCTCTTGATTTGTAGGGGTTGGTGAATGGGTGGGTTTGAAATACTTGGATGATGCCCTTACGCAAAATGTTGTTTGGTTGACAGCGGTAGATAGTTTATAGCTATCGAAAAGTGTCCATCTAGTAGGTTGATTGGTCGGGCTAAGGTGATCAAGAGCTGCTCTTAGCGCAGCTAGTAAGATACCCCTAAGACTTTTCCATCACCCGTCTGGCTTCCTTACATTCTACAACCACCTCTACCTCCATCAAGGAGTGATGTACTTTATCTATGCCAATGTTCACCACGATGATCCGATGGTTAGCCTCAAAATCACTCTAGCTGCGAGGACTTTAGAGCCTTCGTCGTGGAACAGCCAGGAAAAGGGACCTTCAGCCCAACGCAACAGTCCTCGATGGCCCTCCCCATCCATCCAAATGCTAGCCATAGGTACGGTTCGCGTCGGGATACCAACGAGCGCCTCCAATATTCGTCAGCAGTCAACTCTCCGAAGACCCCTTGAGGTAACGGTATTCCCTTGTTACTTGTTGACGAGAGTAAACAGTAGCTCTATTTCCGAGATCGACAGCACTTCCACGCGCGGCTACGCGTCTTTGCGACGCTGCAGAAATACCGCAGCAACCCACTACTCTTAGCACAAAGCACAAATACGGTACCTCATGCATCTATAGCACTCGAAGCCTTGTGAGAATTATTGCGAACACAGATGGATGCTTTCAGCTTTGGAGTGCTCTTGACAAGAGTATAAAGGTGTCACCTCCCACCAGCCGATCATATCTTCCGAGGATCTGGGTTCTTGCAGCCACCTACGTATATCAGAGACAGACTATATGGACCAAACCCTCGGGTCAATACCGGCATGTTACCGGGTTCCCCCGGGTTCCTACCAACCGCCTGTAGCTATCCACCGGAATCTGTCCGTGGTATACTGCAGAGTGCAATCTCTGAGACAGGACTGGATTTAAAATGACTCAATGGTTTTTCCTATTCTTTCAGGCAAGTTTCGTCCCTGTGCATTAGTTCGATCTAGGGTTATTTGGGAAACAAAAAGCAAAGCAACACATTAATACGATGCTAATATGGAGTGTAGCGTAGCATCATCGCCTTTATCCCGTACGCGTATTAAGGGGTAATACCATAGCACCAGTTTTGCCGAATATAATACCATCTACTTTAGACATTTAAAAGAGAGTGATGCCAACATCTCTTCTGCCTGATTGCATCGTCCACTAATTTCGGATGACTTGACCTGTATGTGGGTTCCCCGAGCCCTATGAAAGTGGAACTGCTAGCTGATGATGATGCATGGAGATTCCCCTTGGACGGCATCCATTGATATGCGAGAGGTCCCCGAATTCTGTGAGGTGTACCAACCTTTGGCAACAGAGATCGACCTCTACCCCCACACGGCCAAGTGTTCGATACGGAGACCAATACATTCATTGTTCTCATGCATGCCGCCATCAAGATCGCTGCGGAAATCGCACTTAATCTCCAGCCCAGTTATCCGACAGATAGGCAGACATCGGATATCCATCAAGATGAATTCCAGACTTGGTCCCTTAGAATGCACGAAGTTCTCCGAACTTCTTTGCATCTGCAATTATACCACTATTAGGCCATTGGCCATCATTTCTACTTTTACGTGCCGCATGTGCCGCATGTATCGCCTGCGCCGCCGGTGCCGCATATGCCGCCTGTGTCAACTACCATCTGCACCAACTTTGCCGCTATGATAACTATTCATCATTGTTGGCTTCGCCGATAAAACCCACACTCCCAGCAGTTTCGGTCAAAGTAATCCTTCTCCTACTTCTTCGCCCGGCGCAGTCCGTACTACTTTGAGAGCTCCCGGCCAATGCCGAATAAATGGCACATCCGCCTTTCAAAGAAAGGAACCACGGACCCCAATGCGCGCCAGCTTCACGGGGAGTCTGATTATAATTGCGTATAATTCGCTCTCCCCATACGTTCGTACGATCGTTCAATACTTTAGTCCGGGTCGTTACTCCCGTGGTACGTGAGGCTTGCATATCCGACATCATCCGCCTTCCATACCTGGGCCAGGTGACATCCTGGCAGATTTGGAAACCAGGCAATCAAAGTAACTTATTTGATCTCTATTGACTGGGACCAGACACCACAGCACACCCAGGTCTTGGCACTGATGTTCCAGCCAACGGGATTAAGGTTAGGTTCAGCGTTGCTCTCGAGATTCCATTGCATATGCAAGATACAGATTTCGTGCGTTGTTCCGATTCCTTCTCATCGGAAGAAGTGGTATAGATGCACATGCTACTCTGCAGCTGGATTTTCAATCGAGATCGATCGGAAGGGACCTTGGGGATAACGCACCTAGAATACTCTCGGGAAATACTCCTGTATGCTCGATATGTACTGGTATAGTGGCACCCACACCCTAATTGTGTGTGGGGTTGTAGCGCGAGAGAGGTGTAGATCTCAAGTTTTCTACTGGTATCTCCCGATTCCACTCCAGGGGGCTTGAAAGTGTACTCTACTATTGCACATTTCGCCTATTGCTTGTCCGTACGTTTTAATCTCGATAGCCCATACTGAATATAAAACGACTAATTGGAGAAATCGAAGCAGGAATATATTTTGGTGCCTTTTCCGTTGGCATCCTGGCCATAACGATGGTATGGGCCTTGACTTAATTCGCATGCGGGAGTGCGTCGGGCGCCTAGTGTGCAGCGGCGATCTTATTGGGCGATTTACGACCCCTGGAGGGTTACTAAATTGCAAATGTTTTCAGCCGCATTTGTGAGTACATAATTCACTGAATTTTGAATATATGTACGTGAACCGAGTTTGAATCTATGATCTAAGTACCAAAGGGAAAATATTAACTAAAGAAATGACAATAAAGAATAGCAGAGGTTAGCTTAATAATAACACCCGATATGAAAAGCCAATCTATGCCTATGAAAATTTACAACCAAAACCAACGCATCAATCATATCATAATGAACCGACAGCCCGAAGAAAGAAGAGTCGAACCAAGGACAAGGGAGAACGGACGGGGAACAATTTGGCCAGCTTCGCCCAGGCAGCTATGGAAGGACCTAGTGTCCCTAAGTGGGAGGAGGAAGTTGATGACGCCAGATCGACAGAGCAAAGAGAAACGAAAGGCAACGAGATCAAAAGTAGCCTTGAATTTGAAAAGTTCTACCGCGGCAATTAGTTTCGGCATGGGACAGCAACTTGGACACTAGGGTACTTACCACGGGGCCGTACCGCCCAATGATTCCACCAGTCCGGACGATCCCGGTCTGAGGTAGGGCTCAGTCCGGTCTGGTCCAAAAGCATGGTCGGACTGGACTGGACTAATCCACCCCCGGACTACTGGAATCATTGGTACCGCCAGTGGAACCCGACGGTTGGTTTTCTGCTAACAATCGGTCGGCTTCGCTAATAGATGCCTGTACCTTGGCGTTGCGGGTACTGCTGCTGCCACCACCAGGAACATAAGTCAGGCCGTTCCAGCCAGGCACACTGACTCCCCTTCCGGTCGCTCTACCCGTAGAGGCAGGCTGGTTCTTGGACTCGGAGCTTCTTATACTTATGTCAATTTCATTGCCAGATGCCCTGGAATCAGACTTGGGTCAACGCACTTGTCCATGGTCTTTGTCTTTATCTTGAATGACGGTGGGAGGTGAAGGTACCGTGCTGAATATAAAAGGTAGCAGGTTTTATCTAAACTAGCAGGGCAGTTAGTTGTTGCTGGATCGAACGCAGTGAAACGACGAAGATTTTGGGTGTCACCTAGGCGGTAACGGGGGCAATCTACTTGGTTGTATATCATCAGTATGTGTTGGGAAACTTTCAGTGCGTGGGCCTGCCACATACCTAGAAATGCAACAATATAGGCCCCGGCGAACTACAACAACTGATTTGAGATGAAAACGATGGGGCGAGCAGTGGACTTGGACTTTGGTGATGAGCTTCCGGCTGGAGGTGGCGACGATGATCGAGAGCGAATATCCTCCTAGAAAATTGGTTCGATGATAGGACTCTGGAATGACCGACCAGTCAGCACAGATAGGAACAAGATCTCTCCGTTATGGAACCCTACCGTGGCGGGCAAGCAAAGGTGGAAACAGCAATGCAGAACACGGTGATGGCAGTTGAGGACTGATTCGAAGAGGATGTGTTAAATGCAGATATTTGAAGGATTCGGAGTCTCGAAGAGGACGAAGTTGTAGAAGAAAAGCAAGAGGAAGCATTGGGGTTTATATCCGCAGGAGAGCTCCGCCGAATACATCAGGTTTGAGGCTGGTGGCCATGACCTTAACTCCCCTGCCACCCAGGACAGTAATCCACCTCGAACTATCATGGCTGTAGTTCTTACGAGCTAGAGCTAGAGGTAGAGCTAGCTAGCTGGGAGCTCCGAAAGTCGGCCGTCGCCCCTGGTCGGGTTTGCTAGGCAGTGCCGTCGAGAAATTTGAGGGAAGGGTTGGTGGCTATGTTCTTGGGTGCATTCGACATGGTATGATGAGTGAACGTGATGTGCTCGAGTGTTCGGTGTTGAGGACAATCGTCACTGGTTTCGCCCAGAATAGGGGGATGACATTATGGCTTGGCACTGTCTCCGACAACTTGCCGAGGATTTCACAGCGAATATAATATGGTTATTATAACACGACGGTCAAACAACAATTGAGAATTCTATCGAGGTCTATAGCTCAATTCTACGGACAAAGCCAGTTCAAAATGGCTTAAAACGGGGGATGAAGTATCGACTGAAGCGTATTATAATCATTCAAAAATCTTCCCCCTTTTTGCTTACCGAACTTCTTGCAGGATGGTATCACTGATAAGGCTTCGCGAATTCGGTTAACCAATACACGTACAATAAGTATTCATCTTGTCCATCTATCCAAGCAACACACGACTAGCGGATTGCGGCCCGTGGATGAGGGGAAGTATATCACAACTTTCGGAATTCTTGCAACACCTTATCGCGGAGAGTTCCAGTGCCTGAGGTCAAAGTTACTCATCTCACAGATGAGAGGGAGGTTGAGGCTACAGAATATGGAATATTTTGAATAAATTTTCACTCCGGTGTTTCAGCCTAAGTTTCATTTCTGCGTGTAGTATCTACTATGGTTGATCTGATTTGCTCAAGAAATTCTGCCTTGTACCTAGGTAAGATTCAATTTGGACGTATATGCGAGTAATCACACATTCCCACTGTTGGGAGATTACAATTCAAGCTATCGATTTATTGGCCAACGCGATCCGGTGGGTTCAAATGCCTAAGGGTTTTGTTTGTTTACAATTGGGCAACCACTGAATCCACTTTCTGGTGGATTTGTGGTAGTAGATGGGTATAAAGTGTTGCTGTCTTTCTCGTCCTATTCTTCTAGTGGTTACAGAAGATTATAGACGGCCGAATATTAGGATCCAAAGGTCAGATGGCAGTCGGTCTTACCGGATTAAAGGCAATTCACAGACGGAGTTTTTCACAGCCACGCATCTAAGCAACCACGACTGCATTTCCAATTATGTCGCAATTATCTGCACCCTTGCAAAATACGCCATCCTGGTAATGTGTTCTCAAGAATTGTAGGGTCGGGGGCTGGCACAGTTGCATATAGGACTCGTAGCGTAGGAACATTGAGTACGCCTTAGCTTGGTATTCTTCTAGTGATGGGGTCATCCGATAAGCAAGACAGAGAGCAACACTTTACGCATTACCTTTTCACTCTGAATGGCGAAGAACCCCATTCCTATCTGCTGTACACTGCCATGGCTACTTTCCATCGACAAGATCGAGATTGGCTACTCACTTACCACTTGCCTCTGTATCTGGATATATCCCCGTTCTCATACACCTTGTGCTCAGCACTCAGGTCACAAATGGACTAAATCACCAACACGAACTACAGCAACCTGCATTCAAGTTTTGCTCGTATGAATGTATGCTGGAAGTTAAAGAACGGCACATATTCTACTCTGCCCTGCAACTATGTCTCAGCCTCGGTTGCAGGCAGAGGTGTGTGTTCACTTATGGTTGGCTTTCTCTGACTCTTGATCCCGCGGCCCGGCTGCTGTACCTTGGAGATACAGTCATAATTGCTTTGCGAGATCGGCTTTCTCGACAGCACCCAATCCTATAAGCCATTGTAATAGTAGGGGTTACCTTATTAGAGCTCGCTTTGGTACTTTGTGGACGTGGGATAAAAAAAATGGCCCCCAAGCCGCTTCAAATTTGAGGCGGATGAAAACGACGTCTCGACTGCGTAACCCTGCCCACAACTCTTACAAACATCCCGCGCCCTCCGAAATACAGGTTGCTTGTGGTACCTCGATCTGGACCTGCGACTAACGGTTAATCGGGTTGAAAAAGCAAATTAAATATTTTAACGACGTGAAATGTGATAAAATGAGGCAAAAGCAATGGTATACTGTGCAAGGAAGGGACAGAGGTGTCACGATTCTTGACTAAGGACTCTTTTATGTAGAGGTTATTTTACCGACGCGTTTCAGAGGCACCGTATTATTGGTACCTAGTACTAACTTGCATACACTGATAAAGTAGAAGTTATTATATTCTTCAATGTTCCTAAGACGCCTGACAGACGGTGAAACTACAACTCAGGACATAGCAAGACTGCCTGGTGATAGCTGTTAGCCTCGGGGCACTGTTACCACCTGACCTTCATGGTTGTCAATATGCATGTCGGGGTTTGGCGGCGAGGGCCTACGGACGTCACACTTGATCCCATTGATGATACGGGAACCTGGGAAATGTGAGGCGTGCGGTGGAAGTTCACCTAGGCAATCAACTGAGGGCAGAAAGGTGTGATTTTTTCGCCGGAAGGGATGAATGCGATGCTGTCATTCATTTCAGTAGCCTGCCCGGCCTGACATCTACAATGGCTGTGCAGATTTTAGCCAGTCACGACGAGCTTGGGCTTTCCTATAACTTGCCTCTGGGCTCTGGCTCTCTACAGGACATCACAAGTCTGAGTAAGCGAGAAAACCTGATGACAGGCTGATATATAATATCGAAGAGTTTGGCCAATTGGTCCTTTGGCGCTGAGGATTCTACAGAGCAGGGAGGGTGTCAAACGTACTGGCACGCACGCTCTATTTCAGGGGTGGAAATAGTCCGTCTGCTTGCCAGTACTACAGAGTCCGACAGCATCATCCACCCACCGCATTCAGGTTTTGACTCCCGAAGGTTACGGCACCCATCGGAACTTGCCGTTGGTGGGTTAGGGGTAAAGCCGGGCCAGATCCATCAGTAGCTATCCCTGCTCTATGCTCCGTATCTCGCGACACCGCTCGAGGCAAATTGCAATTGAAATGCGTTGTCGTAAATCGATCTTCTCCCTTCTAATAAACTTTAACTATAAACACCCTCCAAGGGCCTTACCTACCAAGTCCAAACGATCTCTCTCAGCTTTTGCTATTCTTCAACAGTGCTGTCGCAAAATCTCGATGTATCGATATATATACAACCACATTATGTTTATGGGGATTTGCGGTGCGTGTGCCGTGCCGTGTTGCGAATCTCTTTACCACGATGCACTTTGCCATGGTATCGGTTCCGCGTGTGTGTATAGCCAAATTGCGTCCTGCATGTGCATGGTTGCCTGCGGGAGCAAAAATGGAAAGAAATGCAGGGCTTCGAACGTCACGGTACCCCTCCTCCCGACCAAAATAGGTTCTCTGGCTCTATCTGGTAATCAATTTACTTTTTACCCTCGGAACGAGAAAGAAGATCGGCAGTATCCGCAATTGCAACACGTCTCATCGATAAATGGACTTCGCGAAGATCAATGGTAACACAAGTAATGCGTTCCCTAAGTTAGACGTATTCATTGGTCCTAGTGCCTCTAGTTGCGCGACTTAACGTGTTGGGTTCAGCAGTTCGGTCACTTTCTCGTATATGTTATGGGGGGAATTATCCTTGTAGGATGAGATTATCCCTCTCGACTTCAGAGAACTCGCGGTGGCCTATGCATTCCAGGCAATAGTCGGTAAGCTAGGGTGTTTAGATTGGAATTTTTTCCCCTGGGGGTTGCTGTTGTAATTAGCAATAGTACGGATACTAATACTTATTTGTATGAACAACACAGCTCAGAACACTACCACAACAATGGCCCCGAATCAGGCTCTCAAATGTATATATGCACTAAGATGAAAGTGGAAGTGACAAAATAGGAGTGTGGCAGGGGTGTGTGAGAGAGCCTGGAGACATCGCTCCACACAAAAGTTCGCGGGTCAACCGGGTCATCAACCTGGTGAAAATCTCACACACGGGTTTGTACCGGATTTGCAGGGAAAGAAGAGTTAAGAGTGGGGGAAAAAGAGTTTATATGGGGCTCTAAGCAAATTGGACAAAACTACTTGTGCAAAGTTCAAAGAGAGTGATTGGATTAAGCTGGCTATAATCCAGATCAAGCTTTGGGTCAAGGCTGCAGTGATTGCAAATATGCTGGAATTTTTTTAAAAAAAACTCGGCACTGACTCAGGTAGATGTAAACAAATACCCCCCAAAAGCTCAGCTCTCTGGAGGTAATTTTGATTTTTGGTGGGGTGATGTCTTCAGGCCCTTTCACCTCACTTTTCTTCATGATCTCAATTTGGATCAGACTCACCATTTCGGTTAGTATGAAATCACGTGAGATTAAGGGCCTAGGTACGAGGCTACAACAATGAGTTCTCTCATAACAGTTTGTTTTTCGGGAGGGATGCCGAATGTTGGGATTCGGGTATGATGCGTGCGCACTTGGAATGAATTCGCTGACACCGTCAAACGGGCACCCACACAGAATCGCCCCGCGGATGCAGCATGCAACCACCATTTACTCGGGTATGAGGGCAAGGTATCGGACGTATCATCAGGGGTGAATGTTCTAGTTGGGTCGGTGCACTTGTTAGTTTTCTGTTTGTTTTCTGCTTGTTTCTCTAGTTGCACAGGCCTAGATACGGACCTGAAGTCGGAAACCCCATTGGGTACGGTCCGAGAGACAAAATGGAATATACAAGATTCATTGCTGGTCAAAGCTCCCATACAAATCTTTATTTCAACCAATTGTCATTCCCTGAAGTAAGATTTATTTCGAGCAGTTTAATTTTCTTCCTGATCCTTTTAGGCCCTTTCCTCGAGTACCTAAGTTGTGCGGCGCGATCATGACTTGCTACGTATATTTGATCCTTTGATCTCCTATATGGGCTTGAAAATCAGAAAACATTTGGTACAAACCCATACAAATTTCTATCTAAACTACTAAGTTTTTCTACAGGCTACTTAACTACTATTACTGATGGTTGGCATTAACGCTTTTGCGACCCGTGCCACTCCCCCTCCCAGGGGTATTCCCACCTTTTAAGCTAAGACAAGTACTCTTGCATAAAACTCTATATATTCTATCCACCTTCTACATCTTGCACTACGCTTTCTATTCGAATCCTCTACCACGAGTCTATTTCGTATCGTGACTACTCTATCACTATCCGATGTCTAACGAAGATACAACGGTTGTCGTTTACGACTCCCACACTGATAGATTATGGACTTGTCGGCGGTCTGAACTAGTTCCCTGTAAGTCCCTACTCTCTCCGCACTCTGCCCAAACTCATCTTTGACTGATTGTTTGGTACGGTTCTAGTTACTAATTATAGATGTGCTCGGGATGACCTGCCTCCTGGTGGCGGCAAATTTGCAGTCTGTGTGGATGAAGCTTCCGGTAACTGGGAGGAAATATCGGTTGTTAAACTTGACTCTCTGCCCAAAAATATCAGAGATGAAATGAAGCGGGGGAATATCACGAAGTTATATGTCCAACATAGCCCGAGTTGAGTAAGTTACCGAGTGTTATCCACTAATACTCGTGTTAACTGTCAGTTACGTTAGTATCAGCCTTGCAACGCAAGTGGCGGCCCGACTGCAGATTTATATACACTTCCGCCATGCAGATAGCCGATTCCTACGTTCCGGAAAAGCAGGCAAAGTTCACCAACCGTTCAATCCATTCATCACATCGTCCCAAAATACGGCTACTGTCTATGAGAAACATCTCTAACCTGGCTTCCATATACTCTCGTATACAATACTTCCTGCACCGTCCTAAATCTACATTCCTTTAGAACGGAAATGTTGAAGGCATTCTGAGCCAGTCGACAATGCTGCGGGACTAGTACTTTATGTACATATATATAGCAAGGGCTGGAAGATTTGATTAACAGATGCTCTCGTTTCCGGTTTCTCTTCGCTCTCCCTTCTGTTGGACAACGGGAAAGTTGCTTCTAACAACGGTTTTTATGCCCAGTAACCCCCTCAAAGCCAGTATTTTGCAGGATAACCTCCCACTACGTAGGATAACCCTCTGATACTGGGGATCGAGCTTTTACCCTTAAATATATCTGGTATCTGTGCAAGTTCATGGGTTTTGAATTGTGGTATTACATTCTACTTGTACATTCTATTCCTCCAGTCCATGTCTTCACCAATTTCATGTCCTGTCACTCAGGTAATATCCCAGTCGCTCCCACTCTGCTTCCTGTCACCCAGGTAATATCCCAGTCGCTCCCGCCCTGCTTCCTGCATCCCACTTTGCTTCCTCAAAAATTAGGTGTGGGTGGGTGCTGTTTCTGGTATAGTGATCGATACCTCTGTAGGTTGAACAACATGGAGGGGCGCGATCTGGAATATCTGGTAGTGTTTGAAGATATATAGCGGTGTTGTGAGTGATCACGGTTGAAATCAAGAGAGCAGAGCGGGATGTAGTTATTAGGAATGCTGGGTCTCAAAGAGAGAAGGTAAAGGGGTATTACGGATTCTTTTGACTCACGGTCTGTGCTTGAGTAAACCGTCAATAGAACTGGTGGGTTATCCTACATAGCGAGAGGGGTTACCGGGCATAAAAACCGTTCTAACAATAGTTAATATCCCTCTCCCACTCACATACCCGCTCTAGCATCAGAAGTGAAAGGATAATTTTCTGTAGTGCGCAAACTATTTGGCGTATGCTCACTCGTCGCAACGCCTAAGAGTGGACTTCCGGCTCACAACATATGTGCATGCCCCTGTTGAAGTTTTACTGTTCGAGCTCTAGTCGAGTTTTGGGTCAATGGCTTTCCGGAAAATATAGAAGCCTGAAAGCCACCGCCGACTCTACAGCACCCGGCCCTCGCATGCACTCTATCGACCGAGACGGAGGTGTTTGGCAGTGTTTGTCGGGGCTCTCGTCGTAGCCTGCGTGGTCGCCGCCGAAATGGCGCTCATTTCCTCTTTTCTCGATGTGTAGACCTTGTATCTAAACCGGCTATCGTCTCCGCCACCATTTGGCTACATTCGATTCGTTTTGTGATTGACATGGTGTGGAATCTCCTCCATCTAGGATAATGTGCTTTGCAAACGGGTGGAGGACGAACAACTCCCAGTATCCGAACCACGGATCCAAACATCGCCCGGAATCGTAAAGGAATCAGAGACATATCGAATATACCGACGTATAGTACCAGCTGGAATTGAAGATTATCGTCGTGTTGGTGGAATCCTGGGTGGAAATTATGCAGTGGCTCTTGCGAATGCGAATGTTGAAATATGTTATCAACCAACGTTCTCTGTAACCCTTAAAGTTCCTTCAAATCGTTCTCATCATACTAGCAGTATAGCCATTCCAGGTGTACGGCCTTAGGGCCTTGTTGCCTCAACCACGATCCATGGTTCTGAGGCACTCGCTGGCCAAGGGAAGAGCATTCTCTCAATACTATGCCTCCACATTCGGGCTGGCATCGCATATTTGTGCCAATATTGTTAAAAGAGGGGCTCGTGGATGGATATTGCGATGTCTAAAAGTCGTGCAGTAACGTTCGATGTGAAGCATGCAAATTACCTACAAGCCATTAGAACTCTCAAGATGTTCTTACGCCGGGTATATACCATTATTCAATGTTCAACATCGGTTGCGTACTATCCATCACCAGATCCGCTCGATGCTGCTTCGCTTAGCGAGCTCTTTAGTCATGGTTTCATGACAGACTTGTTCGTCGGAATGGACTCAGTCGGTTGCCTTCAAGTTATGGAGTGCCGGATCACATCTGTAGTCCGTGAGCATATAAAATTGCCTTATACACATGGATAAAGGAACGCCCGCTGTGTCTTCGTGGGAGGTTGTTTGGGAACCGTTGCAAGCGAGCACTAGGAGTTGATGAAGTGCTAAGGTGTGACACGATAAGCTTGACAATTGCATTACGATAGCCTCCCTTCGAATTCAGCTTCGATTCCTATTATATATTAAGAATCACCATCGACTGTCTTCGACAACCATGATCTCCCGGTCGATCTCACATCGCTGCTCCAAATCCATCTTGCCTAGCTCTCCAAAGCTTCAATATGCCTATCCAGGCTGTTCAACGCACCATGAAAGACGAATTCTGCCCGGCGCCCATGTTGGAGTGTGTATAGGAGGTGCGGAGAAGTGTAAGCCCAACTGCGAGCGACCGTATTGACGGCGGCCGCCTTTAAAGGAGATATGTGTATGTAGAGTTTTCAATCAGCCGACCGAAACAGGATTCAGCTGAGGACTGACACACCGGTCTGGTGCGCGGCGCTAAATCATATAACCCGTCACGCTACTGGCCAGAATATCTAACAAATCCGATAACGCATGGAAATGCACGAGCTAGTGCCAAACTGAAGCATTTAGAACAAGGGATTAAATAGTAACGGTATTTTGTCGTGCTTAGCCTCATGCAGCTAGGCACGAGAAAAGGTACAGTACCTTTTGCCATTGCTTAAACTCGCCGTTATCCCAGAGGTTTTCAGGTGCTAGACAGTCGCAAAAAGTAGCCAGAGACCGACATCCTGTTTCCAAAGCCATAGACGCAGTACATACTAGCATCAACAGCAATAGATACTTCTTCATTTGAGGATTATGAAAAAGTTTGGGGTGTTGCTCACACTCTGCACCGCGTAAGCCAATCGAATACTTACTCTAATTGTGTGAGATTCTGCGTGCGCGTGTTAAAATACATGCAATGTGTGGGATAACAGCGTACACTAAGACCAATCGAATTTGATACGGGGATTAGAAAAACAACATAAGCCATATCTCCTCATATTTTTAGTAGTAGGTAGAGGAGTACTTCAAGCTGCTGTCTCTCCAAGCCCCAGTACAAGGCTCGCAAGCCATTCTACAGCTGGTAGAAAGTACACCATAGGAAGTGTTGAAGAACCATCCATTCGAATGCTTGTGGGATTTGTATTAGCCCCTAACGGCCACTAGAAGGTAGTTTTCAGCCATAATAGCTAATTGGTCGCGATTGTGACTCCTTTTGCATGGCTACTTTGAACTTGGCCCGTTGGATGGCTGGAGCCGTGTGCAGCCGCTCCGACCAGATATCACGTCCCAGTCCTTTGAAGTTACACTTTTCAGGCAGCAGCGAGTATGTACGTAACGCTCTAGTAAGCTGCTTATTGTTGAGCTAATTAGAAGTACTATGCGATATGCCAAGCATCTATAATGCAACTTACCGTTTATAGTTAGCACTATTAGTCATCGCCTGGCTTTATGTCGTATACAATACAATTAACATCTTCACATACGTACGCGTACCACTCTCTACGCGAGCATCCGGTTACGGTACAGCACTTATTGTGCTTGTTATTCGTTGTCATAGCAACTTGATATAAAATCTTTTGTTAGTTATACATGAGCATAGAAATGAATATGCATTTAAATGTCTAACTATACGCCTATCTATATTTAATTGCTGTTCGAGCAATCAATGAGTTCAGATTGTCTCCAAAAAAAACCCCCCATATATAGAGTAGTATGGGCCAGGCTTTTCAGCCTCTTGCAAGTCTAAACCTAAAGCTTAGCACGAGTGTCTGTTTTCTTATTTTTTCCCTTTTTTACAAATTGGTAGCTCGACTTTGCTCTCAAGGCCTTCACTTCATCAGTATTGTACTAGATTCAACAGGCTTCCAATTTGCTGAACTATTCTGCTGCACATAGGGACTACATACGCGTATACGGCTGCCAATTCTTCCTCAGCATGCATTTTGCCTGCTCAGTTCCCACCCACCCACTTCTCTAATACTACTCGAATAGTGTCACTTATGCACGAGTTTCCACCTGTCACAGACTCGATTCCGAGTTTACTGGCATCAGATAGATTTTATACCCAGGATTGATTTCTATTTCTATCTACATTGCCCTCTTCTCTGCCTTCAACCTCACACAGTTTCAGTGTTCTCAACCGTCCCGTCCGACGGCCGGGGACGGCGAAACTGTTGCTATAGTATGTAGGGGAGAACAGTGTGTGTAGATTCTGTGATACAGAGAGAAGAGAGAAGACTCGACTTATATACAGAGGATCATCGGGGAAAACTTTGATGCTTTGCCACCCTTTGCCACTCTGAGTCACTTGCCACCACCAGGTATGCAACAAAAACACCGTCCCCGGCCGACCTTCACTGTCTTCAGCGGACACCAAGCATTTAGGTGTTCTATGAGACTAGATATGGTAATGGATAGAGTTTACAGTACATATTGTGTGTAAATCTGAAGTTCGGTATGATTCATCTCGTGAATTTCATCGGGGCTGCCGGGAGCGACCCGGGACGGCAATGTGGCGCCCCCGGCCGTCCTATCCGGCCGTCCCCGTCCCTGTGCTGAGTTATCCCGGACGGACGGGACGGTTGAATATACTGCACAGTTTTCTAAAGGCCTAGACGAGATAGGTTTTTCCATATTCAGCCCGGCCCCCCTGAACGTCACTCTTGGAGAAATGCCTTGGTGTTGAAACAGTTTAGGTGTCAGAATCGTGAAAAATGTGACAGAACCTTCTCTGCTGAGAAAATTATGTATTATCGTTTGGCAGTACTAGTGTACCGACCACAAAACCGTTATAGTACGCCGCCTTGGCACTAGCAAGATTTTCCACCAGTCATTGTACTCTACACGTTAATGTCTTAGAACACTCTACGGACTATCAGGTCTCGGAGCGTCCCTCTCTCCCCTTATGGTGGTGTGTGCTTCTCTGACGGAGATAGGGTGCTATATCACATCTCATATAAACAAGTCTGGGTTACTACTGGCCATCCAAGCAATCCCCTGCCCTGTGATTGGAGCCTGTTCTCACTCTGTTGAAGTTAAATGTGGTGTTTGGCGTGGATTTTATTCAGCGGCCTTCATCATCGAAGTTTCATTAGATGACACTCTTTGATACGCTCGGTCCAAGAACTTCTCGTCACTCGCAAGCCTGCTCTTTAAAAAGTCGAAAAGAAGCTGATATGCGAACGCAACTCTACCGCAACAGAAAAAGGTTTATGTACACTTGATGGCTAGTTGCTAGGAAACTAGAGTGTCCAAGTTAAGCGCGTCGCTGCGCAAGACGCCCAGCAGACGTTACTAGTGCGATTATACTATGTGCATAGCATGCCAGACAGAAGGACGATGACGCTCACTATTGATACGACACAACTGTAGGAAGGCAGTGCTGATGGGTATTTTAGCGCAAAAACGTCAGCTCATGTATATACGTATATTCTTAATTGTTGATATGTCCGCCATCAAATCAAATCAGTTGCACTATTAGTAGCTTAACCAGGCATGTCTATGCTTGACCGACATCCCTGATAAGGTTGAAGCTTTACGGTAAAGGATTGCAGCATAGTACTTTGCCATCGACTGTAGTGATGCCAAAGAGCCCAGCTGGTTCGAGGCTATCGCAAGAAAATGTAACTTAGCAAAATATAGCTCATTGAATTCGTTGAGTGTAGTGGGCATCTCCTGTCTGTGCGTGCTTCTACACCTAGGCTGGGTATGAGGAAGCAAAAGTTCTTGTATTTTTACATTATTGCATCCTTTGTTACTCGCTCCGGGGTGTAGGGAGTGAATGCAGCACTGATACAAAAGTTGACATTGATTACGGATGATCATATTTGACTCGTGGATTAATTTCTTATGCATGGGCAGTACTACTGTCATTTGTATCTCCGTCGTAGCGAAGATTCCGCCGACAAATGGACCTATAATCAGTGTTGAGAGTACGAGCGATTTAGAGTAGAACAGGTGGGCTTACGTGATGAATGTCGTCAGGTGGGAATTTCAGCTGCGCAGCTGCTGGAACCACGAATACATCTATAATTGGTCTATTACATCGTTATCTAATCTATTATAGAGCCTCGTTGCCTTATAAAATATGTAGCCTACTAGTATGCCTAAAGGCGTGGTCGGTTACTATTCGCTTGGAATTGTTGAATATGGGAGCCATGTTATGAAAGCTATAGGCTGCTGCAATGGTATACTCCGCACGTAAAATTTGGAGACCTCACAGTGGTGGTAACAGGGCATACTTCGGTATAATTATGATCTCAGTCAACGGATTTGCGGCAGTGCATTATGTCGGAGACTGCAACTTGACATTCATGCTTACAGCTGCAGCTGCATACCACACTCTCGTTGCCGAATATCAATGAACATGAAGCCAACTGAAGGAAATTTGGTCTGTGGATTCGATACCAGCCAATATCCGGTATGCCCCGTTGGACTTGAGGATCATGTTGACACGGCACCGGATGCGTCGGAAGACTTACGGCGAAATATATTAATTCCATGCTAATGCTACACACCTGAGTGTGAAGTAGTAGATCCTGAGACTTTCCAACGACCCGAAGCAAAATAGCTCATAACGTTCTTAGCTTCTTCATATCTAGCGATGCAAACCCCTCATGGTTCCACCCCAGTGCGCAAATACCGCAAGTCGCTTGCTAATTGTTAAAAAAGTAACACCGAGCCCTAGAATCACTATAAGCCCTCAGAAACGTCAAGTGCTCTCGGACTTGATGAAATACATGAATTGTACACGCACGTATATCCCTGCCCAAGTCTACTCCGAAGCCGACAACACGCTCAACCCGTACTTCGTATACCTCGAAAATGTGCGTCATAGATCACGGGAGCAGTATTGGGACAGACTGGGAGATATGGATGACTTTGTCGACCTATTCATAAAGACATCTCGGCACTTTTCTGGGGCCTCAAAAGGTGATGACAAAATTCGTTCTTTCTCAGATGGAATTTTACCCGAAATCAACAAGCAAGATCATCAGTTCAATTCCGACGAGTTTTTCCGGATGATACTTGTTCTCATAGGCAGCTGGCTACTCATTGAAGAGTCATTTGGAATGGATATGTACCGAAGTCCCTGGATGACTAGCTACTGTAAGATGTTTCCAGCAGAAGAAGAAAAAATGGTTTTTGGAGGGGATATCAGTCTCAGAAAGCTGCTTTCCTTCCCAGGGGATCTTCTACCAGTTTCAGGTTCGCCAACACTGGCAACGGCGGATACGGAAATTTCACGGCAGGATCTTAATGCATACACACTCACTCGAGCTGGCCGGATTCGTCTCCAATGGACAACAAATATTACCCAGCATCTTACACTGAAGCAAGGGGACAAAGAAACGAGTCTGATGGTATTCGGGATACCATGCGCACTCAGCCACCCAAACTCACAGATCGCTCCAAGGTATGAGAGGCCCAGAAATTCCCAGAGCAACGCATACTAATAGAAAGATATCAAGTAACGTCGGAATCCCACACGAGTTACAACGCGAAATTATTGTCAGTTACGCTTTATTATTTGGACGGTATTCGGAGTGCCAAGTAAGCTGCCGATTCTTTGGCCCTAAAATATGCCGATGCAATGGGTGCAAATTGCTCCGCGTGTTCGAGAAGGTGCCTCTACTCGATGGGATCGAACTAGATCCACTACTACGAATCTACAGTGAAAGGTTCCCCGGATCGACAATCTGGGAGCAAAAGGAATTCAAACACTTCTGGCCTCGCATACAAAAAGTGAATGAATTCTTAAGATGCCAAAAGCCGAGAACGTTGACCCAGTTGTTCAACGATAAACGAGAGACTCTACCCTACTATACGTTTTGGTAGATTCTTGTGCATCCTTTTACCTAGAAATTTGCTGACAAGTTGGCAGGTTTGCTGCTGCTGTTCTCCTTCTCACGATTATCCAGGTATTTCTGGGTGGATTTCAGGTGGCATTTACGTTTTTGCAGTTGAATGGTCAGCGCAATATGGGGGGGAAAGGGGGATTGTAGAAGACATTTATTTCGTGCTGCTGGAAAGCTATAGTAATGCAAGAGTAGTGGTCTGTGATGCACCCGCCGTCATGCTTTGATTTCCTTCAAGTAATGCAGGCGGCATCATCGAGTTACTCAAGAAAATCACGGACGACACAATGGATGTCCCAATTGGATTTCTTATCGCCAAATGTTGGGCCCGATTTGGTCCTTTCACTTATTCAATTCAATTTAATTTCAACACACAGGGGCAGCGGCGGTGCAAGGCTGCCAGCACTGTAGTGAAGCAATATACCTAGGCAGTTTTGTGATGGCGACCCTGCCGAATCCATGCCGAACTTGTCATTCCGGGGCGGGTGTTGCGACCGGGCGGCTAGCCGTTCGCGAATTCGAACCGGGCATTTCAGTTGCAACTTGGTTATCTGACAAAACTTCGCGAATTGATGTGACCACGAGTTCGACAACCGTTCGCAACACATGCCGCCTAGGCAGTGCATGCTGACATGGGCTAAAAGTTTCTCCTGCAAGTACTTTATATGGCAGACTGGTTGAGATACGCCTCAAGCCTCGCCTAGAGTCGCAACCGACCTCTGCCTTACAACCCAGGCGCTAATAACAAGGAAATAACATGAACGTCTTTCAATTGATCTGTTTTAGTGAGTTTGAAAAGTGGGCTAAAGTTGAGGCTGAAAATCATCCGGCCGGCTAGCTCATATTGTATCCTGCCGCAACAAGCTTGTGTTGGAAGTTCGAGTTACTACAAGCAGGAGTCCTGCACTGCAGAGTTACATCTCTTGTCACTACTGGATACAACAATGCTGCATCCTGCAATGCTCCAGCCTACTTCTGCGGTCAACAAAAATTCTTGATTTTGGAGGTGGTAGGATAAATCTTATGGAGAACGTGTCAATTGCGTTCCATCAGGATTTCACCGTTATCACCAGATCATCATTAGTTGAGAACAATAAGGTATGCAGCAGCTTGACCTATGAGCCTAGGTGATTAGCTGGAAGAGTCTTGGTGCATCATAACGGAGCTGTTTAATGCAGCTTTCAAAAGGCTCACTGCAGATCACTATCCTTGCAAAGCGGGGCCTGAGGCAACATTTACGTCTCTCGGTGGCCTGAAAAATTGACGGCTGCCTTTTGTTGCTTAAAATTTTGTTTTCGCAGAACAATAGCATCCTTTGATTGGTTGGTTTTGTCCGTAATATTCCCGTCCTGCAATAAACTACACTTAATTGTCGTGAAGGCGAAGACGCAGGGAGGTGGGGTAGAGAGCACTCTAGTGTGCGTGGAGGATTACTGCGCCCGAGGTCGTGGTTCCTTTCACTTCGCTGTTCTACCGTCCTATCGCGATATCGTCTACTCCTAGGATCCTCTTTAAAAAAACGTTGCTCTCACGCAATGTGTACTTCAGGCGAGACAATGTCCTCCAGTACCCTCAGAGATTCCTCCTCCTCATCTACATGCAAGGTTTCAATTGCAGCAGTCACATCAGTTGACAAAGAAAATTCAAGCCACAAACAACTTGTTCTAGCCCTCGGTTCGTACATCTGTATCATCTCTGAAGATAAACTGACCCATGTCACAGATGGTAGTGGAATCCTCGGGTACTCGAGTCTTCTTATATTGAAGGCCCTGATGGAAAGAATCGCAGCTATAGAGGATAGACAGCATTACTTGAAAGCAGAGAAATTACCGCTACCATGTCACTATTTCGATTACATCTTCGGCACTAGCACGGGCGGGTGAGTTCATAAAATGAAGGGAAAAGGCGGGGCTAACCTACATTTCTAGGTTGACTGCTATTATGCTAGGTCGATTAAGGATGAGTGTTGACGACTGTATGCGCGAATTTCAACTGCTCGCTTCGGAGGTCTTCGAAAGGCCTAGGAAAATGCATTTTCGCAAATGCTTGTGGTGGTCCAGGGATGTATATAACCAACGGCAATACGAGCGCTTACTTCAAGATATCATCAAGAGAAACCTGGATAATCCGTTGCTCTACGATGAGTTCAACGATTATTACCCGCAGGTAGAGTTCGAGCAATGCAAAACGTATGATTTATGAATCACGTGGGATCGGCTTTGAGCTAACCTGTTGTAATTAGTGTTGTGGTTGCTCTGAGTGAAACCAGAAATAGTAGCCAACCGTATCTTTTCAGGACCTATAACCACATTCGTCTTCCTACAGCGGCTCCGGATGGATTTGGTCCACTCTTGAGAAATCCGGGGCGAGCTTACAATACCAATATATGGAAAGTGGCAAGAGCAACATCTGCAGCTCCATACTATTTCTCAAAAATGAAGCTCAATGGTCAGTTATGTGTAATTCTAAGTGGTAGTGCAATCCGTTGACATATGTTCAGGGTCAACCTTTGTTGACGGAGAGCTGGGACGCAATGAAGTGAGTAGACTTGCATACCATGAGGTCCGACAAATGCACTACAACCCCGAGGATGGAAGTCCCATGGGGCTGCTGCTAAACATCGGCGCTGCAAACATCGGCGCTGCAAATAGCAACAATTTCCTTCCTAAACGCTCGAATTCCTTAGATAGTAGCGTCCCGGTTACAGACAAAGATTTACATTCACTGTGCTTTAAAAACGGGATTGAATATTGTCGTCTTGATGATAGTCCTAGCGTTCGTCGCTCCAAGGCTGCTGATTGGAAGTGTAAAGAAGTGGTAGAGAAGATTGAAGAAAACACTGAAACATATCTGGAAAAAAACGGGGATCGGCTTGATGGAATAGCGAATATGTTGGTTGAACTTCGACGGGAGAGAATGAAAAAACGGATACAGGTTTGCAAAGCTATCCGATTGGTTTTATCGAGTTCCTCTAACATACCAAGAAATAGATCCAACGAAACGAGTCACGTGTAAGTTGAACGGAGCATTCCAATCTGTTTTGTAGCTAAGATTGCTAGGAGGACTCATTCATCGGTCATGATGGATATGCTCTTAAAGACCACATTGTCAACGAAGAAAACTGGAAGGAAGTCCTGGAGATCGTTCCAGCGGAGCTACGCCGTGGCCTTACTTTCGAGAACAGGTGTTGGACATTTTCTGACAATCCTAGGGGCGTTAAAAATAGAGTTCCCCTGAGGATAGCAAGAGCTCTTGTGGTTGTACCTGTCTATACCCCTCCATTTGGACGACCAGCAAATGAATCTCCGTCGGACCCATTATATCCACGGCGAATTGATCCATTTGTAAAGGCTACGGACGATATAATATGTTGTTTGCTCGAGACGTTCGATTTCGCTCTAGGATTTTATATCCTCTATAACGGACATTTGCAGATTTGGGCAAGCGGGGGAGACAGTTTCGATCGCCAACTAACCGGATCCCGTTACCCTCGGTGGTTTGGTGGACTCAAAGTCTCATACTTTACACAGGGTCCTTGTGCAACGGCAAGTGTAGCTGAGGCATCACCTCAAGGACTGATATCAGCTAGTGGTTCTCTAATTACGGACGCTAGGCGGCCCTTTGAATGCGGCTGCGAAATAGAAATCAGAGAGCGTTCACAACGATCAGGTCGTAGTCGTATAGGGGTCGCCCTGGAGATGAAGAGTCTGGGGGGCAGAACGTTCATTACGATGGCATCTCATGCCGCATTTTCTCAATCCAAAGGGCGGCCATCTTTGTGGAAGTCCCTCGCCAAACATTTTTTTTGGCGCAACAGAAAATGTTCTCAGGCTAGTTCTCATTCATGGTGGGATGGAATGGAGGCCTATAAATCAGAAACGGATATCAAGGTGAGTTTTGTATTCCATCTCGAGGATTTGAGTTTTCTAACGCAGCTAGTTGGGCAACCTGCATAAATCCTACGACGAGGATCCGTCGGCTAGGTTTCCTATTGGCTACCAACAGGACATTGCCCTAATTGAGCCTGATGCCTCGGTGAGGATAGAAGACATCAGCTGTCCAGCGAAGGAGTGGTATAAAGACTACGGTCAGAACACGCAGGATACAGTCTATATGCTAGGGCCAGGGCCGACAGTCGAGGGCCACGCATTACCTCAGAGGTGGGGAGAGCGTATTGGTGAGGGGATCATGCGTATTCAGGGGAAAAAGCCTAAAGCGGATCGCAAACGCCGAATCGACGACCTTGTTAATCGCTGCTATCTATGGAGGCCTCTCAACGAGTTCGACGAGGAGGATGCATGGAGTGGGGCTCCAATTATTATCAGGCATGTTGATGGGAATGAGCATCTACTTGGTTTCCAATCTTTCGTTCAACCCAGCTCTTTTGATTCGCGACACAAACTCAACGATGCACAATTGAGTGTTCGGAGTAAACAAGGACAGATATCGTTTGCGGCCTGTATGCATCCGGCAAATGAACTCTTGAATGCTAGAATATTGTAACGAACCAGGATAGTATCTGTCGAGTCTGCGCATATGTGGTTTTATCTAGCGATGGTAGGCACTAGCGATGGTAGGCAGTGATAGAAGGATAGAGAAGTAGGGAATAGAGGTACCAAGCGCCAACCCATTCGTGGATCCACCCCCGTCCGCGAATGGGTGATGCTTGGTGTGGTCCGCGGATGGGTCGTCCCATCGACGAGATCTACAAACAGGAGGAGGAAGGGGCAGAGAAGGGGAGAGCAGGGGAGCGACTGTGGCCGAATAACTGAAGTTAAGAAAGTGTTTGGCGGGTCAGGCAACAAAATATTCCGTGGCTAAGGGTGGATGGCCGTGTTTATGGGAGGTGTTGATGGAGAGGGTTTGTAGGGTCTCAAGTATAAAGCTGGACTTTGCGGTGTGCAGGACGGGCGGCGAGTGGTAAAGGTTATTTAGATGGCAGTAGTAGTAAACTACCTTAGACAAGTTGTCTCCATCCTGTGCGGGCTGCGAGGGCTTCGGGCAATTCACGACGATTCTGGGATTGTGCTAGGCTAGTAGTGACTGGCCTGAATACAGCAAGCTTAGGCCATTCGTATTAATGCGACCTGCCCGGAACTAACGATCGCTCAGCATAATAAACTCACTGAAGTCTGAAGCTCCCGTGGTCGCTGATTATGTATATGTGCTGTACGGTGGGCGACCCATGATCGATCGCAACCTGGAGGTTTCCAAACCGTAACCCGGGGCCTGTTTGTGTTTGGCAAACCTAACTGCAACCAAGCAAAACCGAGAACGAAACCACCAGCACAGGTATCTGCAAGCAACAAGGCGGTGTATTGTGTAATTGCAAGAAGGCGTGCGATAAGCGGTGCTGCAGAAGGCGATACTTGAGGAGAAGAGATGCACATCCCAGAAAGCGAAATGGAAGATGAATATTGAAGGATCTCCCGTAGGATCGAGTCGTTCTAACCGTACCGATATAGCTGATCTAAGAATTTCCGGAACAGGATGGTATTTCGGAGAATTTGGAGGATTTTGAATGAATTTTTTAGGATAGTTAGATTGGTAGAAACGATTAGAATATCTTTACATAAATCCTACGTGAGGTCCTCCATTGTGACTCACTCTAAGTTTGATAGTCCACTGGTTTTAATTACTCAAGCGATAGTGTGACTGTGTGAGTGAGAAGGTCTGATCAGACCGAGAGTGTCAGCAGTGGGCTTTTGTGTACTTGATATTTTAAGATGAAGGTATCATATTGAGTGATGGTCTGTGAAGATCCCGTTCCTGCACCCTCTCTCCGCCGCCAGCAACAAATCTGCATGCTTCACTTTTGAAGGTCGGCCGACAGATCCCAAGACCCCTGGGAAAGGTAGGATCAGGGTAACCGGTGATACGGTCCGATCTGCAGACTCGCACCATTTTGCTCGACGTCTCGTGAGCGAGTTATAACCAATCGCGGCCATCCTATCACAACAGCGCTACAGGTTTCTTGTAAAGCTTCTTTCTCAATGAATAAAAGTATGTAGGAGGGGTGGATTTATACGCATCCGTATCTAAGGCATACCACTCTGATTTACCAAAACATGATAATGAAGGAGTGCTACCCCCAGTGGCATATTAGTCCAAGAAACATTCAGTGGCAGAATGCAAGTATGATATTTACGATCAAGAACTTATGGCAATTATGAAGAACTTGGAACAATGGAGACCAGAATGCAAGGGAGCATTAACGTAATTCTTGGTCTAACCGCCCACGACCTAGCAACCGATCATGTCATAAAGCCTGTAAGAAAGCTTGGCTGCACATCTACTTACTCAAGTGCCAAATTTTCACCCCACCTCTGCAATTCTACCACGATGGGCAGAGTAAAGCCCGGAGTACCTGCATGCGAGTGCAAAAACAACCTCCAATATGCTCACAAAGATTATATAAATGCAGTTGAACCCTCTTTTTGTGAAGCTGCATCTACTTATGGCATGCCCTATGGAATGTTGTGTGACAGACTTCGGGGTACGCAACCCAGAGTAGAGGCTCACCAGTCTGAGCAGATTCATTCAGTAGAAGAAGAAAAATCAATTCTGAGGTTTGGTAAGACACTTGATGATTTGGGTCATTCTTTAAAGTGAAGATGATAAAAGCATTTGCAATGTCATTGCTTTCTCCAGGTCGGCGAAGACAACTAGGCAAACATTGGCATATATGGTTCTTCAATTGAAATTAATCTGTTCCATTGAAGTTTAGTCAGCGTTTTGACCTCCAGAGAGCAAATGCCAATAACCCTGCAATTCTCAAGAATATTTACCACCAGGTATAAATATTTCAATATCTTGGAAAGATATTTACTAATTGATATAATTAGTTAGGAAAGCTTAAGCCTCATCTTAAGATAGGTTCTGAAAATATCTAAAATATGGATGAGAAGTGATTTCTCTTTGGCAATGCTTTGAAAGTAAAGGCAAACTGCCGTAAACGACACAAAAATCCCTGCTATAATCTGGATGGAAATCGTGTAATGGTTACTGTAATTGAATGTGTATCTGTAGATGGTAGAGTGATACCACTTATGTTCAGAAAAACATATTCTGTTACATGTAATTGACTGTAAGCTATATGGCCGATAGTAACCCCACATAACACCGATAACACCAAATAATACATACTACCTCAGACCTGTTTTCTGTAACCCCCAATAATACACCTGTAATTTATGGATACACCAGGAAAAATGGCCTTACGCGATGCGTAACTCATAGAGAAGCTGTTTCTGGGTCGGTGATCTATAGCATACTTGAAACGTAGCACTATGAAGTTCTATGGACCTGTGCATCGACTAGATTACTATGATACACATGCAATTATATGCGCTTGATACTATACATCATGCTGCATTCAATAAACTTGAAACCAAACTGCCAAATGCACTTCTTTGCACGCTCCCAAATGCGCTCTGAAGTACACACCTGATTGCACTCGACTGTACACTCCCAGCCTGCTCGCCTTACACTCGCAAGTAAGCTCTCAAGCCGCTCTCAATCACACTTCCGAGCACGCTCTCAAGTATACTCTGAATTGCACTCGATTGCACACTCGTAGCCTGCTTGAATATACGCTCCCAAGTATGCTCTCAAGACTCTCTCAATCACACTCCTGAGCACGCTCTCAAGTACACTCCCAATTGCACTCGATGGCACACTCCCAGCCTGCTTGACCATACGCTCCCAAGTATGCTGTCAGGACGCTCTCAATCGCACTCCCGAGCATGCTCTGAAGTACACTCCCAATTGCACTCGAAGACTCGCTCCCAGCCTGCATGACCATATGCTCCGAAGTACGCTCTCAAGACACTCTCAATCGCACTCCCGAGCATGCTCTCAAGTACACTCCCAATTGCACTCGATCGTACACTCCTAGCCTGCTTGACTATACTCTCCCAAGTAAGCTCTCAAGACACTTCGAAGAACACCTCCGAGTATGCACCCAAGTACACCTCCGAGTCGCTCTCAAGTACACTCTCAAGAGAGAAGGCACTTGCAATCTCACTTGACAATATGCTCCCATGTATGTTCCTGCATGCTCGATCCAGTGACCTCCTGAGTTGCAGAAGCCAGGCACCGGGAGGCGTGAGGCAGGTGGCGTATGGCGGGCAGTGTTTGGCAGGCAGCATGTGGCGTGTGGTGTGTGGCAGATGGCGGGCGGCGTATGGTGGCCGAAATCATGATGTCGGTCGATATCATAGTTTGAACCTTATCTTTAGTGCAGCCACCGCGACAAGATCTCAAGATGCCTCATACCCATGGTGTTGACAATTGAAGCCTTTGATTCTGCAGGAAAGGTAGATCTTGGGGAGAGCAGATCTCCGACTCAGATTTTCCAGCGGAATCTAGTGCCCGCTTCCCAGCGATTGTAGGCGTATGGGTGTGCATTCGGTCTGGGGCTGATGCGGAAGATGGCAATGGCAACGGCAACGGCAATGGCAAAGGCAATGGCAATGGTGATGGTGTTGGCGGTTGTCATCATTGTACCAGAAGTACTTATACAAGTAGGTTGGCTATGTCAACGTCAGCATCAAAGCTTCCACAGACTTAGAGCCTTCTACTAGCCAAAGCTTCCACAAACTCAGGGTTTTCCATCGGCCAACAGCTTCCTGTGGAAAACTCTACTCCTCCTGATGTGAGGCTCTCTCAAGAAGGCTCTCAAGCAGGCTTTCAGAGAGGCTTTCAAGCAGGCTCTCAAGCAGGCTCTCAAGCAGGCTCTCAAGCAGGCGCTCAAGCAGACTCTCTGCAATAGTGTACTGTACCGGTATAGCAGCAAAGACTGCAGGCAGTGAAGAGTGGTATAGGTCCATCTCCGGCCGCCAGCTGTATATAGGTCCATTGGCCCCGCTCACATTTCTATGAATCGACTATAGATGACTATAAGCTTTGCGTTGCGCAGGGGTCCACTGGAAGCTTGCTATGAGCTGCACGGGTGCGCGAGTGTGTGTAGCGCAGTCTATAGTTGATTTGCGCTTTTGCCGATGTAGCATAACTGAAATAATACTGCAATGCAACTGTAGAGTATTTATTATATACCCCAATTTATGGATTATACTATATATTGAAGAGTTACTCATTTATTTGCTACTCTGACATCTCATTTTGCATTTTAACTTGGAATTTTTCAACTCTGACATGCTTGGTTGGGCAACTCTGACAAGCTTGTTCCACAACTCTGACATGCTTACTTTCACGAATACCTGAAACACACTACCGTAGAGCTACCAATGCAGAGTGTATAAAGACACTCTTGCTATAGTCAAGTGTCAGATCCAACAGGTGGAGAACCCAACGCCTACTGTGGTCATCAGCATGGAAGCAGTGTGTATTTAGAATGCTATTCTTCTTGACTATTTGACTTCCGAAGTTGTACTTGAGAAGCCTGAGATCCGAAGCACTGACCGAAACATCCTGATAGACAACAATAAGATGTATAACAAACTGCATATTGGGATGCCAGGGGGCAGTGGGGATGATGGAGATGAAGGTGACAAAAGCGACAAGCGCAATGCCATACCCACTGCCTGCCGGAAACAACGGGCTGCGAGGGAACTCGAGAGGTTTCACCTGCGAATGAGTGATGTCGACGCGTATGAAGGTGAGGATGGCGATGATGCAGATGTGAATGAGGAGGAAGAAGCACCGCAGGCAGATGATGGATCAATACAGAATGTGGAGGACTGAGGGCATTGTAGGTTTGACCTGGGAACTGGTGATGTTGACAGATATGAGGGTGAAAATTGTGATAATGCCGATGCAGATGAGGTGGAAGAAGCATCGCAAGCCGATGATGCATCAACACAGGATGTGGTGGACTAAGAGCATAGTACTGGAGAGTGTGAAGATTGGACAGTATATTTCAGATCTGTAAAATAGGATAATGGCAGAGCAAATACCATGGCAAGCGATGTATCCAATGCGAAGACTGTATTGCAATTAGTGAGAACATTTCAAAGCAAACCATATATGGGGAGAGTGCGGCATCCGATATTTAGCAATAGTGGAGAAGTAACATTTGGCCCTCGGCTGGAGCAAGGCATAAACATTGCCAGGCTTTGTGTCAACGGCTGCAGCATAACTGCAGCCCCTGTGAAGAGTGTAACACATGTGTCGTTCTGATGGTGGGTATATGTCACCACATTCTTGGCGCAAAGTAACGGAGGTATGTATGCAACATGACCCATCACCTGGGCGACTGGAAGCATGTTATTTGCCGTCAGTCGGTATGAGATACCGTCAGAGTCATCAGAGCTGGCTGGAACACCCAGGTGTTTCTGATGGAAACTAGAGTTGTTGCTGATCCTGCAACTCGGACATGTTCCCTTTCACAACTGATCTGCTTGCTCTCACAACTCTGACATATTCACCTTTATAGCTCTGACATGCTTGGTCTCACCGCTCTGACATGCACACTCTTACCTCTAAGACAATCTGGCTTCGCTGGGAGCATGGCGGTAGTTGTTGATCCGGCCCTGCTGGTACTAGTGGATCAGGCTTCACTGGGAGCAAGCTGGTAGTAGTGGATAAACCATCAGGAAAAACATATTCTGTTACATGTAATCTACCACAGGCTATTTGGCCTACCGTAACCTCCTGTAACACCAATAACACCCAATAATGCAAAACACCCCAGAGCTGTTTTTGGTAACCAACTATAGTACACCTGTAATTCATGGATAGCATAACTGAATTCTTACTTTAATGCAACTGTAATGCATGTATTATATACTGCAATTTATAGATTCTACTACATATCCAAGAGTTACTTATTTATTTACTACTCTGACAAGCATACACTCTGACTTTCATGACTCCAACAAGCTCACTCACACAACTCTGACATACTGGCTCCCACTCCAACTCTGACATGCTCACTTTCACCACTGATCTGCTCGCTCACACAACTCTGACATATTCCGTTTCCAACCTCTGGTATGCTTTGTCTCACTGCTCTGACATGCTCACTCTCACCTCTCTGACAATTTGGCTTCACTGGGAGCAAGCTGTTAGCGGTGGATCTGGCTTTGGTGGTAGCAGTGGATCTGGCTTTGCTGTGAGCAGTGGATCTGGCTTTGCTGGGAGCAAGTTGGTAGCGGTGAAATACTCACTCTCACCTCTTGGACAATCTGTCTTCGCTGGGAGCAAGCCCGCAGCGGTCGATCTGGCTTCGCTGGTAGCAGTGGATCTGGCTTTGCTGCGAGCAAGCTGGTAGCGGTGGATCTGGCTTCGCTGGGAGCGGTGAACCTGGCTTCGCGGGGAGCAAGCTTGTAGCGGTGGAATTCTCACTCTCACCTCTATGACAATCTAGCTTCGCTGGGAGGAAGCCGGTAGTTGTGGATCTGGCTTCGCTGGTAGCAGTGGATTTGGTTTCGCTGGGAGCAGTGAATCTGGCATCGCTGGGAGCAAGCTGATAGCAGTGGAATTCTCACTCTCATCTCTCTGAGATTCTGGCTTCACTGGGAGCATGCTGGAAGCGGTGAACCTGGCATCGCTGGTAGTAGTGGATCGGGCTTCACTGGGAGCAAGCTGCTAGTGCTGGATTGGGCTTTGCTGGTAGGGGTGAAAGTGGCTTCGCTGGGAGCAAGCTGGTAGCGGTCCATCGGGCTTCGCTGGTAGCGGGGTGTTACATTACGTTTGTGGAAGATTAATCGAAGAGTAAAATACCCAATACTGGTGATTGTGATGGTGGTGATGGTGAAGGTGGTGATGGTGGTGATGGCGGTGATGGTGATGGTGGTGGAGATGACAATTGAAAAAAGGGGTTGATCAAATGCATGCAGTATGAGAAATTTGCTTCATTCATCAGCAAAATGTAATTCGGTCCGGAAGCCATACGCAAACATCCCAGACACTGCGGTAGCCCTCGCCAGTGCTTCTAAGTACTTCTAGATGCTCCCAGCCCCCTCTGGAGCTTTGCAAAGTGCTCTCAGACTCTGCAAGAGCATTCTCATGTGCTCCTGAATGCACCTGCAGTGATGGAGGTACATTCAGGATGCTACGAAATTTGACTATTAGGATAGTCAAATTTTGGAGCTGCTGCGACCGCTGCGCAGGTCTGCGGGAGACTACCAGAGCAGCTAAGACCTCTGTACAAGCTTTGCGGGAGACTTGGTGCCGTATTCTCACACCACTGAGTCTTACAGTTCCATAACCAAAAGGCATTTCATCGATTATATTGGTCTGTTACAGTCACAAGATTCGCTACATCATAATATGGCAGGTATTATCTAAGTCTGTCTATATATATACATACAGAGATACAGGGATAATGGAGATGGACTCAGCGACAGGTAGTATATATTTGGAATACCCCGGGGTAGATAGACATCATCTCGATATACGAAATACAAACTCTATCATTCCCAGATCTTGGTCTCATGCACTCTTGCCGAGCATTTGTAGATCCACGCAATACGTGTGGTTTATCATGGCCGGGTATCCCTTCATATCCTCTCGCCCTCTTCCTACGCTCCTCGAGCGGAAACCACTCTTTCTCACGAATTCCCTTTGGATACCATGCAAGGTGCGGCAGAGCTTTGATGATGGGCTGTCTGCCTTCTATCTCCACCGTTTCACCACACTGTGAGCAAGTAAACTTAGAGATGCCCTCTGAGGCTGTAATCGAGCGAGTTTGGAGATACACTTGGAGGGCGTGATTGAGCGAGTGTGGAGATGCACTTGGAGGCGGTAATCAAGTGTGTTTGGAGATACACTTGGAGGCCGTGATCGAGCGAGTTTGGAGCTGCACTTGGAGGCCGTGATGGTGTGAACTTGGAGGCCGTTATCGTGCGAGTTTAGAGTCACACTTGGAGGCTGTGATCGAGTGAGTTTGGAGATGCACTTGGAGGCCATGATCGAGTGAGATTGGAGGAGTACTAGGAGGCTGTCAATCTGGAGGCGGTAGTTCGGGAGGGAGGCGCGACGGGAGCTGAGACTCTATTCATTGGTTAGCTCGTAATGGTGCGAATGTAGTGAATTGAGTACAACATGGTCTGCCAAGAGATGAGAGACTGGCTGGGAGCGGGAGACAGTCGATCCTGGGATGATGCAGTATGCAGTGTATGCTGTACTGAGTGTATGCTGTACTCGGTGTACGCTGTACTCAGTGTATGCTGTACTCGGTGTATGCTGTACTCGGTGTATGCTGTACTCGGTGTATGCTGTACTCGGTGTATGCTGTACTCGGTGTATGCTGTACTCGGTGTATGCTGTACTCGGTGTATGCTGTACTCGGTGTATACTGTACTCGGGGTATGCTGTACTCGTTGTATGCTGTACACGGGGTATGCTGTACTCGGTGTATGCTGTACTCGGTTTATGCTGTACTCGGTGTATGCTGTACTCGGTGTATGCTGTACTCGGTGTATGCTGTACTCGGTGTATACTGTACTCGGGGTATGCTGTACTCGTTGTATGCTGTACACGGGGTATGCTGTACTCGGTGTATGCTGTACTCGGTTTATGCTGTACTCGGTGTAAGCTGTACTCGGTGTATGCTGTACGCGGTGTATGCTGTACTCGGTGATAACTCTTGATCATGGCATGGAGGGGCAGAGAGCGAAAACTCAACTTCATGTTCTTAAGTGATGGTCGAGGTCAGGACAAGAACGAGAGAGATGAGAGGGTATGGAGGCGATCATCATGAGAAACAGGGACTTAAGAGGATTTCGTGTGCGAGTCAATTGACTATCCCCGATACAGCAGGTACGAGTTCTGATCTGGCCTGGAATTACACCGATACGAGGTCTTCTAAATCTAATTAGGGAAGTCGTACAGCTGATTTGTCATTTCCTCTCGTAATCCTCCACATCGTTCTCATCTTCATCCCCCATCTTACTCTGTCTTGTTCACAACTCTACCACCATTGCAGAACACAAAGTCAAGTCATTACTCTCTATCTCTCCATGTCATGATCATGAGTTGATACCGAGTACAACATACACAGAGTACAGCATACACTGAAGATTGTTTGTGTTCTCTTCATTCTCATGATTACGAGTTGACTGCTGAATGAAGCTTCAGCTTCCGACATGCCCCCCCTCCACAATCCGACTGCCATCAGCCAGCTCTCCATGAGAGCTCAAAGGTTAAGTTGCCTTGTCACATTCCCACGGTTGCGAGTTAACTAACTGATGAAAAGAGTCTCAGCACCCGGCGCGCAATTTATTGACTGCCTCTCAGTACTGGTCCAAACTCGCTTGATTACGGCCTCCAAGTTTACATAATGATGGCCTCCTAGGGCATCTCCACACTCGCTCCATTACGGTCTCCAAACTTGCTTGATCACACCCTCCAAGTGTATCTTCAAACTCGCTCCATTACAGCCTGCAAGTGCGTCTCCAAACTTGCTCGGTTACAGTCTCCAAGTGCATCTCCAAAATCGCTCGATTACGGTCTCCAAACTCACTCGATCATGGCCTCCAAGTGTATCTCCAAATACGCTCCATTACTGCCTCCAAGTGTATCTCCATACTTTCTTGAGCATGGCCTCGGAGTATATCTCTGAGTTCACTTGATCCTCATTTTCAAGCACACCTTGAATTGCTCTCAAGCACAGCCTGCAGCCAGTTCAAATATACCGTGTGTAGATGGGTAGCTATATAGACACATAGACACATGGATGAGAATACAAACTGAATACATGAGTTTTAAAAACCGTTGAACGATAAGTGGTAACTATGATTTTCAGGCGCACCACCAGCAGTGTTGGCAAAGAAGATGTTGTTTTTCCCAGACTGCTTTACTGTAATTTAAGGCGCTCCCAGGCTGCTCTACTGCGATTTGAGGTGCTACCAGACTTGTTGCCGGCGGTCCCAGGTGCTCCCAAGCATGTTGTTGGCGCTCCCAGGCATGTTGCCGGCGCTTCCAGTTACTCTGAAGGCCAGCAGGAATGCCCTCCAAGGGTCTCATACTCTCCTGCAATTGACGCATCTAAGTTTACACTCCACATCCTCCCAGACCCTCCTGGAGGCTTCCAGTGACTAAAATACATTTTACTGATGTATTCTGATTACTTTCTGCACCTCAGTGAAGCTTTGAAGTGAACCATCTATTAGTCCATGTAAAAGTCGAAATATCAAGTCCGATAGCAAGACAATATAAGGGGATACTTAGAAATGATACTCCTAGTTGAGTGTATCTTGGAGTCGATCCTCCCAGGTTACATTCCCACTGTCCCAGAGCTTGATCATCTGGCATGCAAGCCACGAGCTTCGGGATGCCATCTCTGTTTTGAAAGTTTGCGATACGCAGAGCTGTGTTTTCTTCTTTCAGCATGTTGTCATAGTACGTCTTCATGTCATTCTTCTTGATCCCACACCAGGTATAGTTGTACCCTTCACGCATTGCAAACAGGTAGTAAGAATTTTGTTCTAGGTGTAAAGGGACGTATGCCTACACATGATCACAGCTGTATGATATGGTAATACGGTTGCACACGAGAGCGAGTGAGTATACATGGAGAGTATAGTGGTAAGATATTCGATACAGATTTAAGTGCTGTAGCGGCAACCTATATACAATGGCACTTACCTGGCCTCGGGTCACGTGTTGCCATTACATCATCCCACTCTTTAGGCCCAGACCTCCTGGGCTGGCAAAGCCAGTATAAGAGAAGAGAAGGAAAGGGAAACAAAGAATGAAACAATCATCCTACGTACGCAATCGTACAAACCCATAAGTCCCACAACCAATCGGTACAGCTCAATGCTGACCTTTCAGCGGATCCGGCGCACGAGGAAACTCCACCTCCATTTGCAGGTGGTAAAAACCTGTGCTGACGCTATTTGTACCGGGAAGAGATCCAGAGAAGAAATAAATGAGCAGAAAAGAGAAGAAAACAAAGAAACAAAAGGAAACGTCTGAACTGCTTCCATATCCTCCGCACCACCACATCCAAACCCATACGCCACTGACCATCCATACCCATAGCTCGTTAATCTCGGAGTAAGTCATTTTCGCAATGATCAGGGCTGTAGAGAGCTTCCGCTCGTGACTCGCCATCAATGGGAGCTTCCGCGGCCAGCATCGGTTGTAGCCTTTGGTAGTCATCGATCGTATAAATTAATTGCCTGTATTCACGTCTTATTCGTTGACATCCAACACTTAAGATTCTTTAAAGATGGTTATACTAACCAAGGTCAAGTGCACTTGCACTCTCCCGAGCCTTCGTGCAGTGCTTCCGCGCAGCCTGTAGAGTATATCTTGCAGCTGGTAGTGGCATTGACTCGTAGATGCTGCTTGACTAGGAAATCATCATTCGAAGTCCGTTTCGGTGACCATCCGGTCGACTTCATAGACGCGCTCTCGAAAGGCGGCTTCAATAGAATCTTGGTCGACTTGGTAGACTTGCTGGTCAACATCTTGGTGCATGTCTCAGTAGAGTGCCTCCCAAAGAGCTTTGGCTTATCGGTAGGACTTGATTGTCGGTATGACTTTATTGTATAGACATGGTTATCCCCCCTTTTGATGTTTGTTGCTCCGTCAACGACTTAGACTCAAATCCGTTGTTGATTGATATCATGGCTCGGTAGACTTTTGGTGATCCTGTTCGGTACATCTCTTTGCTGACCGACGCTTTATTCGGAATTCTTCATTTCTGGACTTCAGAGGTCTTCGACTTCGCTTGTCTCTTGGCTGGTCTTGGCAGACTTGCTTTGTCCCTCTTCGCCTGCTTCGTCTCATTTTTCCACTTGCTTTGTCCTTCCTTTGACTCAGTTTGATCGGTGACTTGCTTCCTGGGTTGACTTGCTTTTCGTCTTTTCGGAGTTTGCTTGGTCTGTTCTCGTTGTCTCTATCTTTGGGCTCTGGCCGTCAATTATCTAGGTGGGCTTATCATCTTCCGGATGCTAAGTGCGTATGTTGATTCTTCCTTAGGTATGCTTATTCCCACTCTCTGGGTGCATTATCGCCGCTGGACTTCTCAGTCGTTAAGTGCACTCTGGTCCTTTATTCCGGCACCTCCGGCAGGGTCATCGTATGAGGATTTCGGTTCTGGTAGGGTCATCCCTCTTTTCAACTGTCGTTGCTCTGCCGAAGACTCATCTCCTCTAATTGGTGTTGTAGCTGGTGCGTTCGTTGACCTGAACAGCATGCCGCGGTCCTCGAACTGGAAGTACCAGATGGGAAACGCGGATTCGTACTTGTCGCCTTCATTGAATCGGATGAGGTGATAGGCATTTCTGAGGTCCAGTCGAGCATCTCCGAAATTAGTGGGAGAGCATATTGGATCTATGTCGTGGCTGTATTGAGAGCTCGGTAGTCTACAGACAGCCACAGTCTGGCATCCTTCTTTGCAACTGTGTCTAGTGCTGCCGCAGGCGGTGTCGATCTTTTTCAGCTCTTGGTCTGACTCGATCCTTCTGAGATGTTGTAGATTCACGCAATTTGTGTGGTTTCTCACGGCTGGGTTACCCTGTCCTTTCCTCCCACGCTCTTCCTACACTCCTCGAGCTAGAACCGATCTTTCTCACGAATTCCCTTTCGATGCCGTGAAAGGTGCGGTGCGAGAGTTTTCGATATCTTTGCTGCATACATCCACAGAGCTAGTGTTAGCAATGGGTCTGGACCGTCACTTCGGGTCCGGCTACGGGTCAGAACCGAACCGGAGCCATATTGGCGGTCCGGGTCGTTAATAAACCTAAACTGTCGATTCGGGTACGGTTCCATTGTCATCTCCCTACCCGTCTGAATTGGGCGGGTTCTCAGCGGGTTGTATAGCGGGTCCATCTGTAAATTCATATAACATGCTTGCCTTTGCTATTCGATTATAGTACTCAATAAAAATCGATCATTTGACATCCAGTAATTACATTTTGCATGTTTTGCATGTTGCGAGATTGACAATATTTTAATTCATGTTTTTCTTTCAATGATTTGTATTTTTGACCAGGGAGGAGGTCAATAGTTCAATTATAAGCTCAAATATCCATTCGATGCCTTCATTACCCAATCTGCATCACCAGCAATTGATGACCCTCAGCTAATGCTGAGTTGACAGATATTGTCAGAATGGCGCCGTGACCGTGTCACTTCCTCTTTTGCACATAGTGGATGGCAATACATTGGTTATGGATAGCAGCGACCAAATCACTTACCAATTACCTTATTTACAAGACCAAACAGTATGGAGGCTCCATTGATGCTTGAGGTGTAGCGGCATTGACACAGACCATATTGCCTATAAAGGTTGCCAATACTTCAAATATGAGTAAATGCCGTAGCACAGCCCTTGGATTATACAAGATGCAACACACAAAATCATTGACGCTCTGTTGACGCTCATTTTCAGACAGGTGCTGTGACCATGTCACGATCGCATTTGCACAGAACGGCTGGCAATACGTTGATTATGGACATATGCCGTAGCAGAGCCCTTGGAATATACATGATGCAACACCAAAAAGGGTTGACACTCTGTTGACACTCAGTTGACACTGTGTTGATGCTCTGTTGACGATCTGTTGATGCTGTGTTGACGCTCTGTTGACGCTCATTTTGAGGTGTAACGGTATCGACAAACACGATATTGCCTAACAAGGCTGCCAATACTTCGATTATGGATAAATGCCGTAGCATAGCCCTTGGATTCTACAAGATGCAACACACAAAATTGTTGACGCTCTGATGACGCTCATTTTCAGACAGGTGCTGTGACCATGTCACGATCGCATTTGCACAGAACGGCTGCCAATACGGTGATTATGGACATATGCTGTAGCAGAGCCCTTGGAATATACAAGATGCAACACCCAAAAGGGTTGACACTCTGTTGACACTCAGTTGACACTGTGTTGATGCTCTGTCGACGATCTGTTGATGCTGGGTTGACGCTCTGTTGATGCTCATTTCAAGGTGTAACGGTATTGACAAACACGATATTGCCTATAAAGGCTGCCACTACTTCGATTATGGATAAATGCCGTAGCATAGCCCTTGGATTATCCAAGATGCAACACACAAAATCGTTGACGCTCTGTTGACGCTCATTTTCAGAGAGGTGCTGTGACCATGTCACGATCGCATTTGCAAAGAATGGCTGCCAATACGTTGATTATGGGTCTATGCCGTAGCAGAGCCCTTGGATTATACATGATGCAACACCCAAAAGCATTGACACTCTGTTGACACTCGGTTGACACTGTGTTGATGCTCTGTTGACGCTCTGTTGATGATCTGTTGACACGCTGTTGACGTTCTGTTGATGCTCATTTTGAGATGCAACGGTATCGGCGCACATGATATTGCCTATAAAGGCTGCCAATACTTCGATCATGCATAAATGCCGTAGCACAGCCCTTGGATTATACAAGGTGCAACACACAAAATCGTTGACGCTCTGTTGACGCTCATTTTCAGAGTGGGGCTGTGACCATGTCGCGATCACTTTTGCTCA